>Ga0154715_1018_pt3 | contig 9084 bp, 9 predicted proteins | sample Rifle2008BG16ft_FD_105723 | JGI IMG/M metagenome (GOLD analysis project Ga0154715, IMG submission 105723) | Candidatus Aminicenantes bacterium RBG_16_63_14 | reverse complement strand
AAGACCTCGTCGTCGCGGATGAGTCCGCCCGCGTTCAGCTCTTCCATCGAATCCTCGCGCGGCGATAAAGGTCGGCGGCGATGAAAGCCAGAAAGACCGAGATCAGTCCGGCGATGACGACGACGTAGACGATCTTCACCGCAAAGGCCCAGCGGTTCTCGGTTTTCTCGGAGACGACGTGGATCCGGCCCTTGGAGAAGTTTTCGCCGGCGCCCGGATGGCAGGTCCCGCAGGTCGAGGCCAGGTTGGCCGGATTGATGGACGAAAGCGGGTCGGAGGACGGCCGGATGCCGTGGTGCCCGTGGCAGCTCGAGCAATTGGCGACCTTGACTTCGCCGAACTTCGAGGCCGTGCCGTGGTAGGACGCGGAGAACGTCTTGAGCCGCGACGTCAGAAGGCCGTACTGCCTGGCCAGGGTCTCGTCGTCGTGGCAGCGGGTGCAGACGGCGGCCACCTTCGTGGCGTAAACGCCCGAGCCGAGGTCCTCGGGGGCCCGGATATCGTGCTCGCTGTGGCAGTCCGTGCAGACGGGCACCTCCTGGACGCCCTTGACATAGTCCTTGCCGTGGACGCCTTCGAGATAGTCCCGTTCGATCCCGGCATGACAAGCCCCGCACGTCCGAATGATATTCCGACGTGAAACTTTGGACTGCGGGTCGTCGACCGGACGGACGGAATGGCCGCCATGGCAGCTGAGGCAGGTCGCGGAAAGACTCAGGCCCGCTTTGGACAGGGCCCGGTAATGGTCGCTCTCTTTATACCGGCCGGCGAATCCCGCCTCCCGCTTGGTCCGGACGCGCTCGAGGTGACAGGACAGGCAGGTGTCGGGGATGTTCATCGCGGAGGTGTGCGACTGGGAGTCCTTGGCGGGACGGATATCGTGAGCGCCGTGGCAATCCTTGCAACCGACGGTGATGGGCGAGTCTCCGTCATGGGGCCGGCCGTGGATGCTGTCGCGGATCTCGGCGGCGGACTCCTCATGGCAGGAAGCGCAATCGGCCGGCTTGAGTTTCGCCGCGTGCGGAAAATCCGTGAACTTTTTGAGGTCGGCGTGACAGTCGACGCAGGCGATCCCCGCCGAACCGTGGATCGAGGCGGTGAAACCGGCGCCGTCCACGAACAGCGGCCGGCCCTGGTCCGTCTTGAGACCGGAGTCCCCGTGGCAGGTCAAACAGTCGTCGTCGGATTGGCCGCCGAGGGCTGGCGCGGCGGCCCAGAGGACGGCCAGCGCCGCCGGGAGGGCAAGCCGCAGGAACGCACCGCGAAGCCTCATCAGGATTTGAATCCTCGCCTGCGGCGGATGAGGGCCGGAATGAAAAAGACGAGGGTCAGGGCGGTCAGGATGAAGACGGCCCAGACCAGGAGCTTCTTGACATAGAAGGGGGCGCCCGATCCCGCGCGGGCATAGTCGCGGTGGATCTTGGTCCCGGCGATCTTCGGCGTCATGTCCGCGTGACAGGAGACTTGGCCGCAGGTCTTCGCCAGGTTCGCCGGGAAGACTTTCGATTCCGGATCGGCGGCGGGGAGGATGTCGTGGACGCCGTGACAATCGACGCAGCTCGCCTCGGCCGTTCCTCCCAGACCGATGGCGATCCCGTGGAAGCTCTCGATGAATGTCCGGATCCTGTCCTCGGGAACGCCGTATTTTCTCATGATTTCGGGACGGGCGTGGCAGGTCGAGCAGGTGTCGGGGACGTGCGCTTTCGACGTCGGGGCCTGGGGCGAGGCCGCGGCGGCGACGGTGTGTTCGCCGTGGCAATCCACACAGAGGGGAACATCGGCGTTTCCCTTCAGGGCCTCACGGCCGTGGACGCTGCGGGAGTATTCCTCGAGGACCAGGCGGTGGCACTTGCCGCAGGTCGCCGGGTCCTTGGCCGGGAGATGGGCCGTGCCCACGCCCTGGATGTTGTGGACGCCATGACAGTCCGTGCAAACCGCCGCGAAATCGAGCAGGCCCTTGTCGTAGAGACCCCGGCCATGGACGCTCTTGCGATATTCGTGATAGGGGGATTCGGCGTGGATGTTGTATTTCACCACGACGTTCATATCCTCGTGGCAACGGGAGCACATGAGGGGGATGTTGCGGCGGTTGACCATGGAGGCCGGGTCGTCGACAGGCTTGATGTTGTGCAGTCCGTGGCAGTCCCAGCAGCGGGCCACTTCCGGGACATGCCGCTCGAGGTAGGCCCGTCCATGGACGCTGTCGGGATAGGAGGCAGGGGTTCCGCCGGGCCGCGCGTCCGGGGCCTCCACGTGGCAGGCACCGGTGCAGGAAGGGGCCGGAAGGTCCTTCTTGGCTTGGTGAGGTGGGGTCCCTTGGCGTTTTTCGAACCCCCGATGGCAATCCGCGCAGGCGAGCCCCGCGTGGGACGAACCTTGAAGAGAAACATGGCCATGGCATCCCAGGCACGCCGGGGAGGCGGATTGTCCCGCAGCGTCAGGGGGAGAGGCGGAGAAGGACAGCCCTGCTGTGAGCGCCGCGGCCGCGAGAAAAAGGAATATCTGCCGCGCCGGGAAGCCCCCTTCAGTCCAGGAAGTGCGCGGGCTCAAAGCGGAAGCCGTCCCAGCGGTAGTAAAGCAGAACTTACTTGCCCGGGACGGGGTGCTTGATCTTCTCCCAGGCGGCCGCAAAGTCGAACGGCTTGCCGTGGGGATTCTCGTGGCACTTCAGGCAATGGGCCTTGATGGCGTCGGGGCTGCCATAGAGGATAAGCCCGTTCTTCGTCGCTTCGGCCTTGTCCTTCATGACGGCGAGCTTCTTGTATTCGCTTCCTGGGCCATGACAGACCTCGCAGGAAACGCCCTCGGCCTTGAGCTCCGGCGCCTTCTCGGCGAGAGGGGCATGACACTTGAGACAGCGGGGGTCATCCGCCGGCTTCTCCACTCCCAAGGCCTGGCAGGCCTTGGCGGCTTCGGGGGAGGTCAACGCGGTAAAGGACTTGGCATGCTTTGTGGCTTCCCACAAAGCATACTGCTGCCCCTGTTTTTCGGTCTTGTGGCAGATCTGACACTTCTGGGCGCCGACATAGGCGAATCCCTGGCTGAAGGCCGCTGAGGCGAGGATGAGGACGGCCAGAGCGCAAAGAGTGAGCTTCTTGTTCATCGTCCCTCCGTATAAAAAATATCGCTTTTATCGGAATACTATCGTATCCCAGGACGAGGGAGTTGTCAACGGCTCGGGAGAGCGCCCTTACGGCCCATCCTCCTGATTTTAAGGGCCAGGGCGATTGCGAGAAGGGCGAGAAGAGCCGTGGTCACGGCCAGGCCTCGCCGCCGGAACCGGGCCTCGTCCAGGGCCTTCTCCCCGGCGGCGCGGACCCCGGCCAGCAGCTCTTCGCCCTCGGCTACGGTCTTGGCGAGCTCGGCTGTATCGAGGCCGTGGGTCATGTTCTTGGCGGTGACGAGGATGGTATTGACGTCCTGAAGCTTGAATTCCGCGTCGCTCACTTCGACGCCTTTTTGCTTGGCCTGTGAAAGCAGCCCGGCGGCGGCCTGGAAGCCGCCGTCGAAACCGTCGATTTCCCGGCGGAGCTCGGCCGCCGCCTCGAATCCCCGGGACCCTTTTTCGTGGCACTGCACGCACACCGCTTTATCGTCCGTCCCGATCATGGCCGTGGACGGCGTAAGGATCTTATGGTTTCCGTGGCAGGCTTCGCACTCGCCGGCCCCCAGCTCGTCGAAAGCCTTTTTGTGAGGGCTTTTGGTGAAGAGCTCTCCCGTCGACGGATGGCACTGGCGGCAGACCGAAGCCACGGACGATACGGACGGCGGATAGGCGCCGTGGTTCCCGTGGCAGTCGTTGCAGACAGGGGCCGACAAGTCCTTCTTCTCGAAGAGCGCCGCCGCGTGGGCGCTGGCCTTATAATCGTCCAGCTGGTCCGTCGGGATGGTGTAGCCCTCCATGTAGCGTTTGTCGGAATGGCAACGGCCGCACGTCTGAGGAATGTTCCATGGGAAGGTCATGGACTTGGGGAACCGGGCCGACTGAATGCCGTGGACGCCGTGGCAGTCCGTGCAGACGGCGGCCTTGGTGTCCCCGGATTTCAGGAGCTGGCCGTGGCGGCTGGTCGCGTATTGGCTGAGCTGGTCCGTGCGCAGGGCGGGATTGAATGTCCGCATGGCCGCGGCGTCCGCGTGGCACCCGCCGCAGAAAACGGGGATCTGGCTCCGTTTGGGCGCTCCCCTGAAGGACTTGTCCTTGGCCAGGTCGACATCGTCCTGCGATGGATTCCCGCCGTGACAGCCGGCACAGCTCAGACCGTACTCGCTGTGGACGTCGGCCGCGACCGCGGCGACCGGCGCCTTGAGCTCGTCTTCGAGCTGGCTATGACATTCGACACAGCTGTTCTTCTGTCCGAAGGCCAGGAGCGGCGCGAAGAGCGCCGCGGCGGCGATGAAGCGGATGGGGCGGATGTTCATTTTTTCATCCCGTCAGAGCTTGGGCAGCGCATACGTCAGGACCGTCATCACCGTGATGTAGGCGGCCAGGGCCAGGCCGATCCAGGTGACGAGCGGGCTTCGCTCCTCACGCTGTGTGCGCCGGTCCAGGAACGGTATCAGCATCCATAGCAGCCCGCCCGCCATGAAGCCCAGGATGGCCAGCTTCTCCCCCTCGAAGGAGAGGATGTGCGCGGGGAGGATCTTGAGGGTCGTGAACATGAAGGTGAAATACCACTCCGGCTTAATGCCGAGCGGGGTTGGCGCCATCGGATCGGCCTTCGGCCCGACCTCCCACGGCAGGAAGACGCAGAGAACGCCGATGACAACAAGGATCAGGGTCCAACCGAGCGCGTCCTTGTACAGGAAGTCGGGGAAGAAGGGGATTTCCTTCTTTCCCCGCTCGCCGATGGGCTTGCTCATGCCCAGGGTCTGGACGAGAAGAACGTGGATCCCGATGAGGGCCAGGGCGGCCAAAGGCAGCAGGGCGACATGGAACCAGAAGAAACGGGAGAGGGTCGCCTGGGATACGTCGGGTCCGCCCAAGATGAGCGTTTTGAGACCCTTCCCAATGAAGGGCAGGCTCCCGGCGATGTCCGTCCCGACGCGCGTCGCGAAATAGGACAGCTCGTTCCATGGAAGGAGGTAGCCGCTGAACCCGAAGGCCATGAACACGACGAGCAGGAGGAAACCGGTCACCCAGGTCAGCTCCCGGGGCTTGCGGTAGGCTTTGAGGAAGAACGTCGAGAACATGTGGACGAAGATCAGGCCGATAAGGAGGTTGGCCGTCCAGCTGTGGACGGAGCGGATGAGCCAGCCGAACTTGACTCCGCCCATGATGAACTGGACGCTCTCGTGGGCGGCGTCGATGTGAGGCGTGTAGTAAAGGAGGAGCATGGCCCCCGTCGCCACCTGGATCCCGGTCAGGAACAGGCAGATACCGCCGAAGAAATACCAAAACGAATGGCGATGTTCGGGAACGGTCTTTTTTCCGCCGAAGGCGATGAGCTTCGACAGCATGAAGCGTTCGTCCAGGAAGGCCCAGACGCTCTGTCCGATCTTGTTGGCCATGTCAGCGTTTCCTGGAGACGATGACATCGGGGCCGGAGACCTCAACGGCGTAGGTCTCGAGCGGCCGCGGCGGCGGCCCTGACAGGACGTTCCCGCTGAGGTCGAAACGGCCATTGTGACAGGGACAGAAGAGGGTTGCGGTCTCGCCGTCGTAGCGGACGGTACAGGTCAGGTGGGTGCAGACGGCCGATAAGGCGACCAGGGTCCCCTCCGCCGTGTTGACCAGGACGGCCGGCGCCGATCCGAACTTGAAGACCTTGGCGGTGTTGGGAGGAAGCTCGCCGGCCTTGGCCGCCGCGACGCTGTTCTGGACGGCGTCGGCCCTCTTGGACGGGAGGACGTAGCGGACGACCGGGTAGACGAAAGCGGCGATCGTCGCCAGAAGGCTTCCGCCGAAGAAGATATCGACGAAATTCCGGCGTTTCATTTTTTCTCTTCTTTTCCGCTTCCCAACGATTTTATTGCTGCCGACATTTTTGTCAAGACCTCGTCGATAAAAAGGAAGTTGTGGATGCCGGAACTGCCGTCGAGGTCGATCGTCCGCAACGCCTCCTCGATTTTCGAGACCTCGGCTTTTTCGGGGTCTGTCAGGGGCTTCTTATAGAGGATGTGGAGGGCCGAGCGGACCTCATCGGCGCGGCTCCGGACGCCGTCCCGCCACTCCGTGAACGTCGCCCGGTATTTTTCATCGTGGCAGGCGACACAGGCGCCGCCGTCGGGTCTGATGACCATCTTGGCCTTGTCCAGGTGGCAATCCGGGCAGGACGCCCCGGCCTCGGCCATCATATCTTTCGGGACCTTGACGTCCCCGAGCGCTCCCCCTTCGTACATCGTTTTCTGGAGCGTGTGGCATTCCCCGCAGGTTTTTTTCGACTGTTGATGGTGGCAGGAGGCGCAGGATGTCTTGGTGGCCGTGAGCTCCCCGTGGCGGCGGACGTTCGAATGGCACGTCGCGCAGTCCAGCTTCTGCCCGACGGCGTGTTTTCTGTGGGAGAACTGGAGTCCGAAAACGGAAGGCGTGATCTCCTCGATCCCGGCGTGGCAGGACAGGCAGGCGTTCGGCGTTTCCCGGGTCAAGAGCGTCGTCGCCTCCGGCCGGTAGGAAGAGCCGACGGCGGCCAGCGCTTCACGGATTTTTTCGAGCGAGGCGGTCAAAAGCTCCTGGGAATAGGCCATGTTATGGACGCTCTTGCCCTTTTCCACGACGTCGATGTTGAACCGGGCTTCATCAAGGAGAGCCGCGGACTCTTTCTTTTTCGGCCCGGCCGCCGCCTTGACCTCCGCGACCGCCCGCGCCGAGATGGCCTTGATCTCCGCCAGCCGCTTCTCGGTCGATTTCTCCCAGTTCTTCAGGATCCTGTCGAAGCCGCGGCCATGACAGGACTCGCAGGCCGCGCCGCTCGCGGTGAGCGTGTCGCTCCCTTCGAGCCTGCCGCTCGCCCCATGGAACATATGGCAACCCTGACAACTCAGCCCTTTTTCCCACATGATGTTGGGCGTCGCGTGGGGCACCCCTTTTCCGCCCGAGCCGGTATACAGGACCTTCTGGGCGCTGTGGGTCCCCTGGTGGCAGGCCTGGCAGTCGGCGATGGTCTCGATATTCTTGACGATCTTGTGCTGGATCTCGCGGTGGCACTGCTCGCATTCGATCTTGTTGGCCGCGATGTGGGTCAGGTGCATGAGCTCCGTATCGCCGTACTTCTCGAGACGGTCCTGCTCGAAATGGCATTTGTAACAATTTTCCTTCGGCACTTCGCCCTCGCCGGAGACGATGCGGCTGTGGCATTTGTCGCAGCGGTAGCCGTTGTCGAAGACGGCAGTATGGTCGAACCGGTCCTTGGCGGCGAGAAGCTCGTCCTTACGGTGGCAGACAGCGCATTCTTCGCTCCGGACTTGAGGCGTCTTGTCCTTGAAGTGGCAGAGGAAACAGGACGCGGAGGTGACGGTGATGTGCTCGCCCTGGACGATCTGGGAATGGCAGCTCGTGCAGCGCAGCTTCTTCCCCCGTTTGAGGTCGTCGAAATGGGCTTTGTGGTCGAAAACGACCTTGCCGAAATCAACGGCGCCCTCGAGCAGCCGCCGGTCGTGACAGCCGGGGCGGAGACAGCTCTCGTCTTGGATCTCCGCCCAGGGCTTGGATTTCACGTAGAGGCGGGTCCAGTAGCGGCCGACCATGACCAGGCCCTCGATCTTCGTCCGGAAGAACGACCGGAAACCGGGCGGGTAGTGACAGACCTTGCACTGGACGTCCTTATGGGTCGAGGTCTTCCAGCTTTCGAAGAAGGGCTTCATGTAGTGGCAGGACGAGCAGAAGCGCGATGTCGAAGTCACCTCGACGGAAACGACGAACAGCAGGATGAGGGCCGCCGGCAATCCGAAGAGAAGAAGCCGCCACCTCCTGCGCTTGGGCTTCGGCGGGACGGGGGCTTCGGAGGGAGGATCGCTTTCCGGCCCGCTCAGATTATCCTCATGCATAGGAGTGCAGCCCCGAGAGGAGGTAGTTGACCCCGAAATAGGTGAATAGCGCGGCCAGGAAACCGATGATGGCGATGAGCGCCGAGCGTTTTCCCTTCCACCCCATGACGATCCGCGTATGGAGATAGAGGGCGAAGACGAACCAGGTGATCAGGCTCCAGACCTCCTTGGGGTCCCAGCTCCAATACGTCCCCCAGGCCTTGTAGGCCCAGACCATGCCGAAGACAAGCCCGCCCAAAGTGAAGAGCGGGAAACCCACGGCCACGGCCCTGTAGCTGAGGGCGTCGAGCCGTTCCTTTTTTTCCTCGGTGTCGGCGGCCAGGTACAAGAGACTCGCAACGAAAGCGACGGCGAAGAAGGCCTCGCCGAGGAGGGTCACGGAGACGTGGAGCCAGAGCCAGTAGCTTTGAAGGGCGGGCACGAGGGGCGCGGCGTCCTTGGGCATGAGCGGGGAAGAGGCCAGGGCGACGAGGGCGACGACGATCAGCATGAGATAAGGGGCGACCCGGGGGATGCGGAGCTTCCGGTCGAGGATGATCAGGGCCAGGACCGTAGCCCAGGCCAGGAAAGAAAGGGACTCGTACATGTTGGTGAACGGCGCATGACGGCTGGCCACGGTCCGGAAGATGAGCGCCCCGGAGTGCGCGACGAGGCCGGCCGCGGCCAGGAGGAGCCCCGTCCCGGCCCACCTCTCCTTCCGGGCGAAACCGGAGGCGAGGTAGACGAGCGCCGAAAGAATGTACAGAAAAAACGTGATCGTGAAGAGCGCGGCTTCGGTCATGTTGTCCTCCTGAGGGTTTCGACGAGCGCGTCGAATTCGGTCTGGAACGCTTCGCGGCTTTTCGAGGCGAAGCCGCCGAGGACCGCTTCGGTCTTCCCCTGGGCCTCCTCGAGGACGATCCGGACCTCGCGGGGAGGCCAGTAAAAGGTGAGGAAAAAGCCGGCCGTGACGAAGAGACAGCCGAGCCAGATGAATCCTACGCCCGGGTCCATGGCCGCCTCGAGCACGGAATATTGGGGGGCTTCATATTTCTCCAGGACGAACGACAGGGAGGACTGACCGATCTTATGTCCCTCACCGAAATCGGGATATTTTGCGAA
>Ga0154715_1048_pt4 | contig 9258 bp, 9 predicted proteins | sample Rifle2008BG16ft_FD_105723 | JGI IMG/M metagenome (GOLD analysis project Ga0154715, IMG submission 105723) | Candidatus Aminicenantes bacterium RBG_16_63_14 | reverse complement strand
GGCTGCCGTTGAGCACCCTCGGGTTCTCCCTCTCCTCGGGTGTCATGGAATCGATGATGGCCGCAAAGTGGACGATTTTCCGGTCGTCGACCTGGGCCTTGGCCAGGTTCTTGAACGGGCTCACTTGGGGGAGATGGCCCAGGAGGTCCGAGAGCGACCCCATTTTCTTCATCTGGACGATCTGTTTCTTGAAATCCTCGAGGGTGAACTCCTGCTTGCGGAGCTTGCGGGTCATCTCTTCGGCCTCGGCGACATCGGCCTCGCCCTGGGCCTTTTCGATGAGCGAGAGGATGTCGCCCAGGCCCAGGATGCGCGAGGCCATGCGCTCGGGGTGGAAGACCTCGAGCTTGTCGGGCTTTTCGCCCACGCCGATGAACTTGATGGGCCGGCCGGTCACGGCAACGATGGACAGGGCCGCCCCTCCCCGTGCATCTCCGTCGAGCTTGGTCAGGATGACCGAGGAGAGGCCGATCTTCTCCTCGAAGGCCTGGGCGCTCCGTACCGCGTCCTGGCCGGTCATCGCGTCACCGACGTAGACGACTTCGGTCGGCTCGAGTATCCCCCGGACGAGGCGGAGTTCCTCCATGAGCTCGTCGTCAACGTGGAGACGGCCGGCCGTGTCGACGATGAGGGGGTCGAAGCCCCTGTTCTCCGTGTGGACGAGGAGGTCCTTGAGGGCCTCCTTCGGGGAGGCCATCCGGGCCGAGGTCATCTCATAAAAGGGAAAGCTCAGGGACGCGGCGATCGTCTTCAACTGCTCCTGGGCGGCCGGGCGCTTCAGGTCGAACGACACGAGGAGGGGGCTTTTTCCGATGCCGGCGACCCAGCGGGCGAGCTTGCCGCAGGTCGTCGTCTTGCCGCTTCCCTGGAGGCCGACCAGCATGATGACCGACGGCGGCCGGCTCGAGAACAGGAGAGGCTTCTGCCGGCCCCCCAAGATGCCGGCAAGCTCGTCGTGGACGATCTTGATGACCTGTTGGGCGGGGTTGAGGCTCCGCAGGACCTCCTCGCCCAGGGCCTTTTCCTTGATCCGGGCCTCGAAATCCCTGACGACCTTGTAGTTGACGTCCGCCTCGAGGAAGGCCAGGCGCATCATCTTCAAGGCCTCGGCCATGTTCTTGTCCGTGACCTTGACCTCGCCCCGGAGGAACTTCATCATCCTCTCGAGGCGTTCGGAAAGCTGGTCGAACATCGCGTTCTATCCCTTGGGAATGGCGGTCATCGGCCATCATAGGAGAACCGGCAGGGCCCGTCAAATGGACGGAACACGGAGGAGATCGCAGGACGCTGCCGGGACGGGGATAGGGGCCATGCATAGCCCCTATCACTGCCAAAACGGGCAGCGTCCCGCGGCCGACGGACCGGCGCACCCCGAGGCCCTAGCTTGACATTTGGGGGGGATGCCGTTAAGGTAAATACACTTTCACGAGGTGGATAAGGGTATGAACGACAAGAACAAGCAGCCGGCCGTTCCGGAAGAAAGCGCCATAAGCGGGAAGATCGACTACGACGAGCTCCGGAAGCTCATCGGCCTTCTCGAGGAGAAAGGCCTGTCGGTCTTCGAGCTCGAAGTCGAGGGCCTGAAGGTCAAGATCGGCCGGAACGCGCCCCAGCCGGCGCCCTCGGCCATCGTCCCGCCCGCCGGACCGTCAGCAGGCCCCGAAGCGGAAGCCGCGGCGGCGGCGATCGCCCTGGCCATCGATGTGGCCAAGGGCCACCACATGATCACTTCGCCCATGGTCGGGATGTTCTACCGGGCCTCCGACCCGGCATCCTCCCCCTTAGTCGACATCGGCGACGTCGTCAAGAAAGGCCAGACGCTCTGCATCATCGAAGCCATGAAGCTGATGAACGAGATCGAGGCCGACGTGGACGGGACGGTCGTCGAAATTTACGGCGAAAACGCCCAGCCCGTGGAATACGGCCAGAAGCTCTTCGCCATCCTGCCCTTGAGCTGAGGCCCGATGATCTCGAAAATCCTGATCGCCAACCGCGGAGAGATCGCCCTCCGCATCGTCCACTCCGCCCGCGAGCTCGGCATCAAGACCGTCGCCGTCTATTCGGAGGCCGACCGCCAGTCCCTGCACGTCCTGCTCGCCGACGAGAAGGTCTGCATCGGCCCGGCCAAGGCCTCCGAGAGCTACCTCAACGTCGCCAACATCCTGAGCGCAGTCGACATCACCCGCGCCGACGCCATCCACCCCGGCTACGGGTTCCTCGCGGAGAACGCCAAGTTCGCCGAGATGTGTCAAACCCACGGCCTGATCTTCATCGGCCCGCCGCCGGCCATCATCAGGCTCATGGGCGACAAGAACAAGGCCCGCCAGACGATGAAAAAGGCCGGGCTGCCCATCCTGCCGGGGAGCGACACGGTCATCGACGACTTCGCCGTGGCCAAGAAGATCGCCGCGAAAATCGGCTTTCCCGTGATCATCAAGGCCGCGGCCGGCGGCGGCGGCAAGGGGATGCGGATCTGCCGCTCGTCCTCCCAGCTTGAGGACCAGTTCCCCATCGCCCAGGGCGAGGCCAAAGCGGCCTTCAACGACCCCTCGCTCTACATCGAAAAGTACGTCAGCGGGGCCCGGCACATCGAGATCCAGGTCATCGGCGACAGCAAGGGAAAAGTCACCGCCTTCGGCGAGCGGGAGTGTTCCGTCCAGAGGAAATACCAGAAGCTCATCGAGGAAACGCCTTCCCCGTTCATCGACGAAAAGACCCGCAGGAAGATGATGAAAGAAGTCGAGGACGCGGCCTCCGAAGTCGGCTACCAGAGCCTGGGCACCTTCGAGTTCCTGGTCGACGAGAACCGCAAGTTCTATTTCATGGAGGCCAACGCCCGCGTCCAGGTCGAGCACCCCATCACGGAGATAGTCTACGGGATCAACCTCATCAAGGCCCAGATCAGGATCGCCTCGGGCGAGAAGTTCGGCTTCCCCTTCGAGCTCGTGATGCGGGGCCACGCCATCGAGTGCCGGATCAACGCCGAGGACCCGACGACCTTCGTTCCCTCGCCTGGAAAAATAGATTTCCTGGTCCTGCCGGGGGGCGAAGGCATCCGCGTCGATTCCGCCGCATACGGGGGCTGGGTCGTCCCCCCGGACTACGATTCGCTGGTGGCCAAGATCATCGCCTATGCGCCGAACCGGGACTTGGCCATCCGCAAGATGCGGGCGGCCCTCGAAGCGACGACCATCGTCGGGATCAAGACGAACATCCCGCTCCTCCTAGAAGTCCTGTCCCACACCGATTTCCTCGCCGGGCAGTATAACACCCAATTCATGGATGGGCACATAGCCGCGAAGGCGGCCGAGGAAACGCTTTAAGACCTGTCCGATCTCAGGCCGGGCGCCGGGACACGAGAACGGTGAACTCCCCCGCGTTATCCTTGAGAACGTTTTCGTTGAGGCCGAGGTAGAGCCTCCCCTTCACGGGGACGGTCACGGTTCTCTCCGGGCCGATGAAGAAGAGGACGAAGATCTCGTCGCGGATCTCCATCCCCGAATCCTCGTCCGTCCGGGTGGAGACGAGCTGGGCCACCCGGCCGATGAGGGCCCCGAGGTTCTCGTCCGGGACCGGCTGCTCAACGGTGATCAGGTCGAGCCCTCCGGGGCCGCAGCCGGCGTCCGGGTTTCCACGCTGGAGGCTGACTTCGCCAGCGGCGCGGAAGACAAGCTCCTCCCCCGGCCCGACGTCGATCCCCGTGTCCACCCAACCGGCGTCGGCCGGGACGGCGACGTTCTTGACAGCCGGGCCGTCCGCGGTCGGCGTCAGGACTTGGGGCGCGAGCCAGCCCGGGGCGAGGGCGGCGAAGCCTAAAGCCGCGATCCCCGACGCTAAAAAGACCCTAGGTGCGGTCATCCGGGCCATCGGTCCCTCCTGCCATCCCGTCCCTGGCGAGAACGTCGAGCATCTCCTGGTGGATCCGTCCGTTCGTGGCCAGGATCCCCGGGGCCTCCAATGCGAATTCCGCCCCTCGGAAATCGCTGACCCGGCCGCCCGCTTCGGCGACGATCAGGGCCCCCGCGGCCACGTCCCAAGGCTTGAGCTTGAGCTCCCAGAAGCCGTCGAAGCGGCCGCAGGCGACATACGAAAGGTCCAGAGCCGCCGACCCGCAGCGGCGGATAGCCTGGGCCCTGAAGATGAAGCGCCTCCAATGGCCCATGTTGTTGACGGGGCACGTCCTCAGGTCGTAGGGGAAGCCCGTCGCAAGAAGGCTTGCCTCCAGGCCGGCGACGCCCGAGACCCGGATCGCGGCGCCGTTCAAGAACGCCCCCCGCCCGGCCGAGGCCATGAACAGCTCTTCCCTCATCGGGTCATAAACGAACCCCAGGACGACCCGGCCGGCACGCTCGAGGGCCGCGGAGACGCTGAAAACGGGGAAGGTATGGGCGTAGTTGGTCGTTCCGTCGAGGGGGTCGATGATCCACCGGCAATCGGAGCTCCCCGGCATGGCGAGGCCCTCCTCGGCCAGGAAGCCGTGCGTCGGGAAGGCGGCCGACAGGCGGCCGACAAGGATCTCCTGGGCTCCCAGGTCGAACGGGGTGACCAGGTCGACGGCCCCCTTGAGGGACACCTCGACCCTCCGGCCAAGGTTTTCCCGCAGGTACAGGCCGGCCTCGCGGACAACGGCCTCGCCGATCCTCGAAAACTCCTCGCGGACGTCCATCGGGCCTCATCTTATCAACTCCCCCCGCCCAAGGCAAATCTTGAACTTAATCGCTAGCTTTCCGTAGTATAATAGATCGACTGCCTCTGAAATCAACTGGAAAGGCTTCAAACCATGACGGAAAAGACAAGCTTCCTGAAACGGCGGAAAAAGCCGTTGATCATCCTGGCCGTACTCCTGGTCGTCGGCGTCATCGTCGTCGCCAACCTCCAGTCCCGGCGCGAGAAGACCGTCAAGGTGACCATGGACAAGGTCAAGAAACAGGACCTGACCTCGATCATCTCGGCGTCCGGAGAGGTCAAGCCCAAGAAGAATATCAACATCAGCGCCCAGGTCCCGGGCCGGATCATCAAGATCGGCATCGTCGAGGGGCAGGAGGTCAAAACCGGGGATTTTCTCCTCAAGCTGGATTCCACCCAGTACGAGGCCATCGCCGACCGCGACCAGAACTTCATCCGGGCCGCCAACGCCGACCTCATCCAGGCGGAGGCCCGCCTCCAGAGGGACAAGAACGCCTATGAGCGCCAGCAGAAACTCTCCGACGAGCAGCTGATCTCCAAGGACCAGCTCGAGACGGCCAAGACCCAATACGACATCTCCGCGGCCCAGACGAACGCCATCCGCTTCCAGATCAAGCAGGCCGAGGCGTCCCTCAAGAGCACGCTCGACAACCTCAACAAAACGACCTACAACTCCCCGATCGACGGGGTCATCACCAGCCTCCGCGTCGAAGAGGGCGAGGTGGCCATCATCGGGACGATGAACAACCCCGGCACGGTCCTGCTGACCATCGCCGACCTGTCGGTGATGGAGGTCGAAGTCGAGGTCGACGAAACCGATGTCATCGGCGTCGGCCTCGGCCAGGAGTCCAACATCCGCGTCGACGCTTTCCCCGAGACCGTCTTCAAGGGCAAAGTCACCGAGATCGGCAGTTCCGCCCTCCAGAAGACGACGGGTGGCGTCTCGACTCAGGAATCCAAGGATTTCAAGGTCGTCATCACCCTCGAGAACCCGTCCCAGAAGCTCAAGCCCGGGCTGTCCGCCTCGGCCGACATCATCGTAGCCGAGAAGAAGCAGACCCTGGCCGTGCCAATCTCCGCGCTCGTCCTCCGGGACAAGGCCGGCGCCGACAAGAGCGCCCCGACGGCGCAGAAAGAGGAGGAAGGCGTCTACGCCGTCGAGAACTCCCGGGTCAAGTTCCAGCCGGTCGGCAAGGGCATCACCGGCGGAATGATGATCGAGATCACCTCGGGCCTCCAGGACGGGCAGGACATCGTCACCGGCCCCTACGCCTCCCTCCGCGACCTCAAGGACGGCGTCCTGATCAAGACGGAGCCGAAGAAGGACACCCCGACAAAATGAACGGCGCCGACCCCGTCCTCATCTTCGCTGAAAACCTCTGGAAGATCTACAAGCTCGACGAACAGGAGGTCGAGGCCCTCCGAGGGGTTTCTCTGACCATCGAGCGGAACGAGTTCGTGGCCATCATGGGCCCCTCGGGTTCGGGCAAGTCCACCCTGATGAACCTCATCGGCTGTCTGGACACGCCCACCTCGGGGACCTACCGGCTCAACGGCAAGCTCGTCAGCACCATGACCGAGGACGAATTGGCCTTCACCCGGAACCGTGAGATCGGATTCGTTTTCCAGGTCTTCAACCTCCTCGCCCGCGCCTCGGCGTTCCGCAACGTCGAGCTCCCTCTCGTCTACAGCGGGATGAAGAAGGCCGAGCGCGAGGAGCGGACCCGGCGGGCCCTGGAAAGGGTCGAGATGAAGGCCCGGATGAGCCACAAACCGGCCGAGCTCTCGGGCGGCGAGCGCCAGCGCGTGGCCGTCGCCCGAGCCCTGGTCAACGAGCCGTCCCTCCTTCTCGCCGACGAGCCGACGGGGAACCTCGACTCGCGGACGGGCCGGGAGATCCTCAACCTCTTCCACAAGCTCCACGAACAGGGGAACACGATCATCATGGTCACCCACGACCGGGAAGTGGCGAACCAGGCCCAGCGCATCATCCAGATCCGCGATGGCGAGATCGAAAAAGACGAACGGAAAGGAGCCTAGCCCATGAACCTCTTCAAACGCGTCGAAGGCATCTTCTTCAACCCCCGTCCCGTTTTCGACGGCTTGGCCGCGAAACCTGTTTGGGTCGACGCGCTCATCGTCATTCTCGTCGCTCTCATCGCCTTCAACCTCGTCGTCGCCCCCTACATGCAGAAAGACCAGCTCCGGCTCATGAAGGACAACGCCGCGCTCAAGGATAGAGTGGGAGCGGAGCGCTACGACCAGATGATCCAGAACATGGAGAACCCCTCGCCCCGGAGCCGGATCATCCAGACGTTCGTGACGACACCCCTCTTCTACCTGATCGCGCTCCTCCTTCAGGCTCTGATCCTGCTTATCCTGGGCCGCTTCCTCTCCTCGCAGGGGACCTATGTCCAGGTCTTGTCCGTTCTCCTTCACGCCAGTCTGGTGGACAAACTATTCGGCAACGCCGTCCGCATGGTCCTTGCCCTGACCCGTAAATCCCTCATGCAGACGTCGACCAGCCTGGCCCTGCTCTTCCCGAAGATGGAAGTCACGTCGACCTCATACATCATGCTTTCCCAGGTCGATTTTTTCCAGATCTGGGTGTTCGGCATCCTGGCCTTCGGACTGGCCGCGGTTTTCAAGATCGAACTCAAGAAAGCCCTCTTCCTTTCCTACGGCGTCTGGTTCCTCAAGGCCCTCGCCAACATCGGCATCGCCATGATCGGCATGAGCTTCCTCCGGTAAGAGATAGCCGCGGAAGTCCCGGGCCGGCCTCCGATTGACTTCGCGCCTTCCCGTCTATACATTAAGGACATGGACGACTGGCTCTCTTCCGAAGAATTCGCCCGCGCCCCCATCGCCCGCATCCTGGCTGAGATCTGGCGGCAAGGGCAGAGCGGGTCGCTCTACGTCAAGGCCGACGGCGTCCTAAAATGCCTATCGTTCGAACGCGGCTCTCTCATCCTGGATTCGACTTCCTTCGAGGAAAAGGACTTCCTGCGCTTCCTCTTGACTAAGGGAGAAGCGGACCTGATCGCCCTGACCCGGGTCGAAGAGCACGCCCAGAAAAACGAAGTGCCCGCCCTCCGGGCCCTCGTCGAAACCTCTCTCCTCGAGCCCGAGCGCCTCTGGACGCTCCTCGAGTCCTACGCCCGGGAAGAGGCCTTGGCGCTCTTCGACGCCCGCGGCCACCAGCGCGAGTTCCACGTCCGGGCCGGTCCGCCAGGCCGGGTCCTAGTCGGAGCGATCGACATCCCCAGCCTCCTGCTCGATGGCGTCCGGCGGATGAAGAACGACGCGGTCCTGGACGAGTCCTTTCCCGCCGACGGGGACATGCTCCGGCGGCTCCCGTCCTTTTCACCGGACGCCTTCCGGCTCTCCCTCACCGAGAGATACGTCCTCGGCCTCCTCGACGCGGCCAGGACCCTGGCAGAACTCTGCGACGCGAGCGACGTCGGCGAAGCCGAGACCCGGAGGGCCCTCTTCGCCCTTCTCTGCCTTGGCCTGGCCGGGACGGCGGGCCCGAAGCCGAAGACGGGGAAATTGCCCCCCGACATGTCCCTGGCCGGCATGGACCGGCTCTTGGGCGTGTTCAACGCCAAGTGCTCGTTCGTTTTTAGATACATTTCGAAAGAGATCGGGCCGGTGGCCTTCTCCATCGTCGAGAAAGCCCTGGAGGAGGTCAGGGGCCGTCTCGACCCGGCTTTCCAGGGCGCGGAGCTCAAGCCGGACGGGCGGCTCGAGATCAAGTCCCTGCTCAAGGTGAACGCCAACATCGTCGGGGACGAACGCCGCCGGAGCCTCCTCCGGAGCATGGACGAGGTTCTCGTCGCCGAAGTCCTGGCCGTCAAGCGGACTCTCGGCCAGGCCCACGAATCCGCGCTCGTCAGGAGCCTGGACAAGGTCGGAGAGGCCCCTTGAAGCGGCGTCAGCTCTTCGCTCTCCTTCTTTTCGCCTCGGTCCTCGCGATCTGGATACTGATCAAAATTGGAACCTGACAGAAGCGGCATCGTCATCGTCCTCGGCCCGACCGCCGTCGGCAAGAGCCGGGTGGCCGTCGACCTGGCCCTGCGTTTCGGGGGCGAGGTCATCAGCGGCGATTCCACCCAGGTCTACTGCGGCTTCGACATCGGCACCGACAAACCGACGCCCGCGTCCCGGCGCGGCGTCCGCCATCACCTGATCGACGTCGTCGGGCCGGAGGTCCAGTTCACAGCCGCCGATTTCGTCCGGGAAGCGCTCACGGCCGCAGGCGAGATCGCCTCCCGGGGACATCTCCCGTTGATCACCGGAGGCACGGGCCTCTACATCAAGGCCCTCGTGGACGGCCTTTTCCCCGGCCCCGGCCGTGACCCGGCGGTCCGGGCCTCGCTCGAGGCCACGGCGCGGGAGGAAGGGCTCGATTCCCTTTTCCGGCGCCTCCAGGCGGTCGACCCGGAATACGCCCGGAAGGTCCGGAGCCGCGACCGCGTCCGGATCGTCCGCGCCCTCGAGGTCCACGCCGCGACCGGACAGCCCATGTCCGAGCACTTCCGCAGGACCGAATCGCCGGTCAAGGGCCGGAAC
>Ga0154715_1050_pt6 | contig 9273 bp, 4 predicted proteins | sample Rifle2008BG16ft_FD_105723 | JGI IMG/M metagenome (GOLD analysis project Ga0154715, IMG submission 105723) | Candidatus Aminicenantes bacterium RBG_16_63_14 | reverse complement strand
CGATGTTGCCGATATAGGCGACGACGGCCGCCTCGCGGTTGTCGATGACGACGGCGGCGAGATTGCGGATGTTCCGGTCGAAGAGCCGCTCGCCGTGCTGTTCGACGACCTTTTTCGCCGTCCTTTGCAGGTCGGCGGCGACGAAAGACCGAAACGGGGACGCGGCGCCGGGACGGGCGGCCAGGGTGTCGAGAAGATGCGGCGCGTCGCGGGGCACGGGGCGCAGGCGCTCGGGCATGGGCTCGACCAGGGCCAGGCGGCATTCGAGGCCCGGCACGGTCCCTTTGTCCCGGAGGCGCTCGAGGAGAGCGTCCCTTTTCCTGAGAATGCGGGCCCGGCCTGCCGCGGAGGCAAGAAGCCCGGGGTCGTTGGGCAGGACGGCGAGGAAAGCGGCCTCGGCCCAGCTCAGGCGCTCCGGGCTCCGGCCGAAATAGAGCCACGACGCGGCGTCGATGCCGACGACGTTGCCGCCGAAGGGCGCGTGAGCGGCGAAGAGGGCCAGGATCTCTTTCTTCGAGCGCCGGGCTTCGAGCCTCAGGGCCAGCGCCGCTTCCTTCAGCTTCTCGAGATATGTCCGCTTCCGGTTTTTCCGGGCCAGGCGGACGACCTGCATGGTGATCGTGCTCGCCCCGCTCTCGACTTTTCCGGAGCGGAGGTTCTGACGCATGGCCCTAACGACGGCCAGGGGGTCGACGCCCGGGTGGAGATAGAACCGCTTGTCCTCGAAGCGGACGAGGACCTTGAAGAAGCGCTCGGGGACGCGCTCTCCCGGCGGGAAGCGCCACTGGCCGTCCGCCGCCGGCCGGGCCCCGAGGAGCTCGCCCTCGGCGCCGAAGAGCACCGGCGAGACGGGGTCCTTGAAGCGGACGACGGGCAGGGCAAACCATATAAGGATAATGAGCACAATACAAGCGGCAACGATATAGGATCTATGAATCTTGAATTGAGGACGGGTGGCACGGGGCCAGTCGCCGTCCGCCCGAGGCGGAAGGGGATGCGGTCTCTGGACCGCCGGGGGTTCCAAGGGGCGCTTCTCCCCTGGTCGGAGGAGCCGAAGGCTCCGGAGAAGGGTGGTCCGGAGGGGGAAGGGAGTTTGTTCCCCCTCCGCCCGCGGGGGGATGGGTGACGCCGAGGCCGGACGGGGACGCCCCGGGACAGGACCCGTCCTCATTTCATTGTTCACCGGACGATCTCGATCCATTGCCCTTTCGTGTTGGCGTGGACGGCCGCATCGTACATGGCCTCGACGGCGACGCCCGGCTGGTAATAGCGGCCGCGGTAGGAGGCGTTGAGGACGATGAGGAAGACCTTCTCCTGGCCGGCCTCGAGCCGGAAATAGGTCAAGACGCGGTCGTCGCGGATGTCCTGGTAGTCGACGTCCACGGCGGCCCCCGCCTCGCCGCTGAGCCTCGGGTTCTTGACCTGGAAGCCGGCGGCCACAAGATGGGTCAGGACGAGGTTCTGGAGCCGATTCGAGGTCAGGTTCTTGACCCGGACCTCGGCCACGATGTCGAGCCCCTGGGTGATGCTGTCGATGGCGAAAGCGTTCATCTTCATGTCGCGGTAGCGGACGTCGATCGACAAGCCCTCCGACGACTCCGTCTCGACGCCGGCCGGAGGCACGCCCCGCCTGTAGACGTTGACGTAGAGGGGCGACGACTCGACGTTCGTCACGACGAGGGTCCGGCCCTTCATCGGGAAGCCGGGGAACTCGCGCTTGTCGAACGGAGTGGAGGACTCAACGTCCAGGGGCTTCTCCCCGTCCCAAGCGAAGCGATAGCGGAAGGGCTTGACCTCGGCGCTGCCGTAATAAGCGGCCAGGGCCATCAGACCGAACGAGGTCTCTTGGGTGGAGAGCCAGAGGTCCGATGCGAGCGTCTTGGAGATATCCAAGAGGAGCGGCCGGGCCTTTTCGGACCGGCCCATCTGGACTAAGGCCCTGACGGCCAGGGCCTTGTCGCGGAAGTCGGAGCCGAAGGTCTCGCTGTCGTCGCGGTAGGGTTTGAACTCGAGGCGGGAGCGTTCGACCAGGTCCGCCGCCGCGTCGGCCTGACCGGTCATGTGAAAGGCCGCGGCCAGCATGAGTCCGGCGAGGCCGGGGAGGTCCGGGGTTTCCCGGAGCCGGTTCATGGCCCCGAGGTCCGGGTCGCGGGCCAGGGCCAGAGTGAACAGGCGGAAGGACTGGATGAGCTGGGCCCCGGCGCCGCCGGTGACGAAACTGTTGGCCAGCGTCTTCTGGTTGGCCCGCCAGCTGTCGAGCATGGCCTGCGGCACATGGAAGCCGAGGCGCGAGGCTTCGAGCAGGAAATAGCCGGCGTAGGCGGTCGTCCACTCGTGCCCTTCGCGGCTTCCGGGCCAGTAAGAGAAGGCGCCGTTGGTCATCTGGAAGCCGGCCATTTTCTGGACGGCCGCCTTGACGTGCTCCTCGACTTCCCGCGTCTGCCGCTCTTCGAGCTTGACCAGGCTCTTGAGGTAGAGCTGGGGCAGGGCCGTGGACAGCGTCTGCTCCAGACAGCCGTGGGGATACCGAATGAGGAAATCGAGCCTCTTTTCGAGATTGAGCGGAGGCAGGGACGACGCTTCGACGGTGATCTGGTTTGTATTCTCCAGTCCGAACGGCACGACAGCCTGGCTGAGCGTCTGCCCGGGCTTGACCTCGAGGCGCGTCGTCTGGGTGATGAGGGCGTTGGAGGCCAAGATAGGTATGAAGATCGTGTCCTCGACGCGCTCGGCGCCGCTGGCCGCCCGGAAGCGGACCTCGCCCTGCCCGATGGCCCCCGTCGTCTTGAGGGCGAAGGAGATGATGTCGTCGCCGGGCCGGGCGAAGGCGACCGTCTTGGAGCGCTCGCCGACAACCTCGAAGAACTCGTTCGTCTCCACGCTGACCGTGACTTCCTTGAGCGCGGGATCGGTGACGAACACGGCGATGGGCATGACGACGTCCTCGCCGGGCCGGACGACCCGGGGCAGAGTCGCCAGGGTCATCAGGTCGCGCCGGACGGGGACGGACTTCTCGGCCGAGCCGAACGCCCCATCGCGCCCGGCCACGACCATGACCCGGACGGCGCCGAAATACTGCGGCATCATGAGCTCGTGGACGCCGATTCCGCCCGCCTTGAGCTCGAACGGGCCCTCGAACAGGACGACCGGCGGGAAACGCCGTGGCTGTTTGGCTTTATCCTTCGATTCAGCGCCTTCGTCGCCGCCGAGGGCCAGGAGGCGGGCCAGCTCGGCGCCGTAGGCTTCCGCGACGATGTCGAAGAGGTCCCAGGTCGAAATCCCGAGGGCCTCGCGGGCGTAGAAGCCCTTGCGCAGGTCCGGGGTCGCGAACCGGGTCAGACCGAGGAGTCCCTCGTCGACGACGGCCAGCGTGTAGGTCATGGGACGGCCGCCGCTTTCCCGGACCTCGACCCGGAATTTTTCCTTGGGCCGGATCTCGTCGGCCATTTTAAGCGCGGGTTCGAGGCGCGTCCCCGGGTCCTCGACGAGGATGGGGATGACGCCGTAGAGACGGATGGGCGCGTCGCTCGCCTTGTCCCGGTGCGGCTGGAGGAGGGTGACGTGGACATAGATGTTGGGCGTCATGGCCGCGGTCAGGGGGATCTCGAAACGGTTCTCACCCTTGACGGTGGACACCCACATTTTGTCGAGGACGGAAGTCCCGTTCTCGATGGAGACCAGGGCCCGGCCTTGGACGGCTTCGGGCAGATAGATGACGGCCTTCTCGCCGACCTTGTAGCCGGGCTTGTCGGAGGTGAAGCTGAGCGTTGTCGCCCCGGCCCCTCCTTCCTCTCGGGCCCGGCCGGCCCAGCCCGGCCAGTCGATGTAGACGATCCGGCCCGAGGCGTGGCCGCCGACCGGGTCCTCGGCCCGGATGAGGTAGCGGCCCCAATCGGGGTAGCGGATCTGGAACGTCCACTTGCCGACGCCGTCCCGGGTCGAGACCTCGCCCTTGAGCAGGGGCCGGGTCTGGACGTTCGAAACGTACTGGGCGAGCGATTCGCCGCTCCTGTCCCACCACCACTTCCACTCGACCTTGTAAAGCGAGACGACGACCTTGTCCCGGGAGACGGGCCGGCCCGATGGATCGACGGTGACAATGGCGACCTCGTGGTCCTTGTCGGTCAGGAGCATCCCCCGGGCCGGGTCGCCCTTGGGCGGCTTGACGCCGACGTAGGCCTCGTAAGGATGGAAGGGCAGGGAGAACGTATCGATGCTGAAGTCGCCGCTCTCCTCGAAGACCCGGCTGGTGAAGGCGGCGTCGAGCATGCCCGGGCTGGCCTGGGGCGAGACGATGTCGATCCGGGCGCTCCCCCGGCCCTGGGCGTCGAGAGCCCCCTTGGCCACGTCGAGCGTCCCGCCCTCGAAATCCCTGGCCGGGTCGTCGAAGACATAATCCTGGTATCGATCGAACCGGGTCGGGCGACGGGACAGCCGGACGGCCACGTCGAACTTCAGGTTCGCCGCCGGCGCGCCGTGGAGCCATTGCGCGGTAACGGCCGCGTCGAACGGCATGTCCTTGTGGATCAAAACCTCGCGCCCCGCGTCGAGGACGATCTTGAGCCGGTTGGGCACGACGGTCTCGATCTTCAAGGTCTTGCCGAAGGTCATGCCGCCGACGAGGACGCGGGCCTGCCAGTTGCCCGTGGGCGCCGTCTCTTCGGTCGAAACGCGGAAGGCGTAGAACGGCTCCAGGGTCTTCTCCGGCTTGAGCGTCTGGACGAGCTGTCCCTGCGGCGAATAGAGCTCCATGACCACCGGATGCCCGGCCGGCAGGATCTTCTCCCGGTCGAAAAGCGCGAAGGTCAGGTGGAGCGTGTCTCCCGGCCGCCAGACGCCGCGTTCGCCGTAGATGATGCCCTTGACGCCCTTCTCCGTCGTTTCGCCGCCGACGTCGAAGTGGCTCATGGGCAGGACGCCCTCGCTCGCGACCCGGAGGTAGCCGAAGTCGCCACCGCCCTCCGCGGAGATATAGAACGGACGGTCCTTGAGCCCGAGAAGGGCGAAGCCGTTGCCGTCGCTCGCCGTCTCGCCGAGGAGCTGGTTCTGGAAGTTGTAGGCCCGGACCCTGAGCCCGGAAAGCGGCCGGGCCGTCCCGATGTCGGTCGTCACGACATGGAGCGCGCCGTTCGCCTCGAGCTTGGCGACGAGGCCGATGTCGGAGGAGAGGAAATTACGGCCGACGACGGCCGCGCGGTTGTAACGGGGCATGTAGTAGGCGTCTTCGCAGGGATTGTTCCGGTTATTCCAGTCCCCGAAATTGTATTCGTAGCCTTCCTCGGAGTAGTCCCAGTTCGAGTATCGCGAATAAGCCGAGGGGTCGTCCACGTTCTTGAGCGGCGGCTCGGCGACGACCGGTTTGTCGCTCGCGGGGCAGGGATAGGCCGAATTGCCGCGGTTGAAGGACAGGACGATGCGGAAGAGACTGCCCGGGCTCTCCTTGAAGAGGGAGGTCACGTCGAGGTCGTAGCGCGACATGCGGCTGGTCACCGCGGGGTCTTCGGACAGGGCGACCGTCCTCCTCCAGAGATAGCGCCCGACGCGGGCCAGCTCTTCCGATCCCTCGAGGCTGTTGACCTGGAAGAACTGGGCCATGTTGCCCGGATAGATCCGGAAGGCCGCGACCTGGATGGACTTCAGGTTGACGGCCTCGATGGGCACGGTCAGGCGGTCCTTCCGCGGCAGGATGAGTCCCCGGCCGACGAAGCGCGCCTGGGGCCGGATCGATTCGAAGGTGACCTGCCGGCTGGCCCCGTCCTTCAGGCGGCGATTGAGGTAGTTGCGGATGCCCGGCAGGACCTGGACGGGAACGTCGCCAAGGAGCTCCAGAGTCGAATACACCCGGACGACGTTTCCCTCGATCTCGAAAGTCAGGGGGCGATTCTCGATGCGGATGAGCCCCTGGAGATTCTGTGCTCCGGCCAGGGCGTCGGAGAAGCGCACCAGGACGTGCCGCGTCTCCCCGAGGACGGGCTCCACGGAGACGAGCGCGAAATCGCCTAGGGCCGGGACCTCGAAGGCGCGCCGGCCACTCGCCTCGATGCGGATCGGTGCGCCGTCCCAGGAGAGGTTGACCGCGGAGGGTTTCTCCCGCCGCTCGATCGCCTTGACCGTGAAATAGTGGGTCAGCCCTTCCATGGCGTGGCTCCACTCGATGGGCAGAGCCTTGCCGTCCTGCTCGGCTTCGAGGATCTTCTCGACCAGGAGCTTTCCCTCCATGTCGGCCGTGACAATCCGACCCCGGAGGACCTGGGCCTGCGGCCGGTCCGTGTCCTCGGCGAAGAGGCCCTCCAGGGAAACCTCCATATTGGGGCGGACGACGTTGAAACGGAACTCGAAGCGGGCCAAGGCCTTGGGCAGGTCGAGGATCTTGCCGACGTTGAGGACCGCCTGGTATTCCTGGCCCGGCTTCAATTCTCCATCGGGGACGAAGACGAGCTCGCGCGGGCTCTTCCATTCGGCTTTTCCGGCGATGGACGGGGAGAATTCGAGGAGGCCCGCGGCGGACGGGCCGGGCGTCCCCGCGTTGTCGACGAAGAGGACGCGGACGGGCGACTTGCGGAAGACCGTCCCCGACGTGAAAGCGCTGATGTAACGGTACCACTCCTTTTCCGCCTCGGCCGGGGCCGCGGGCTTCTTTGGCTTGCAGGCGGAAAGGCCGAGAACGCACACGGCGGCCAAAATGCAGACAGCGATTTTCTTGGTCATGGAACAGTCTCCCCTTGAAACAGGTTGGGTGATCATGCCGGAAACGTCCGGGATTCCTTCGCGGCAAGCGTATGCCGGAGGTCCCGAAAAGTCAAGGCGAGGAGGCATTGACTTGGCCTTCTCCTTTTGCCTATGATGAAGGCTCTCTCGGACAAGGAGGTGCGGATGAAAAAACCAGCCCGGTTGACGTTTTTCTTCGCGGCGGTCCTCGCCGCGTTCGTCTTACTCCTGGCCGAGACCGTCGTGGTCAAGGTCAAAACGACGGGCGTCCGGCGCGACCCCAAGTTCACCTCGGCCATCCTGGCCTCGATCAAGGCCGGGGAGCCGCTGGAGAGGCTCGAGGCGCAGAGCGGCTGGATCAAGGTCAAGACCAAGGCCGGCGTCGTCGGTTGGATCCACTCGACGGCGGTGGAGGCCAGGAAAGTCAACCTCCTGGCCATGGACAAGACCATGAAGACCCAGGCTTCCGCGGGCGAGGTCGCCCTGGCCGCCAAGGGCTTCAACAAGCAGGTCGAGGACAAGTACCGGGCCGGCAACGCGGCCGCCGATTTCGCCGCCGTCGACGCCCTGGAAAAGGTCCTGCCTACGGCGGCCGAGATCGAGGCGTTCATGAAACAAGGCAAGCTCGGCGAATACGGAGGTGCCCGATGAGCGCCCGGACGAAGGCCTTCGCGGCGGCCGCGCTGGCCGCGACACTCGCCCTGGCCGGCTGTCAGGCCATCAAGCAGAGCGCCGCGGACATCATCGCCTCGACGGGCAAGGTCAGCAAGGAAGACGCCCAGTCCCTGGTCAAGACCGCGGAAGTCCTGCGCTCGACCTTCGCCGAGATCACCGAAGAGGAGGAATACTACATCGGCCGGGCGACGGCCGCCCTCATCCTCTCCAGGTACAAACCCTACCGCAATGAGGCCTTGAGCGCCTACGTCAATGTCATGGGAACGGCCCTCGCCTACAGCTCCGACCGGCCCGAGACTTACGGCGGCTATCATTTCCTCGTCCTCGACACCGACGAGGTCAACGCCATGGCCGCGCCGGGCGGATTCGTCTTCGTCACCAAGGGCTTGGTCAGGCGCTGCGCCGACGAGGAGACGCTGGCCGCCATCCTGGCCCACGAGATCGGCCACGTCGCCGAGCGGCATGGGCTCCAATCCATCAAGAAGTCGCGCCTGATCGACGCCTTCAAGGTCCTCGGCAGCGAGGCTTCCCGGCAATTCAACTCCGAGGAGCTGGCCAAGGTCACCGGCATCTTCGAGGGCGTCCTCGGTGACGTCGTCGAGACCCTGGTCGAACGCGGCTACGACCGCAAGTTCGAGTACGAGGCCGACAAGCTGGCCCTGGCCTTCGCCGTCAGGACGGGCTACTCGCCCGGCGGGCTGGCGGAATTTCTGACGGGCATGGAGGAGCGCAAACCCTCCGGCCCGGCCGCGGGCTGGTTCAAGACCCATCCGAGCCCGGCCGACCGGCTGGCCCGGGTCAAGATCGAGACCGCCGCCCTGGGCGCCGTGCCGGCCAAGCTCGACGTCAGGACGGCCCGCTTCGCCGAAGCTGTCAAGCCGCTGCGGTGACGGAGCCGGTCCCGTCATGCCGGACGAGAAGCCGAGATCGCAGGCCCGCAAGAAGGCGCTCCGCGGCGCCGCGGTCGGGCTGGCCGTTTTCGCCCTCACCTATCTCCTGGGCATCCTTCATGTCTTCCGGCCCCTGGAGTGGAAATCCTGGGATGCCCGCCTCCAGCTTCTCGCCGACCCGGGCCGGGCCTCCGCCGACATCGTCCTTCTGGCCGTCGACCAGTACAGCCTGGACGTCTTCGAAAAAGAGCAGGGCCTCGGCTGGCCCTGGCCGAGACAGATCTACGCCGGGGTCCTCGACTTCCTGAAGGCCGGGGGGGCCAAGGCCGTCTTTTTCGACCTCATGCTGACGGAGGACTCGACCTACGGTATCGACGACGACCGGATCCTGGCCGAGGCCATGACCCGCTCCGGAAACGTCCTCCTGCCCTTTTTCCTCAGCGGCGAGGAGGACGCGGCGGCCCCGATCGCGGAAAAGATCCTCGAGCGTTCGGGCTGGCCCAGAGGGACATTCCCCTACCCTGACTCAACCCTGGGAATCTCGGGTGGGCGAAAGGAGGGAAGTATCCCTCCGGCAAGGTCCGTGACCCTGCCGGTCGACGAACTGGCCGCGGCCGCCGTCAGGATGGGCAACGTCCAGTTGGCGCCGGACGGCGACTCCGTCTATCGCAGGCTGTCCCTCCTCTTCGAATACGGCGGCCTCGTATTGCCCGCCCTGCCCCTCGCCTTGGCCGACGTCGCGGGTTTCGGCCCCGACCCTTCAAAAATCCCCTTGGATCGCTCGGGGAAAATGATCCTCCGCTATTTCGGGCCGAGGGGAACCTACAAGACCTATCCGATAGGCACGATCATCAATTCCCAGGCCCAGATCGAAGAGGGCCTCGAGCCCCAGATCCAGCCCGGGGAGTTCGCCGACAAGACCGTCCTCGTCGGGACGACGGCGGCCGGGCTGTACGATATCCGGTCGACGCCCTTCGGCGGCGTCTACCCGGGGATGGAG
>Ga0154715_1030_pt2 | contig 9276 bp, 11 predicted proteins | sample Rifle2008BG16ft_FD_105723 | JGI IMG/M metagenome (GOLD analysis project Ga0154715, IMG submission 105723) | Candidatus Aminicenantes bacterium RBG_16_63_14 | reverse complement strand
ATATTCTCGGCGAGCGGCCGTAATCTAACGAGGCTTTTCTCCGTCTTCATCCCCCGCGCCTCGAGTTGGGACAGGACGAGCAGGTCCTCGACGATGGCGATCAGACGGTCGGTGTTCCTGCGGATGATCTCCAGATAGGGGCGGTTCTCCTCCTCGGCCCGGGGTTCCATCGTTTCCACGAATCCCTTGATCGCCGTCAGGGGCGTCTTGAGCTCGTGGGAGACGTTGACGGCGAAGTCCCTCTTGGTCTTCTCCAGGGCCCGGAATTCCGTGATGTCGTGGAGAGTCACGACCAGGCGGTCGCCCGCGGCCAGCTTGGCGACGCTGCAGAAGAAGGCGCGGTCGCCGACGGCCACTTCTGCGGCCGATTCGATCCCGGTGTCACGGACATTCCGCACGATTTCCGCGGCGGTCGAGCTGCGCACGACCTCCCAGAAATGCCGGCCCTCCGGCGAATCGTTGCCGGCCATGCGGCGGAAGCTCGCGTTGCACAGGACGATCCGGGCGTCCTTGTCTAGAACACAGAGGCCCTCCCGGATGGAGGCCAGGATGCTGCGGATCTCCTCGTTTTGCACCCGGATCTCTCCGAACATGTCCTTGAGCCGGCCGGTCATGGCGTTGAAACTGCGGGCGAAATCCCGGAACTCGCCGCTCCGGCGCGTCGAAACGGTGACATCGAAATCTCCGGCCGCGACCCGCTTCGAGGCGTCGATGACCTCGCGGACGGGCCCGGCCACCGACCGGGTCAGGAAGAAGGCCAGGATCAGGGCGACGAGGGTCACCGCGCCGACAAACTTCATCAGGTCGCCGCGAAGGGCGGCGAGGAGAGCTTCGATATCCCTCATGAACACGCTCAGACGGAGGGCTCCGACGACCCGGCCCTCCGCCCGGAGGGGGATGCTCATGTACATCATGTCGGCCTTGAGGGTCGAGCTCGGACGGATGGACATCAACTTCTCGCCCCGAAGGGAGGCTTGGATCTCCGGGCGGAAGAGATGGTTCTCCATGTCCCGCGGCTCTTTTTCCGAGTCGGCCAGGACATCACCGTCCGCATTGATGACGGTGATCCTCGTCCCCGTCCTCCGTCCGACGCCCGTCACGAACCCCTCGAGGTCCCCGGTGCCAGCCCCCGTAACGTACGGGAGGACTTGGCCTTCGAGAAGGACAGCCATGTGCTCCAGTCCGGCGGCGCGCTCCTCGATATGATGCGTCCGCATCAGCGGCGGCGCGAAGAGCGTCACCGCCGCGGCCAGAAGGACGATGACCGCCGCGTAACCCGAAAAAACCCTGAGAAAGAGCGTCTTTTTCATTCTTCGAGCTTGTACCCCACGCCACGGATATTCTTGATGAGCGAAGCCGTCTCGCCCAGCTTCTCCCGCAGGTTGCGGATGTGGACGTCGACGGTCCTGTCGATAACGGCTTTTTCGCTGCCCCAGAGGAAGTCGAGGATCTGGTCCCGGCTGAACACCCTTCCCTTGCGAGAAGCCAGGAGCTGGAGGATCTTGAACTCCGTCGCCGTCAGCTCGACCTTCGCTCCCCCGGCCGTGACCTCGAACTTGTCGAGGTCGATGACCAGTGTCCCCACCGAGATCCTCGGCCCTGCCTCCCCTCCCCCGGGCCGCCGGAGGACGGCATGGATGCGGGCCACGAGCTCCTTGACGGAGAAGGGCTTGGTCATGTAGTCATCGGCGCCGAGCTCGAGCCCGACGACCTTGTCAGACTCGTCGCCCCTGGCCGTTAGCATGATGACGGGGATCCCGGCCAGGCTTTCGGACCTCCGGATCTGGCGGCAGACCTCGAGTCCGTCGGTGTCCGGGAGCATCAGATCGAGGAGGATGAGGCTGGGCTTCTCCCGGGCAAGATAGCGGTAGAGGTCATCCGCCTCCTGGAACCCTTCGAACCGGTAGCCGGCCTTCTGGAGGGTGATTTTCAGGAGCTCGAGGATATCGGCCTCGTCGTCAAGAGCGGCAATCACCGGGGCCATGCCTTCACCTCGCTCTTCTTATGATGCGCTATTATAACCAAAAGCCTGCCGATTGACACCGGTTTTTTTATCAAATCTTAACAATCCCCTGCTCCAATGGTCCCGAGAGGCAAAGCGCCCATGACCACGATATCGGCAACGCTCTCCTTAATCCTCTCCGTCGTCCTTGCCGCCTGGTGCTTCTGCGGGATCGTCCGTCGTTACCGGAGGATATCCGGGTTTCCGTGGCTTTTCTCGCTCGGATTCGCGGCCGCCGCGACGGCCGCCGTCTTCGCCCTTCACGCCCTCCTCTCCCGCTAAGATATATCGATCATCCGGACGCGCTGCGGGCATGATACCGTCATCGCCATCGGTTGCGCCGGCGTTTGCCGCGGGTGTATAATGGGAAAAAGCGCGGAGGAACTCACGATGGATAAACTTGTGCTGGCTGTTTGTTTCCTGGCCCTGGGCCTGGCCGGCTTCGCCGCGGCCCGGCAGAAGTCCGAGAAGGACGTCATCCCGACGGCGAAGGGAGCCCTCGAGATCACGTTCCTCGGACACGGCACACTGATGATGACCTTCGGCGGGAAAACGGTCCACGTCGATCCCTACGGCGAGGTCGCCGATTACGGCTCGCTCCCCAAGGCCGACCTCGTCCTCATCACGCACGACCATTTCGACCACCTGGATCTCAAAGCCTGCAAGGCGATCCTCAAGACGGACACGACGGTCGTCGGCTCCAAGGCCTGCGCCGCGCAACTGCCTGACGCCCTCACCATGGCCAACGGCGATTCCCGGACCGTCCTCGGCCTGATGATCGAGGCCGTCCCGGCCTACAACATCGTCAACAAGAGACCGGGCGGCGGCCCGTTCCACCCCAACGGCGAGGGCAACGGCTACGTCGTCGCCTTCGGCGACAAGCGGGTCTATATCGCCGGCGATACGGAAAATACGCCCGAGATGAAAGCCCTCAAGAACATCGACGTCGCCTTCCTCCCGATGAACCTGCCCTACACGATGTCGCCCGAAATGGTCGCCGACGCGGCCCGCGCCTTCCGCCCGAAGATCCTCTACCCCTACCACTACGGCGACACGGACACGGCCAAAATCATGGAATTGCTCAAGGGCGAAAAAGGGATCGAGGTTCGGATCCGGAAGCTCAGCTGAGGAAGGGGCCTCAGAACGCCGGAATGAAGCTATTCTCCCCCGGCGCAGGTCTTCAGCCGCGCCTCCCGCCCCTCTTCGGCGCGGTGCTTGATGGTTTTGCCCCGGACCATATAGATGACGTCCTCGGCGACGTTCGTGGCGTGGTCGGCGATCCGCTCGAGGTGCCGGCCGATGAGGATCAGGTCGACGGCGCGGGCGATCGTCCCTGAGTCCTGCATCATGTAGGTCAGGAGCTCGCGGAAGACCTGGTCATTGAGTTTGTCCACTCGGTCGTCCCGTTCGCAGACGTCCTTGGCCAGCTTGTCGTCCCCGTTGATGAAGGCGTTGAGGGCGTCCCGGACCATCTCCTGGGCCAACTCGGCCATCCGCGGGATGTCGATGAGCGGCTTGAGCTGGGGGTGCTTGAGGAGGTCCATGGTCCGCTCGGCGATGTTGACGGCCAAGTCGCCGATCCGCTCCAGGTCGCTGCCGATCTTCATGGCCGAGGTGATGAAGCGGAGGTCGGTGGCCATGGGCTGACGGAGCGCCAGGAGGCGCATGGCCATCTCGTCGATCTCGATGTCGAGGAGGTTGATGGCCTCCTCCCGCTCGAGGACCTGACAGGTCAGCCTCTCCTCCCGGTCCTTGAGGCCGCGGACGGCTAGAACGATCTGCTCCTCGGCACGCGAGGCCATCTCCAGGAGTTTCTCCTTGAGCAGCTTGAGTTCTTCGTCGAACGGGCGTTCCGTTTTCATCTTATATTCTCCTTAGGCCGACGGCGAGGCCCCGCTTATCCGAACCGCCCGGTGATATAGTCTTCGGTGAGCTTGTTTTGTGGATTGGTGAAGATCTTCTCCGTCCGGTCGAACTCGACGAGCTCTCCGAGCATCATGAAGGCCGTGTAATCGGACACGCGGGCCGCCTGCTGCATGTTATGGGTCACGATGACGACAGTGTAGCTTTTTTTGAGGTTTTCAATCAAGTCCTCGACCTTGGCCGTGGCGATGGGGTCGATGGCCGAGCAGGGCTCGTCGAAGAGGATGACCTCGGGCTCGACGGCCAGGGCCCGGGCGATGCACAGGCGCTGCTGCTGCCCGCCCGATAGGGAAAAGGCGTTATCCTCGAGCCGGTCTTTGACTTCTTCCCAAAGGGCGGCGCCCCGCAGGCTTCTCTCGACCACGGCCTCGAGCTTTCTCTTGTTTTTCATCCCGTTGATCCGGAGCCCGTAAGCGATGTTGTCGAAAACCGACTTCGGAAAGGGGTTGGGCTTCTGGAAGACCATGCCGACCCGGCGGCGCAGATCGACGACATCGACGTCCGGCGAATGGATGTCCTTGCCGTCCAGGAGGATCGTCCCCTCGACTCGGGTCCCGGGGATGACGTCGTTCATCCGGTTCAGGGTCCGGATGAACGTTGACTTCCCGCAGCCCGACGGACCGATGATGGCCGTCACCCGGTTCCTGTGACAGGAGATGCTGACGCGCTTCAGGGCCCGGCTGGGGCCGTAATAGAAGTCGAGGTCTCTCGTTTCGATCTTGGCGACGCTCGTCTCGGGGCTCATCTTCGCTTTCTTCTCAGCCTATAGCGGAGGACTACGGCCGTCATGTTCAGCCCCAGGACGAGGGCGATCAGGACGAGGGCCGTCCCGTAGGCCAGGGGGCGTACCTGCTGGATGGCGTGGTGTTGGGTGGCCATGATGTAGAGGTGGTACGGGAGGGCCATGAATTGGTCGCCGAGGGATCGCGGGAGATAGGGCAGATAGAAGGCCGCTCCGGTGAACAGGATCGGAGCCGTCTCCCCCGCCGCCCTGGCCAACCCGAGAACGGTCCCGGTCAGCATGCCGGGTACGGCATATGGCAGGACGTTGGTTCTGATGGACTGCCATTTGGTCGCGCCCAAGGCCAGGGCCCCCTCTCGATAAGAATCGGGGACGGTCTTCAGAGCCTCTTCGCTGGCCGTGATCGTCCAGGGCAGGGTCATCAGCCCCAGGGTCAGTCCGGCCGACAGGATGGATGTCCCGAAGCGCATGGCGTTGACGAAGAGAATGACCCCGAAGAGGCCGTAGACGATCGACGGGACGCCCGAGAGGTTCCGGATGGATAACCGGATGAGGCGGGTCAGGCGCGTCTGGCGGGCGTACTCGTGGAGGTAGATCGCGGCCGACATCCCCAGGGGCACGGCCAAGACCGCGGTGATGATGGTGACCAAGAGAGTCCCGACGATGGCCGGAAAGATGCCGCCCTCGGTCATGCCGCGCCTCGGCGCCTGGGACAGGAATTCCCAGGAGATCGCCCCTCCCCCTTTCCGGCCGATATCGTAGAGGAAGAGGAAGAGGACGGCCAGGACGAGTCCCATGGCCGCCCGCAGGGCCAGGAAGCCGATGGATTGGGCGATCTTCTTCCGGGTCGACTTCCTCATCGCTCTTTCTCCTGGTACTTTCGGAGGACGACGTCGGCGGCCATGTTGACGAGGAAGGTCATGACGAAGAGGACGAGGCCGATGGCGAACAGGGCGTAATAATGCGTCGTGTAGTAGGGCACTTCTCCCAGCTCGATGGCGATTCCGGAGGTCATGGTCCGGACGGAGTCGAGGAAGCCGTGCGGGAAGGACCTGGCGTTGCCGGTGGCCATGAGGACGGTCATGGTCTCGCCGATGGCCCGGCCCATGCCGAGCATGCCGGCGGCGATAATGCCCGATAGGCCGGCCGGCAGCTTGACCCGGACGAGGGTCTGCCAGCGTGAGGCTCCGAGGGCCAGGGAGGCCTCGCCGTAGGCCGCGGGCACGGCGCTCAGAGCGTCTTCGGAGATGCTGATGATCGTCGGTAAAGCCATGATGGCCAGGAGCACGCTCCCGTTTGCGGCGTTCAGGCCGTGGCCCGTGTGGAAGATTTTGGCGATCGCCGGCCCGAAGAGGACGATGCCGAGGAAGCCGACGACCACAGAGGGTATGCCGGCCAGGATCTCGACAACCGGCTTGAGGATCTCACGGACGCGCCAGTGGGCGACGTCCGAGAGGTAGGCGGCGACGCCGATGCCGATGGGGACGGCCAGGAGGAGAGCGCCGCCCGTGACCATGAGGGTGCTCACGACCATGGACAGGATGCCGTACTCGGCTTTTTCGGGCGAGGTCGGGTCCCAGTTGGTCTTCAGCAGGAATTCGGAAGGTCTGATCTCACGGAAGGCGGGGATGGCGGTCGATAGGAGCGTGGCGAAGATGCCGAGCAGGACGAGGACGGCCAGGATGCCGCAGGTGAAGAAGAAGGCACTGAACGGGCGATGCGCAAGAACAAACGGAGAAATTTCCGTGAAGCCGCGATCAGGGCCTTCTTCTTCACCTGCGGCATCCTGGCCGTCCTCGTCCTGCTCGGCATCTTCGCCACGCTCCTATCGACCGCCATCCCCGCCTTCCGTGAGATCAGACCTTCCGAATTCCTGCTGAAGACCAACTGGGACCCGACCTCGCCCGAAAAAGCCGAGTACGGCATCCTGTCCATGGTCGTGAGCACCCTCATGGTCACGGGCGGCGCTCTCCTCCTGGCCGTCCCCATCGGCATCGGCGTCGCCGCCTACCTCTCGGACGTCGCCCACTGGCGCGTCCGTGAGATCCTCAAGCCGGTTGTCGAGATCCTGGCCGGCATACCCTCTGTGGTGTTCTTGCGCATCGCCCGTTCAGTGCCTTCTTCAGTTGCCGGGTTCATCCTCATCGGAGACAGAAGTCCATCACCTGAGATTTTTCTCGTTTTGGGCTTTGTGGTTCGGGCCGATGGCAAAGAAGCCCTCGCGCTCGACGATCGCCTGGCCCTCGGGACCGCTGATCCAGCCGAGGAGCCCGCCGACGTCGGCCTTGGGCTTGCCGTTCGTGGCCATATATAGGGGCCGGGCGATGGGATAGTCGCCGGAGTCGACGGCCGCTTTGTCGGTGGGCATATACCCGGCGCCGCCCGGCTCCTTGGAGACCTTGAGGATCTTGAGGCCCTTGCGGACCTGCCCGCTCTGGTCGAAAAGGTAGCCGACCCCGACGTATCCGACAGCGCCCTCGTCCTGGAGGACGCCCTCGATGATCTGGGCGTTGCCGTTCATCTCCTTCATGTCGGCCGAGTAGTTCTTGTTGCCCAGGACGAACTCCTGCATGAACACGTAGGTCCCGGAGTTGGACTGCCGGCCGTAGAGGGAAACGGGCTTCTGGTATTCGCCGACGGCCTTCCAGTTCTTGATCTCGCCGCGGTAGAGCGCGCCGACTTGGGCCATGGTCAGCTGTTCGACCGGATTCTTGTCGTTGACGATGACGCTCAAACCGTCGACGGCGATGACGAAGAAGCGGGGTTTGATGCCTTTCTCCCAGGCCTGGTCGATCTCCTTCGGTTTCCATTCGCGCGAGCTGTTGGCGACATCGCAGGTCTGGTTGATGAGGCCGGTGATACCCGTGCCGGAGCCGCCGCCGAGGACGGCGATGGCCGCGCCGGGGGTTTTTCCCATGTACTCCTCGGCCAGGATCTGGACGAGGTTGACCATGGTGTCCGAGCCCTTGATCTGGATCATCTTCCGGGCCGGGGCGGCCAGGAGGAGGCTGCCCAGGAGGGCCAGGCTCAGGACCGTGATGACGATTGTCTTATTCATATCATATCTCCTTTCGGGTGATTCCCGGATCTATCCCGACCAGGTCTTCCCGCCGCATCAGAAGGACAGGAAGAACGTCAGGTTGAAGACGATGTCGCAGTTTTTCGTGGCGGCGGCGTTGTAGCGCGTGCCGTCCTTGTAAGTGTAAAACCAGACGTTCGGCTGGAGCCTCCAGCTCTTGTGGTAGGGGGCCCAGTCGAGTCCGGCGATGACGAGGCTCATGTCCAGGTCCCTGTCGAGGCCGTTCGGCATGTAGCTGTCGTACCGGCCGAAGAGGGCGAGCTTGTCGGGATCGACGGTGTAGCGGCTGAAAACGGACCAACCGCCGACATCGTACTTGACGCCGTCCGTCTGGTTGAGGTCGTTCTTGTAGACGAACCACTCGCCGCCGATGACCAGGTCCTTGACCATCTCGAAGAAGGCGTCGAGCTTGTAGATAGCGGTGGCCGGGGAGGTCTCGGCCGGAAGCGCGGCCGTCGGGAGCTTTCTTTCGTAGTCCATGTAGCCGACGAATGAGAGCCCGGCGATGGGCGTGATCTGGGCCTGGAGCTCGATCTCCTTGAACTGGTCGTTCTCGGCGTGGCTGTAATGAGTTCCGTTGTATACGCCTGCGGCCAGGCGGAAGTACTTGGCGAAGGAGTATTTCAGGGTCGCCCCGAGGTCGGCGCTCGACGTCAGGATGTCCTTCTTGGTGATGTCTTTGTAGCCGTCGAGGAGCGTCTTGGCGACGCTCCGGTAGCCCCAACGCTCTTCGGCGGGCTTGAAGGTCAGCGTCTCGATCATGCCGACGTTCGCGACGAGCTTGGGGACGAGGAAGTTGGAGTACTCGAGGTAGAGGTGCTTGATGAAGGGGCGGAGCTTGTCGTCCTTGCTCGTGGTGACGCTCGAGGACCCGAAATTGACGTTGAGGCCGGTGATGTTGGCCGTGTTGTCGGCATCGATGCGGAAGCGGAGCTTGAGGTTGTCGTTGATCTTGTTCTCGTATGTGAAATAGGCCCGGCGGAACACGAACTGGTTGCTGAGGTAGGCCGTCGTCGGGCTGCTGGGTTTGAGCGTGAGGGGTCCGGCGTTGTTCAGGTAATACCTGTAATCAAGGTAGATCGTGGTGGTAAACGTCTGCGGCGACGGCGTTGTCGTCTGGGCCATCAGGCTCACCAACGGCGGGACCAGGGCGCCCAGGACCAGGGCGAGGGCCAGTTTCCGTGGCTTTGTCATTCTCGTGTCTCCTTTCTTTCTCCTTGACCTCCCTTGACTTGGCTTCTGGGGAGGGAACACACCTAGTGTCCGCCCTCAATATAGGAGGGAAGAATGAAGAAACGATTAAGAAAGACTCAATTTTGGGTAAAGAAAACGCGCTAAGGTTGGTTCAAAGATCGGGCGGAAAAAAATGGCTCCTCGGGCAGGACTCGAACCTGCAACCTAGTGGTTAACAGCCACCCGCTCTGCCGATTGAGCTACCGAGGAGCAGGCCGGATTAATCTAGCAAAAAGAGGCCGAAAAGACAAGAGGGACAGTCCCTGGAATCCAGTCGCTAGAACCGGTAGCTGGCCT
>Ga0154715_1034_pt1 | contig 9387 bp, 5 predicted proteins | sample Rifle2008BG16ft_FD_105723 | JGI IMG/M metagenome (GOLD analysis project Ga0154715, IMG submission 105723) | Candidatus Aminicenantes bacterium RBG_16_63_14 | reverse complement strand
CGCCGCTCCCTGCCGTTCCCCGCCGGCCCGGATCACGAATCAAGCCTAGTAGCGAGGGTCCTTGAGGACCGATGCGAATGCCGTCAGCGTCTTGCCGTCGACCGAAAGGACGATCCGATATTCACCGGGCTGAACCGGGAAAAAGGCATAATTCGGATCTCCTCCCGCGCCGCCGTAGCCCATCTCGCGGAGCCGGCGCGCTCCTTCCTGGGCGGCCTTTTTCTCTTCGGCCGTCCGCTCGCGCCGCCCGGTCATGTTCCAGACCGCGGCGTTGAGCCCGGCGTCGGACGTCCCCGTGATCTCATCGAGCAGCATGTTGCCGGCGTAAACCTGGATCTTCACCGCTTCTTTGGGTTTGGCCTTGAGGAGATAGGAGATGACCATGCCGTTGGGCTCGCTCTCCCCGGCGAAGTTCGAGCTGCCCGACACCCGGCGGTCCTGACCCGCCCAGCGGACCTTGGACTCGACGGCGAAGAGATGGACGTCCTTGGCCAGGACGCCGGGGGTGAGCTCCTGGAGCGGCTTGATGTCCGCGATGTAAGCGCCCCGGCCGTGGGTGGCGACGATGAGGTCGGCCTCCCGCGGCTGGACCTTGAGGTCGTGGACGGGCTGGGTCGGCATGTCGTTCTTCATCTTTAGCCAGGCCTTGCCTCCGTCGATCGAGACGTATATGCCGAAGTCCGTGCCGGCGTAGAGGAGGTTGGGGTTCTTAGGGTCTTCACAGATGACGTTGACCGGCCCCTCGGCCAACCCGGCGGCGAGGGGCGTCCAGGTGGCGCCGCAGTCCGTCGTCTTGTAGAGGAATGGACGGAAATCGTCGTTCCGGAGGCCGGTGTAACTGACATAGGCCGTTCCCGGGTCGGAGGGCGAAGCGGCGACGCGGCTGACCCAATAGCCGGGATTCCCGGGGATCTGGTCGTTGAGCTTGGTCCAGGCCTTGCCGTTGTCCCGGGTGACCCAGACGTTACCGTCGTCCGTGCCGGCCCAGAGAAGGCCGGGGACGAGAGGCGATTCATCGAAGGTCGTGATGGTGCAGTATTGGATGTTGCCGTCGCCGCCCCTGCCTTGGACAGTAAGCTTCGCCGGATCGTTGGTTGTCAGGTCGGGGCTGATCTCGGTCCAGGATTCGCCGCGGTTCGTGGACATGACGACGATGTTGCCGCAGTGATAGATCGTCTCGCTGTTATGGACGGAAACGAGGACCGGGGAGCACCAATTCCAGCGCGTCTCGGGCTTCAAGCGCTGGTAAGCGATGCTTTTAGATTCCCCGGTCACGAGGTCGATTCGGGAGAGGGGCCCGAACTGGGATTCGTTATAGAGATAGCGGTTTGTCGCCCTGTCGAAGACGTTGTACATGCCGTCCCCGCCGCCTATATTGAACCAGTCCTCGAGGCGGATGGGCGGCCCCGCGCTTCCCGCCCCGCCGCCGAATCGGCCGCCGCTCGCGCCCTTGGTGCTTGGCCCCATGAGGGAGCCGTTGTCCTGGAGGCCGCCGGCCACGCGGTAGGGATAGGACATGTCGAAGTCGATGGCGTAGAATTGGGCCAGGGGCAGGAAATCGGGATGGTACCAGTTTTTCCCTCCGTCCCAAGTCACGCCCAGGCCGTGGTCATAGCCGAGGAGCATGTGGTTGCTGTCCTTGGGGTCGATCCAGAGGGCGTGGTTGTCGCCCCCGAAACGGAAGGGCGAGATCCAGGTCTTGCCGCCATCGCGGCTGGCCAGCACGCCGACGCTGAGGACGTAAACGACCTTGTCGTCGTTGGGGTCGATGACAACCTGGCCGTAGTAATATCCCGGTGCGCCGCCGATCGACCGTTTCTCCGGGCTGACTTTGCCCCACGTCGCGCCGGCGTCGTCGGAACGATAGATCTCGCCGTCGATCATGCCCGCGCTCGACTTGCCCTCGAGGATCTCCTGCCAGCGTTCTTCGGGCGACAGGCCGGGTTTATTGGCGTTCTCGATCTCGGCGTAGAGGATTTTCGGGCTCTTGGGGTAGACGGCCAGGCCGATCCGGCCCAGGATACCGCCGGGAAGGCCGTTCGTGAGCTTCGCCCAGGTCTTGCCGCCGTCGAGCGTCTTGTGGATGCCGGAGCCCGGCCCGCCGAGCCCGAAAGTCCAGGGCTTGCGGAAGCGGTCGTAGGAGGCGGCATAAAGGGTGTCCGGGTCGGCCGGATCCATGACCAGGTCGACGACGCCGACCGCGCGGCCGTCGACGACGACGTCCAGGGCCTTGACCCAAGTCTTGCCCCCGTCGGTCGTTTTGTAGACGCCGCGCTCGGGGTTCTCGGAATAGAGGTGGCCCAGGGCGGCCACGTAGACGATATCGGAGTTCACGGGGTGGACGATGATACGCCCGATGTGATGGGACTCCTTGAGTCCCATGTTGAGCCAGGTCTTGCCGGCGTCGATGGACTTGTAGACGCCATCCCCCCAGTAAGTCGAGCGGGAATTGTTGGCTTCGCCCGAGCCCAGCCAAAGGATATCGGGATTGGAGGGGGCCACGGCGATATCGCCGATCGAAAAGACCTTCTCGTTCTCGAATAGGGGTTCGAAGGTCTGGCCGTTGTTCTCGGTCTTCCACAGGCCGCCGGAAGCCGCGGCCGCGTAGAACGTGTTCGGCCGCTGCAGCGGGACGGCGAAATCGACGAACCGTCCGCTCTGCCGGGTCGGTCCGATCGAACGGAAATTCAGGCCTTTCAGGACGGCGGCGGCGTCGAGCGGAACCGCGGCCGGCGTCTTGGCTTTCGCGGCGGCTTTGCCCTGGGCTTGGAGGCCTGCCGGAGCGAGCGCGAGAAGGGCCAGGATCAGGATCGGGAGCGAAAGTTTGCGTGTCATCGAATGTCCTCCTTCGTCCAATAATTTATTCTTCCGTGCGATGGTAAACGACGTTCCTGGCCGCGAGCTCGTCCATGACGGTCCGGAACGAGCTCTCGTCGGCGCCGATGAATTCCGGCGGGCAGATCCCCTTGCGGGCGAACTTGCCGGCCAGGACGAGCCGGGCGGCCGCCGTTGCCGGGAAACCGGTCGTCCGGGCCATGGACGAGTATCCGGTTTTTCGGTCCCGGCGATCGAACAGGCCGTACTCCACCCGCTTCGGGCGCCCGTCGGCCTCGCCGGCGACGACGATGCGCATGACCGTGAACTCGTCGTCGTCCTCGTGGAGGCGCCAGTGTTTGAAGAGGACCGCCGAGGTGACGTCGAGGGGCCGGACACGGGCTCCCGCGACTTCGATCTCCTCCCGGTCGAAAAAGCCGCTGTCGCGCAGGGCCCGGATGTGTTCGCCGTGTCCCGGATAGCGCAGGGTTTTCTCGATCATGTTGGGGACCTTCATCGTCCCAAGGAGCGTGCGCAGTCCGTCGGAATTGAAGGCCTCGAGGGTGCCGACTTCGGGAAATTCCAGGTGTTCGACGTCCGAGAGGGCCGGCTTGACGACGACGTGCCCGTTCTCGACGTAGCGGGCCGGCCGGGTGTACTCCTCGATGACGTCCGCGGGCGAGAACGGGGCTTTGTATTCGAAGGGGAACTCCCGGCGGAAGGGCAGCCCTCCGACGTAGCATTCGAAACGGGCGACCGTCATCCGGGCGGCATGGTAGCCGAGGATCATGTTGCTCATGCCGGGAGCGACGCCGCAGTCGACGACCGCGGTCACCCCGGCCTTGCGAGCGGCGTCGTCGAGGCGGAAGGCGTCCTCGGGAAAAAAGGAGATGTCCACGACGTCCTTCCCGGCCGCGATGACCTCGGCCAGCGCGGCGAAGCCCATCGACCCGGGGACGGCGCCGATGACGAGGTCGTATCCGCCGACGATGTCGCGAACCGCGCCGGCGGCCGCGAGATCGGCCTGCAGGCCCTTGACAGGGGTTTTTTGGAGATGATCCAGGTTGGCCCGGCTGACGTCGACGGCGGTGACTTCGAAATCCCGGGAAAGGTCGGCGGCCATGACGCGGCCGACCATCCCCGAGCCCAGCACGACGATCTTCTTCACGGATTCTCCTTGAAGAACGCGTTGGTCGGAAGATCATTTATATCCCAGGTGCGGCGGACATGCAACTCCAAAAATCCCGTTGTCGGCGCCGGCCAAGGGCCGAGGTTTACATTTGGCCGGCCTGACGCTATCATACGGCAAGCGGCGGAAGGCCCGGCATGACCAAGCGCTCGATCGTTCACATCTCCACGCTTCTCGCCGTCGGCCTGTTGCTGCCGGGTCGCGCGGCCGTGGCGGACGAGGCCGCCGCGGCGCCGAATCCGTACAAGGCGCGACTCATCGCCATTCCGTTCATCTATTACTCCCCCGAGACGAAGCTCGCCTTCGGCGGCGGAGGCGTCCTCAATTTCCGGGCCGGCCGGCGCAAGGAAGAGACCCGGACATCCAGCGTTTGGGCCTTCGCCAGTTACAACCTGGCCAAGCAGTTCCAGGTCCTCATCAAACCCGAGATCTATCTCCAGAGCAACAGCTTGTTCATCAGCGGCAACATCCGCTACGAGAGGACGCCGCAGCTTTTCTATGGCGTCGGCAACGACATGCCGTCGACCGCCGAGGAATCCTTTACCCCCCGGATCGTCACGGTCCAGCTAGGCCTAAAGAGGCGGGTGCTGGGCGATTTTTTCGCCGGCCTTCAATATGACTTCGAGCAGATGACGATGGAGAAGGTCGAGCCCGGCGGGATCCTCGACGCGGGCGATCTCACGGGCAGCCGGGGCGGGATGTTCTCCGGCTTTGGGGTCAGCTTGGATTGGGACACGCGGGACGCGGTCCTCTTCCCCCGCAGGGGCGCTTTTTTTCAGTTCGCCGCCGACACCTACGGCGCCATGGCCGGTAGTGATTTCAGCTTCACCAGCATCAAGTTCGATTTCCGGAGATATCTTCCCGTCGGAGCCGACCGCGTCCTGGCTCTCCAAGCTTACATGCTCTCGGCCGGCGGCGACGTCCCCTTCCACAGGCTCGCCCTTCTCGGCGGGGAGTCGCTTCTTCGCGGCTACTACAAGGGCCGCTTCAGGGACAAGGCCCTCCTGGCCGTTCAGGCCGAGTACCGGGTGCTCGTCACCAAGAGGATCGGCGTCGTCGGATTCGCCGGGCTGGCCGACGTCTTTCCGGGCTTCTCCGAAATCAAGATCGAGAAGATCAAGTTTTCCGTCGGCAGCGGCCTGCGCTACATGGTCAACAAGCGCGATGGCACCACCCTGCGCCTGGACATGGCCTGGGGCCGGGCGTGTTTCGGCCTCTACCTCACCGCCAAAGAGGCCTTTTAGCCGAAACTATTTCAGTTCCGAAGTGCAGTGCGGGCAGCGGACCGCCTTGAGCGGTACGGCCGTGGCGCAGAAGGGGCAGTCCTTCGTCGTCGGCGCCGGGGCGGGGGGCTCGGCCTTCCTCTTCATCCGGTTCATGCTCCGGATGATCAGGAAGAGCAAGAAAGCGACGATGAGGAAGCTGATGATCTTGTTGATGAATTGACCGTAGTTGAGCGTGACCGCTCCGGCCTGCTGGGCGGCGGCGAGCGAGGCGTAGGGGCCCGGCGTCTGCCCGGCCGTCAGGATCACGTAGAGATTGGCGAAATCGACTTTACCGAGGAGAAGGCCGATGGGCGGCATGATGACGTCGGCGACGAGCGAGGAGACGATGGCGCCGAAAGCCACGCCGATGATGATGCCCACGGCCATGTCCAGGACGGAGCCGCGCAGGGCGAATTCACGGAATTCTTTGAACATTCGAACCTCCCGGGATCGCGTTTCCGCTTCCTTATATCGGAAGCCGCGGGCGGCTGTCAATCTCTGACGACTGGAAAGGAAGAGATCCGCAGCCGGGCACAGCCCATGGGGATGAGCTCGACCTCCTCGACCGGGCCCTCCCCCGGGGCGGGGCTCGCCGGGACCAGGCCGACCATCCGCCCCTCCTCTTTCCAGCCGGGGACGCGGCGCGCCTTTGCCCTGAGAACGACCGGCGCCCCTTCGGGCGTAAAAGGCTGATAGGGCGGGGTGTGCCGGGATGCGACCCGGATGGCCGGACGGGATCCGTCGCTTTCGAGGACGAGACCATAATTCCAGGGCGTCGTCGGCAGGATCTCGTAGGCCGGCCAGCCTTCCGTCCCGCCGTACCTCTGCCACTTTTCCCCTATCTTCAGGGCGTACCAAAGCGGCCCCCGGCGAACCGAGACGGCGCCGCGGACGGACGGCCAGCCGACGACCTCGATCTCCGGAGCGAACTCCAGCCGGACCTGGTCGCCGTGCCGCCAGGTCCGCCGTAGAACGGCATAGCGTCCCCCGGGGAAAGGCCCATCGAGCGGCCGGCCGTTGAGCACGACCCGGACATGCTTCGCCCAGCGGGGGAGCCGCAGATAGAGGGGGAAGGCGACGGGCCGGTCGCAAGAGACGGTCAGCTGGACCTGGTCGTCGAAGGGATAGAACGTCTCTTCCGAAACGCCGACCTCCGTCCCCTCGGCGACCTTGGCCTTGACCGTGGAGGGGGCGTAGATCGCTGCCGCCAAGCCGTTGTCCGCCGTGGCCATCCACAGGTGCTCGGCGAAGTACGGCCAGCCGAAAGCGACGTTGTGCTGACAGCAGCGGTAGCCCCAGGGATCGAAAGACACGAGCGTGCCGGAGTTCTGAAAGTCGTGTTCCCCGCTGCTGTCGCAGGAAATGAGGTTGGCCGCGGTGAGGTAGTGCAGGCCCTTGAGGTCGGGCGTCATCGACGCGGGCAGGGAGTTGAAGGCGACCTCTTCGACCCGGTCGGCCCAGACGGTATCCCCGGTGATCTTGAGGAGGGACTCGAAGCTGGCCATGAATTCGACCATGGTGCAGGTCTCGGCCCCCTGGCGGGGGTCCGCCTTTCCCGGCCTGATGTTCTCGTCCGCCCCGAACATCCCGCCCGGCTGGCGGCCGTAGCGGTCCATGACCTGCCGGTAATTCCGCTCCACGGCCTCGAGCAGCGTCCGGTCGCGCGCCTGCTGAAAATAGACGCCGGGCTGGCGGAAGCCCATGGCGATGTTGACGCCGTGGTAGAAAGAGCTCTCGACCCAATCCCTGTCGCGCTCGGACGTGAGGATGGGCGAGGACCAATCGGACGTCCGGGCGAAGAGCTTCCGCCCGAGGTCAAGGAGGAAGCTCTCGCCCGTCCGGTTATAGAGCCAGTAAACGCTCTCCAGGTTCTCCCCTCCCCTGAGCTTCTGCCAGCTTCCCGGCAGGAGATCCTCGGCGGGAAGGTGGAATTGGAACTGGAAATAGCGGCTCATGAGGGACAGGACGCGGCGGTCCCCGGTGGCCTCGTAGAAGCTCTGCAGGGCCGCCAGCATGACCATATTCGGCCAGAGGTCCCGGCCGGCCCGGTTGTCGGTCGGCCCGAAATACCCGTCCCGGGCCTGCGAACTGAAGGCCTGGACGAGCCAGCGCTCAGTCTCCTTGCGGATCGCCGCATCCTTGAGAATGTAGCCGAGGTCGCCGTAGCCCTTGAGCCAGTAAGGCATTTCCTCCCAGCCCTTGCCCTTGAGGGTGATCCAGCCGCTGTCGTCGCCGAGGAAGCGGCTGAGCTCGCTCAGCCGGCCGGTGAAGCCGTCGCGCATGAGCTGGAGCTGGGCCATGAGCCAGCCGCGCGGCTCGACCGCTCCGACGGGCAGCTTGACGAGCGGGCTCACGGCCAGGGGCGGCCTATTCGAGGGATAGTGCTGGTTCGGCGCGGCGGCCGGCGGGACGGCGACGGTCGTCGCTTCCGGCGGCGCGACAGGATCGGTCGAGGAGCCGATCCGGGATTGGAGGAAAACAAGCGCCAGGAGAAGCGCCGGGATGACGAGGTATTTCATGGAAGTCCTCCGCTTGATCCTACCAGGCGATCCCGTAGTCCTCGCCGTAATTGCTGCTGCCGCCCCAGAACGTGCCGTGGGCGCGGTCGAAATAGATGGCGTTGATCGGGCCCGAGGTGTACTTCTTGACGGACAGGACGTAGCCCATGGCCCGGAGCTTGTCCCTGACGTCGGGCGGGACCTTCTCGTTGACGTCGAGCTTGCCGGGGAAAGTCTTGTGGTCGCCGAAGGAATCGTGCATCTGGTAGCTCGTGATGTTGGCCGCTTCGCACGCCTCCTGGACGCTCATGCCGAACTCGACGACGTTGAGAAAGAATTGGAGCAGGTTCTGGTCCTGGGTGTCCCCGCCCTGGACGGCGAAAGACAGGAAAGGCCGGCCGTCTTTCAGGGCCAGGCCCGGCGTCAGCGTCGCCCGCGGCCTTTTTCCCGGGGCGATGACGTTGAAGGGATTCTGGCGCTCGTCAAGGACGAAGCTCTGCGCCCTCTGGCTCATGCCGACACCCGTCTTCCCGGCTATGACGCAGGGGATCCAGCCGCCGCTCGGGGTCACGGAAACGACCCAGCCTTCCTTGTCGGCGGCCTGGATGGACGTCGTCCCCGTGCGGAAGGACTCCTCGACGGCCGCCGCCTGACGCGGCTCGAGGTTCCCGGCCTCTCCCCTTCCCCATTCGAGCCAGCGGTCGAGATAGCCGAGATAAGGATTTATTTTTCCTTCATAGGGATAGGGATCGCCGGGCTTGACGCCGGCGTCGTTCCGGTCGCTTCGGATGAGCTTGGCCCGGTCCCTGGCGTATTCTTTCGATAGGAGTCCGCGCAGGGGCTCCTGCGGCGGGAAATAGGGATCGCCGTAATAGAAGTCCCTGTCGGCGAAGGCCAGGTTCATGACCTGGTAGAGCGCGTGGATGTAGGCGGCGCTGTTATAGCCCATCGCCTTGAGGTCGAGCGTCTCGAGCATGTTCAGGGCCTGGAGCATCACCGGGCCCTGGACCCAGCTCGTCAGCTTGAAAACCTCGATGCCCTTGTAGTCCGTCGATACCGGCTCTTCGATGTGGACCTTCCAGGCGGCCATGTCGTCCATGGTGATGAGCCCGCCCTGTTCCCGTGAACCCCGGACGAACTCGCGGGCGATGTCGCCTTTATAGAATCGGTCGTAAGCGGCGTAGATCGCCTCTCTTCGACTTCTTCCCGCGGCCAGGGCCTGCCGCTCGGCTTCGACGAGCTTTTCGAGCGTATCGAGGAGGTCCGGCTGACGGAAGACCTCGCCCGCGAGGGGCGCCTCGCGCGATTCGCCGAGGTGGGGAAGCAGGACCTGTCGCGAATAGGGCCAGGCCTTGATCTTGTCCTTGTCCTTTTCGATGCGGTCGCCCGTCTCTTTGTCCATCGGATAGCCGTCGGCCATGCGGAGGGCGGGCCCCAGGACCTCTTCGAGGCCCATCGTTCCGAATTCGGCGAGCATGGTCAGGAGGCCGCCGGGAGTTCCCGGCGTCACGGCCGAAAGGACACCGTCGGCCGGCGGATAGGCGAAGCCCTTGGCCCGGTAAAAATCGGCCGTTGCTCCGGACGGGGCGACGCCGAGGGCGTTCAACCCGAGGACCTTTCC
>Ga0154715_1117_pt2 | contig 9556 bp, 6 predicted proteins | sample Rifle2008BG16ft_FD_105723 | JGI IMG/M metagenome (GOLD analysis project Ga0154715, IMG submission 105723) | Candidatus Aminicenantes bacterium RBG_16_63_14 | reverse complement strand
TCGTCCCCAATCCGCTCGACAAGGCCCGCCACAAGTCGGTCGCCCGGGCCGTGGCCCGGATCGCCCTCGAGCAGGGACTCAACCGGGACGAGCTGACCGGGTATTTCGATTGACATACTAGGGTTTTTCGGCTATATAAGGACCGTTGGAAAAGGGGGCGAACCCGGAGGGCCGGCCCGAAGAATCGCCAAAGGAGGCATGAATATGATAACCGTGAAAGACATCCTCTCTGAAAAAGGGGTTCAGGCCTGGACAATCTCTCCTGACGCCATGGTCCTCGACGCCCTCAAGCTCATGGCCAGCAAGGGCATCGGCGCGCTCGTCGTCTTTGAGAACGACGACGTTGTGGGCATCCTCTCAGAGCGCGACTACGCCCGGAAAGTCATCCTCAAGGGGCGGCAGTCCCAAGACACGACGGTCCATGATATCATGACAGCCCCGGTCTACGGCGTCCATCACGAAACGACGGCCGAGGAGTGCATGGCCCTGATGACGGACAAGCACATCCGCCACCTCCCCGTCTGCAAGGAAGGTAAGCTGGTCGGGATCATCTCCATCGGCGACGTGGTCAAGGCCATTATCACTCAGCAGAAGGTGACGATCGAGAACCTCGAAAACTACATCATGGGGAAGTACCAATAGAACCCTCATGGGGGCGGTAATGAAACTGCCCCCAGCCCCCCGGGGACCTGTCCCGACGGTCCCCCCGCCTTCGGCGGATCCCCCTCCGCTACGGGGGTCATCGTGGCGGTCTCCATCACCGCCTTTCTCACTCGGGCCTACGAATGGGAATCAAAAGTCCATGATCCCCATCTCGCGTAGTGCGAGGTAGGCCCCGCCGAGCACGCCGGCCGAATCGCCGAGGACGGCCTTGAGGATAGGGATTGTCCGTCCGGGGATGCCGAAGAGGGCGCTGTTCATGATCGGCGGGACGTGCTCGTACCACAGCGGGATGTTCGAGACGCCGCCGCCGAGGACGATGGCCTCGAGGTCGAGGGCGTTGACGCAGTTCCCGAAGAGCTCGCCCATGACCCGGAAGGACTCCTCGAACACGCGCCGCGCGTGAGGATCCCCTCTTTCAAACCGCTCGAAGATCTTCTCCGGAGAGAGAGATTCGCCCGCGAGCTCGGCGTAGCGCCGGCCGAGGCTCGGCCCGGAAAGATAGGCCTCGCCACAGCCCTTCCGGCCGCATTCGCAGGCGCGGCCGCCGATGTCGATCGAGGTGTGGCCGACCTCGCCGGCGTTCCCGTTCGGGCCGCGGTGGAGCCTGTTCCCGAGGACGAGTCCCGAACCCATGCCCGTGCCGAGGATGACGGCCATGACCGTGGAGTACCGGCCGTAGCATTGGGCGAAGAACTCGGCCAGGGCCAGGCAGTTGGCGTCGTTCTCGACGATGAGCGGGACCGTAAGCTTCGACCTGAGCAGGCTGACGAGGCCGGGTTTCTCGTAAAGCGGCGTGTGGGGCGCGCCGTACATGATGTCGTCCGTGGCGCTGTAGGTGCCGGGAGTGCCCATGCCCACGGCCTCGTAGCGGGCCTCTCCGGCCGTCTCGTCGATGAGCCCGAGGATGTTCTGGACGACCCGCTCCCGGCCGAGGCCGGGCTCCGACGGCCGGCGCTTCCGGGCCAGAATTGTCCGTGTTTCGTCGACGAGGCAGGCTTCGACCTTGGTCCCGCCCAGGTCGACGCCGATGGCGAACCGGCCCATTCGTAATCTCCGCCGCTATTCTATGCACTAGACGGGGCGGACGCAACCGCTTCAAGCCGAAGGAGAAGGGCGGCGTTTATCTCGACCACTTGAACGGGCTCCTGAGGCGCTCCTCGACCCAGGCCTTGTTGATCCGCAAGCCGTACTGGTCATGCTGGAGGGTCCAGCCGGGGTCGTTCTTCACCGCTTCGGTATAGCAGGAGACCGCCGCTTCCCTGTTCCCCTGGAGGTCGTTGATATTCCCCATCCAAACCAGGGCGCCGAAGACGTCCCCTTTCGCCGTGGAGACTTCGCGGCACTTCCGGAAAGCCCCCAGGGATTCCGGATAGAATCCTCCATCAAAGAGAAGCAATCCCAGCTTAAACCAGACATGGGGCGTTTTGACGGCCGCGGTTTCGGGGTTCCTGAAGAACTCGAGGGCCGCCTCGCCGGTCCCTGTCCAATCTAAGTCCTCGACCGCCTCCTCGATCTCGGCGGTTGTCTGCGGGATCGCGTCGCGAACGAGTCCCAAGCGCCCGTCGGGATCGAGGATGACGTCCTTGAGCGGGGCGCGGCTCACAAAGCGGAGGAGATTCATCCGGGCCAACCTGTCGGTCGTCGCGGTCTGTGCCGTTCCGTCTTCAAAGGAGGCTTGGACAGGGACCGGCATCCGAACCGAGTTCATCCCGTATTCAATCCGGACCTCCGAAGCATATCCCCCTTCGGCGGGGACAGAAGTCTTGGCCGCCACCCGGCATTCAAGGACCTTGTTGGACTTGACCCAGTCCTCGAAGAACCAGGTCAGGCTTTCTCCGGCCCCGGCCTCGGCGATCCGCCGGAACTCCCGCCACTCGAGACGCTTCCCGGCGTACTCCCGGACCGTCCGGCGATAAATCCTGTCGAACGCCTCCCGCCCGAGGGCCGTCTCGAGAGCGCTGAGAACGGCGAATCCCTTGCCATGGATAAGGACGTTGTTGCGGTCGTACTTTTGCGTCTTGAGGAGCGAAGGGGGCGCGTCCAAGGTCGTGTCGTTTCCGGCCTTGACTCCCCCAAGATAGCCGTCGATGAAGCCGCGGTGCCTGTCCCATCCGTGTCCTCGGCGGAGCATGTATTCCTTATCGGCACAAATGCCCATTCCGATCATCAGCCAGGCATCAGAGTAATTCCCCAGAACATCGCCGGACATGACCGACTCGCCCCAGTACTGGTGGCCGATCTCGTGGGCGGTGATCCACCTCCACCAGTCATTTTCCTTTTCGCCTCTGGCCGGGTCGAAGGTCTCCTGGCCGTGGATAACGACCATTCCCGAAGCGTAGGGGTAGCCGCCCATCGGCCGGGCATCTCCTGGAAGGATGTACAAAGAGGCATGGGGATAGTAGCCGAGCCACTTATTATAGAAGGGGACGATATCGGCGGCGGCGGCGAGACAAAACAGCGCGCACTCCCGCCCTTTCTCCGTGAATAAGGCCGTGAGTTCGACACCCCCGGCTTCGCGCCGTTCCGCTCGCATCGTGTTGGATAGGAAGAGGCCGAAATGCGTGGTCACGCAGTCGTTGGAGTAGACGCCCGAGGCCGAGTCGAGACGGCCGCTCACCGCCGCGACGAAACCAGGGGGCGTCTCCAGCTTGACCCTGAACGAGTCACGGACAGGACTTCCCTCCCACCACAGCCGCGGATACCAGAGCCCGAAATGGACCTGCCCGGCATTGAGGGCCGCGCCGCCGGTGAAACGGACGTCAACGACGACCTTTTCGTAGGGACCGACGGGTTCCGGAAGCGCCAGCAGCAGCGGCGTCGTCAACGGCATGTTCCTCTCCCCATTGAGGACCTTCAACGGCCGGCCGGAGACGGCCGCGGCGAATTCCTTGGACGGCTTAACCGGCCATTCGAAGGCGAGGACGGTCAGCGGCCGGCCGGCAGTATTGGTGAAAGAGATCTTGCCGGACGCGGTCAGGGACACGTTCTCACCTTCGGCCTTGACCTTTACGTCGAGGGCGTAGGCCGCCGGCGGGGGGTCTTTGGGCGCCCAGTAGACTTCGCCAGCCGCCGCTTGCTCCCGCAGAGGAGCGCAGGCGGTCAAGAACAGGACTATGGCGGTCAGGATAGCCCCGGCCGTCATGGGCAGCATGGTTTTCCTCATGGGCCGACCTCCTCTCGGACATTATACAAAAAAAAGGACTGGGGAACACCGGCCCGTCAGCGGCCCGCGAAACGTTTTGTCTTTCCCCTCGCCTCTGCTATATTGGTTTCCATCGGAGGGTCATCGGGCATGAGCGTTCCGGCGGAAAAAGTCTCGTTCGGCTACAGGACGGTCGGCGCCGAAGAGAAGAAACGGCTCGTCCACGACCAGTTCACGCCCATCGCCGGGACCTACGACCGGGCCGACGCCGTGCTCAGCCTGGGCCTCCACTTCCTCTGGAAACGGGCGACGGTCCGGCGGCTCGGGCTCGGGCCGGGGGACGAGGTCCTCGACGTCTGCGGCGGGACGGCCGACCTGGCGCTCCTCGCGGCGAAGGGCCTCGGGCCGTCCGGCAAGGCGATCGTTTATGACTTCAACCGTCCCATGATGGAGTCCGGGCGGAGGAAAAGTTCGCGCTCGAGCAACGGGGGCATCATCACACACGTCCAGGGCGACGCCGAGCGTCTCTCCTTCCCCGATTCCTCGTTCGACGCCGTCACGGTCGGCTTCGGATTCCGCAACCTCGTCGACCTCGACCGGGGGCTCCGCGAGATCCTCCGCGTCCTCAGATCCGGCGGACGGCTGGCCGCCCTCGAATTCTCCCTGCCGCGGCGGCGATGGCAGAAGTCGCTCTACGCGTTCTATTCCTTCCGGCTCATGCTCCCCGCCGCTCGCCTCATAACCGGGACGGACGGCCCGTTCCGCTACCTCGCGGAATCTATCCGGGTCTTCGACCCGCCGGAGGGCGTGGCTGGGCGAATGGACCGCGCCGGGTTCGTCGACGTCACGTTCCAGCCTGTCTCCCTCGGCCTGGCGGTCATCTATTCCGGGCGAAAACCCCAGGAGGTTATCCATGCCGCGGATCGACCCTGACGCCCGGGCCACGGCGGCCCAATGCCGGCATTACGCCATGTGCAAGATCGACTACCTGGCGACGGGCCTCTGTCCGTCGGGCCCGGAGAAGCATTTCGTCACCTACTATCCTCAGGGACGGATGGACCTCTACCGGGGCCTCTCAGAAGGCCAGATCCCCGTCACGGATGCGCTTTTGGACGCGGCCGACACCTGCACGCTCTGCGGCATCTGTGACCCGCAGTGCCACTTTATCACCGGCATGCAGCCGACGGCGGTCATGCGGGCCCTCAAGGGCTACGTCGAGGACTATCGACGCGAAAAAGGGGAGGTCGTCCGGACCGCGGAGGACGAGGCCCTGAGGAAGTTGCGGGAAATCGTCGGACGGGATTGGGCGTCGAACGACCCGGCCGTCCTCTGGACCTATGCCGATGACCCCTTTCCCCTCGCCGGCCCGCAAATGCCGCGCTATGTCGTCCTCCCGGGGTCGAGGGACGACGTCGCCGCTGTCGTCGGCCTGGCCAATGAGCTCGGCCTCCCCATCGCCATCCGCGGCAACGGCGGCAGCGTCTTCGGCTTCGTCTTCACGGACGGCATCGTCCTCGACATGAACCGGATGCGCAAGATCGAGTTCGACCTCGAAAATTGGTGCGCCGCGGTCGAGCCGGGCGTGACCTCGTTCGAGCTCCAGCAGGAGGCCTGCCGGCGCGGCCTTCGCGTCAACGCCGCCGAGCCCGCGGCCACGGTCTGCGGCAACCTCGTCTGCACGGGAACGTTCTCGACCTGGTCCAACGTCTACGGCACGGCCGCGGACAACTTCGTCGACATGGAGTTCGTCGGCCGCGACGGCCGCGTCTTCCGGCTCAACGACAAGCGGGCCCCGAACCATTTCGCTTTCGAGCATCGAGGCGTTCCTTCCCCCGGCATATGCACCAAGGCGTTCGTCAAGCTCCACTCGGCGACCGACGACGAGGAAGGGCTCCTCGTGCCCTTTGGGGGCTTCGACGAGGCCGTCCGCTTCGCCCGCGAGCTCGGCCAGAGGCGGATCGGGCTGGCCGTGGCCGTCCTCGGCGCCCACTACGTCGCGACATTCCTCTCGCCCGACGAGGATCTGGCCGGGAAGCTCAAGGCCGCGCTGCCGGAGGCCCTGGGCGTCGAAGCCATGGTCTTCGCCGTCGCCGACCGGTACGGCCGGGACGCCATCCGGAAGATAGCCCCGGCGGTCATCGACTCCTCCCTCCTGCGGCTCCTGATGCTCGGCCTGCCGAAGCTCGTCGAGCCGCGCTGGCTCGACCTCGTCCGGGAATACGAGGGCCGGGCGCGTCCTTTCGAGCTCCTCTGCCGGCCCGACATGAGGCCGGTCGTCGAGGCCGTCCTCCAGCCGTCGCCGGAAACGATCGCCGGGGCCGTCCCGGAGGCTCTCCGCCCGTTCTATCGAGACCTCTACGCCCGTCCGGAGATGACGGACATGGTCTGGCTCAACATGCACCGGATCGTCAGCGCGCGCATGTCGCGGCGCAAGCACATGTTCGCTTTCCTGGTCTATGTCCCGCCGGACAGGCTCGACGTCGTCCACGAGATCCTGGACGGGTTCGTCCGGGTCGCCGAGGCCCACGGCATCGACCACGACTTCGGCTTCCTGACGCCCATGGATTTCGGCAAGCGGGCCATCCTCGAGTACGATTACTACCTCGACCACGCGGACCCTGCCGAGCGGGAGAAGATCGCCCGGGCCATGCCCGAGCTCGACCCCTGGCTTGACGAACTCGCCGCCCGGGTCCCGGGCGTCCTATCCCTGAAATACGTCTTTTCCCAGGGCTGCTCCAGGAAAGAAAATTTCCTCTATCGCGTCTGACGGCGGGAGAGATGGCATGAGGATCGGAACCGGCCCTCTCCGGAAAAAGAGGGCGGCGCGGACAAGCCGGATCCTGGTCACGGGCGGGACGGGTTTCCTCGGCAGCCACATCGCCTTCGCGTTGCTGAGGGCAGGCTATCGAGTGACGGTTTTGTCGCGATCGTCGAAGAATCTCCCGGCCCGGGACAGGGTCGCCCATCTCGCCGACTGGCTCGGCCTGGAGGAGGAGGAACGGCGCCGTCTCGCGGTCGCCGAGGGCGATATCCTCGACCCCGGCTGGGCCGCCGCGGCGCTCGAGGGCCCGGCGGGACCGGGCCCGGTCGACGAGATCGTCCACTGCGCCTCGAACACGTCCTTCGCCGAGCGCAAGCGGGCCGAGGTCGAAGCAGTCAATATCGACGGCCTCCGCAACGTCCTCGACTTCGCCGCCCGGAGCGGGTGTTTCTTTTTTCACGACGTCAGCACCGCTTTCGTCGCCGGAAAACGGACCGGGCTCTGCCGGGAAGAATGGGTCGAATCGGGCGAATTCACGAACGTCTACGAAGAGACCAAGGCCCGGGGGGAGGTCCTGGTCCGGGACGTCTGCCGGCGCGAGGGAATCCGGCTGAACGTCTGCCGCCCGTCCATCGTCTACGGCGATTCCAGGACGGGACGGACCCTGCGCTTCAACGCCCTCTACTTCCCGGTCAAGGCGGCCGTTTTCCTCCGCGACATCTACCTCGCCGACATCCGCGAGCGGAACGGAAGAAAGGCCGCCGAGCTGGGCATCCGGATGATGGAGAACAGGTTTCTTTTCATGCCCATCCGGATCGAGGTCGGCCGCGAGGGCGGCATCAACCTCGTTCCGATCGACCACTGCGTCGATGTCTTCATGGCCATCCTGGAGGACAGCCTCGACGGCGGCATCTATCACATCGTCAACCCCAGGCCGACGAGGATCGAAGACGTCGTCGATCACGCCAAGCGTCTTTTCCGCCTGGACGGGATCGAGACATGCGGCCCGGGGGCCTTCGACGCGCGGCCGAAAAACGCCCTGGAGACTCTCTACGATGCCACCCTCGATGTCTACCGCCCGTACATGCAGGACCTGCGGATCTTCGAGATCAAGAACGCCGCGCCGGTCCTGGAGAGCCATGGGCTGGTCTGTCCGGAATTCACCTACGACGTCTTCGCCCGTTGCATGAATTACGCCGTCGAAGCGGGCTGGGGGGCACGGCTCTTGCCCTAGAAGGCGCGGGCCCGGGACCCGCTATCCGTCATGGCGCCCCGCGGCGAATCGTGTAAAATAGGTCCTCAACCATGGAAAAAACGCAGCCGCCGGACATCGTCCTCGCCTCGGCTTCGCCCCGGCGCCGGGAGCTCATGGCTTGCGTCACGCCGGAATTTCACGTTTTTCCCGTCGACGTCGACGAAGCCGCGATCGCGGAAAAGGACCCTCTGAAATTCGCCATCGGCGCCGCCGTGCTCAAGGCCGGGACCGCGGCCGATGCGTTCCCCGAGGCCATCGTCGTCGGCGCCGACACGGTCGTCGCCCTGGGCCTGCGCATCCTCGGCAAACCCTCGGGCCGGGATTCGGCCCGGACCATGCTCCGGGCGCTCTCGGGCCGGCGGCACCGCGTGATCACGGGCCTCGCGTTCTATCGCAAGTCGGACGACCGTCTCCTCACGGGCTACGACCTGACCTACGTGACGTTCCGCGAGCTCACGGCTGAGATGATCGAGACCTATCTCGATCAAAACAGCTACCTCGACAAGGCCGGGGCCTACGCCGTCCAGGAGATCGGCGACGCCTTCGTCGCCCGGCTCAAGGGCGATTACGATAACGTCGTCGGCTTTCCCGTGGAAAAAGTCCGCAAGCTCCTAGCCCGGTTCCGCGCCCCGGCCTTCTCCGTGACGGTCGAGGACACGGCCTTTCCGGAAAACGCCGGCGTGGCCGCGGTCGACGGCCGGAGGCTCTTCGTTCCGGGCGCCGTCGTCGGCGACGCGGTCCGGGTCCAGGTCGTCGGCGAACGCGGCGGCGCCGAGGTCGCCGAGGTCATCCGCGTCGATTCGTCCTCGCCGCGTCGGGCCGAACCGCGCTGCCGGCATTTCGGGGCTTGCGGCGGCTGTCTCTTCCAGAACATCGACTACGGGACCCAGCTCGAGCTCAAGGAACGGCACCTGCGTCGGACGCTCGAGGAAGCGGGCCTCGGCGGCGTTACAGGCGCCGTCAGGCCCGTCACGCCGTCGCCGGACCTTTACGGCTACCGGAACAAGATGGAGTTCGCCTTCGGGGAGAGGCTGGGCGCGCTCGCCCTCGGACTTAGGGAGAAAGTGACGGCCCGCCGGCAGACCTACCGCAGGACCCTGCCCCTCGAGGAATGTCCGATATTCAGTCCCGTCGTCGAGCGCGTCTTCCCCGTCTTCCTCGATTTCGCCCGCGAGAACGCCCTGGAAGGCTTTGAGCCGGCGACTCGCAAGGGTCACCTCCGCCACCTCGTCCTGCGGCAGGCCAAGAGGACGGGAGAGCTGATGGCCGTTCTCGTGACCGCCGACTGCCCCGGCCTGGACTTCTCCGCCCTGGCGGAACGCCTGGCGGCCGCCGCTCCGGAGCTCCGGAGCTTCATCCACGTCACGAACAGCCGGGGCTCCGACATCGTCGAACACGAAAGGACCCGGACGATCGCCGGGGCGCCGTTCATCGAGGAAGAGCTGGCCGGCCTGACCTTCCGGATCTACCCCCAGACCTTTTTCCAGACCAATACGGCCGGCGCCGAAAATCTCTACAGCCGGATCCGGGACGAGGCCGAGCTGTCCCCGGAGGGCGTCGTCCTGGGGCTCTACTGCGGCAGCGGGCCGATCGAGCTCATGCTCGCCGCGGCGGCCCGAAAGGTGACGGGCGTCGACTCGTCCCCGGCGAACATCGCCAACGCCGTGGAGAACGCCTTGATCAACCGGATCGACAATGTCGAATTCGTGCCGGGAACGGTCGAGGCGCTCGTCGG
>Ga0154715_1102_pt4 | contig 9791 bp, 8 predicted proteins | sample Rifle2008BG16ft_FD_105723 | JGI IMG/M metagenome (GOLD analysis project Ga0154715, IMG submission 105723) | Candidatus Aminicenantes bacterium RBG_16_63_14 | reverse complement strand
GGCCCTGAGCGCGCCGAGGTAGAATCCGCCCATCATGCTGTTCGGGCCGTAGAATTCGATGTCGTAGGTGTTGTGCTGTTCGCCCTCCATCAGGCCGTCGCGGTCGGCGTCCCACGACGTCCAGGCGTACTCGAGGGCCTTCTTGGCCTGCGGCCAGAGCTTGCGAAGCCAGCCGGTGTCGCCCGAGATCTGCCAGTCGCGGTAGAGGCTGATGATCCGGCCCATCTGGCCGTCGGCCGCCGGCTTAAAGTCCCAAAAAACGCCGCTCCCGATCGGCAGGGACGTCCGGAAGACCATGGCCCCGTCGGGCTTGACGTTGACCAGGAAGTCGGTCTCGCGCATGGTCCGCTCGAGCGACGGGAAGAGGAAGGCCAAGCTCTGGGCGTAGTTCCAGACGTGGGCGCAGTTGAGCGGGCAGCAGCCGCCCTGATCGCCGCAGCCCTCGAAGCCGAAGTACCGGCCGCCCTCGAGCCAGAGTCCCGTCGTCGTCCGGATGATGGCGGCCTGGCTGGAGACGGCGTCGAGAACGTAGGGCGGCAGGGTCGTCGAGAAGAAAGCCCGCGCGAAGGCCCGGCTTTCGCTCTCGAGGCGGCCGAGGTTCGCCTGGAGATACTCGGCGGCGGCCCAGGCGTCCGGGAATCGCTCGGCGTAGTGGTTCTTGAAGATGCGGCCGCGCTGTTCGGGGACGATGTCGAAATAGTTGAGGACGTTCGGGAAGCTCCAGGACAGGATGAAGGGCAGGACGACTTCCTCGCCGGGGGCCACGGTGGCCATCAGGCCGAGCGTCCCGACATCGGTCCGCTTGTCGGGCGACGGCGAAACCTCGGCCAGGTCCTTGAGCCGGCCGTCGGCGGCGAAGTCGTCCCAGAAGATCTGGAGGTCGTCCCACCAATCGCCCCGGACCCAGTGGGAGAGGTAGGTGACGTCGGGCCAGGAGGTCGCGAGGGCCATCGTTCCGAACGCCGCTTCCTCGGATTTGACCTTCCGCGAGGACATGGCCAGGCCGCGGAGGGCCGGCGTCTGCTTGATCTCGTTGACGTTCTGGCCGAACTTGTCGTGGCCGAGCCCGTCGACCTGGCCGACGCCGTCGAAGCCGATTGGGTTCATGACCGAGCCGGCGATGGTGATCTTGGCCGGAGCGGAGCCCGTGTTCTTCACCCGGAAGCGGAGGACGAAGGCCGGGATGCCGGAATCGTCCGGATTCATGGGGACGAGCGGATTGAACGCTTCGAACGTGACCTCGAGCGGGATTTGGCTGTCGGAGAGCTCGACCTCGGCGAAGGGGTATTCGCCCTTGAACCGGGCTTTTTCCATGCGCGGCAGGCCGGGGACAAAAACGCGGCGGAAACCGAAGCCGGTCGTGAACGGAGGCTCGATGGGGCCCTCGAGGACGCGGACGAGCTTCGTTCCCGCCTGTTCGAAATACATGGAGAAAAACGTGAAGGGCATGTGGACGCCCTTGCCGGGCCGGTTGAAGATCTCCCAGTCGCGGAGGTTGCCGCGGCCGCCGAGGGAGATCGTGCCCGTGCCGATGCCGCCGAGCGGGAAGGCGACCTCGTTGAGGGCCCGCCCCTCGAAGGTGCGCACCGGCCCGGAGCGTAAGAGCTCGTCCCGGCTGTAGGCCGGAGCCGCCGACTGACCGTCATTCGAGGCCGCGGCCTCCGCCGGAAGAACAGAGAAAGACACCGCGGCGCTCATCAAAAGGAAAGAACAGGCGAGGAATCTGGCTTTTGGCCTCATGGACCGGCCCTCCTTGATACGGGCGGGATTATTTCAGTCCTTTTTCTAAAGGAATAAAACCGGATTGTCAAACGCCAACGAGGCCGGGATCATCCGGTTATAGTCTTTCCTCTTCGCTCGATAAGCCGCTCGATCTTCCGCTCCATGTCGCCGTAGTGGGTGCCCTGCCAGAAGACGCGGTCGCAGCCGGAGCAGACGGCGAACGACGACGCGTTCTCCCGGACGTGGGGCGTGACGAGGTTTCGCGCCCGGTCCCGGCTCAGGGGCTTGAGCGGGAGATTGCATTCGATGCACCGGGTGTTCGGCCGGACCTCGCCCCACAGCTCGAATTCATCGAGGACCTGGACGACCTGGTCCTCCCAAACGTCGCTGCGGACGAACAGACGGTTCGGCCGCTTGACCGTCTTCTCGATGAGCCCCGTGTCCCGGGTCAGAAGGACGCGCCCTTCGCGCCGGGCGAGCTCGACCAGGTCCTTATCCTCGGCCTTGGAGAAGTAGAGAACGTCGAAGCCGAGGATCTTGAGCCACTTGGCCAGCCGGCCGAGCATGCAGTCGGCGACGAAGGTCATGGGGCGACCCCCTAAAGGCCGAGGAATTGGACGGCCAGGCCGGAGACGAAGATCATCAGGCCGGCCAGGGCGTGCGAATAGCGCTCGAGCTTGCCCAGCCGGACGAAGCTCGCCCCCCAGGAGGCGGCGGTGATGATGACGAGCATGGTGGCGATGGTCACCAGGCCGAAGGCCGCGGCGACCAGAACGACGCCGGCCGTGCTGTGGCGGGCCGCCGGGTACATGATCAGGGGGATGAGCGGCTCGCAGGGGCCGAAGACGAAGATCGTGAACAGGACCCAGGGCGTGATGTTAGCTTTGCCGCCCTCGCCGTGGGGATGGGCGTGCTCGGCGAGCTCGTGGGTGTGGGGGTGCTCGTGAACATGCTCGTGGCCGGAGTCCGGGCCGTGGGGATGGGCATGCTCCCCCTCCAGGGCGTGGAGGTGGGCATGGGTATGGGCTTTTCCCCTCCAGGCCCGGCGCATCCCCCAGACGAAATAAGCGAACCCGAACCCGATAAGGAGCCAGGCCGCGATCTCGCCCCGGGCCGACTCCACGCCCTCGAGCTTGGCCACGGCGATGCCCAGGCCGATGCCCAGGAAGCCGAGGACGACCGAGCTCAGGATGTGCCCCAGCCCGGCCAGGAAGGAGACGAACAGGGTCTTGCGCAGGGTCCAGCTCCGGGCCCGGCCGATGACGATGAAGGGGAGGTAGTGGTCGGGGCCGATCACGGTGTGGACGAGGCCGATTGTCGCCGCCGTGCCGGCCAGCAACCAGATCTCCCGATCGATCATCGCGTCTCCGCCCCGCCGGCATCGAAAGGGGCCGGTGCCGGGGGAAATAAAATGGTGGACGGTAGGAGATTCGAACTCCCGACCTCAGCGTTGCGAACGCCGCGCTCTCCCAGCTGAGCTAACCGCCCACGCGACGGGTTCGAGGCCCGAAAAGCCCTCTATATTTACCACGAATCGGTCTTTTTTTCTATTGTTTTCGCCGGACGGCTGGCCTACAATACAGGCAAGGATACCATCATGGTCAGGACCTTGCTCGTTCTTCTCCTCATCGCCGGGGCCGCGTTCCTCGTCTACCGCAAGACCGCCTTGGTGCCTTCGGAAGAGGAGCAGATGGTTACGTCCATCCGGGAACGCTACACCATCGCCGTCACGAAGTTTCTCAACGCCCAGGGCCGGGCCGGCACGTTGGGGCTGGACTCGACGTTCGACTCCGAGACCGCCGCCGGCAGTGTCCTCAAGCTCCGGGCCGAGCTGGCCAAGCTCCGGCAGACACTGACCGAGGCCAGGGCCATCCGCAAAGCCGAAGGGCTCGCGGAAAAGATCGAGAATTTCTGCAAGAAAAACGACATCATCCGGCCTTGACGCCACAGCTTTTCGGAAAGTCCGCCCGCGCCGGACGGCTGGTCCGCCGGCTCGAGAAAGCGCGGGTCGAGGCCGTCGTCGAGAAGACGGCGCCGGGACATATCCTCAAGGGCACGATATCGGGCCGCCCGGGGCGCGTCGAAGTCTTCAGGGTCCCGGCCCCGCCCGCTTTTCTTCTCAACAACTGGCAGTCCTGGGGCCCGATGGAGCGCGTCACGCCGTCGACGAAGTTCCCCGAGCTCGAGACCATCGTCCGGGACACCAGCCCGTATCTTTTCTCGCCGCTCCCGGATACCCTCCTGCGCGGGCCAACGAGCGATTATTTCGCAGCCTGGGACGGCGGCCTGGCCGGGTTCTTGACGTCCCGCGTCGGCCATCCATTCTTCACCGTCGAAGGCGGGGACCTCGTCGGCCGGGTCGATTATTTCGACGCCGAATTCTCGAGCGCCGTGCCGCTCGAGCCGCTGGCCATCCTGTCGGGAGGCGCCGTCGAGGACCTTCTTGGCGCCTACGGCAATCTCGTCAAGCGGGCCAATCGGGTCCGGATCAATCCCTGGAATCCCGTCGGCTGGTGCAGCTGGTACTATTATTTCGGGAAGCTCGGATGGCCGGACATCCTCGAGAACCTGGATGTCGCGGCCCGTGACCGGAGATCTTTCCCCTTCGACGTCTTCCAGGTCGACGACGGCTACGAGACCGACATCGGCGACTGGATGTCGGCCAAGCCGGGTTATCCGGACCTCGCCGGGCTGGCCGGGGCCATTACGCGGAAGGGATATCGGGCCGGGATCTGGACCGCCCCATTCAGCGCGTCCGGGACGTCGGAGCTTTTCGCCGAGCACCCGGACTGGATGGTCTCGGAGGGCGGAAAGCCCAAGCCGTGCTACAACGGCTGGGGAAAGACGATCTGCGCCCTCGATACGACGCACCCGGAAGTCAAGAACTGGCTCCACGAGACCGTGACGGCGCTCCGGAGGGCGGGATTCTCGTACCTCAAGATCGATTTCCTGTTCGCCGCGGCCATGCCGGGGACGAGGCGCAAGAAGGTCACTCCGATCCAGGCCTACCGGGAGGGCCTCAAGGTCGTCCGCCGGGCCGCGGGTAAGGACTTCGTCCTCGCCTGCGGCGCGCCTCTTCTGCCCTCGGTCGGGCTCGTAGACGGGATGCGCGTCGGCGAGGACACGGCGCCCTGTTGGAAAACCAAGCCCTCCGGTTTCCAAGGCCCGAACGCCTACTTCGCGCTCAAGAACGCCCTGCTCCGCCAGTTCATGCACCGCGCCTTCTGGCTCAACGACCCGGACTGCCTGCTCCTGCGCGGCCGGGAGATCGAGCTTACGCGGAACGAGCGGGAGCTCTACGCCCTCGCCGCCGGGGCGCTCGACAATATGGTCATCGACAGCGATAAACTATCGCTTCTGGAGCGGGAAGAAAAAAGCTTGTTCCGGCGGGCCCTGGCTCTCCGGGGCGGCCGGAGCCGGGTCTCGGGGCTTCTCGGGGAGGAGGTCTATTCCATCCATTCCCGGGGCGGCCCATCGGGCGATGTTCGCCTCGGGGTCAATCTTTCCGACAGGGAAGCCGTCGTCGAGGGGGCGGTCGTAGCGCCGCGGTCGGGGGCGTTCCTCAAATAAAAAGCCCCCTTTTGCTTAAAACCTCACCTTTTTGGGCTTCTTGGACCGCACCTTCCTGTTCCCTTATATGGAAAAATAGGCCATCCGCGGGCGGTGTCAATAGGATTCGGCCGGATGTCCGATAATGTCAGTCTTTGTCATATCGCCGGGTCCGCGTCCCCGGCCGGGATGACCAGGGCCATGGCTGTGTCTCCAGGGGAAAATCATTCTTTTTGGTGTAACCTTTTTCCCAAAGGGCGGTATTATCCCATGAAAGCCGATAATCCTGAGCGAGGGAAGACCGGACGCATGTCACCGACCGACAACGAGTTGATGGAAGACGTCAGGGACGGCCGGGTCGAGAAGCTGGCCGTCCTCTTCGAAAGGTACCAGTCCATGCTCTACAACTTTTTCCTCCGCTTGACGGGGAACCGGGCCGCGAGCGAGGACCTCGTCCAGGAGGTTTTCATGCGCGTCCTGAAGTACCGGGCCGGCTACCTCAGCGAAAGCCGGTTCAACGTCTGGCTCTTCCAGATCGCCCGCAACACCCACATCGATCATTTGAGGAAACGGAAGACGGCGCTCTCCATCGACGAGCAGTTCGCCGAGCCGCCGAGCCTCGGGCCCCGGCCCGACGCCGCCTACGAGGCCGACCGGGAAGCGGAGCTCGTCCGGCACGCCCTCGACCGGCTGCCCGTCCAAAAAAGGGAGATCCTCGTCCTCTTCCGCTTCCAGAACCTCAAGCTCCGGGAGATCGCCGAGCTCCTGGGCGTCCAGGTGGGCACGGTCAAAGCCCAGGTCCACCGGGCGCTCAAGGACCTCAGCCGCATCTACCTCGAGCTTCAGGGAGGGAAAGCGTCATGAATTGCGAAAAGACCCAGGAAAAATTCGCCGATTATTTAACGGGCGACCTCGACGAGGCCGGTCGCGAGGACGTTCAGCGGCACATCCTCGCCTGCGCGGAGTGCCGCGAAGACCTCGAGAACCTGACCGTCGTCTGGGCCAAACTCGGCGTCCTGCCCGAGGAACAGCCGGGCGGAGGCCTGCGCCATCGCTTTTACACGATGCTCGAGGAACACAAGGACGGGCTCGAGGCGGAGCTAATAGCCGCCAGAGCGGAGGGCCGGCCAGGCTGGAGGGAGCTGTTCACTTTCCGGCGTCCCGCGTTCGCCGCGGCCTTCTCTGCCATCCTCCTGCTTTTCGGGCTCGGCGCCGGCTGGCTTCTGAAAGGCGGACGCGCGGGAGGCGAACGGTACGCAAGGCTGACAAGCGAGGTCCAGGACATGCGTCAGCAGGTCGCCCTCTCTCTCCTGAGCAGGGCCTCGGCCACGGAACGCATCCAGGGCATCGGTTACAGCGCCGCCGTCGACAATCCGAACGACACGACGCTCTCCGCCCTCTTCGACGCTGTCGACAGCGATCCCAATCCCAACGTCCGGCTGGCGGCCGTGGACGCCCTCTATCTCTTCCGCGACAGGCCGGGCGTCAGCGAGAGACTGGTCCGCTCGCTCTCGGTCCAGGCCTATCCCCTCGTCCAGGTCGCCCTCATCGATTTCCTGGTCGAGGTCCGCGAGGCCCGGGCCGCCGAGGCCCTCAAGCTCCTCATCGAGAGAGACGAGTTGACGCCGGAAGTCAAGAAGCGGGCCGAGCAGGGCCTGAAGCAGATCATCTGAATCATCAAGGAGGAACATATGAAAAAAAGAATCGCGAACGTCATGGTCCTGGCGCTCCTCGTCGCCGGGACATGCGGCTGGGCCGTCGCCCAGGCCAAGGAAGAACCCCCGGATCGGGCCGTCGTCCCCCTGACCAATCCGGCCAAGCCGGCCAAGATCGAGGTCTCGGTCATAAGGGGCAGCATCACCGTCAAGGCCTACGAGGGCAAGGAAGTGATCGTCGAGGCCCGGGTCAGGGAGAAGGCCCTATCCGGCTATCTCCCCGGGCTCTATAGCACGGGCGAATACGCCGTTGTCGCGCCTCCGGCGCCCCCCGGAGCGCCGGCATCGGTCGCGGCACCGGCCCCTGCCCCGATGGCCGTTCCCTCCGCGAAGGCCGGACAGCTGACCGAGAAGCAGCAGAAGGAGCTCCAAGCGGCCGTCGCAAGAATGGCGGAGCACCAGGAGCAACTGGCCAGAACCCTGGCCGACCAGGAGGTCCTGGCCAAGCGGCTCACCCAGAGCGACCGAGCCCGCAACCTGTACAACGAGTACTTCCAGGACGACAAGAAGAGGCGCGAAGAGAAAGAGAAAAAGATCGCCGGTATGAAGCAGCTCTCCGGGTCGACCTCGGGCCTCGAGATCGAGGAAGAGGACAACGTCGTCCAGATCAGCACGGAGTCCTGGAAAGCGGCGACCGACCTCGTCATCCAGGTGCCGCGCTCGACCTCGCTCGAGGTCCGCTCGACCATGGACGGCGCGGTCGTCGTCGACGGCGTCAGCGGCGAGATCGACATCAACAACATCAACGGGCCGGTGACTTTGAAGAACGTCTCGGGGAACACGCTCGTCCACACCGTCAACGGCGACATCGAGGTCGTGCTGGCCCGGGTCGCGGCCGACAAGCCCCTGTCCTTCAGCACCATGCACGGCGACATCGACGTCACCCTCCCGGCCGACGTCAAGGCCAACCTCAAGATGAAGTCCGAGCAGGGCGAGATCTACAGCGACTTCGACATCAACATGACCCGGCAGACGCCCAGGTCCGAGGCGGCCGAGAAGACCGAGCAGGGCAAGTACCGCATCAGCTTCGACAAGTCGCTCTACGGCATTGTCAACGGCGGCGGCCAGGAGATCGGCTTCAACACGTACAGCGGCAACATCTATATCCGCAAGAAGAAATAGCGGTTTTATTTGGGGTCGGACCACAGCTTCTCTATCAATATCAGCTAGTTAGGTCATTGACCAGGGCTGTTTTGGGCCTTAACTCGACATTTTTGGGGCCGAAAATCGCAAACTTTATTTTCCCCTAGACCTTTTCCTGTTCCAGTACACATAGGCCGGGATGCCCAGGGCGATGATGGCCAGGCCGGCGAACGAGTTCCAGAACGTGCCAATGAGCGCGTTGATCGTGACGAACAGGGCGGCCAGGACGAAGAGCCCCGGCGTCACGGGATAGCCCACCGCCCTGTAGGGCCGAACGAGGTCCGGCCGCTTCTTCCTCATGACGATGACCGCGGACACGGCCAGGCCCATGAAGATCCAGTAACCGAAGACGGCGTACCTCAGGAGCTGTTCGAAGGTCCCGCTCAGGCTGAGGAAGATGCTCCAGCTCCCCACGACGAGGATCGAGACGTGTGGGGTCCTGAATTTCGGATGGACCGAGGCCATCTTCCGGAAGAAAAGGCCGTCCTTGGCCATGGCGTAATAGACCCGCGGCCCGGTCATGACGTGTCCGTTGGCCGCGCCCAGGATCGAGAACAGGATGATGAAGGCCACGATGGACGCGCCGAGCGGCCCGACCGCCGCGTTCATCGCGTCGGCCGCGATCCGGTCGGACTTAGCCATCACGCCCGCCGGCACGGCGTAAAGATAGGCGACGTTGGCCAGGAGGTAGAGGAGGGTCACCAGCCCACAGCCGAGGATGATTCCCACGGGCAGGGTCCGGGACGGGTTCCGGGTTTCGCCGGAGTTGAACGTGCACGCCTCGAAACCCTTGTAGGCCCAGAGCGCGGCTACGAGGGCCAGCCCGAACGTCCCGACGAGGTCCCCGCCCGAGCCGGTGGCCGCCGGGGCCGTAAAGTTTCCCCAGTCGCCGCGGGCGAAAAGAAAGACGACGACGATGATGCCGGCCAGGGCGGCGAACTTGAGCGTCGTCAGGACGTTCTGGAACAGGGCGCCGCGTTTGACCCCGAGGATGTTGACGACCATCAGGACCAGGATGAACAGGATGGCCGCCGCCTTCTGGACGACCGGCGCCATCGGGAAGAAGTGGGGCAGATATTTCGTGGAGAAGGCCACGGACAGCGCCGCGATGCTCCCCGAATCGATGACCAGGAAGAGCGTCCAGCCGAAGAGGAATCCGGCCAGCGGGCCGTAGGCTTCGCGCAGGTAGACGTAGAGGCCGCCGGTCTCCGCGTAGGCCGAGGCCAGCTCGGCCAGCGACAGGGCGCCGAAGACGCTCAGAAGGCCGCCCGCGATCCACACGGCGAGCATGATGAGCGGTGACTGGACCTCGGCGGCCACGGTCGCCGGAACGATGAAGATGCCCGAGCCGATCATGGTGCCGACGACGATGCCGATGATGCTGCCGACGCCGAGGACGCGGAGGAGGGACGCCGGAGCGTGCCCGCCGGGATGAATGGAACTGCCGGATGAGCCTGTTTCGTGGTTGGCCATGCGGCTATCTTATTTGGAGAAGGCGGCGTTATCAATAGCGGAAATCGGGTTATTGGGGGGCTGGAATAGAGAAATTCGTCGGCCCCTTGCTTGATGAAAAACCTCAGCCATGGCCCACGTGGCTCATTTTAAATAACTTGCTGTGGTCCGACCCCGGCTTGGGTTGACAGGCGGGGGCGCCCGGTATAT
>Ga0154715_1021_pt5 | contig 9976 bp, 6 predicted proteins | sample Rifle2008BG16ft_FD_105723 | JGI IMG/M metagenome (GOLD analysis project Ga0154715, IMG submission 105723) | Candidatus Aminicenantes bacterium RBG_16_63_14 | reverse complement strand
GTCTCCTCGAGTTGCATGCGGCTGCTGAGCTCGCGGCGGCGGATGCTTTCCATGATCGAGGAGCCGAAGGCGCCGACGATGATGATGGACGTCAGGAAGAGGAGGTTGTTGGTGATAAAGCGCCAGACCTCGATCTCCACGCCGCTGACGACGATGGGCTTCTGGCCCAGGAAGTACCGGACGAAGCTCGGCACCGCGTACATGATCCAGATCGAGACGTAGAGATAGATGGTCCAGCGGAATGTCAGGGGGATGAGGACGATCATGCCCATGACGATGATGTTCAGGCCCTGATAGTAGCTCGACAGGAATCCGCCCAGGATGGTGATCATGACGGCGATACCGGCGGCGTCGATGAGGGCCAGGACGAGAGCCACGTTCATGACGTCATGGCTCGTCTTTGTCTTCGACAGGATGAGCAGGATCAAGCCGACCGCGGCGATGACGCTGAGACGGATGAAGAGGAAAGTCATGAAATATTGCGGCGTGTAGAGAGCGTCGAGGGCGATGAATAACACGTAGAGGACGATGCTCAGGAGGGCGGCGAGCCGGGTCCGACCCTTCAGGTCGTATTCCTGATTCAAGCGGTCTTCGAATTTCGGGTCAAGGCTTGCCATCGGCATCTCTCGCTTTGGTGACGTAGACGTATCCCTGGGGCGGGTTCCCGTAGGATGGAATGATCCGGATGATCTCCCAGCCGGTCTCTTCGAGGAGGGCTTCGAGCTTCTCCGGGTCGAAGAAATCGAACGTCCCGGCCTCCTCGAGGTCCACGAGCTCCTGGGCGTCGTTGAGGAAGGCGCGGAGGGATTCGATGAGCAGCGGTTTGGAGCGCTCCGGCGGCAGGGCTTCCGCGGGCATGGCCTCGATCTTCTCGAGGAGGCGGGTGAACGGGCCGGACGCGTCGGTGTCCGGCCGCATGCTCGACAGGATGAGCAGGCCGCCCGGCATGACGATCCGGCGGGCCTCCTTCAGCGTTTCGGCCGGATTGTAGATGTAGGAGAGGACGAGGCTCATCAGGATCTTATTGTACCATCCCGGCTTGACCGGCAGATGATAATTGCCTTCCAGGGTGCCGGGAATGATGAGGCGGCGGAAATCCGGCTTTCCCGGGGAGAGCCCCCGGACGTACCTGGCGACGTGGTTGAAGTCGGCGATGATCCTATACTCCTGGAGGTCGAAGCGCGTCTTGAGCCAGTCGTCGTGGGCCGGAGTGATCCGCTCGCCGCGCAGGATCCGGTGGAGGCGGGGGGAGTAGTCCTCCTGGATCTTGATCGCGCTCTCAAGGGTCAGGTTTTCGACCATTTCGGCCATCTCCTCGAACGTCCCGACATCGCCGTCGATGAAGCGGCGGACGGCCATGTAGCGACTTATCTCGAGGTCGAGGGCGATAAAGTCGAACCTTCCGGACTCCTTGAGGACCGGGAATCGGGAGGTGAGCTTTCGCGACGCTTTTTTCATCGCTTCGGGGATCAGGTCGGCGATCGTGATCTGCGACGGGAGTTCGCCGCCGGCGACCAGGAGATGTTCGACGAAGTTGCCCGTCCCGCCGCCCAGGTCGAGGAGTCTGTCGCCGGGCCTCAGCTCAAGCGCGTGGAGCTGGTCGCCCATCAGCTGCTGGTAGTCGTCGGAAAGGGCCATGACGTCAAAGCCGAGGAGCTTGTCGTCGCCGACGAGGTAGCGCTGCCAGTAGCTCGTCCGGTTCTTGAGCTTGCGGGGTGGCAGCCTGTCCTTCTCGGCGCGGCGCATGACCTCCATGTCCTTCCGCCCGGGCATGACCGGTTGGATGAGCCGTTTGTGGAGGAAACGGCAGATCAGGGACGTGATCGTCCCGAACAGCCTCAGACCTTCCTTGGAAGTTCGGGCGTTGTGGCCGATAGGGACGGAGATGACCTCACGCGGGGCGTCGACCTGCACGCTCATGACGTCCCGGATGAACTCGGCCTTGACCCAGCTGTCGAACTGGCCGTAGATCCAGGTGATCGGCAGATCGAGGTGACGCATGTCCTCCCGGGCTTGATCAAGCGTGGCCACGGAATTGACGACCCCGTCGGCGACGTAGGAATCGACGTTGACCAGGTTGCCGAGGACCGGCATGATGCCGAGCTTGATCCCCAGCTGGTAGTGTTCGAGGAAATCGAGGCCGCAGTTGATCCGGACCATGAGGTCCCGGAATTCCGGCGTCCCCATGCAGGCGATCCAATAGTCCACCCGCCGGCGCTCCCCCTCGTCCCTCAGAACGATCCTCGCTTCGAGGGCCGAGAACGAAAAGGTCAGGAGGATGATCGAAGACGCCCTGAGTTTCGGATTCGAATAAAGCCAATCCAGGACCGTCACGATATCCTCGGCCCCCTGGCTGAAGCTGGTGTTGAGCATTTCGTAGGGGGGCTCGTAGGCCTCAGGATCGTTATGGCTCTCTCCCTTCTTGCGGATACCGTCATACCGTACGACGGCCAGGGGCTTGCCCAAAAGGCGGAAATTCTCGCAGAGGGTCAGGGCCAGGCCGAAGAGGGGCTCTTTGGTCTTTCCGAAAGCGGGGGGGACGACGACCACGGGGATCGGCTTGTCGTCCAGGGGAAGGGCCGTGTTCAGCAGGCCGACGATCTCCTCGCCGCGGGGATTCTCGAGCCTGATGACGTGGGGAGCCATGAGGGAGGCCCTGAAGAAATCGGGCGGCAGATATGAAAGGCCCCTGATGGCGGCTTTTTCATGGATGTCCTCACCGCGCCGGGCGAAATCCGGATCGGGGGCGTGGACCGATTGGATGCTCATCCGGCTGATGCCGAATTGGACGCCGTACTTCAATCCCGAGCCTTCATCCCCTTCCGCGCGGCTGACGTGGCGGACCTCTCCCGTCTCCTCCCAGAGAGGTTTTTCACCGTCGAGAATGGCCAGGGATTCGAGAGGCGTCCCCTTGAGAAGGGTCGGAGCGTCCTCTGCGGCCACGAAGCTCATCCCGTTCGGGCTGATGTCGGTGATCCGGCCGTGAAGATTGTGGTCGAACGGAGGAGGCAGGGGGATTTCGACCCGCAGGTTCCTGGCCGGGCTGATCCTCTTCTCGGCCCGCTTCTCCGAGTAGAACATGACTCGCGGATAGAGGCAAACGAGGGTCCGGCCGTCGGGGAAGATCCGCGAGATCATGGTCTCGAAATTGTAGGTCGCGTAGCCGATCTGGTAGGAGACGAAAAGGAGGTCCGAAGTCTTGAACTTGACGTCGAGCTTCTCTCCGGAGAGAAGGCACACGGACGGCGGCCTGATCTCGGCGAAGGAGAGGATCTCGGGATTGCCGGAGCGGGCGGGGACCGCGGCCACCTCGACCTTGCGGGCCAGCGCCTCGCGCATGAGGGACTCGATCTTGATCGAGTCGGTGAAAAGGACCATCTCGTCGGTCCGGAGGAAGGGATAGCGAAGCTTGAGCTCGTCGAGGTCGCGGATGGCGACGTAATCCGACATGAACTGGAGGAGCGACAGACGGCTCGAGTCGTCCAGAGACTGGAACTCGATCCCGACGCCCCCCAGGTCATTGTCCTGGCGGACGATGCGCCCGTTCACGGTGTACTGCCGCCCGTCGGGGAGGGAGATGTTCAAGGGCACGGCTGAGCCCTCGGGGAAGGCCGACAGGGTCTTAAGGAACATGCCGTTCTCGCTGAGGTTGACCAGCTTGGCCTCGCCCAGGGGGCCGGTCTCGATGCGGATGTCCTTGGAGCCGTCGAGGGTGATCCGCATGGACGACCGCTTCTCGCGAGAGCGTTGGGCGATGAGGAAGCTGATCTTTCGGCGGATGGCCGCTGGATCGGACGGTTTGGCCAGGCAACAGTCGATACGGCCGTAGCTGGCGAGATCGATGACCGTCCCGTTCGAAGCGCACCCAGTCAGCAGGATCTTAATGATGGCGTCGGAGTTCTTGAATATCTCGTTGAGGAAGCGGAGCAGCTCCGTGCCCTTCATCCGGGGCAAGTCCTCGTTGACGACGAGAACATTGACCTCCGGGAGCGCCTTGATCAGGTGGATGGCTTCGACGCCGCTCGTCGTGGTGTAAACCGCGTAGATGTCCCTAAGGGCCCGCTGGAGCTTTTCGAGGTAGGCGAGGTCGTCGTCGACGACGAGGATAACGGGCTGGGAGCCCGCCTTGGGCTTTTCCATCTGCTCTCGCGCCATCTAGGGTCCGGCCTCCCTGCAGCACATGGACACATTTAGTCGACCGACGGGCGGGGGCGTAGTATATGATGGGGGATCAGAGGCCAAAACACAACACCAAATTTTGTAGGACTCCATGCGTATCCATACAAAATCTAGTATATAACCCTAGGCCTGTCAAGGGTTTCTTGGCTTGAGACCTCGCAGAATCGCGGCAGCCGCCTGGGAGAAAAGGCCGATGTCGATGCCCGAGCAGACGAGGGTATAGCCTTCCTCGAGGGCTTTGACGGCGCCCTGGTTGTCAAGGGCGAATATCCCGGCCGGGACCTTCCTGCGGGCGCAGGCCGCCGCGACCGTCCGGACGGCGTCACGGACGTCGGGGTCCTGGATCCGTCCGGGCTTGCCCATGCTGGCCGAAAGATCGTAAGGGCCGATGAAGACGGCGTCCACTCCGCCGACGTCCAGGACGGCCTCGATGGCCCGGACGCCGTCGATGTGCTCGACCTGGGCGACGACGACCGTCTCCGCGTTGGCCGTCTCGACGTTCTCCTGGAAACGGGCCCCGTAACGGTTGGCCCGGCTGAAGCCGACGCTGCGACCGCCTTCCGGGGGATACTTGCCCCAGTGAACGGCCCGGGCGGCGTCCTCGGCGCTGTTGACATGGGGGACGATGATGCCGGCCGCGCCGGTGTCCAATGCCTTCTTGACCCACATCTCCCCGTTCTCCGGGATGCGGACGAGCGGAGCGCAGGGCTCACGCGTCGCCTGGACCATGAGCAAGACGTCGCGGGCATCGAGAGCCCCGTGCTCCATGTCGATGAAAAGCCAGTCGAAACCCGCGTCCGAGGCGATTTCGGCCAGTTCGGGCGAGGGCAGGCTGAGCAGGGTTCCGATGAGCAAGTCGCCGCGCAGGAGCCGGTCGCGAAATGTGGCTTTAGAATTTTTCGTGGCGGAACTCCTCGATCTCGAGGGCGCGGGTATTGCCGCGCTTATTTCTTGACCGCTTCGCCCGCTTCCTTGGCCATGGCCTCCTTGATCTGCTTGACCAGATTTTCGTACTGCTGGGTCGGGAATCCTTCGTACTTGACGGCCATGGGCTTGACCAGATCGACGGCCTTCTCCGCGGCCTTGAGGGCCTCGTCGTATTTTTTCAGCTTGAAGAGGACCTGTCCGAGGACGTAGTTGTTGTAGTAGTCGGAGGTGAGCTCGACCGACCGCCGGGCCGCCTCGAGCGCGCTGTCGAGGTTCTTTCCCTGGCGGTTCCAGTAGGCGGCGTAGCTCGAGAGCGTCCCCTGATCGCCCCAGTTATCCTTGGCGAATTCGGGCCCGTAAACGGCCAGGGCCTTGTCAGTCTTGTCGAGCCTGACATAGACGCCGGCGACCTGGCCGAGCATGTAGCTCGGGACGGACCTGACCTTGGCGGCTTCGGCGACTAGGTCGGCCATGGCCTCGGCGCTATCGAGGTTCTTGCCCTGCTGGATCCAGAAATTCGCGTATCCGGTCAGGGCGCTGAACGCCGCCGAGAGGTAATCGTCGATGAAGTCCTTGCCGTACTCCTCCTCGGCCTTGGCCGGGTCGCCCTTGAGGACGTGGAGCTGGGCCAGGTTCTGCTGGTAGTTCGGGTTCTGTGGATAACCGGCCAGCTCCTTGAGCTTCTCGCCGAGCGCGATGCCCTTGTCGACCGGCTCTTTGTCCCTGATGATGCGCTGGACGTAGGCGCCGAGGGCGCTTTTATCGTCGGGATACTTGGCCGTGTACTCCTCGAAGAACTTGCCGGCGTCCCCCTTGACGGCCTGGTAGCCATAATAATAGGAGAGGTAGGTATACGCCCCCTTGACCAGGGCGCTGTCCGGATATTTCTTGATAAAGCCCTGGAGCGGGGCCGGGTCGGGTTTGCGTCCTTGGGACGCCGTCTGTCCAAGCTCGAACTCGGCGGCCTGGGTGTAAGGGACCGTCGCTTTGAAGTATTCGTAGGTATGCGAGCCCTTCGTTCCCTCGGGATCGAGGGCGATGACCTTCTGGTAGAGCTCCTTGCTCTTCGCTTCCATTGCCGGGGAGTAGCGATTGCCGCACTTATCGGCCAGCTTGAAGATGACCTCGATATTCGTCGGTTCCTTGGCGTAGCGCTCGGTCAGGGCAAGATAGGTGTCGATACCGGATACGGCCTTCTGGACCTTTTCCAGGAACTTGTCGGCTGGGGGGCCATAGCCCACGATCCAGTCGATCTCTTTCCCGTCCTTGTCGACGAAGAGTTCCGTCGGCGTCCCGCTGATCTTGAATTTCTCGAAGACGGCGTCCCCGATCTTGTCGCCGCGCGAGGCGCGGTAGAGGATGACGTTCTTGTTGAGGAAATCGGCGTATTTGGGGTTGTTGTAGAACTGCTGAACCAGCAGTTTGCAGGCCCCTCAGCCACTCGAGTAGAAGTCGATGAGGATGAGCTTGTTGAGCTTCTTGGCCTGGGCCAGCGCCTCGTCGAAGGGGCCCGTGAGGACCGTGGCCGTCTGGGCGGCGGCGAAGGAGACGACGAGGAGGAGGCCGGCGAGTGCGGAAATCTTTTTCATGAGGCCCTCCTTGAGAAAGCCTTCAGTCCAGATCAGCATACACAATCCTGCGGCGAAATGCAATCCGCCCTTCGCCTCCGGGCCGGACCTTGGCGAGCCGGCATTGCTCCCCGCTGCCCGTCGTGCTAACATACGGTCTTGCCGGGATCGCCGAATTCCATGCCCGCCGAAGAAACGACGACCATCGATTTGAGCCGCCGCGAGAAAAAAAAGGCGGCCGCGAGCTCCGTCCTGGCCGCGCTGGGCCTGACGGGGATGAAGCTCGTGGTCGGCCTCACCAGCGGTTCGCTCGGGATCCTGGCCGAGGCCGCCCATTCCGGCCTCGACCTCGTCGCCGCGCTCGTCACCCTCATCGCGGTCAGCGTCTCGGACCGGCCGGCCGACGAAGCCCACCTTTATGGCCACGGCAAGGTCGAGAACTTCTCGGCCCTCATCGAAACACTGCTCCTCTTCCTCACCTGCGCCTGGATCATCTACGAGGCCGTCCGCCGGATTTTTTTCCGTGCGGTCGACGTCGACCCCAGCTTTTGGACCTTTCTCGTGGTCGTCATTTCGATCGCCGTCGATGTCAGCCGCTCCCGGATGCTTTCCCGGGCGGCCAAGAAGCACCGGAGCCAGGCCCTCGAGGCCGACGCCCTCCACTTCTCGACGGACGTCTGGAGCTCGGCGGTCGTCCTCGGAGGCCTTGCTTGCGTCTGGCTCGGCCGGAAGATCCTGCCCGGGCACGCCGGCCTCCTCAACCGGGCCGACGCCGTCGCCGCGCTGGGTGTGGCCTTCATCGTGCTATTCGTAAGCTACAGGCTCGGCAAGCGGACGATCGACGTCCTCCTCGACCGCGCGCCGGAGGGTCTGAAGGAAAAGATCGCGGCCGCGGCCGACGAGGTCGAAGGCGTCCTCAGCATCGGCAAGATCCGGCTGCGAGGGTCGGGTGCCCTGGTCTTCGTCGACATGACCATCGAAGTCGATCGCAACCTGTCCTTCGAGCGGACCCACGCCATCGCCGAGGCCGTCGAGGCCCGGATCCAGGCCCTCGTCCCGGGCGCGGACGTGGTCATCCACACCGACCCGCGCGAGAGCGAGCGCGAGACGATGGCCCGGCGCATCCGGGCCATCGCCGAGAGGAACCAGATCCCCGTCCACAACATCAGTGTCCACGAGGACCACGGCGAGATCCACGTCGACCTCCACCTCGAGGTCGACGACCATCTCCTCCTCCACCAGGCCCACGAGCTGGCCAGCCACGTCGAGCAGGACCTCCGGGAGGACATCCCGGCCATCCATCGCGTTAACACCCACATCGAATCGCGGGGCACGGGCGTCGGCAGCGGCCTGGATGTCACGGCGGAGGAAGGCCCGCTCGTCGAGCGCATCAGGGCGATCACCGAGGCCGTTGCCGGCCGGGCCTGCTGTCACAACATCCTCGTCCGGCGGCAGGGCGACCGCTTAGCGGTCTCCCTCCACTGCGGATTCGACAGGAACGCCCCGGTCATCGAGGCCCACAGGCTCTCCTCACGGATCGAGGAGGCCTTGAAGAAAAACATCCCCTCGATCGAGCAGGTCCTCGTCCACACCGAGCCGGAGGCTTCCCCGCAATGAGCCACGACAAGACGCCGATGACGCCGGCGGTGCGGGCCCTCCAGCAGGCCGGCGTGCCGTTCACCGAGTATCCCTACAGGTACGTCGAGCATGGCGGGACGGCGACATTCGCCCGGGAATTCGGGATCGACGAACATACGGTCGTCAAGACCCTGGTCATGGAGGATGAGACGAAAAGGCCGCTCGTCGTCCTAATGCACGGCGACCGCGAGGTCTCGACGAAAGAACTCGCCAGAGTCCTGGGTGTCAAGACAGTCCAGCCGTGCGCTCCAGAAACCGCCGAGAGGCACTCCGGCTACATGGTCGGCGGGACGTCGCCTTTCGGACTGCGCAAGCCGATGCCGGTCTACGCCGAGGAGACGATCCTGGAGCTGCCGAGGATCTACATCAACGGCGGCAAGCGCGGTTTCCTCGTCGGTCTCGATCCCAAGGGCTTAGTCAGGGTTCTGAAGCCGACCCCGGTCCGGGTCGGAATCGTCTAGCGGACGGCCGTCGAAGGCCGCGCCGATCCGACATCCAAGTAACTCAAGATTCGCCGCGGCTTTCCCGTTCTTTGATGGCGCCCATCGCTTCCTCGGGCGTTCTGGCGGCAAGGAGTTTCTGAAGGAATATCCGGTTTTGGGCGGCCCGGCTGACCAGGGCAAGGAGCTTCACCTGGACGTCTGGGTCACGGGCCGGGGACAGGATCAGGAAGACGACGTCGACCGGCTTTAAGGTCGCCACATCGGAGATCCCCTTCTTGGTCAGCCCCAGGGCGATGACGGGAGCCCCGAGGTCCTTCACCCGGACGTGAGGGAAAGCCACGCCTTCATTGAAAAACGTCGAGCCCTGAGCTTCCCTCTTCAAGATCTCTCCCAGCAGGATTTCCTCGTCTGCGATTTCCAGTTCTTGTCCCGCGGCCGAGGCGAGAGCCCGGAGAACGACGGGCTTGGGGACGGGCTCGTCCCAGATGCGGATGCGCTGCCCGGTGATCCAGCGGCTGAGCCGGAGACGGTCCGGTACTTCCTTTTTCCTATCCTCCTGAGGTTGCTCCGATTCGGTCGGTTCCGGAGTTCGCGGTGGCATGCGGCGTTCGGGGAGAGGCTCCTCGCAGGTGTCCAGGACGATGACGCTCACGCCCCGGGCGTTCCGGACGAGGGTTTCGACCACAGCCTTGTTCCGCCCGATCCTCCTCCACAAAGGCCGCGACCGGGAATTCCCGACGACGATATGGCCCACCCTGTACTCTTTGGCGAACCGCAGGATCGTATCGGCGATATCCTGTCCCTTGTAGGTGAAGACCATGGCGCCCAGCTGTTTGGCCAGGGTCAGCGTTTCCGACAGGTTGCGCTGGATTCCGGCGTCGATGACCGTGGCCTCCTCGGCGGGCGTCTGGACGTAAACCGCGTACCAGTTCCGGTTGAGCTTTCCAGCCAGCCGGGAGCCATAGCGCAGGAGCCGGTTACTGTTCGGGCCGTGCGAGCTGAGACAGACCATGACCTGGTCCGAGGCGGCCCCCTGGTCCTCCTCCGCCTCCCGCCGGCGGAGGTCGATCTGGGCGGCGAGCTCGCGGAGGGTCAGCTCCCGGAGCTTCTCCAGGTTGGCCGGTCTGAAAAAATTCTCCAGAGCCGTGTCGATGCGCTCGGCCGGGTAAACTTTGCCCTCCTGGAGGCGCCTGCGGAGGTCCTCCGTGGCCAGGTCGACGT
>Ga0154715_1137_pt2 | contig 10195 bp, 11 predicted proteins | sample Rifle2008BG16ft_FD_105723 | JGI IMG/M metagenome (GOLD analysis project Ga0154715, IMG submission 105723) | Candidatus Aminicenantes bacterium RBG_16_63_14 | reverse complement strand
TCGACCTGGAGATGATGTCCATGACCTTGAGGACGCCGGCGACAACGACCGGGGCGATGGTGTTCGAGAAGAGATACGGCCGGGCCCTCTGCCGGCACAGCTCGACGAGCTCGCGCCGCCCGCTGACGCAGCCGCCGGACGCCCCGCCCAGGGCCTTGCCGAAGGTCGTCGTGATGACGTCCATCTTGCCGACGACGCCGCACTTCTCGTGTGTCCCGCGGCCGGTCTTGCCGATGAAGCCCGAGGCGTGCGATTCGTCGACGAGGAGCATGGCGTCGTACTTCTCGCAAAGGGCGACCATTTCGTCGAGCTTGGCCGTGTCGCCGTCCATGGAGAAGACGCCGTCCGTGACGACGAGCTTGAAGCGCTTGCCGGCGTGGAGCTGAAGCTTCTCCTCGAGGTGGCCCATGTCGGAGTGCTTGATCGTGTCGTGCATGGCGCTGCAGAGGCGGATGCCGTCGACGAGCGAGGCGTGGACGAGGCGGTCCGAGATGATGACGTCGTCCTTGGTCAGGACGGCCTCGAAGACGCCGGCGTTGGCGTCCATGCAGGAGGGAAAGAGGAGCGTGTCCTCGGTCCCCAGGAACTCGGTCAGCCGGTGCTCGAGCTCGCGGTGGATGTCCTGCGTGCCGCAGATGAAGCGGACCGACGACATGCCGTAGCCGCGGCTCTCCAGGCCTTCGTGGGCGGCCTTGACGACCTCGGGGTGGCTCGACAGCCCGAGATAATTGTTGGCGCACATGTTGATGACCTTCTTGAGCGGCGAGCCGGCCGGGAATTCGACCTCGATGTCGGCCGCCTGGGGCGAGTGGATGAACCGCTCCTCTTTGAACAGCCCGGCGTCCTGGATGCCCTTGATCTGGGCCTGGTACGTGCCGCGGATCTTGTCGCTGTAGGCCATGGCCTTACCCCTTCTTCGCGGCGAATCTCTGGACGAGAGCGGCGATCTTGTTGACCGAGTCGAAGGCCTCGGGCGTCGCCTCGGCGTCCGGGATGGCGATCGCGTACTTGTTCTCGAGGAAGCGCTTCAGGGAGACCATCGAGAACGAGTCGACGATGCCGCCCGAGATAAGGGGCGTGTCGTAGGTCAGGGGCTCGCTGTCGTCCTCGAGGTACTCCTTGGTGACGTAGTTGAGAACGATGTCCTTCAGTTCATCGGCCATGGTGAATGCTCCTTTTATTTAATCGTTTTCGAGGGTGGACGTGTCGCCGATCTCCTCGCCCCACTCCTTGGCGTGGAGGATGCGGCGCATGATCTTGCCGCTTCGGGTCTTGGGCAGCGACGGGACGAACTCGATCTCCTGGGGCATGGCCAGGGACGAGAGCTTCTTGCGGATGAAGTTCATGATCTCGAGGTCGAGGTCTTTGCTGGCGGTGAACCCGGGCTTGAGCGTGACGAAGGCCTTGACCACCTCGAGGTTGATCGGGTCGGGCTTGCTGACGACGGCCGACTCGGCCACGGCCGGATGCTCGAGCAGGGCCGACTCGACCTCGAACGGGCTGACGAGGTGGCCGGCGGTGTTGATGATGTCGTCGTCGCGGCCGGCGAACCAGAAGTAGCCGTCCTTGTCGAGCTTGGAGCGGTCGCCGGTGATGTACCAGCCGTTGCGGAATTTCTTCTGGAAGGCCTCTTCGTTGTTCCAGTACGTACGCATCCGAGAAGGCCAGTCGAACTTGAGGGCGACGAGGCCGATCTTGCCGTGCGTCGTATAAGGTTCGTTCTTGACCGGGTCGAGGACGGTCCCGGTGATGCCCGGGAAGGGCTTGCCCATCGAGCCCGGCCGGACCTCCATGCCCGGGTAGTTGCTGATGACGATCGAGCCGGTCTCCGTCTGCCAGTAGGTGTCGTAGAAGGGCATCCCTAAGACTTTCTGCGACCAGACGACGGCCTCGGAGTTGAGGGGCTCGCCCACGCTCGCCAGATGGCGGAGGGAGGACAGGTCGAATTTCTTGATGATCTCGTCGCCGGCCTTCATCAGGGAGCGGATGGCCGTCGGCGCCGAGTACCACATCGTCACCCGGCGCTTCTCGATCCACTTGTACCACGCTTCGGCCGAAAAGCCGGCGTCGAGGACGCACTGGGTGACGCCGATGGCGAAGGGGGCGATGATGCCGTATGAGGTGCCCGTGACCCAGCCCGGGTCGGCCGTGCACCAATAGATGTCGTCGTCGCGCAGGTCGAGGGCCCACCTGGCCGTCAGGTACTGGGAAATGAGGGAGTAGTGGACGTGCTTGACGCCTTTGGGCATGCCCGTAGTGCCCGAGGTGTAGTGGAGGACGGAGGGCGACTCCGCCGTCGTCGGGTGGATGTCGAGGTGTTCGACGGGAGCGGCCTTCTCGAGCGAGAAGGCGACCTCGCGGTTCTTGAGGGGCGCGACGCCGTCGTGGTCGACGATGATGATGTGCCGGATATGGGGCAGCTTATCGAGGATCTTGCGGACCTTGGGGGCGTGCTTCTTCTGGGTGATGACGGCCGAGGTCTCGGCGTTGGACAGGCGGACGAAGAGCGACTCGTCGCCGAAGGCCGAGAAGAGCGGCTGGGCGATGGCCCCGATCTTGAGGATGCCCAGGAAGCCGAGGTAGAGCTCGGGGATGCGGTCCAAGAACAGGCAGACGCGCTCGCCGTCCTTCAGGCCGAGGCCGCGGAGGAAGGCGCCGATGGTGTTCGCGGCCAGCCGGATGTCGTTGTAGGTGTAGATCTTCTCGGCGCCGGTGTGGCCTTCCCAGTGGAGGGCGACCTTGGAGCCCTTCCCCTGCTCGCAGATCCGGTCGGTGCAGTACCAGCCGATGTTGATGACGTCGCCGGGCTTCCAGCCGAGCTCCTTCTCGGCGATGGCCCAACTGAAGTCCTTGACGCGTTCGTCGTAGGAGCCGATGTTCGACATGCTCTATTCCTCTCCGTTCAGGATTGTGGCGATATCATTTCAAGGACGACGACGGCCGAGGCCAGGTCCTTGATATGGGTGAGTGAGACCTCCATGGCCGAGACGCCGTGGGCTACGCAGAACTCCTTGACCTTGCCGTGGACGAAAAGCTCGGGCTTGCCCAGGGCGTTATTGACGACTTCGATCTCGGAGAACTTGTGGCCGCCCGTCCAGCCCGTGCCCATGGCCTTGAGGAAGGCCTCTTTGGCCGCGAACCGGGCGGCGAAGTGCATGGCCGGGCGGTGTTTGGATTCGCAGTAGGCGATCTCGGTCGGGGTGAAGAGCTTGCTTTTGAGGCTCCCCGTGCGGACGAGCTTCTCCTCGACCCGTTGGACCTCGATGATGTCCGTTCCTGCCCCGAAAATCAAAGACTTACATGCCTTTCGTCCGTGGATGTCCGGGCCCGCGGCCCGGACGCCGCTCGAACCGTCGCGGCCTCGACCGAAAGCCCGTAAAGACGGAATAGTATTATAGATAAGCGCCGTGAAATGTCAAAGCCGCTCGACAAAGTACTATGGCCTTGAGGTTGTTCCTGACGTCGAGGTCGACAGGGCCCAGAACCGGATTCTGCACCGCGTTTAGGGGCGGTTTCCTCCCAGGATAGTCGGCAACATCTTATCCAGCAAATCGGCCGGGCTGACCGTCTTAAAAGGAAAGCCGCCCTTTTGGCCGATCTGAGAGATCAGATTTTTGTCGCCGGTCACGAAATAATCGGCCTGCCCATTGACGACCGAAACGAGGACAGGCAAATCCTTGTCCCCCACAGCGCCCCTAAAAGGGGCCAGCTCCTCAGGGGTGGGCACAGAAATGACCTCGAGCTTCAGCTTGGGAAAGTAGTCGTTGAAGACCGGGAGCGCCGCGGGCATTTTTTTCGCGATATTCCGCCCGATCTCGATAAGATTGTAGCGTCCCGTCAAGCCCGACAGGACCGGGAGATCCAGGCTCAGAATGTCGAGGATCAGACGCGGCGCTCCCCTCCATGATACCAAGCCGGAGAGTATCACGTTCGAATCGAGGAAGATCCTAAGACTTTTTTTCGCCATAGGTCTCCTCGAAGAGGGCGCGCCTCTCGTCCTCGAGGCCTTCGATCAGCTCCTCGAGCGTTACGCCCGAGGCCTTCATGATCCTGCCCAGCTGCAGGCGAGCTTCATCGAGTTCGAGTTTTCGCGGAGTGACCAGAATGGAGTCGCCGATGGGGATGATGGAAACGGTTTCTCCATCGTAAAGAGCCCCTTTTTCCCGCACTTTCTTGGGGATGGTCAGTTGCCCGCGTCCCCGTATCTGAGATTTATAAGGCTTAACATTGTCCATGGCGGCTCTCCCCTTCGTTTATTCCGTAATCAGATTATCAGATTTCTGATTATTTTGTCAAGGAGAGGGTATCACGCACGAGGCCGATGTCCCTGTTTTTACAGAGGCTCCGAACCGATTGACCGACCTCGGGCCTTAGGATATAAGGGGCTCGATGAACCTGAGCCTTCCCCCTGTCCCAGACGGCGGACCACACCTGTTGTCCGCACCACATAAAAAGCGCGCGTTGGCTCTCCTGGCCCTGACGGAATTCCTGGGAATGTCGGTCTGGTTCTCGGTCTCGGCGGTCGTCCCGCCGCTCACGGCGGCCTGGGGCCTCACGCCGTCGGGACAGGCCTGGCTGACGATGTCCGTGCAGCTGGGGTTCGTCGGCGGCGCGCTCACTTCGGCCCTGCTAAACCTGGCCGACCTGGTGCCGGGGCGCTGGCTGTTCGCCGGCTCGTCCGTTCTCGCGGGCGCGATGACGATTCTCATCCCGGCGGCCAGCGACGACTTATTCCCGGCGCTCGTTCTCCGTTTCATGACCGGCGTTTTCTTGGCCGGCGTCTATCCGGTCGGGATGAAGATCATGGCCACGTGGACGCGGGAAGACCGCGGTTTCGGAGTCGGGCTTCTCGTCGGGGCCCTGACCCTGGGTTCGGCCGCCCCCCACCTGCTCAATGCTTTCGGCGAGATCGGTGATTGGAAACCCGTCCTCATTTCGAGCGGGGCCCTCGCTATCTTCGGAGGCCTCCTCGCCACCATTTTCGTCCGCGAAGGTCCCTACCGGGCGGCCGTCCCCAAGTTCGACTGGAAGTACATCGGTACGATCTGGCGTGACAAGCCGGTCGCTTTGGCCAACCTGGGATATTTCGGCCACATGTGGGAGCTCTATGCGGCCTGGACTTGGGTCCCGGTTTTCCTCGCTGCGTCCTTCCGGCACTCGGCCCTCGACGAACGGTGGGCCGCCCTGGCCGGATTCGCTTTCATCGCCTCGGGCGGCGCCGGGAGCCTCGTCGCCGGGAAGCTCGCCGACCGCTGGGGTCGTACCACAATCACATCCGCGGCCATGGCCGTGAGCGGAATCTGCTGTCTTACTGCCGGACTTTTTTACGGCGCCGCGCCGTGGATCCTGTCATCCGTCTGTCTCGTTTGGGGCTTCGCCGTGGTCGCCGATTCGGCCCAGTTCTCCGCCGGCGTGAGCGAGCTCTGCCCGGCCGAACGGACGGGGACAGCCCTGACCCTTCAGACCAGCCTCGGATTCCTGCTGACGCTCGTGACCATACGCCTTGCCCCGACGCTCGAGCGCCTGGTCACGTGGCGCTATGCCTTCGCCTTTTTGGCCGTCGGCCCGGCCGTCGGCATCTGGGCCATGCTCCGCCTCCGACGCCTTCCCGCCTCAGCGCGGATGGCCTCCGGCCGCCGTTAAATCGGGGACACAATACCCGTTTCCAATTTAAGTTTGCCCCGCCCTGCTGAACAGAAATTCGGAAACGGGTATTGTGTCCCCTTATTTCCGGTGGACGAGCGTCGTCGAAGCCTGGGCCGTGGGCATGACCACGACCTCGCTGACGTTGACGTGCGGCGGCCGGGTCGCGCACCAGACGGCGGCGTCGGCGATGTCGTCCGGCGCGAGCGGCGTCAGGCCCTGGTAGACCTTGCCGGCCCTCTCCGCGTCGCCGTGGAAACGGACGAGGCTGAATTCCGTCTCGACCATGCCCGGCGCGACCTCGCTCACCCGGATGGGCGTCCCGCTCAGATCGAGCCGCAAACCCTTCGACAGCGCCCGCACGGCGAACTTGGTGGCGCAATAGACGTTCCCCCCGGGATAGACTTCGTGCCCGGCGATGGAGCCGATGTTGATGATGTGTCCCCTCCCCCGTTCGATCATCCCCGGGATGACGGCCCGGCTGACGTAGAGAAGCCCCTTGACGTTCGTGTCGATCATTTCTTCCCAGTCATCGAGCCGGCCCTGGGGGAGCTTATCCAGGCCGCGGCTCAGCCCGGCGTTGTTGACGAGAATGTCGATCGCCCGCCATTCCGGAGCGAGCCCGGCGATGGCCTTATCGACGGCGGGCTGGTCGCGCACGTCCAGCCGAAAATAGTGGACGGCGACGCCGCACTCGTACTCGAGGGCCTGGGCCAGTTTCTCGAGTCTTTCGGCGCGGCGGGCGCACATCAGGATATTCGCTCCCTGCGCGGCAAAGGCCTGGGCGGTGCTCTCTCCTATCCCCGAGCTCGCGCCGGTGACGAATACGATTTTGTCTTTTAAGGAATACACGCTCATCCTCCTTTCCGCCCGGGCGACCGCCGGCTTAGTGCGTCGGTTGGCCCATGGGGAGAAAATTAAGCATAAGAGGAGGTCTCCGGCAAGTCAAGCACCTTCGACCACAGCCCGGCCTCTTCTCCCGAGGCGCCTTTCTTGAAGCTTCTCGGAGGCTATGCTATACAACGGTCATGGAAAAAGTAAAAAAATGGATCGTCGCCGCCCGGCCCTGGGCCCTGCCGGCTTCGACGATGCCGGTCGTTTTCGGGACGGCCCTGGCCGTCGTCATCGGAGGGGCTCGTTTCGCGCCAACCCGATTCTTCTGGGCCCTCGCAACCATGATGGTCCTCCACTCGGCGTCCAACATGCTCAGCGATGTCTTCGACTTCCGCCGCGGCCTCGACCGCGACGTGACTCCCGTGAGCGGGGCCATCGTCCGCGGTTGGCTAACGGACCGCCAGGTCCTCCGCGGCTCCGTCGTCCTTTTCGCCCTGGGCACGGTCTCCGGTCTCCTCATCGCCTGGGTGACCGGGAAATCCCTGTTCATCGTCGGTGGGGTCGGGGTGGCCGTGGGCGTCTTCTATACGCTCCTCAAAGCCCGCGCTCTCGGCGATCTGGCCGTCTTCCTGAATTTCGGCCTTCTCGGCGCGGCCGGCGCCTGGGTCGTCCAGACGAATTCGTTTTCCTGGCTGCCCGTCTTGTGGACCGTGCCCATGGCCCTCCTCGTCAGCGCCATCCTCCACGCCAACAACTGGCGGGACATCCCCTCGGACGGCGAGCGACACGTGACCACGGTCGCGGGCGCCCTCGGCGACCGGCGCTCGCTCGTCTATTACGGCTGTCTCCTCTTCGCCCCGTTCCTCATCGATATGGTTCTCATCGCCGTCCCGCGACCGGCCGGAGGCCCCCTCCGCCCCATGCCGCTGGCGTTCCTCATCGTCCTGCTGGCCCTGCCGAACGCTTTCCGCCTGTGGGGCCGGGCCGTGAGGCGCGCGGCACCCCGACAACCCATGGATTTCGTCGTTCTCGACGGGGCGACGGCCAACCACAACCTCGTTTTCGGCCTGCTCAGCACGGCCGCGGTCATCCTCGAGGGATTCCTTAAGTGGGGGTGAGCGGCAGGCGGTCCGGTCCGAACTCCGGGCTCGTCGCAGCGGCCGGAGCGCTGGCGGCCGTCCTTTTCATCGCCCTTTTCCGCATCCGGCGCCTGGGCCCGCTCGATTTCTGGGCCTGGCTGGCCTCGAACGTCGTCATCGTCGTCGGTCTGAGCTTCGTCCTCGACAGGGGCTACGCGCGGAGGCTGAAGGAAGACCTCCGATCGAACCTTCTCCGCAAGGCCGCGATCGGGATCGCCTCGGCCGCGGCCCTCTATGCCGTCTTCGCCGTCGGACGCACCGTGGCCTTCCGGATCTTTCCTTTCGCAGCTTCCGGCATCGGGAATGTCTATGCTCTGCGATCCGGGGTCCCTCTCCTTCGCATCGTCCTTCTAATCGTCTTCATCATCGGCCCCGGCGAAGAGCTTTTCTGGCGGGGGTTTTTTCAGGAAAGGACGGGCGCGTCGACGAGCCGCACCTTCGGCTTCGCCCTGACCGTCTTGCTCTACACCGCGGTCCACCTGGCCGGCGGGAACCTCATGCTGGTCCTCGCCGCCGCCCTCTGCGGCGTCTTCTGGGGCTGGCTCTACTTCCGTTTTCGCTCGCCGCTCCTCAATGTCGTCAGTCACACGGTTTGGGATCTTTTCGTCTTCGTTATTTTCCCGTTTTAGCCGACTCGACATATCGGGCGGCAACGCTCATATCAATAAGGGGGACACGTACCGAAGGTGCATGTCCCCATGCGTGCTCAGGACGGAGCCTGGGCCGAGGGCTAAAAAGGGCGCAGTCCCGAGCACTCAGCCGGCGAGATGCTCGATCAGGATCTTCGCGCCGATCGCGATCAGGATAAGCCCGCCCAGCTGCTCGGCCCGCTTGCCGACGATGCGGCCGACGACCGGCCCGAGCTTGGCGCCGACGATGGTCAGGGCGAAGCTCATCGCCCCGATGACGAGCGCCGGGCAGAGAATGCTCGTCCGGACGACGCCCAGGCTCAGTCCGACGGCCAGGGCATCGATGCTGGTGGCAAGGGCGAGAACGACGAGCTTCGTGCCTTGGGTTTTGTCGGGGCGGCAGGCTTTCTCCTCGCCGCTGAACTCGAACGATTCGTAGACCATCCGGCCGCCGATCAGGGCCAGGAGCCCGAAAGCGACCCAGTGGTCGAAGTGCTCGATGAAGCCGAGGAGCTTGTCGCCGGCCAGCCACCCGGCTACGGGCATGACGAATTGGAAGCCCCCGAAATAGACCGCCATCCGGACAGCCTGTTTCATCGTCAGGCCCCTGGCCCCGCAGGCCAGCCCCATGGTGACCGCGAAGCAGTCCATGGCCAGGGCCACGGCGATCCCTAAGACAAAGATAAACGACATGGGCCTTCTCCGAGCCGCCCATTATAGCAAAAAGAACGGGGACACATACCAAGGGTACATGTCCCCAATGCGTGTTATAATGGTCAATTCGGTATCAGCTATGGCGACGACAGACAGCATCATCCTCCGCGGCGTGAAGGTGCACAACCTCAAGGGGATCGACCTCGACGTCCCTCTCAACAAGCTCATCTGCGTAACGGGGGTCAGCGGCTCCGGGAAATCCTCCCTGGCCTTCGACACGCTCTACGCGGAAGGCCAGCGCCGCTACATCGAGTCGCTCTCCTCCTACGCCCGGCAGTTCCTCGAACGGATGGACAAGCCCGACGCCGAGACGATCGAGGGCATCCCGCCGGCCATCGCCATCCAGCAGAAGGGCGCCACGAAGAACCCCCGCTCGATCGTGGCCACGGTCACCGAGATCTTCGACTTCCTCAGGGTCCTGTTCGCCCGGATCGGGACCGTCCACTGCCTCCAGTGCGGCCGGCCCGTCCTGCGCGACACGGTCGACGGCATGATCGCGGAGCTCGCCGCCCTGCCGCGCGGGACCCGGGCGCTCGTCACCTTCGCCTGGCCCCGCGAAAGGAGCCTGGCCTCGCTCAAGAAGGACGGCTTCACCCGGGCGGTCGCCGCCGGCGCCGTCGTCGACCTCGACGCCGCGGCCAATGACGGCGGGCCCCTGGACATCCTCATCGATAGGCTCACTCTCGGCGTCGACGAGCGGGAGCGGCTGGCCGATTCGCTGGAGATGGGCCTCAAGAAGGGCGAGGGCCGTGTCCTCGTCCGGACCGAGTCCGGCCGGGAGTTCCGCTTCTCCGAAAAGCTCGAGTGCAAGACCTGCCGCCTGCCGGCCGATGATCCCTACCCCAACCTCTTCTCTTTCAACAGCCCCCACGGCGCGTGTCCCGAGTGCCACGGCTTCGGCGACCTGGCCGTCGTCGACGAGGACAAGGTCATCCCCGACATGGCGAAAACGCTGGAGCAGGGCGCCGTCGAGCCCTGGACGAAGCCCTTGTCCAAGGGGATGCAGAAGGAGCTCCTGGCCGAGGCCCGGCGGCGGAAGATCCCGACGAACGTCCCCTTCCGCGACCTCCGGCCGGAGGACCGGCGCTTCGTCCTCGACGGCGGTGAAGGCTACTACGGCGTCAAGGGTTTTTTCGAGTGGCTCCAGTCCAAGAAGTACAAGGTCCAGGTCAGGGTCCTGCTCAGCCGCTACCGGAAATACATCGCCTGCCCTTCCTGCGCAAAAACCCGCCTCAA
>Ga0154715_1005_pt1 | contig 10252 bp, 9 predicted proteins | sample Rifle2008BG16ft_FD_105723 | JGI IMG/M metagenome (GOLD analysis project Ga0154715, IMG submission 105723) | Candidatus Aminicenantes bacterium RBG_16_63_14 | reverse complement strand
TCAGCCTTGTCGGCGCCGTAGCCGATGATCGTAATGACGCCCGAGCCGGCCCGGCCGAGGATGTTGTTGGCCTCCTCGGTCTGGGCAATGGCCCACGACGAGGTCAGGATGATTGAGCCGATCAGGATCAGGGAAGCCTTACGGAATCCGGTCATCGCGTCCTCCTCTCCGACGTAAGTCGCGAGGCGCGCCCGAGACTAATTTACCCAAGGACGTCCCCTCCTGTCAACCGCAATTCCCCGGGGGCCCGGAGGACGCGCGGGTGACACCTGTTGGAGAAAGGGCTACAATACGGCCCATGTCGCTCGCCGCGAGCTCCCGGTCCGTTCGCGCGGTCTACCTTCTGACCGTCGCCGGAACGGTCCTCTGGCTGGCCGCAGTTTTCCTGGCACCCTGGCTCGCCGCCCGGGGCGCCCCCGGGGCGGCGCGTTTCATCTACGCCGTCTTCTCCTCCGTCTGCCACCAGATCCCCGACAGATGTTTCGTCTTCCAGGGTCATCCCCTGGCCGTCTGCGGACGATGCCTGGGCATCTACGCCGGATTCGCGGCCGGGCTCGTCCTCTACCCCCTTGTCCGCGGCTTCTCCAGGCCCGCCCTCCCGCCGGCCCGCATATTCCTCCTGCTGACCTTGCCGATGGCCGTGGATGCCGCCGTCGGGATCCTCGGGGTTTGGGTGAGTCCGATCGGATTCCGCTTCGCCACCGGGCTCGCCTGGGGCACGCTCCTGCCTTTCTATTTAGTGACTGGGATCTCCGACCTGCTTTCGACAAGGAATAAACGGGCCGCCGCCCGGGTACTTGAAAAAACGACCCCAAAGAAAGTAGAATAGGCGCCGGCCGTCGAGGAGGCAATATGAATGCTCAAAAACCCGAGTATCTCCGGCCCGCCCTTATCGTGGGGGCCGTCGCCGGGCTCCTCTCGGGCCTCCCGTTTTTCGGCCTCTTCAACTGCATCTGCTGCCTCTGGATCGTCGGCGGCGCCGCCATGGCTGCAAAGCTGCTTTCCAGCAAAACCCCTGGAATTTTAAAGCCGAGCGACGGGGCCATCGTCGGGGCACTGACCGGTATCGTCGCTGCCCTTGTCAGCACAGTCCTGACCGCCGCTCTTAAGCCCGATGTCGAGACGGCCCGCCGAGTGCTCGACTGGCTCTCCAGCCTCGGCATCGAACAGCCTTCTAATATCGACAGCTTGCTCGAAAGAGGCTCGAGCTTCCTCTCCCCGGGGTGGCTGCTCCTAGGTCTATTCGTTTCGGCCGCCGTCTACGCCCTCATGGGCGTCCTCGGCGGCATCATCGGCGTTTCGCTCTTCGCGCGGAAGGCCGCCCCGCCCGCGCCGCCGACTGCCTCAGGACCCTCCGATGCGGCTTAAGACCGAGGTCATCGTCAATCCCGAGTCGAACCGGGGCCGGACGCGGAAGCGTTGGGGCGAGATCCGCGACGGCCTGAGGAGCTTCATCCGCGAGTTCAAGTTTGAGTTCACCGAAAAGCCCCTCCATGCCATCGACCTCGCCCGCGAGGCCATCAAGGACGGCGCCGACCTCGTCATCGGCGTCGGCGGCGACGGGACGATGAACGAGATCGCCAACGGATTCTACGAGGACCGGAAGATCATCAATCCGGAGGCCACCCTGGGCGTCGTCCCTTCGGGGACGGGTTGCGACCTGATCAAGAGCCTGAACATCCCGGCCGGGCTGAAGGCTGCCCTGAAGGTCATAACCGACGCCCCCGCCGTGCGCATGGACGTGGGCAAGGTCCGCTTCCGATCGAACGCCGGAGGCGAGGAGGAGCGTTTCTTCCTCAACGTCGCTGATTTCGGCCTGGGCGGCGAGGTCGTCCGCCGGGTCACCGAGCGCCGGCTCCAGCGGAAGGCTTCCTCTTACGTCCGCTGCCTGATCACGACGATGGTCCGCTACCGGAACAAACGCGTCCATATCCGCATCGACGGCGAGAGCCTGCCCGACGGCGAGTATCTCATCGGCGCGGTGGCCAACGGGAGGATCTTCGGCAAGGGCATGAAAGTCGCGCCCAACGCCCGGCTGGACGACGGGCTGTTCGACAGCGTCCTCGTCCGGGGCTTCCGGTTCTTCGAGTTCTGCCGCCACGGCTGGAAGCTCATGAACGGCAGTCACGTCACCCATCCGAAGGTCACGGTCATCCGGGGCCGGAAGGTCGAAGCCTGGGCCGAGGAGGGCGAGGAAGTTCTTCTCGAGCTCGACGGCGACCAGCTCGGCCGGCTTCCCGCGACCTTCGAGGTCGTCCCCCGCAACCTGCTCATTAAGGGCTTTCTCCAGCCCGTCGGCAGGTAGGCCAGGCAGAACTGACGCAGCGCGACTCAGAGCCGCACTTCTGCGAAATATCCGGATAGAGTCCTGTTTCTTCGGAGGGGCTTATCTTTGGTTCATCTCCGATTTCCGGGAAATCCGCCCGGAGGCGGCGATGGATGTCGCCACGAAGCCCCCGTGAGGGAAGGGGGACTCGCCGGAGGCGGGAGAAACCGTTTACGGAGGTTACCGGGGCGCGGGGATGCGAGGGGCGATATCCTGAGCGAAGCCGGAGAGATGGATATCCCGGAATCGGGAGATGGTCCTTACTTCTTCCTGACCGCTTCAGGGTCGTTCACCAGGATGGTCTTTCCGTCCGCATCCTTGACCATATAGGTGGGGTTCAGCGTCGTGACCGTCGGCTTCTTGTAGTTCCGCATGATGCCGGCGATGTAGGACTTGGTCTCCGGATAGGGCGGGATGCCCTTGTACTTGCGGACGGCCTCCTGGCCGGCGTTGTAAGCGGCGAGAACGAGCTTGGTCTTGCCGTCGTAGAGCTTGACTAGGTCTTTGAGGTAGCGGACGCCGCCCTCGATGTTCTGGGCCGGATCGAAGACGTTCTTGACGCCGTACCGTAGCGCCGTGGCCGGCATCAGTTGCATCAGCCCCATGGCCCCCGCCGAGGAGATGGCGAAGACCTCGTAATTGGACTCGGCCCGGATGACGACGTGGACGAGCTCGGGGTCTATGCTATACTTCCCGGACACCTTTTTGACGATGGGGCCGTAGAGCTTGCGCAGGTCGGCCGCAGAGGCCGCGACGAGGCAGGGCACGAGCGTGAGGAGAAGCAGGGCCGCGATATTCCGTTTGACGCTATTCATCGCTCGTCCGCCCTATCTTGACAAAAAGCGGTCCCTTTGGCAATCCCCGCCGGGGGTGAATCCGGGGGTCAGCCCGCCAGGCGCTCGACGATCTCGGGGACGAGCCCCAGGGCCTTTTCGAGCTCGCCCGTGCCGGGGCCGCCGGACTGGGCGAAATCCGGGCGCCCCCCTCCCCCGCCCCCGATGACCGGGGCGACCTCCTTGATGAGGGCGTTGGCCGGCATGCGGCCGGCCAGGTCCTTGGTCACGCTGACGACGACGAAGGCCTTGTCCCCGCCGACGCCGCCCAGGACGACGACGCCGCTTTTCATTTTGCTTTTCAGGGCATCGGCCGCGTCGCGGAGTTCGGCCATGGTCAGTCCGTCCATCCTCTGCACCTGGACGGCGATGCCCTTTATGGACGTGCTGACCGTCAGGCTCGCCCCTGCAGAGGAAATACCTCCGCTCTCGCCGGCGGCCAAGATATATTTCTTGCGCAGGTCCTTCGAGTCTTTTTCGAGCCGTTCCACGTGGGCCTGGAGCTTGTCGATCCTCGCCGGGAGGTCCTTTCGCGAAACGGCCAGGCTCTTCTCCAGACCAAAGACGAGGTCTTCGAGCTCCTGGACGTAGCGATAGGCCCCGTCCCCGGTCACGGCTTCGATGCGCCGCATCCCCGCGGCGACGCTCGTCTCGGACACGATCTTGAACAGGCCGATCTCCCCCGTGGCGTGGACGTGGACGCCGCCGCAGAGCTCCTTGCTGAAATCGCCGATGCCGACGACCCTGACCGACTCGCCGTACTTTTCCTCGAAGATGGCCATGGCCCCCTCGCGGATGCCCTCTTCGAGGGAGGTCACGCGCGTCTCGAGGGGAATGTCGGCCCGGACCTTGGCGTTGACGATCTCCTCCACCCGCCGGACCTCTTCGCGCGTCAGGGCGGCGAAATGGGTGAAGTCGAACCGCAGGCGCGACGGCGAGACGAGGGAGCCGGCCTGCTTGACGTGGTCGCCCAGGACCTGCCGCAACGCCGCGTGGAGCAGGTGCGTCGCCGTGTGGTTGTTCGAAATCGCCTTCCGGCGGACAAGGTCTGGCGCGGCGTCGATCCGGTCGCCCTCTCGAACCTCTCCGGCGAGGACCTTGACGTTGTGGGCGATGACCTCGGGGGTGACGAACGACACGTTCTCGACGAGGGCTGAGAACCGCGCCCCTTTGAGGGATCCGGTGTCGCCGACTTGACCTCCGGCCTCGGCGTAGAACGGCGTCTCCTCGAGGATGACTTCGCCGGCGTCGCCCGCCCGGAGGACCTCGGCCCGACGGCCGTCCTTGATGAGGCCGGTCACGCGGAGGTCGGCGTGCTCGCCTGACTCGTGGACGCGGGAACGGACCTTGAGGTCCTTGAACTCCTCGTAGGCCCGTTTCTCCTTCCGCTTGGCCTCGCCCTTCCAGGAGAGCCGGGCCCTCTGTTTCTGGTCTTCGAGCTCCCGGCCGAAGCCCGTCTCGTCGACGGACATGGTCTTCTCCCGGGCCAGTTCCTGCGACAGGTCGAGCGGGAAGCCGAAGGTGTCGTAGAGCTTGAAGACCTTGTCCCCGGGAAGGACCGTGCCGCCGCCCTCCCGGGTTTCCCGGACGACCTGATCGAAATAGCGCAGGCCCGAGGAGAGAGCGAAGGAGAAGCGCTCCTCTTCGGCGAGACAGACCTTGGAGATGTACTCGACCGAGCCCAGGAGCTCGGGATAAGCGTCTTTCATGAGGTCGGCGACCCGGCCGACGAGCTCGTAGAGAAAAGGCTTGTCGATGCCGACGAGGTTCCCTTGCCGGAACGCCCGGCGGATGAGCCGCCGCAGGACGTAGCCCCGGCCGTCGTTGGCCGGGCTCACGCCGTCGCCGATGAGGAACGTGACGGCCCGGACATGGTCGGCGATGATCCTGACCGAGACATCCCCCTCGTCCCCGGCCGGGTATTCCCTCTTGGCCATCTCGCAGGCGCTCTCGATGAGGGGCATGAACAGGTCGGTGTCGTAATTGCTCCGTTTGCCCTGAACGACCGCGGTCATTCGCTCAAGGCCCATGCCGGTGTCGATCGACGGGGATGGCAACGGCCGCAGCGTGCCGCTCTCGTCCTGGTCGAACTCCATGAAGACGAGGTTCCAGAGCTCGAGGAAGCGGTCGCTTCCCTTTTCGATCAGTGTGAAGGGGTCGCCCGGCTCGATGTCCTCGCCCAGGTCGTAGTGGAGCTCGGAGCACGGGCCGCAGGGGCCGGTGTCGCCCATGGCCCAGAAGTTGTCCTTTTTGCCGTAGCGGAAGATCCGCGTCTTCGGGACGCCGCCCTCCTCGGCCCAGAGCCGGAAGGCCTCGTCGTCGTCGATGTAGACCGTGGCGTAAAGACTGTCCTGGGGCAGGCCGAAGACGCCCGTGACCAGCTCCCAGGCGAAGGCGACGGCCTCCCTCTTGAAGTAATCGCCGAAGGAAAAGTTGCCGAGCATCTCGAAGAAGGTGTGGTGCTTGGCCGTCCGGCCGACGGCCTCGAGGTCGTTGTGCTTGCCGCTGACCCGCATGCACTTCTGGACCGTGGCCGCACGGGCGTAGCCGCGCTTCTCCAGTCCCAGGAAGACGTTCTTGAACTGGTTCATCCCGGCGTTGGCGAACAGGATGGTCGGATCGTCCTTCGGCAGGAGCGGCGAGCTCCGGACGATCCTATGGCCCCGGTCGGCGAAGTACTGGAGGAAGGTTTCGCGGACGCGCTGCGCCTTCATTTAGGCTCTTCTTCCGACCCCCCATCGGCGCGCTCGACTTTGCTCATCCCCTTCTCCATCTGCTCCGTGGCGATGTCCAGGGTCGACTGGATGCCCATGATCCGGAGCTTGAAGTTGTCGGGATTCGAGGAAAACTTCATCCCCTGCTCGAAAGAGATGTAGCCGTCGCGGTAGAGCTGGTAGATGGATTGGTCGAACGTCTGCATGCCGTACTGGGAGACGCCCGCCGTGATGGCGTCGCGGATGAGCATGGTTTTGTCCTTCTCGGCGATACACTCCTGGATGTAGGGAGTGGCGATCATGACTTCGACGGCCGGCACGCGGCCTTGCCCGTCCATCCGCGGGATGAGGCGCATGGAGATGATGGCCTTGAGGATGCTGGCCAGCTGGAGCCGGACCTGGCGCTGGTGGTGCGGGGCGAAAACGGAGATGATGCGGTTGATGCTCTCGGGCGCGTCGAGCGTGTGGAGCGTGCTCAGGACGAGATGCCCGGTCTCGGCGGCCAGGAGGGCCGTGTCGATCGTGTCCAGGTCGCGCATCTCGCCGACCAGGATGACATCGGGATCCTCGCGGAGGCAGCCGCGCAGACCGCGGGCGAAGCTCATGACGTCCATGCCGACCTCCCGCTGGCTGATGGTGCTCTTCTTGTCCTTGTGGAGGTACTCGATGGGGTCCTCGACGGTGATGATGTTCTCCCGCCGGAAGGTGTTGATGTAGTCGATCATGGCCGCGAGGCTGGTCGTCTTGCCGCTTCCCGTCGTCCCCGTCACGAGGACGAGGCCTCTTTGGTAGAAGGCGATCTTCTCCAAGACCTCCGGGAGGAGCAGCTGGCGGATGGTCTTGACCTCGAGGGGGATGATGCGCAGGGCGATGGCCAGCGAACCCCTCTGGTAGTAGATGCTGCCGCGGAAGCGCCCGAACCCGGGCAGGCTGTAGGCCAGGTCGATGTCGAGGTCCTCGGTCAGCCTCTTCCGCTGGAAATCGGTCATCAGCTGGGCGGAGAGCTCCTCGCAGTCGACGGCCGTCAGCCGGGGATACGCGGTCAGGGGCGTGAGCGTCCCGTGGACGCGGATCATGGGATTGTTGCCGGCCTTGAAGTGAAGGTCCGAGGCGTCCCGTTCAATCGCGATCTTCAGGAATTCATCGATGACCATGAGTTCCTCCTCGAATGTGGTGTTAGATGAAGGTCAGCCAGCGATGGGCGTCTTCCCGCTTCCCGTCGATGACCTCAAAAAAGGCCTTCTGGACCTTTTCGGTCAGAGGTCCCCGCTTGCCGTTCCCGATGACGATCTTGTCGATCGAGCGGATAGGCGTGACCTCGGCGGCGGATCCGGTGAAGAACACCTCGTCGGCGATATAGAGCATCTCCCGGGGGATGGTCTCCTCAACGACGCGAACGCCCATTTCCCGGAAGAGCGTCATGACCGAGTCCCGGGTGATCCCCGGCAGGACGGAGGAAGACAGCGGCGGCGTCAGGACGATCCCGTCGTTGACCAGGAAGAGGTTCTCGCCGCTCCCCTCGCTGATGTGGCCCCGGATGTTGAGGGCGATGCCCTCCTCATAGCCGTCGAGCAGGGCTTCCATCTTGATGAGTTGGGAATTCAGATAGTTGGCGCCGGCCTTGGCCAGGGCCGGGAAAGTGTTCGGGGCCATGCGCCACCAGGAGGAGACGCAGACGTCGACGCCGCTCTCCATGGCCTCCGGGCCGAGGTACTTGCCCCACTCCCAGAGGAGGACGGCGCAGTCGACGGGGTTGGGAAAAGGATTGACGCCGAGCATGTTGTATCCCCGGTAGATGATGGGCCGGATGTAGCAGGATTTGAGCCCGTTGGCTCGGACGGTCTCGATGACGGCACGGTTGAACTCGTCCTGGGAATAGGGGACATCCATCCTGTAGATCTTGCACGAATTGTAGAGCCGTCGGGTGTGGTCCTGGAGCCGGAAGACCGCCGTCCCTTTCGGCGTGTTGTAGGCCCGCAGGCCCTCGAAGAGCGCGCTCCCGTAATGGACGACGTGGGACGCGAGGTGGATCGTCGCGTCCTTCCAAGGGATGAGCTTGCCGTTCCTCCAGACGACCCCGTTTTCAATGAATGGGCTCATCGGCCGCTCCTCTGTTCTCTCCGGTCCACAAAGTTCCCTCGGCCAGGCATGGCCGTTTCCCGCCTGTTCGAGGCCTCATCGTACATCATCCTCCGCGGCGAAGTCAATCGCCTCTCGGGGGGAAATCAGACATTCTCCCCGCAGTGCGGGCAGCTGCGCGACTTGGGCGGGAGCGGCCGGCGGCAGTTCCAGCAGAGGGCGGTCGTCTTCTGCTCCCGGGCCTTGATGCGGAGCATGATGTCGTCGATCTCCGAGGTCTTGGGCGTCTTGCCTTTGAAGAGGGACAGGTCGCGGATGATCTCCGAGGCGCTCTGGTACCTGTCCTCGATTTTCGGCGCCAGGGCCCGCATGATGATGGCGTCGACCTCTTTGGGGATGCGGTTGTTCTTGATCCGCGGCGGGGTGATCTTGCCCTGCTGGGCCTTCTCCAGGATTATGAACGGGTCTGGGTCGAAGATCGGCGGCCGGCCGATGATCATCTCGTAGAAGATGCAGCCCAGGGAATAGAGGTCCGAGGCATAGCTGGCCTTGCCCATGAACTGCTCGGGGGCCATATACGGCGGCGATCCGATCCGCGTCGACGCGTAAGGCGCCGCGTTGAGCCAAGCCGAGGTCCCGAAATCGGTGATCTTGGCCGTGCCGTCCTCGGAGACGATGATGTTCGATGGGCGCAGGTCGCGGTGGATGATCTTGGCCTTGTGGGCGTGGTCGACGCCGTAGGAGACCTGCTTAATGAAGTCAAGCGCCTGCTCCGTCCCCAGGATGCGCTCCTTCTCCAGGATCTTCTCCAGGGTCGGACCCTTGACATACTCCATGACCATGAAGAAGACGGTCTTCTCCTTCTCGGCGGCCAGCATCCGGACGATGTTCGGATGGCTAAGGGCAGCCTGGAGCCGCGGCTCCTTGAGGAGCTTGTAGAGCTCGGCGGACTGCTTGTGGGGAACCTTGATGGCGACCTTGATGTCGAGCCAGGTGTCCTTGGCCAGGTAGACGGAGCCGAACCCGCCGCTGCCGAGGGACCGGATGACCTCGTATTTCCCGACCTTCTGTCCTTGAAGGAACATGTCACTCGTTCCAGAAGGGGACGATCATGGCCGCGTCCTTGGCGATGAGGGGGAGGTAAAACGGATTCGCGGTCACGCTCTTCGACGGCTCACTGGAAAATGTTCTTCATCCGATGGATGACGCTCTTGTCGACCGATTCGATGTCCTCGCCGCGGACTTCGGCCAGCTTGGCCAGAAGGGCCTTCTGCTCCTTAGTCAGGCCCTCCGGCGTCCGGACGAGGACCTTGACGAAGAGATCGCCCTTCCGCCGCCCGGTGACGTCCTGGACCCCCTTTCCTTTGAGGCGGATGATCTCGCCCGGCTGGGTCCCGGCCGGGACCTTGAGGATCTCGCTCCCCTCAAGCGTCGGGATCTCGACCCGCGCGCCGAGGGCGGCCTGAGTGAACGAGACTGCGATCTCGCAGGCGAGGTCGTCCCCTTCCCGCACGAAGAAGGGATGCTTGCGGACCCGGGTGACGACGTAGAGGTCGCCGGCCGGCATGGCCTCGTCGCCGGCCTCGCCTTCGCCGACGAGCCTCAGCCGTGACCCATCCGCGACCCCGGCCGGGATACGGACCTTGAGGGCCCGTTTTTCCCTGACGTGGCCTTTCCCCTGGCACGATGCGCACGGCGAGGCGTTGATCTCTCCGCCGCCCTGGCATCGCGGACAGGTCCTGGCCAAGGTGAAAAATCCCTGCTGGTAGCGGACCTGGCCTCTCCCCCCGCATGTCGGACACGACGTCGCCTGGGTCCCGGGCTTCCGTTTCGTGCCCCGGCAGGCCGGACAGGTCTCGGCCCGGTTCAGCTTGATTTCCTTCTCAACGCCGGCGGCGGCCTCCTCGAGGCCGATCTCGACCTCCAAGGCCAGGTCCCGCCCGCGGCTGCGCCGGGCGCTGCTCCGGCCGCGCTCCCGTCCGCCGAAAAAATCACCGAAGCTGAAGCCGAAGAGGTTACCCAGGATGTCTTCGAAGTCCTCGAAGACGGACGAGTCGAAGCCGGAGAAGCCCTGGAAGCCCTCGCCGCGCAGGCCGTCGTGTCCGAAGCGGTCGTAGACGGACCTTTTTTCCCCGTCGGCCAGGACGCTGTAGGCTTCGGCAGCCTCCTTGAACCTCTCCTCGGCCTCCTTGCTGCCCGGATTGCGGTCCGGGTGGTGTCTCAGGGCGAGCTGACGGTAGGCCTTCTTGATGTCCTCGGCCGAGGCGTCGCGCGGCACGCCGAGGATCTGGTAGTAGTCC
>Ga0154715_1069_pt5 | contig 10669 bp, 10 predicted proteins | sample Rifle2008BG16ft_FD_105723 | JGI IMG/M metagenome (GOLD analysis project Ga0154715, IMG submission 105723) | Candidatus Aminicenantes bacterium RBG_16_63_14 | reverse complement strand
GAGGTTGAACGGGTCGATGAGGTTCGTCCGGCTGCCCGCCCAGAGGCCCTGGTCGAAGACCTGGTCCAAAGTGACCGTCTCCTCGGAGGAGTTGCCGGCGTGGAAATAATCGACGCGCATGGTCTTGTCGACGAACCAGGCGTCGAAGGCCGGCCCTTTCTGGGCCCGGGCGCAGCCGGCGATGACGGCGGCCAGGGTGATGATCACGAGAAAGCGTTTCATGATTCCCTCCCTCAGGACGGCCGGACGATCTTGCCGGCGGTCTCTTTGATGATCTTGAAAGCGGCGGCGGCGGTGATGCCCGCGGGGTCGCGCCCGGGATTCAATTCGACGATGTCCAGGCCGACGATCTTCCCCTTGAGCGCCTGGATGACCTGGACGGCTTGGCGGGTCGAGAGCCCGCCCGGCTCGTGGTGGGATACGCCCGGGGCGAAGGCCGGATCGAGCGCGTCCATGTCGAAGGAGATATAGACGGGGTTGACGAAGCGGAGATGGAGCGGGCCCTCGATCTCCTTCATCTCGATCATCCGGACGCCGTGCTTGAGGGCCTTGGCCCGGTGGGCGGCCGTGATGGCCCGTACGCCCACTTGGACGACGCTGGCGGCCAGCCCGTCCTCGAGGATGCGGGCGAAGGGACAGGCGTGCGACAGCCGGTCGCCGTAGAGATCGTCATAGAGGTCCGGGTGGGCGTCGAAGTGGAGGACGTCGAGCGGCTTGTAGCGGCGGGCGAAGGCCTTGAGCACGGGATAGGTGATGGAATGGTCGCCGCCAAGGACGATGGGGACGGCGCCGATGTCCAGGACCATCGCGACGGCCTTCTCCGTCAGGGCGAATGATTTGTCCGGATCGCCGGAGGTGTCGACGTCGCCGAGGTCGACCATGACCGTGTCCTCTTCCAGGTTGACTCCGAGCTCAGTGGCGCCGCAGTAGCACTTGCCGGTGGAGACGGCCCGGACCGCGGCCGGGCCCCCGGCGGCGCCCCGGAGATAGCTCGATTTCTCGTCGAACGGCACGCCGAGGATGGCGATCTTGTAGTCGGGGTTCTCGGACAGCGGCTTGACGGCTCCGCCGAAATCGGACATCGTCGACCTCCTGAGGGAAAGCTCTCCCGATTATACCGGATTTGACTCCCCCGCCCAAGAGTCAGGATGGTTATATATTTATAAGCTCTTCCAATCCCGGGTGCGCTACGGCGGCGACGCCGCGGGATTGGGAGATGACCGAAAAAGGGGCCGAAAAAAAAACGGGGGAGAGAGATCCTCCCTCTCCCTTTTCACAACCTTGGCACCGCCTCTTTCGAGGCCGTCGCGACCTAAAGGCTGCGACCGGGAGCAGAATCGCATGGGGCCCCCGGGGGGTCAATCGCCGTCCGCGGTGATTCCGGCGATGAGAAAACGGACCGTTTTTCACCCCCAAAGGCTAGCCCGCGGCCGGCCGCGGGCGCCTTCCTCTGAAGCCGGAACGTGGTTGACTTTGGGGCGCCGTTTCATAAAATAGGGAGCGATGGCTGACGCGATCCGGATCGACAAGCTTCAGAAGACATTCCGGCTCGGCTTCATCCCTAAAACGCGGCCGATCCTCAAAGGCATCTCGTTCTCCGTCCGGGAGGGCGAGATCTTTGGTTACCTGGGGCCGAACGGCGCCGGGAAGACGACAACCATCAAGTGCCTCCTCGGGCTCATCCACCCCGACGCCGGCACGATCGAGATCTTCGGCCGCTCCCACCTCTCCCCCCGCTCCCGCGAGCCGCTCGGGTTCCTGCCGGAAAATCCCTATTTCTACGACTATCTCACGGCCAGGGAGTTCCTCACCTTCACCGCCGACCTCTTCGGCCTCGCCCGGAAGGAGACGGGGGGCCGCATCGCCAGGCTCCTCAAGCTCGTCGGCCTCGAGCGGACCGCGGATCTCCCGCTCCGGAAATTCTCCCGGGGCATGCTCCAGCGCGCCGGGCTGGCCCAGGCCCTGATCAACGACCCCAAGCTGGTCATTCTCGACGAGCCCCTGGGCGGCATGGACCCCCTCGGCCGCAAGGAGATCCGGGACATCATCGTCCGCTTCAAGGACGAGGGCAAGACCGTCTTCTTCACCTCGCACATCCTCCAGGACATCGAGATGATCTGCGACCGCGTGGCCATCATCGTCGGCGGGCGCATCGTCAAGGAGGGCGCCCTGCGGGACCTCGTCTCGGAACGCGTCCTGTTCACCGAGGCGACGGTCTCCGGACTATTCCCGGACGCCTTCCGGGGCCTCGGCGAGAGCGTCTCCGTCCAGGGCGACAGGGTCCTGCTCAGGATCTTCGAAGAATCCAAGGTCGGCGAGGTCCTCGACCTCGTCCGCGCGCACAAGGGCCGGCTCGTCTCCCTCAGTCCGCGGACCGAGACGCTCGAGGACATCTTCGTCGAAACGGTGACGCGGACATGAAGATCTGGGCCATCGCCGGGATCACGTTCAAGGAAGCCAAGCGCGACCGTATCCTCTATCTCCTCTTCTTCTTCGCGGCCCTCGGCATCGTCGCCTCCCGCGCCCTGGCCGTCCTCACGGTCGGCGACCGGGTCAAGATCATCAAGGATGTCGGCCTCGCCTCGATCTCCGTCTTCGGCGTCCTCATGGCCATCCTCATCGGGACCGGGCTCGTCTACAAGGAGATCGACAAAAAGACGATCTTCACCCTGCTCGCCAAGCCCCTCCACCGGGCCGAATTCATCCTGGGCAAGTTCCTCGGCCTCGTCCTGACGCTGTTCGTCATGACCCTGGCCATGTCGCTGATCTTCCTGGCCATCGTTTACGCCCACACGCTCAAGATCGAAGGGGTGCTCCTCGTCGCCGTCGGCTACATTTTCCTGGAGCTCGTCCTCATCACGGCGGTGGCCGTTCTCTTCTCCTCGTTCTCGACGCCCATCCTGAGCTCGCTCTTCGCCCTGGCCTTTTATCTCATCGGGCACCTGTCCTGGGGCCTGGAGCTCATCATCAAGAAAATGAGGCCGGGCGCGGGCAAGGCCCTCGTCCGAGCCCTCTACACCTTCCTGCCGGACCTCGAGAACTTCAACTTCAAGACGGAGGTCGTTCACGGTCTGCCCATCCCGCCGGGGATCTACGTCTCGGCGTTCCTCTACGGCGTCTGCTACACGGCCTTCATCCTCGGCCTGGCCGTCCTCGTTTTCAGGCGCCGGGACTTCATCTGACCGGGCGGGCGTGCGACCGTATCAATCATGGGCAAGAGAGTGTCCGCGAAAAAAGTCCCGGCGGCGCTCCTGCTCACCGTCTTCCTCGTAGCCACGGCGGCCGCCTTCATGGCCCTCAAGGTCGGGGCGGACAGGATCGTCCGGAAGAAGCTCCCCGGTTCGTCCATCATCTACATCCCGTCCGGCAAATTCCTGAAGTACGCGACCTTCGGCTACCGGTCCCTGGCCGCCGACGTCATCTTTCTCTGGGCCATCCAGTATTACACGACGCCGACGATCGACGACCGCTTCGACCACCTCGACCACATCTTCTCCATCATCAACGAGCTCGACCCGCGCTACCAGGACCCCTACGAGGTCGGCGCCCTCATCGCCGTCCAGGAGGCCGGGGACACGCGGGCCGCCTTCGCCATCCTCGACCGGGGCGCCGCGAATAATCCGGACCAGTGGGTCTATCCGTTCAACGCCGGCCACGTGGCCATGATGACCCTCAAGGACTTCTCCCTGGCCGAGAAGTACTTCGAACAGTGCATGAAGATCCCCGGCGCCCCGGAGTTCGTCGAGAGGCTCCGGGCCAACGCCCTCTTCAAGAAGGGCGACCTGGAGACGTCGTGGGAGACCTGGCTCGACATCTATAACAGGGCCGCGGACGAAGAGATGAAAAAGATCGCCTCGAACCACCTCTACAATGTCAAGGCGACGATCGACGCGGCCGCCCTCGAGGACGCGGCGGCGAAATACCGCGAGCGCTTCGGTCACTTGCCCGCGAGCCTCGAGACCCTCATCCGGACGGGCTTTCTCCGTGAAGTCCCGAAAGATCTCGACGGGAAGGACTACGTCTACGACCCGGTGACGGGGGACGTGAAAACGGTGGTCAGCCCGTGGCGACGTTGATGGTCATCATCATCGCGGTCTTCGGCCTCGTCTTCGGCAGCTTTCTCAACGTCGTCATCTACCGCCTGCCGCGGCGGATGAGCCTGATGCGGCCGCCGTCGTCATGCCCGGGGTGCGGCGCCCGGATCAAGCCCTACGACAACGTCCCCGTCCTGTCTTATCTCCTCCTCGGCGGGAAATGCCGCAGGTGCGGGCGGAAGATATCGCCCCTCTACCCGGCCGTTGAAGCCCTGACGGGGCTCGGGTTCGTCCTCGTCTACTTGAACGCCGGACGCGCGCTCGGCCTCGAGCTCATCGCCGGCTGCGTGTTCACGAGCGCCCTCATCGCCCTGGGCTTCATCGATTACCATCACCAGATCCTGCCCGACGCCATCACCCTGCCCGGGCTCGTCCTCGCCCTCGCCTACGCCTTCTTCAGGGACGACCTGACCTTCCGCGGCGCGCTCCTCGGGGCCGTCGCCGGAGCCGGGTTCCTGATCCTCGTCTACGGGGCCTACTTCCTCGTCCGCAAAAAAGAGGGCTTGGGCATGGGCGACGTGACCATGCTGCTCATGGTCGGGGCCTACCTCGGCCTGATGCGGACACTCCTGACCCTCATCCTGGCGTCGTTCGTCGGCGCCCTCGTCGGCGTCTACTTCATCCTCCGCCGGGGCAAGGATTTCCAGTTCGCCCTGCCCTTCGGGACGTTCATCGCCCCGGCGGCCTTCGTGGCCATGCTCTGGGGAGAGCGGATCGTCCGCGCCTATTTGGGCCTTTAGAAGCGCGGGTTCTCGAGACCCGGCGCGGTCGCCGGCGCCCGCCGCCCCGCTTCAGCCTGATCGAGAAGACCCATTCCGTCGTTCCGGTGATCTGATATTTATCGCCGACGGGAAGCCCAGGCACCCAGACGATCTCGCCCCGGGAAAGGACGACGGGCAGACGGTCCCTATCCGCGGCCGGGATGCCCTTGGCCCGGAGGATCTCTTTGATTTTTTTCCGTCCCGGCGCGCCGAACGGACGGTAGATGTCGCCCGGCCTTCGGTTCCTGACGACGAGCGGGAACTCGAGCCCGGCCGCGTCGAGGTCGGCGCCGGTCCGGTCGTCGTTCCTGAAGGACCGGCGTCCCCGGTCCGCTTTTTGGCGAAGGCCCTTGAAGGCCAGGCCCGCCTCGGGGAGGACGAGCTCGCCCCGTCCGTCCCAGCGGACCTCGTACGACTTGGCCGGCGGCGTCCGCTTTTTAAGACCGGCCAGGCCCGCCTCCCGCCGCAGGACGAGCCCTTTCCGAAGCGGCAGGTCCTTCGCCTCGCCGAGCGCGACGAGCGCCTCCACGTCTTCGTAGGAGACGTCCCGGAGGTCGCCCAAGAGCTCCCGGAGGTACTCGCGGGCGACGCGTCGGGCCAGGGCGGGCGGGAGGAGGGGCAGGATTTTCAAGTCCAGAGAAACGTGGCGGCCCTTCCTGAGGATGAACTCGTCGGCCAGCTCACGGACGAACCCGCCGAGGAGCTCGTCCTCCTCCCGGGCGATCGAGGCCAGCCGGGCGACATGGGCGACGGCCCGAGGCTCGTAGCGGCGCTCGAGCTCCGGCAGGAGCTCGGCCCGGACGCGGTTGCGGAGGTAGCGGCGGTCGCGGTTCGACGCGTCCTCGCGGAAAGGGATGCCTTCGGCCTCGAGCCAGGCGCGAAGATCAGGCCCGGGGATCCCGAGGAGCGGCCGGACGACCGGGCAGGGATCGCCGGCGACGACGGGGGCGATCCCGGCCAGCCCGGCGAGTCCCGTCCCCCGCATGAGGCGCATGAGGACGGTTTCGGCCTGGTCGGTCATGGTGTGACCCGTGGCGATCTTGGTCGCCCCCACGGCCGAAGCGGCCCGGCGCAGGAAGCCGTAGCGAAGATCGCGTCCGGCCTCCTCGAGGTTGAGCCTTTTTTTGGCCGCGAAAGACCTGACGTCGGCCGACCCCGCCGCGAGCGGAAGGACCCAGCGCCGGGCGAGGTTCCGGACGAAGCGTTCGTCCTCGTCGGCCTCGTCCCTCAGCCGGTGGTTGAAATGGGCCAGGCGGATTTCGAGGGGCATCTCCCCGCGGAGCTTCAGGAGCAGGGCGACGAGGGCAACCGAATCGGGACCGCCGGACAAGGCCGCGAGAACGCGATCGCCGGGGACGATCATCCGCTGTTCGAGAATCGTCTTCTTGAAAACCGTGAAAATGCGGGCCGCGATTTTTTTGGGTGCCATCGTCGCGTTCAGGTCATGAGGGCAAGAACTCGGAGAAATGGCGGCGGAGGGATTTGAACCCCCGACTCTGCGGATATGAGCCGCATGCTCTGACCAACTGAGCTACGCCGCCAGGGTGCAAGAAATTCTAGCGGAATCGACCCTCGAAGTCAACGAAGGCGGCGCGGGGCGACGTACGGATGGCCCTCGGCTTCTGTGCTCGTCGCACACCGCGAATCAAGAATCCCGACATCACATGAAAAGGAAATGGCGCTACTGGCAGAGAGCGGCCTCGGTCTCCTTCTTAAAGGAGAAGCGGCCGTCGCGGAAGAGCTTGATGCAGGCGTCGACGACGCGGGTGTCGTAGCGGATGCCCCGGCCCTTCCGGATCTCCTCGAGGCCTTTCTCGAGCCCGAGGGCCGGGCGGTAGGGCCTCAGGGCGCAAACGGCCTCGACGACATCGGCCACGGCCAGGATCCTGGCCTCAGGCAGGATAGCGTCGCCGACGAGCCCTTCGGGATAGCCCGAACCGTCCAGCCTCTCGTGGTGCTGGAGGATGATGTGGGCCAAGGGCCAGGGGAAGGCGATGTTTTTGATCATTTCGTAGCCGACCCGGGGATGCTCCTTGATGAGCTGGAATTCCGTCTTCGTCAAGCGGCAGGGCTTGGTCATGATCTCGACCGGCGCCGCGATCTTGCCGATGTCGTGGATGATCCCGGCGAACCGGAGCCCCTCGATCTTCTCCCAGGCCAGGTTCATCTCCTGGGCAATGGCCACGGCCAGGCTGGAGACCCGGTGCTGGTGCCCGGCCATATAGGGGTCCTTCAGCTCGAGGGTCATGGACATGGCCCGGAAGGTCCCCTCAAGGGATCGTTCCAGCCGGTCGAGTGTGCTCTGGAGGTAGTCCTCCGAGCGGCGCGTCTCCAGGACCTTGCCGTGGAGCTCGTCGTTCGCCCGGGAGAGCTCCGCGGTCCTCTTGTCGACGAGGTGGTCGATCTCGATTCGGGCCAGCCGCAGCTCCCTCTCGATGCGGACGCGCTCGGCGGAGTCCTTGTCTAATTGCACGGCCCGCTTCGCGGCATCGTCCGCGAGGAAACGGTTGCGGCGCTCCAGGTCCCGGAAGGTCTTCTCCAGGCCGTCGACCATGGCGTTGAAGGTCCTGGCCAGCAGACCGGCCTCGTCCCGGCCGTAGATCCGGGCGCGCTGCGTGAGGTCGCCGTTGGCCAGTCTCTCCGCCGTCCTCGTCATTTGGACGAGAGGCCGGGTGACCATGCCGCCGATGAGGTGGACGAGGAGTCCGCCAAGGATCAAGGCGATGAGCGCCGCGAGGAGAATGGCCCCGCTGGGCTTGCTCAGGGTCAGAAACAAGCCGAGGTAGCAAGCCATCAGGATGCCGAAGAGGAGGAAGAGCTTGGTCCGGATCCGGCGCGGGCCGAGGTTCGCGAGCGGGCCGCTGAGGTTTGGGTTTTCCTGGGTGCTGCGGCTCATCGCGATATCCGGGGCTGTCCTTTTATCCCTTCTAGATTAGCGGAATGCTCAGGGCGGACAATACTCTTTGGGGGTGATTTTGTGGGGTGACGTTTCACCCCCAGAGGGGGGGAGGGGTGAGGAGCGGGCCGGGCCCGCGGCCGTCACCACCGCTTGGCTTTTTGGGGCTCCATACGGCGGAGGTCCAGGCCGCGCTCGACGGCGCCGATCCTATAGAGACAGATCTCGCGGAGCGACGACGGGTGGTGGAGGACTTCGGAGAGCGACTGCGCCCCGACCGCCCAGACACCTCCTCCCCTGACGACGGCGACCTTGTAGTCGTGGAGAGAGCGGACGAGTTCGCCGGCCGAAACGTCCGGCGGCAGGATGGGGATGACGAGGTAGAGGAACGACCCCTCGGCGTCCACGGGGATGATGCGGTCGGCCGGCGCCGATTCGCCGGGATAGACATAATGGGCCGAGGCTTCGGCTTCCGGGATGTGGCAGTGCATGACGGTCTGGAAGTCGCTCGCCGCGTAGATGGCCTTGTGGAGCGCCGTCTCCGCGTCGTCGGCCGGGCCCGCGGCGAGAGGGACGCTGAGCAAGGGCCCGCCCACGTCCCGAGGCATCGAGGCCTTGGGCGCGTAGAGCACCGAATCGACGCCGCGGACCGACATCGAGCCCGTGTGGAAGGGTGAGAGGCGGGATTCGAAGATCCGGTGGCCCGCCTTGACGAATTCCTTGAGGATCTCCTCCTCCTCCCGGAAATCCGAGCGGTCATCGCCCTCGATGTCGTACGCCGGCGGCGGGAAAGCGAAAGCGCGTCCGGGGTCGGCCGCGACCGCGCGCCGGACGGCGCCGACGTCGACGCGAAGCTTCTCCATCGCCCGGACGACCGCCCCGGCGTTGTTGCCGACGCAGAGCCGGAAGAACGCCTCCCGGAGGCTCCTGCCCTTGGCCATGGCGCCGTGCCCGAAGATGATGGTCAGGGGATGGCCGGCCAGCCGCTCGGGGATCGTCCGGGCCAACTCGGGAGAGCCGCTCGGCACGGCGAACCAATCGACCGGGATGCCGCCGCCGAGGTGGTGCCAGGCGAGCGGGTCGACGGGAACGAAATCCGGCGGTTTCCCCGGCTTGGGCGCGTCATCGAGCGTCGCCAGGATGAGGTCCTTGACGTGGGCGTGCATCGAGGCCCGGACGCCCGGCAGTTGGAGGACCCGGGCGTGGATATCGGTCTCCGAGGACGCCTTGTAGTAACCGTAATCGGTCTCCGTGGCCGAGAGGAAGCAGATCTGGCTCGGCTCGAGGGCGCCCTTCTGCGAGCCCGTGGCCGTGATGACGATCTCGTCCTCGCCGCGCTCGCTCGTCCGGCGGACGGCCATGTTCCCGCTGTGGCTGTCCTGGACGTCGTAGAGGAGGGAGGCCCGTCCCAATGCCTGGAACTCGCGAAAGAGCTCCCCTGTCGCCTGCCATTTTTGGGCGCTCATCTCTTGCTCTCCTCGACCCGCAGGGACCGGAGCAGTTCGGGCGTCGGCCGGCCGGCGGCGTCCCAACCTCGGACCCGGTAGTAATCCTGTTTCATGCGCTCCTGGTCCTGCCGCGAGACGCGGCGCTCCTTCCCTTCGACGACGATGGGGACCTCGGCGAAACGGGCGGGAAGGGCGTCGTCTTCCGCCGTCGCGCCGGCTTCGACGTTGAACAGCCGTTCGAGGGCCGCGACGCGGTTCTCGACCTCCTCGAGCCGAGCGACCGAGAAGTCTCGGCCGGTGACGCCGCTGACCATCCGGGCCCACGGGTCGGAGGAGAACGCGTAGCCGGTGAAGCGGCAGACGCCGAGGCTGTCCTGAAGGATGCCTATGTTCTGCATGTTCCGTATGGCTATCGGCGACTGGAGGAGACTGAAACGGGGGATCTCTTTGGCCCCGCCGAAGAAAGCCAGGGAGACGGCGTAGCCGCCGCGGAGGTGGCAGGCGCCCGTGGGCGAGGTCATGTAGCCGAGGGCCTGGGTGTAGGAGGCCCGCGGGTCGTAGGCTGGGATCTCCAGCCGCTTGACCGTCATCGAGAATTCGGGGCGTCCGTAATGAGCGGCCAGCCGGTAGGAGCCTTCGGCCAGGCGGGAGCCGAGGCCTTCCCGGCGCGCCGTCATCGCGGCCAGGGATTCGAGGGCTTCCCCGCTGCCGAAGGAGAGGTCGAGCCCGCCCGCTTCCGCGCGTCCGATGAGGCCGCGTTCGGCGAGCTCCATGGCGCAAGCGACCGTCCCACCGTAGCTCATCGTGTCCAGGCCGAGCTCGTTGGCGCGGTAATTGGCCCGGGTGATCGCGGCGATGTCGTAGATGCCGCAGAGCGGGCCCATGAGGACCATCGTCTCGTATTCCGGGCCCTCCCCGCGCTCCTCCCTCCCGTCACGCCCGGCAACGCGCGTGTGCCGCTGACAGCCGATCGGGCAGAGATAACAGGAGCCGGCCTTTTCGAGCAGGGTCTTGGCCAAGGTTTCCCCGGAAATCCTCTCGACGTCCTCGTCGCGATGGAGGCAATCCTGGAAGTTCTTGTGGGGGAGCATGGCGATGAGGTTGATCAATTCGACGAGTCCGGCCGTGCCCAGGTCCCGGAGGAGGCGCTTCGTGACCGGGGCTTGCTTCATGAGATAGAGGGCCTGGTCGAGGCCGGACTGGTATTTTTCCCTGTCGGCGATACCGATTTTCTCCTTGCCCCGGACCCGGACGGCCTTGAGCTTCTTGCTGCCCCAGACGGCGCCGGGGCCGCACCGCCCATAGACGCGGTCCCGGTCGTTGGCGACCGCGGCAAAGCGGACGAGGTTCTCCCCCGCCGGCCCGATGCACAGGACCCGGGCCGGGTTTCCCGGCTCGGACACCGCGGATAGGACGTCGTTCGTCTCGTGGGTCGTCTTGCCCCAGACATGGTCCGCGGGCAGGATTTCG
>Ga0154715_1127_pt2 | contig 10675 bp, 10 predicted proteins | sample Rifle2008BG16ft_FD_105723 | JGI IMG/M metagenome (GOLD analysis project Ga0154715, IMG submission 105723) | Candidatus Aminicenantes bacterium RBG_16_63_14 | reverse complement strand
ATCTCCCGTTTCAGAGTCTGTTCGAGCTCGCCGAGCCGCCGCAAGATAATGCTTTCGTCGGGCGAACCGACGATCATGAGGTCGATATCAGAGAGCGGATTCTCACTCGCTTTTGCAAAGGATCCGTAGATAAAGGCGAAATTGATCGAGCCGGCTTCTAGAAGAACCTGCCTGAGGCTTTCCATGACGCCGACTGTTTTGAAGATGATGCTCTTGATCTCTTCGAAGAGGGGATGGTCCTCGTTCACGCGGAAGTATCTGGCATTAGCTCTATATTGACTGGCGAGGATGCCGGATCGCTCGAGATTGTAGAGCGTCCTTTGAAACACACCGGGCTTTTTGCCGAGTATCCTCCCGATTTCCTGAATGTAAAACTCCCTGCCTGGATTTGTGAAAAAAAGCCTTAAAAGAAGAGCCTCGTTCTTAGAGAGCTTGAACATTTAAGAGCGCTTTATATGCTAATCGCATATAATCATATGCAAATAGAATATTAAAGTCAACTTCAAATCAAGCATAGTGAAGCTGGTAAGGGAGTCTTGTTTAAAGAGGCAGACAGCCTATTGTTCCCGGGCCTACTTCATCTCTTTGATCTTGATGTTCCGGAAGAAGATGGGGGCGCCGGCGTGTTTGCCCTGGAAGCCGATCCGGCCCTTCGTGGCCAGCTCCGCGAAGGGCCGGCTCAGCCAGGCCGGGATCTCGCTCCCGTCGGGATTGGTCTTGGCCGAGGTCCACCGGCTCATGTCCATCTCCGTGACACGCTCGCCGTTGAGGACGACGGTGATCTTTTGGCCGAGACAGGCGATCGTGTAGCGGTTCCACTCGCCCGGCTTCTTGACGACGCTCTTCGTCGGGGCCAGGTGCCCGAAGATCGCTCCGCAATGCCATGTGGCCGGTTCTTTGGCCCACTCCTCGGCGAAGTCGTCGGCGATCTGGATCTCGACGGAGTTCGGGATCCAATTCGCGATATCCGAGGCGTAGACGATGACGCCGCTGTTCGTCCCCGGCGCCGTCAGGAACTCGAGGTCGAGCGTGAAATTCTCGTAATCCCGGGCCGTCCAGATGGCTTGATCTTCGGAAGCGGTGAGGACGCCGTCGGCGATGGTCCAGACCCCGGCCGGAATCTCGGCATTGGAGAGGTCGGCCGCGAACAGGTCCGGCCAGCCGGAGACGTCGGGGTTCGTGAGCGCCGCCGCCGGTTCCTTGGGCGGGGCGCAGGCCGCCAGGACAAGCGGGCCGAGGGCGAACGCGACGAGAGCCATCCTCAGAGTTTTCATCCGAACTCCTTTCCTGGTCTTCCGTACCAGTGCCCATTTTACCAGGATTACCGCCCGGCGAGCCAGGTATCGCAGGCGAGCGCGCCCGCGGCCAGGTTGAATACGACGATAATCAGGACGACGATGATGAGGATAAGCTTGATCACGGTTTTCATTTTTTTTCTAAAGATCCCGGTTTCTATAAAATCTCATTGACATGCGGTAGGAGAGATAGACCGAAACCGCCAGGACAACGGCGGCGGCAGCGATGACGGCCGGCCGGCCCATGTATCGCTCGATGAGCCAGACGAGCGCCCGGAGGCCGCGGGCGGTCGAAACAAATGACCCGGGGAGCGCGGAGGTCTGGCCCCCGGCGCTGACGCCGGAGGGTACGAGGAACGCGACGGCGTTCAAGGCCGCTACCGATAGACCGATCCCGGCGGCGGTGAACCACCACATTGCCCGCCAAAAGCCGAACCTGAAGTGGAAGGGAAGGAAGACGAGGCCCGCGAGCAGAGTCCCGGCGAGGAAGGCGGTCCCGCCCTTGAGGGAGACAAGAGACGCGAGACGGGGCGCCCGTGAGCCGAAACTCGTGTGGATAAGAACCGTATTGGCGAGAAAAAGCGCTAGGCCGGCCGCCGCGACCACCCCCCAGGTGAGATACCGGCCCCTGACCAGGCTCCCCCGCGTTCCCGGAAGCGCCGCGAACAGCGGCTCGGTTTGATACCGGTCATCGATGCCGAGCGCAGTCGCCGCCGCGACGAAGGTCAGGCAGGCGCCCGTCGCCAGATAAACCCAGGCGTTTTCCATAAACATGAGGAGGAAAACGCCGTAGGAGAAGGCCATGGGGGCCCAGAGGATCCTCGTCGTCCTCAGGTCCTTCTTGAGCAGGGCGATCGCCGGTTTACTCACGAGCGGCCTCCTCTTTTTGTTGTCCTTCCCGTCCCAGGAAAAAGACGAGGTCGTCGAGATGGATCCGCTCGATGACCGCTCCTCGGCCGGCCAGCACGCGCCGGGACTCCTCCTTGTCGGCGGTCAGGGCGGTGAACCCATAGGGACCTCGGCTCACGCTCCGGAAGAGCTTCGAGGTCTTCTCGTCGAGGAGTTCCGTGCCCCCCTTGACGATGGCCCACTTCTCCAATATCTCGTCACGGCCGGCCGAGAAGATGAGGTCGCCCTCCCGCAGAAAAGTGATGTAGTCGGCGACCCTCTCGAGGTCCGAGGTGATGTGGGTCGAGAAGAGGACCGACGTCCGGCCGTCCTGGATGAGGCCCGAGAGCCGCTCGAGAAGCTCCCGCCGGAAGACGGGGTCGAGGCCCGAGGTCGGCTCGTCCAGGAGAATGAGCTCCGCGCCGTGGGAGAGGGCGACGGCCAGGGCGAGCTTCATCTTCATCCCCCGGGAGAGGGCGTTGACGCGTTTCGTCAAGGGCAATTCAAATTCCCGGCACAACATCTCGAATCGGGCGCCGTCCCAGGCTTTGTAGAACGGCGCGATGACCGAAGCCGCTCCGGCGACCTTAAAGTAGCCGTAAAAGGGCGTCTCGTCGAGGACGAATCCTGTCCGTGACTTGACCTCTTCCTCGTGGCGGAGATTGTCGAGCCCGAAGATCTTGACCTCGCCGGCGCTCGGCCGGACGATGTTCAGGATGAGCTTGATGACGGTCGTCTTGCCGGCGCCGTTCGGCCCGATGAGGCCCATGATGTGGCCGCGGGGGAGGACGAAGGAAACGTCCCGGAGCGTGAACCCCGGGTATTCCTTGCGCAGGGCCTTGATCTCGAGGGCGTATTCCATGGGCCGCCTTAAAAGTCGCGCCGGACATAGAGGGCCCGGCTGACGAACAGGGATGCCGCGCTGACGGCGACGCCCACGGCCAGGAGCGCCAGCAAAAAGCCGGGCGTCGCTTCGTGGGTCAAGAGAGTTCGGAGCCCGCCCGCGACCGCGCGAATGAATACCCTCAGCGGGTTATTCGCCCCGCCCAGGACATGCGACAGGATGAGCGCGAGGATCCCCAGGAGCTGGAAGCCGACGAGCAGGATGATGATCCCGACGAGGCCGAATCGTATGGTGAAAGGCAGGATGACGGCGAAGATGAGGCTGATGAGAAAAAGGGCCACGAAAAGGCTCCTGGCCGTCAGGATCTCGGCGACCTGGATTTTCGAGAACGGGAAGACGGCCGCGAGGAGCAGGGTATATCCCAGTCCGAGACCGATGGCCGCCCAGGTGGCGGCGTACTTGCCCAGGACAACCGTTGACCGGCGCACGGGGAGGCTGCAGACGAAGGCGGAGGTTTTGAACTTGTCCTCGCGGCCGAGGATCGTAAAGGGCATGGCCAGGCCGATCATGATGCACGTGGAGACCACGAATACCCGCGGCGAATCGATCCGGCTGACCATGTAGGCGAAATAGGCCGTGAAGATGGCTAGTACGATGAGGATCTGCCGCCGGTTGAGGAGGTATTCCAGCCGGAGGATCTTAAGCATGGGCGTTTCCTTTGCCGATGAAGAACATGATGTCCTCGAGGGAGGCCTTGTCGATGACCGTTCCGGAAAGCGGGGAGCGCCGGGCGGCGGCGAGATCCGAGGTCAGGACCTCGAGGCTGTGCTCCGTCCGCCGGAACCCGCGGGCTCCTGGGATGTCCTCGGGCCTGAGGCCGTCGCCGGCCGCCCGGATGACCCCCCAAGTATCCAGGATCTCGTCCTTAGCGGCGGAGAAGACGACGCGCCCCTGATGGATGAACGTGACGTAATCGGCGACCCTCTCGAGATCCGAGGTGATGTGGCTCGAGAAAAGAACGGTCTTCCGTTCGTCCTGGATGAGGGCCCGGAGCTTCGTCAAGAGTTCGAAACGGAAGACGGGGTCGAGGCCGGCCGTGGGCTCGTCCATGAGGATGAGGTCGGCGCCGTGGGCCAGGGCGATGGCCAGAGAGAATTTCATTTTCAGGCCATGGGAGAGTTTCTTGAAGACCTGGCGCGGCGAGAGCCGGAATTCCTCCAGGAGGTCCCGGAACCGGCTGTCGTCCCACCCCTCATAGAACGCGGATACGGCCGACGCGATCGTCTTCAGCCGCAGGTCTTCGGGAAAGCGGGGGACGTCGTAGACGAAACCGATCCGCGACTTGATCTCGGGCTCGTGGCGGAGGTTGTCCCGGCCGAAGACCCGGACCTCGCCGGCGTCGCGGCGGATGAGGTTCATGATCAGCTTGACGATTGTCGTCTTGCCGGCGCCGTTCGGCCCGATGAGCCCCATGATGGTGCCGCGCGGCACCGCGAATGTGACGTCCTCGAGGGTGAATCCCTTGTACTCCTTGCGGAGTCCCGTGATCTCGATAGCGTTGTCCATCAGTCCTTCTCCCCGTAAAGCAGGGCCAGCATCTCCTCGAGCTCGGCCCGGGTGATGCCGAGGAGCCGGGCCTCCTCGACCGCTTCGACCATCTTTTCTTCGACGATCTTCATCTTCTTTTCCCGGAGGAGCTCCTTGTTCTGCATGGCGACGAAGGACCCTTTGCCTTCGACCGTGTCGATGAAGCCCTCCTTCTCGAGCTCCTCGTAGGCCCGCTTCGTCGTGATCACGCTGATCTGGAGGCCTTGCGCGAGCTTGCGGATCGAGGGGAGCGACTCGCCCTCCCGCAGTTCGCCGTTGATGATCTGGGCCTTGATCTGGCGGGTCACCTGTTCGTAGATCGGGTCGGGAGAGGAATTGGAAATGATGATCTTCATGACTTCCCAAGCCTCGCTGTTATGTGTATTGTGTTCATTGTGTATCTATCGTATATAGATAATATATACAGTGACTCGGTTTTGTCAAGTTTTTTTTCTTCGAAATTAGCTCGAGCTGATTAACCTGAACAAAGTGAATAGGATATAAAGGAAAAAAAAACAGGAAGCTAGCTTAATCCCAGATATGCGAATATTTCGCGCCGTTGCCCGTGTTGAAGAGGACTACGGATTCCCCGTCCCGGATCCAGCCGTCTTCGCGCAGCCGCAGGAACGAGGCCAGGGTCGCTCCGCCCTCGGGCGCCGGCCATATGCCGCTCGTCTTTCCCATGAGGTATGTCGCCTCCAGGATCGCGGCGTCCGGCACGGCCACGGCCGTGCCGCCGCTCTCCCTGAGCGCCCTCAGGATGAGGAAATCGCCCACCGCGGCGGGAACCCGTATCCCGTCGGCGATCGTCCGGGCGTTCGGCCAAGGCTCGGCGAATTCCTTATTTTCATAAAAGGCCTTGACGATGGGGGCGCAACCGTCCGACTGGACCGTGACCATCCGCGGCCGCTTGGGGCCGATCCAGCCGAGCTTCTCCATTTCGCCGAACGCTTTCCACATGCCCACGAGCCCGGTGCCGCCGCCCGTCGGGTAGATGATGACGTCGGGAAGCGTCCAGCCCATCTGTTCGGCCACTTCGTAGCCCATCGTCTTCTTGCCCTCGATGCGGTAGGGCTCCTTGAGGGTCGAGACGTCGAACCGGCCGTACTTGTCGATGCCCTCTCGGGCGGCTTTGCCGCAGTCGGTGATGAGGCCGTCGATGAGCGTCACCCGGGCGCCGAGGACCCGGCATTCGTTGATGAACGGCCGGGGGACATCGGCCGGCATGAAGACGTGGGCTTCGAGGCCGGCCAGGGAGGCGTAGGCGCTCATGGCGCAGCCGGCGTTTCCGGCCGTTGGGATGGACACCGCCTTGACGCCCAGCTCGAAGGCCCGGGAAACGGCCGCGGCCAGGCCCCGGGCCTTGAACGAGCCCGTAGGGTTGAGGCCTTCGTCCTTGATGTAAAGGCCGTTGTGCATCACTTCTCGTTCGAGACGGGCCGCACGGAAGAGCGGGGTGAATCCTTCGCCCAGGCAGAGCTTGAAAGCGTCGTCGCGGACGGGGAGGAGCTCGCGGTAGCGCCACATCGTCGGCTCCCGGCCGGCCAGGGATTCGCGCATGAGGCCGGCCCGGGCGGCGTCGAGGTCGTAGCGGACGAGGAGCGGCTTGCCGCACTTGGGGCAGAGGTTCCAGAGCTTGTCGGCGTCGAGCCGCTCGCCGCATAAGCCGCATTCGAGGTGGGACAGGAAGCTCGTCGGGATCATGGGATCAGGTCTACCATATTTCCCCGCGGCCGGCAACCGCTCCCGGATCAGCTTGATGAGCTCGGCCGCTTTTTCGGCGAAGGACGGGTGGGCCGCTGCGAGACGGGCCAGGTCGAGGGCCCGGTCGAAGGATCCGGCGTTGTGGTAGCCGGCGGCGCCGTTGTACTGGCAGGTCGCCTTGGTCGCCTGGACGGAAAGGATCTGGACCCTCTTTTTCACGACCAGGCGGGCCTTGCGTTCCGGAGCCATCTCGGAGGCTTCGATCTCTTCGATCTTTTTCTCCATGCTTTTTGCCTTATCCTCGAGCGAGAGGGCCGCCCCGGCGAAATAGATCCCCGAATTCAGCCAGTCCCTGCGGTCGGCATAGAGCTTGCCCAGGTAGTAAGCCGCGTCGCTCTCGGACGGCTCGATGTCCAGGGCTTCGCGGAGGTCCTTTTCGGCGTCGTCGAGGCGTCCCTGCCGGTAGGCGACGATCCCCGAGAGCGTCGCGACGTCGCTCACGCCGACGAGCCGGACTTTCGCCGACTCGATCGCCCGGCGGGCCTCTTCGAGGCGCTCGAGCTCGTTGAGGTTCCAGGCTGTCCAGTAGTAGGCTTCGCCGATGTAGTAGGTCCCGAGCTCGAGGAGGCGTCCGAGGACGGCCAGGGCCTCTTCTTTCCGCCCGAGGTAACTGAGCGAGAGGCCCTTGCCGAGCAGGGCGTCCCGGTAGGTCGGCAGGAGCGTCAACGCCTTCTCGTTCCATTCGAGACAGCTTTCGATCTCCTCCACCTGGAAGGCGACCTTGGCCAGGGAGATGAGGACGGATAAGGATCCGGGGATCCTTTCATGGACGGCGAGATAGTGCCGTTCGGCGGTCAGGAGCTTCCCGGCGAGAAGGGCGGCCTCGCCGAGGTAGTAGTGCGCCTCCGAGAATTCCGGGTCGAGAGCGAGGAGCGCCTCGAGCTGGTCCGGCTCGATGGACGGAGAGACGGCCGCTTGGAATGCCGCCAGGCGCGAGCCGGGATGGGCTTCCACGTACATCTTCGGAGCGAGCTGATCCTGGAACTTGAAGAAATAGGTCGCCCGCAGGGCCAGGCGAAGGGCGGCCGCCAGGTCATCGGTCCGGGCCCGCTCTTCGAGCTTCTTGTCCAGGTCCGGGACCCGGGCCCTCGCCCAGTCGGAGAGGGCTTCGAGGCTGCGCCCGCCGGTCTGTTCGATCCCCGGACTGCCCTTGATCTTGTTCGGCAGTCCGGACAAGAGCTCGAGCCACGACGCGTAGGCAGCGAGCGCCGGGTCGGCGGCGACGAAAGCGGCCAGGTCCCGCGCCGGCTTCCCGGGGAGGATGCCGAGCTCCTTCTCGCGCAGGTCCAGCGCGACGGCCGCCCGGACGAATTTTTCGGAGACGGCCGCCCGGCATTCCGGGACGGCCAATGCCTCCTCGTAGATGTCCCGGGCGTCCTTCAGCGCGGCGTAGTGGCCCCCGGCGTAGAGTGCGTCGGCAGCCGCGATCCGCGCGTCCCAATCGACGGGCGGCGGAGCCGCCGGGACGACGGCCGCCCAATCGACGGGCGGCGGAGCCGCCGGGACGACGGCCGTTTTCTCGACGGGCGCGCAGACGGCAATCAAGGACAAGGCGCAAAACAGGAGGGCCGGCTTCCCGCCTCGCGTCATGTCTTCACCTCCGCCGCTTCCGGCCGGTCTTCAACCCCAGGCTCCTCTCATTCAAGAATTCGTCCGGCTTGCCCGTAATGTTTAGACCACGAATTCCGGTAAAGTTAATTTACTCCCTTGTCATTTCCTTTACACCTGTCGTGAAGAGTTTTCAGTGGCCCATACCGGTTTTCGTCTCCGGGCCGCCAGAGGATGCGCTAACTAGAACGCGAAAAATTGGCATAATATGTGCAGCAATGAACGTCCGCGAGAAAGGAGTCGAGATGAACACTGCCCGCCTCTCTATCTTGAGTCTGATTACAGCCGCGATCCTCTGCGTTTCACAGGCCTTTCCCTCTTCCGCCTCCCAGACCCAGGCCAAGCCGGAGCGCGTCGAATCCGCGCGCTTCCAAGTGACCAAGGCCCCCGACAAGATCACGATCGACGGCGTCCTCGATGAAGAGGCCTGGGCCGCGGCCCCGGTGATCCCCTTGCCCTTCGAATGGCAGCCGGGCGACAATGTTCCCGCGCCGGTCAAGACCGAGTGCCTTGTCACCTACGACCTTCACAACCTCTATATCGGCTTCCGCTGCTTCGACCCCGAGCCGAAAAAGATCCGGGCCCATCTCATGGACCGGGACGACACCGATACGCTCATCCTCGACGACCACGTTAGCTTCATGATCGATTCTTTTAACGACGAACGCCGGGGCTTCCAGTTCCGGGTCAATCCCGTGGGCGTCCAGGCCGACGCCAACTTTAGCGAGTCGGAAGGCTACGAGGATTTCTCCTGGGACGCGATCTGGGACGCCGACGCGAAGATCACGGACTGGGGCTGGGCCCTCGAGGTGGCCATCCCGCTCAGCCAGCTCCGCTTCCGCAGGTCCGACGGGCCCCAAACCTGGGGCTTCAGCGCCGAGCGGTCATGGCCGCGCGACACGCGACACCGCATGACCTCGCACCCCCGCTCCCGGAGCGTCAACTGCATCATCTGCCAGTTCAACAAGCTGACCGGGTTCGAGGGTGTCACCCCGGGCCGGAATATCGAGATCAATCCGACATTCACGGCCGGCCGGACGGACGCCATGAGTTTGGCCGAATACCCGGATGGGTCGCTCGAACGGGGCAAAGCCGACTACCAGCCCGGCCTGACAGCCAAGTGGGGGATCACCCCCAACCTCATCCTCAACGCCACGGCCAACCCCGATTTCTCCCAGGTCGAGGCGGACGTCGCCCAGCTCGAGGTCAACCGCCGCTTCGCTCTCTACTATCCCGAAAAGCGCCCCTTCTTCCTCGAAAGCGCCGATTTCTTCCTGACTCCGGTCCAGGCCGTCTTCACCCGGACCGTCGCCGACCCGGCCTGGGGAACGAAGCTGACCGGCAAGTCCGGCCGCACGGCCATGGGTTTTTTCGCCGCCCAGGACGAGCTCACCAATCTCATCTTCCCCTCGAACCAGGGTTCGATGCAGGGCTCCCTCGACCAGAACGCCTACGGCGGCGTCTTCCGTCTGCGCCAGGACGTCGGCCGGATGTCGACGCTCGGCATCCTCTATACGGGCCGGGCCGGCAGCGATTACTCCAACCACGTCGCCGGCGCGGACGGATTCTTTCGTCTCGACCAGAAGAACTCCATCGTCTTCCAGTTCCTCCATTCGGAAACCGATTACCCGGCGCCCGTCGCGCTCAGCTACGGCCAGAACGAGAACCGCTTCGGCGGAAACGCCGTCAACCTCCAGTTCCAGCACTTCTCCCGAAACTGGATCGTCCAGACGACCTACGAGGATCTCTCCCCGGGGTTCCGCGCCGACTATGGGTTTGTGCCCCGCGTCGACACCCGTCGCGGCGATGCCATGGTCTTTCGCCAGATCTGGGGCAAGCCGAAGGGCTGGTTCAACCTCATCCGCCTCGGCGCGGCGGGCGAGGTCGTCTACGACCACGAAGGCACCCTGACGGACCGCGGCCTGACCCTGGGGTTGCTATACCAGGGCAACCTCGAGACTCAGCTCAACGTCCACGGTAATTTCCTCAGGACCTATTACGACGGGCGCTATTTCGACACGGCCTACGGCACACTCGCCTTCCGCATCCGGCCCTTCAGCGGCTCGGAGGTCGGCCTCCAGGGCATGGCCGGCCAGGGCATCGACTACGCCGGTTCCCGCCTGGCCTCCATCTTCGCCGTCGGGCCGAACGCCTCGTTCAGTCTGTTCCGCCACCTCAACCTCGTCGCCGGCCACAACTACGAACGGCTCTCGATTGGCGGCGACACGATCTATACGGCCAACCTGAGCCAGGTCAAGCTCGTCTGGAACTTCACCGTCAAGTCCTTCGTCCGGGCCATCGTCCAATACCGCGACGTCCGGCAGAATCCGGCCATGTACGCCTTCCCGATCGATTCCCGGGCCAAAGGGCTTTTCACCCAGTTCCTGTTCTCCTACAAGCTCAACCCGCGGACGGTCCTCTTCCTGGGATATTCGGACAACGCGATGGGAGGCGTCTTCGACAGCTGGCTCGGCCCGGACCGCATCGGCATCACCCGGACCGACCGGACTTTCTTCCTGAAGATCGGCTACGCCTGGCAGATCTGATACCGGAGAGCCTTTTTCAGGCCAGGATGCGCCCGGCTTCCCTGACCCTGGCCCGCACCGCGACGCCGTAAGGGCAGGCCTTTTCACACGCCCCGCAATCGCGGCAGGCCGAGGCGTTCTCCCCGCTTCCGAGGGACGCATAG
>Ga0154715_1100_pt2 | contig 11480 bp, 9 predicted proteins | sample Rifle2008BG16ft_FD_105723 | JGI IMG/M metagenome (GOLD analysis project Ga0154715, IMG submission 105723) | Candidatus Aminicenantes bacterium RBG_16_63_14 | reverse complement strand
GCGGTACACATCCCCTTTCGTTATGACCGCGGATGGCTTTTCTTGTAAACGGCGAGCAGTTGCTTGAGGTCAACATGGGTGTATTTCTGGGTCGTGGCCAGGCTGGCGTGCCCCAGGAGCTCTTGGATGACGCGCAGGTCCGCGCCCCGGCCGAGGAGGTGGGAGGCGAAGGAATGCCGGAGCGAGTGGGGGCTGATCTTGCGGGCGACGGCCGTCCGGCGGATGCACTTATGGACCATCCTCTGGACGGACCTGGTCGTCAGCCTCTCGCCGCGGTAGTTCAGAAAAAACGCGGCTTCGCCGGCCGCGCCCTCCATCAGCCGCGGCCGCGCCCGGGAATAGTCTTCGAGGGCCTCGCGGGCCTTGCCGCCGAACGGGACGATCCTCTCCTTCTTGCCCTTGCCCCGGACACGGACGAGGCGTTCTCCGAAATGGAGGTCCCCCGTCTCGATGCCGACGAGCTCAGACACCCGGATGCCCGACGCGTAGAAGAGCTCCAGGATGGCCTTGTCGCGGAGGTCCAGCGGCCTCCCCGACCGCGGCAGGTCGAGCAGCTCCGCCGTCTCGTCCTCCGAAAGGAAGGAGGGGACGCGCTTCTCCGGCCTGGGCGTCGCCAGGATCCTAGCCGGGTTCTCGGCGATCCATTTCTTCCGGACGCAGAAGTCGTAGAAGGAGCGCAGGGCGGCGAGCTTCCGGCCGATGGTCGTTTTTTTCCGCTTTTTCTCATGGAGCTCGGCCAGGAAGCCGCGCAGGACGACGTTGCCGGCCTTGTCCCAGCGGACCTCCCGTTCTTTCAGGTAGGCCGCGACCTGCCGGAGGTCGCGCTCATAACCGGCCAGGGTGTGGGGCGAGACGTTTTTCTCGTGCCGGAGGAAAGAGAGGAACTCAGCGATTTCCTTGTTCATCGGTCCCGCCGGGCTCCTCGGCGGCCGCGGATTTCTCGGGCGTCCCGGCCCTCTCCCAGATCTTCTCCCGGGGCGCCGCTTCCTTGAACGCGCACTTCTCGTTCTTGCAGTAGATGTACGGTTCGCCGCGGAGGAGGTTCTTCTTGAACAGGATCCTCGCCCCGCACTGCGGACAGCGCCGGTCGATGGGCTCGTCCCAGGAGGCGAAGGTGCACTTCGGGTAGCCGTTGCAGCCAAAGAAGAACTTTCCCCGCCGGGTCTTCCGGCGCAGGATCTGGCCGCCGCAGCCGAGCGGGCAGGCGATCCCCGTCTCGACGCTGTCCTTCTTGATGTATTTGCACTTGGGGTAATCCGAGCAGGCGACGAAGGGGCCAAACCGGCCGAACTTCTGGGTGAGCTGGGCGCCGCATTGGGGGCATTTCTCGTCCAGGGGCTTGGATTCCTTCTTGTCCAAACTCTCGCGGAACTTGCATCCGGGATAGCCCGAGCAGGCCTTGAACCGGCCGAAGCGGCCGTCCTTGATGACCAGCGGAGCCCCGCACTTCGGGCATTTCTCGTCGATGGGGATGCCCGTCTTCTTGACCCCTTCGGTCTCCTGGCCCTGCTTGAGATAGGTCTCGAGGAGCGCGTAGTATTCCTTGAGGCTGTCGACGCCCTTCTGGGTCCCCTCGGAGATCTGGTCGAGCTCCTCCTCCATATGGGCGGTGAATTTGTACTCCATGAGCTTGGCGAAGTACTTGACGAGGAAATCCGTGACGTACATCCCCAGCTCGGAGGGGATGAACTTCCCCTGGTCCTTGACGACGTACGTGCGGCTCTGGATCGTGGCGATGATCGGCGCATAGGTGCTCGGCCGGCCGATGCCGCGCGATTCGAGCTCCTTGACCAGCGTGCCTTCCGTGTAGCGGGGCGGCGGCTCGGTGAACTTCTGCGTCGACTCCATCTCCAGCAACTTGAGCGTCTCGCCGGCCGCGGCCTTGGGCAGAGTCTCCTTGCCGCCGTTCCCGTTCGGCCACAGGGCCAGGAAGCCGTCGAACTTGACGACTTCGCCCTTGACCTGGAAGAGATAGCGGTCGGCCCGGACGGCGAAGGCCGTCTCCTCGATGACGGCCGCGGCCATCTGCGAGGCGAGGAAGCGGTTCCAGACGAGCTTGTAGAGGTCGTATTCCTCCTTCTTGAGGAAGGGCTTGACCTTTTCCGGAGGCAGGTCGAGACGGGCGGGCCGGACGGCCTCGTGAGCGTCCTGGGTTTTTTTCTTGCTCTTGTACTGGTTCGGCTTGGCCGGGACGTATGCGGCCGAGAATTTCTGTTCAATGTACGCCCGGGCCGCGGCCTGGGCCGCGTCGGAGACGCGCATCGAATCCGTGCGCATGTAGGTGATGAGCCCGGTCTGGCCGATCTCGCCGATGGCCATGCCTTCGTAGAGCTTCTGGGCCACGAACATCGTCTTCTTCACCGGGAAGCGGAGGAGCCGGAAGCCGTCCTGCTGGAGGGTGCTCGTGATGTAGGGCGGGGCGGGGTGCTTGTGCTTGGCCCTGACCTCGACCTTTTCCAGGACGAACGTCGCGCGCTTGCAGGCCTCGACGATCACCCCGGCCTCCTCGGCGTTCCCGACCTTGGCCTTTTTCCCGTCGATCTTGATCAGCGCGGCCTTGAAGGCCGGCGGATCCTGGGCCTCGAGCCGGGCCGCGATCGACCAATACTCCTCGGCGACGAAGGCCTTGATCTCCTTCTCCCTGTCGCAGATCAGCCGCAAGGCCACGGATTGGACCCGGCCGGCGGACAGGCCCCGGGCGATCTTCTTCCACAGGAGAGGGCTGATGAGGTAGCCGACGAGCCGGTCGAGGACGCGCCGCGTCTGTTGGGCCTCGAGCAGGTTGAGGTCGATCTGGCCGAGGTTGCGGAAGGCCGCCTGGACGCCCTCTTCCGTGATCTCGTGGAAGGTGGCCCGGAAGATGCGCGGATTGTCCTCCGCGAAGAGCTGGCTGAGGTGCCAGGAAATGGCCTCCCCTTCGCGGTCGGGATCGGCCGCCAGGATGACCCTGTCGCTCTCCCGGGCCGCTTTCTTGAGCTCGGCGACGATCTTCTTCTTTTCGGGGATGACCTGGTACGTCGGCTGGAAATCGGCCTGGACGTCGACCCCGAGCTTCTTCTCGGGCAGGTCGCGGACGTGGCCCATCGAGGCCTTGACGACGTAGTCCTCGCCGAGATAGTGGTTGACGGTCTTGGCCTTGGCCGGCGATTCGACGATGACGAGTGATTTCGCCACTTACATTCTCCTCTGAAACTGCTTCCCGGGATGCTGGACGACGGCCCCCTTCAGCTCGAGGCCGAGCAGGAGCGCCAGCAGGACGGAAACGGGCAGGCCCGTCTTTTCGGCCAGCTCGTCGATGGCGAGCGCCGCGTCGACGGGCAGTTCGCTCACGAGCCGGCGCTCTTCCCGGCTCAGAGAAGCCTGCATATTCTCCTCTTTCTCGTCCCGCCGCGCAAGGAGATTCTCCCGCCACGGCGACGGCAGGGCCTCGGCCACGTCCTCCCAGGAGGCGACGAGTTTGGCCCCGTCCCGGATGAGGCCGTTCGGGCCGAAGCTCAGCTCCGAGGTCACGTTGCCCGGGACGGCCATGACCTCCCGGTCCTGAGACAGGGCCAGCTTGGCCGAGATGAGCGACCCGCTGCGCCAGGTGGCCTCGACGACGACCAGGCCGAGGGAGAGGCCGCTGATGATCCGGTTCCGGACGGGGAAATTCTCCGCGAGCGGCGGCGTTCCCAGGGGGAACTCCGTCACTACGGCGCCCCGCCCGGCGATTTCGCGGGCGAGAGCGCGGTTCTCCCGCGGATACATAACGTCCAAACCCGAACCGAGCACGGCCACCGTCCTTCCCTTTCTGAGAGCCCCCCGATGGGCACAGGCGTCGATGCCGATCGCCAGTCCGCTGGCGATGACGCAGCCGCGGCCGGCGAGGTCGTCGGCCAGCTTCTCGGCCACGGCCCGCCCGTAAGGGGTGGGCCTTCTCGCCCCGACGACGGCCACCGCGGGGTTTCGAAGAGTCTCCGCGTCGCCCTCGCAATAGAGGACGAAGGGAGGATCGAAGATCTCTCTCAGGTAGCCCGGATATCCGGGGTCCTCAAGGGTCAAGAGAGTATACGCCTTCCGGCTGATTTTTTCCAATTCCCGGCTGGCCCCGGCGACCGCCTGGCCCGCGACGATGGCCTCGACCGTCGCTCTTTCCAGGCGGAGATCCTCGAAATCCGCCCGCTGCCCCCGGAATACGTCCGTGACCGACGAGAAGCGTTCGAGCACCCGGCGGGCGGCGGCGCTCGGCCCCCGGAAGAGGAGGTGAAGGGCCAGCCAGCAGAGGTTGCGGTCGTCCATCGGAGGATGTCTCCTTGAGAGAAAGACGCCCGGGAGGGGCGGATTTTCCCAGGCGCCCCCCCGTTCGTCAACGCCCAAAAAGGAGGGACGACCCCGTGTAGAACGTGCCGGCCACCGCCCCGGTCATCAGGCAGGCCAGGGTCGCGGCGAGCAGGGCCCGGAAGCCGAGCCGGGACAGGTCGCGGAGGCGCGTCGGGGCCAGGGCGCCCGTGCCGCCGACGAAGATGGCCAGCGAAGCGACGTGGGCGAAGCCGCAGAGGGCGTAGGAGGCGATGATGGCCGAGCGCGGGTCGCGCAGGGCGCCGCTCGAGATCAGGGCGGAGAGATGGTTGAAGGACACGACCTCGGTCGTTACCGTCCTCTCGCCGATGACCTTGGCCACGGCCAGCGCGTCGGACGGCGGGATGCCCAGGACGAGGGTCAGCGGATAGAAGAGGTAGCCGAGAAGGGCCTCCAAAGACCAGCGGACATGCCAGCCGAAGAGCCCGTTGAGGAGGCCGCCGGCCCAGCCGAGGCCGAGGTTGAGGAGGGCCAGGAGGCCGAGGAAAGCGATGAGCAGGGTGATGATGCCGCCGAGGAGCTTGAGCCCGTCCTGCGCCCCCTTGATAATGGCCATCATCAGGTTCTCGTCTCTCTCGTAATGCGGTTTGACGTCCACGCCCAGGGTCAGGGGCTTCTCCGTCTCGGGCATGATGAGCTTGGCCATGACGACGCAGGCCGGCGCCGAGATGAAGGAGGCGGAGACGAGGTGACCGGCGATCATCGGGATGTCTTTTTGGAGCAGGAGCACGTAGAGCCCGAGCGTCGTCGAGGCGATGGTGCCCATGCCCGCTGTGATGATCGTCCCCAGCTCCGAGCGGGTCATGTCGGCGAGGTGGGGCTTGACGACGAGGGCCGACTCGACGCCGACGAAGATGTTGGACGAAACCGAGAGCGCCTCGGCCCCGCTGATCCGCATCGTCCGGGTGAAGACCCTGGCGAACAGCCGGACGAAGAAGGGCATGACCCGCACGTGATAGAGGGCGCCGAGAAGGGCGGCGAAGAAGATGATCGTCGGCAAGGCCTGGAAGGCCAGGGAGTAGCCGAGCGAGGTCTCGCCGGCCTCATTCACCGTCCCCGGCGGCAGGGCCACCCGGCCGAAGACGAACTTCGTGCCGGCCGTGGCGCTGTCGAGGACGGCCACGACGGCCTTGTTGACCCAGAGGAAGACCGTCGTGCCGGCCGGAAGGACGAAGACGAACAGGCCGATGAGGAGCTGGAGTCCGATGCCCCAGAGGAGGGCCCGCGAATTGACGACTTTCCGGTTCGAGGAAAAAAGCCAGGCGACGCCGGCCAGGACGAAGATGCCCAGGAAGCTGACGAGGTTCCAAGCGGTCATGACTCGACCTTGAAGATCTTATGGGACGACGTCTCGCCCCGGACGAGCGTCAGGCGCGACGGCGGGACGGCCAGGTGCTCGGCCAGCCGCTCGACGACTTCGCGGTTGGCCCGGCCCTTCTCCGGCGCGGCCCTGACGCGGACCCGGAAAACGCCGGCGCCGAGCTCTTCGACGCCCGGCGTCTTCGAGCGCGGCTGGACCTTGACCGTGAGGATGCGGACCATGCCTCTCCGGGCCCGGACGTTCGGGCGTCCGTCCCTTCCTAATCCCGGTCCTTGAGGACCGTCCGGTACTTGTCGAAGAGCTCCTGCAGCTCTTTCCGGGTGATGACGTAGCGGCTGACGTAGACGGACAGCGTCGAGCGGACGGGGTCGTTCGATTTGATGAGGACGTAGTCGCGCTGAACGCCCGTCCGGCCCTGGGGCGGGAAGCGGAGCTCGACCTCCCGCGATTCGCCCGTGGGCAGGAAGAACGGAGAGGCCAGGGGCTTGCCGGCGGAGAAGAACTTGACGTTCTCATGGGCCATCTCGACCTTGAGCTCGCGCTGGCCCGCGCTCTTGACGACGATCTTGGCGGACGGCGTCTCCCCCTCGAGACAGAGGCCCATGTCGACGTTGTACCTGTCGACGTCGATCCGGGCCGAGGGCGGAACCTCGATATCGGCGATCAGGCTGAGCTCCCGCCTCGGGTTTTCGCCGTCGTTGGAGACGAGATAGATGTAGCGCGTGAGCCGCCCCGAATAGCCGCGGGTGTCGAAGGTCGTCTTGATCTTGCCGTCCTCGCCCGGGGCGATTCTCTTTTCGCTGACGAGGGCGGCCGTACAGCCGCAGGTCGTCTCGACCTTGTCGACGACGAGCGGGGCCCCGCCCTCGTTCTTGAAGACGAACTCGTGATTGACGACGTCGCCCTGCTTGATCTTGCCGAAATCGTGGGACGTCGCCTTGAACACGGCCCGGGGCTTCTTCGCCTGGGCCAGGGCCCCGGAGGCGAAGAGGAGGGCCGCGACGGGGACGATGACGGCGCCGAATCGCCATGCGGCGTGTTTGTTCATCGGTGTCTCCTCACGCATCAAGAATACTCCAGCCCCCCCGTTTACATCAAGCCTGGATTATTCATAAAAATGCCGGTCTTGGGTCTTTTTGTCTTACTGAGAAAACCGGCGTTTTTATGAATAGCCCAGGCAAGGTCATTCGACGGTGACGCTCTTAGCCAGGTTGCGCGGCTGGTCGACGTCGAAGCCCTTGGCGGCGGCAGAATAGTAGGCGAAGAGTTGCAGCGGCAGGATGGTCAGGAACGGCGTGAAGAGCTGGTTCGTCTCGGGAATGGGGAAGACCTCCTCGGCCACGGCCCGGGCCTTGTCATCGCCTTCGAAAGCCACGGCCAGGATCCGGCCGCTCCGCGCCTGGACCTCGGAAATGTTGGCCAGCATCTTTTCGTAGACGCGGTCGCGCGGGACGATGGCCAGGGTCGTCATCCCCTCGTCGATGAGGGCGATGGGGCCGTGCTTCATCTCGCCGCCGGCGTAGCCCTCGGCGTGGGTGTAGGAGATCTCCTTGAGCTTCAGGGCCCCTTCGAGGGCGATCGGGAAGTTGATCCAGCGGCCGAGGAAGAGGTAGTGCTCGCAGCCGAGATAGCGGCGGGCGGCGCGCTCGATGTCGGCGGCCCGGCCGAGGACCAGGTCCATCTTGTGCGGCACGCGCTGGAACTCCTGGACGAGGGCCAAGCCGTCCTCCGCCCCGAGGGCCCCCCGGGCCTGGGCGAAGGCCAGGGCGAAGAGGGCCAGGGCGGCCATCTGGCCGACGAAAGTCTTGGTCGCGGCGACACCGATCTCCGGCCCGGCGTGGAGGTCGAGGACGCCGTCCGCGCCGCGGGCCATCGAGGAGTTGATGTTGTTGGTGACGGCCAGGACGGCCCGGGCCTTGTCCCTCGTGGCGCGCAGGGCGGCCAGCGTGTCGGCCGTCTCGCCCGACTGGGAGATGCCGAGGACGAGCGTGCCGCGGTCCATGACGAAATCCCGGGAGCGGAGCTCGGAGGCGTATTCGACGTCGACGGGGATATGGGCCAGCGTCTCCAGGAGATATTTCCCGACGAGGCCGGCGTGGTAGGAGGTTCCGCAGGCGATGAGGACGACCCGCGTCGTTTCCCGGAAGACGTCCTGGCCGATGCCGATGTCGTCGAGGAAGACCCGTCCGGATTCGAGGGATACCCGGCTTTTCAGCGTGTCCCGGACGACGTCGGCCTGCTCGAAGATCTCCTTGGCCATGAAATGCTCGAAGCCCCGCTTCTCGATCATGGCCGGTTCCCAGTCCAAGGTCTCCACCGCCTTCTCGACCGGGGCGCCGGCGAAGGTCGTGAAGCGGGCTCCCGAAGGCGTCAGGACGGCGATCTCGCCGTCGCTCATGTACGAGACGCGCCGGGTGTGGTGGAGGAGCGGCGTGATGTCCGAGGAGATGAAGGTCTCGCCCGAGCCGAGACCGACGACGGCCGGGGGGCCGTTGCGGGCGACGACGATCTTGCCCGGGTCGCGCGACGAGATGCAGGCCACGGCGAAGGCCCCTTCGAGCTCGCCCACGGCCGCGCGGACCGCGTCCTCGAGGGAGCCGCGGAAGTGCTTTTCGACGAGGTGGACGATGACCTCGGTGTCGGTCTCGGTCCGGAAGACGTGGCCTTCGCCCCGGAGCCTCTCCTTGAGGGACCAGTAGTTCTCGACGATCCCGTTGTGGACGAGGGCGATCGTCCCGCTGCAGTCGGTGTGCGGATGGGCGTTGTCCTCGCTCGGCCGCCCGTGCGTCGCCCAACGCGTGTGCCCGATGCCGCAGTCGCCCGCGAGCGGATGCAGGCGGATCTCCTCGTCGAGGTCCCGGATCTTGCCTTTGACCCGCCGGCGGCCGATCCCGTCCCCGTCGAGGACGGCGATCCCGGCCGAGTCGTAGCCCCTGTATTCGAGCCGCCGCAGACCTTCGAGCAGGCTGGGGACGGTGTCCCGGACGCCGGCGCAGCCGATGATACCGCACATGGTCTTTCTCCTTCAGTCGAGGTCCGGCTCTTCGGCCTCTTCGTCGCCGACGTCGGGCGGCGGCTCCGGACAGCCGATGAGCGGCAGGTACTTGGCCCCCTCGCCCTGGGGGTTCAGGGATTCCAGGATGCGGACGTCCGGTCGCAGGGCCAGGTCGACGACCTCCCCGGCGTTCTCCGGGGCGAGGACCTGGACGGACGGGCGGTCGATGTCCTGCTCGTTCGTCGCCCGGACGACGCCGACCCGCCCGTCGCTCATCGCGACGAGCGTCCCGACCGGCCAGACGCCCATGAACTGGAAGAACTTGTCCAGGAGCCGGGGGTCGAAGATCTTGCCCTTCTCGAGCATCATCAGCTCGTGGATCTTCTCGGGCGGGTAATCCTTCTTATAGGACCGCTTGAGGGCCAGCGCGTCGTAGACGTCGCAGATGGAGACCATCAGCGAAGCGGGGTGAGGCTTACGGGCGAAGGGCGACTTCGGGTAGCCGGTCCTGTCGTAGCGGAGGTGGTGCTCGTAAGAAACGACGATGGGCAGGACGCCCAGGGCGTCCTTGTAGCCGTCGAGGATCTTGGCGCCGAGGAGCGGGTGGTTGCGGACTTGGAGGAACTCCCCCTCGGACAGCTTGCTTTCCTTCTGGATGACCTTGAGCGAAATGTAGAGCTTGCCGACGTCGTGATAGAGCGCGGCGATGCCCAGGTCGAGGACGTCTTCCTTGGAGAACTGGAGCTTCGAGGCGAAGAACATCGAGAGCAGGGTGACGTTGAGGAGGTGGACGAAGGTCACCAGGTCGCGCCGCTTGACCGAGACCAGGTTGAGGAGCTCCTGGTGGCGGCCGACGAAGTCCTCCATGATGCCCAGGATATTGAAGCGCAGGTCGAGGTAGTCGACATCATCCTTCTCGAGGACGACGTTGAGGGCGTTGGACACCGTCTGGACGGACCCCTCGTACCGCGTCCGCGTGGTCTCGGCCTCCGCCGCCACGTCCTCCCCCTTGACCATGGCCCTCAGCTTCCCGGCCCGGATGTTCTGGATGCCGTGGAGGCTGAAGTATTCCTGCTCGCTGATCTTCTCCTGACGCTTCACCCGGGTCAGGAAGATGATGAACTCGCGGAGCTCCTCGAAGCGCAGGCCCTGCTGGAAGATGATCCGCTCGACGCCGTTCTTCTCCAGGAAGTCGATGAGCAGGCCGAGCTTGCCGCGCAGGTTGAAGAAGATCTCGTCCTCCCAGGCCGCTTCGCCGCCGACGATGCCGAGGACGAGCTCCTTCCGGTCCTCGAGGATCTCCTGGACGGCGGCGTAGAGCCGCATGAGGTACTCCTTGAACTTGGGGTGGTCGCCGGTATAGATCTTCCCCGCCTGGATGGCGTTCATCAGGTAGATGAAGCAGATCTTGATCTTATCCCGCACGCCATTTCTCCAATACGCGTCCGGCCTCCTGCCGGACCTTGCGGTTCCAGATGTCCTTCCGCTCCTCCAGGGGCTCGACGTACGGGGCGGCCTCGCGCAGGTTGCAGCGCCCGACGATGCCGAGGTTGCGGAGGAGCGACTTGTTCCGCAGGCCGTAGGGGGAGGCTAGGCCGAAGAGTTTGGTGAAGGCGACGTGTTTTGTCCGCTCGTTCCTCATGAGCAGGATCAGGGCTTCGGCCTGGACGAGCTCGTTCTTCTTTGCCAGGATGGGAAAGAGAAAGGCCTCGTCGAACTCCTTGAGGTTCTGCATCGCCTGGAGGGCCTTGACCTTCACGCCCGCGTCGCCGGCGTTGAAGACTTTTTTCAGCGTGTCCAGGGACACGGGCGTATCGATGAGCTTCAGGCCGTCGGCGATCCGGCCCAGGAGCTCGCTGTCGGAGGCTTTTTTCCTGACCCCGGCGTGGAACGCCTCGATCTCGCCGGGGAAGAAGCGGAAACAGGCGCGGAGGAGGGAGGAGGTGACGATCCTATCCTTGAACACCGTTGCGGAATAGGCCTGCCAGTCGTGGAGGCTCCGCCCGAGCTTGTCGATGAAGAGGTCGATCTCGGGCCTCGTCTCGCCGCGCAGGAGGCAACCCTCGATGTGTTCCGCGATGGACTTTTTCGCCTGATCGTAGGCCGGTTCGCCCTCGAGGTCCGCGGCCCGGCCCTCCAGAACGTCGAAGAAATCGAGGAGGAACTCGAAATCGCCCTCCTGGACGATCCTTTCCCATTCCTCGGCGACGCGGCCCAGCTCCGCGACGGGCGTGTCCTTGTTGTCCTCCCGGGACAGCAGGACGAGGAGGAGGAAGCGGTAGTTCCGCTGGAGGAGTTGGTGGTCCAGAGCGAGCTTCTTGTCGAAGGAGATCTCGTTCAGGAGGTTGGACAAGGTCTGACGGTAGATCTCGGAGTGGAGCTGGGACGAGGCCCCCGAGAGGAGGATACGGATCTTCGACTCGGTCTCGGCCCTCCGGTTCCGGGGGTTGTCGGTGTGGAAGAGGGCGTGGAGCGACGTCGAAATCTTCTTGTGCCGCTCCTTGTCGATGACCCGGGAGAAGATGCTGAAGCTCAGCGAGTCGAACTTATCGTTGCCGATGATCTCCTCCCAGAGCGTCGAGGCCAGGTCCTCCTCGCTCAGGTCGGAGATAAGGAGCTTGAGGTTCTCGAACTTCGACTCCGTCGGCGTCTTCCGGGCGGCCACGACCGTCCGCAGGAGCTGCTTGGCGCAGGTCCGGTGCTTCTCCTCGGAGGTCGTCTTGAGGTAGTGGAAGAACTTGCCGAAATTCTTGTGCAGCTCCTCGTTCTGGATGAGGTCCTCGGTGTTGAACTTGCCGACGACCTTGCCGAAGCTCCCGGCCAGCT
>Ga0154715_1076_pt1 | contig 13325 bp, 10 predicted proteins | sample Rifle2008BG16ft_FD_105723 | JGI IMG/M metagenome (GOLD analysis project Ga0154715, IMG submission 105723) | Candidatus Aminicenantes bacterium RBG_16_63_14 | reverse complement strand
CGGCCATGGGCTTCCTCAACGTCACCCTGATGCAGATCCCGCGGGTCTACTACTCCATGGCCGAGGACCGGACCCTGCCGGCCGCCTTCCAGAAGGTCAACCCGAAGACGCAGACCCAGGCGTTCGGGCTCCTCTTCCTCGGCGCCATCATCCTCGCCTCGATCTTCCTCCTGGGCACGTTCGAGAACATCGTCAACTACGTCATGTTCCTCGATACGATGACCCTGGCCATCGTGTCCTCCTCGCTCTTCATCCTCCGGCGCAAGGCCCGCCTATCCGGCGAGGCCTACACCGGCTACCGGATTCCTCTCTACCCCCTGCTTCCCCTCCTTTTCGTGGCCTTCATGCTTGTCATCTCGGTCAACGTCCTCCTCACGCAGACGCGCGAGGCCCTCTACGGCGCGGTCTTTTTCGCCGCGGGTTTCCCGGTCTTCCTGCTCATGCGTCGGTTCAGCCGCCGCCGAGCTACTTCGCCCCCGCCCGAACCGGACGAGCCAGGTCAGTAATCCCGCCGCTCGTGGTAAAATGGTGAGGAGATGCCGGAGAGGAATCGCCCATGGAAAAGACAAGAAAGATCAAGAAGGTCCTGATCAGCCAGCCCACCCTCGAGGGGGCCGGGGTCCATCTCCACCGCGGCTTCGGCTTCCGCGAAGCCCCGATGTTCGATCCCTTCCTGATGTTCGACGACTTCCGCCAGGACGACCCGGACAAGTACCTCCCCGGCTTCCCTTGGCACCCCCACCGCGGCATCGAGACGATCACCTACATGCTCCGCGGCACAGCCGAGCACGGCGACAGCATGGGCAACAGCGGCGTCATCGGCCCGGGGGACGTCCAATGGATGACGGCCGGCAGCGGCATCGTCCACCAGGAGATGCCCAAGGGCGGCGCGGATGGCCGGATGGGCGGCTTCCAGCTCTGGGCCAACCTGCCTGCCTCCCAGAAGATGATGGCCCCACGCTACCGCGACGTTAAGCGCGCGGACATCCCCGAGATCGCGCTGCCCGGCGGCGTCACCGCCCGCGTCGTCTGCGGGACGGTGGGGGGAACGCGGGGCCCGGTCCGGGACATCGTCATCGATCCCGAGTACATCGACGTCGCGATGCCGCCTCAGGCCGAGTTCGTCCACCCGACCAAGCCCGGCCACACGGCCCTCGCCTATGTTTTCGAGGGGCAGGGCTGTTTCTCCGGCGATGCCCGGCCGGATTCCTACGAGGTCGAGCCGGCCAGCTATTTCGATCTCGAACGGAAACCTTTCCTCGGCGACCACTCCGTAATCCTCTTCGGCGACGGCGGCCGGATCAAGGTGACCACGGCTGACTTCCGCCTCCGCTTCCTGCTCATCTCGGGCCGGCCCCTCGGCGAGCCCGTCGCCTGGCAAGGCCCCATCGTCATGAACACCCAGGAAGAGCTTCGGACCGCCTTCCGCGAGTACCGAGCAGGCACGTTCATCAAACAGCCCAAGCCGGTCTGAAGCGGTATCGCGGTTTCCCGTCGTGCCCGTTATTGCAAACCGGGGCCGAAATCGGTAATCTGGGGAAAACCTGGGAGGCCCGCCATGACGATGACAAGCCGGGAGCGCCTGGCCGCCGCCCTCGACCATCGCCAGCCCGACCGCATCCCCGTCGACTTCAACGGCACGGCCGTCACCGGCATGCACGTCAAGTGCGTCATCGGACTTCGCGACCATTACGGCTTGGAAAAGCGCCTGGTCAAGGTCCACGAGCCCTACCAGATGCTCGGCTGGATCGACGACGACCTCCAGACCGCCCTCGGCCTCGACGTCGAAGGCGTCTACGGTCCGGAGACCATGTTCGGCTACCGCAACGAGAATTGGACCCCCTGGCGCATGGACGACGGGGCCGAGGTCCTGATGTCCGGGAATTTCCGCACGACCAAGGATGCGAACGGGGACACGCTCGTCTACCCCGGGGGCGACCGCTCAGCCCCGCCCTCCGGGCGCCTGCCCAAGAACGGCTTCTTCTTCGACACCATCATCCGCCAGGAGCCCATAGACGAAGCCAAGCTCGACCCCGGGGACAACCTTCAGGAATTCGGCCCCGTTTCCGAAGCTGCGCTCGACCACTTCGACGCCGAGAGCCGCCGGGCCGCGGCGACCGGCCGGGGGACGATCGCCGGCTTCGGCGGAACCGCCCTGGGGGACATCGCCCTCGTACCCGCTCCCGGCCTCAAACGCCCGAGGGGGATCCGGGACGTCGAGGAATGGTACGTTTCGACGCTGATCCGGCGACCCTACATCCATAAGGTCTTCGAGCGCCAGACCGAGATCGCTCTCGGGAACCTCGGGAAGATCCACGCCCGGGTCGGCGACCGGGTCCAGGCCGTATTCCTCTGCGGCACGGACTTCGGCACGCAGCAGTCGACCTTCTGTTCCGTCGCCGCCTTCCGCGAGCTCTACATGCCCTACTACAAGCGGATCAACGACTGGGTCCACCGGCGCACGGCCTGGAAGACCTTCAAGCATTCCTGCGGCGCCGTCGAAACGCTCATCTCGTCCTTCATCGAGAGCGGCTTCGACATCCTCAATCCCGTCCAGGTCTCCGCGGCCGGCATGGACGCCCGGAACCTCAAGGAAAAATACGGGCGGGACATCGTCTTCTGGGGCGGCGGCGTCGACACCCAGAACACCCTGGCCTTCGGGACCCCGGAGGAGGTCCGGGCCGAGGTCCTGGAGCGGTGCGAGATCTTCGGCCGGGGGGGAGGTTTCGTCTTCAACGCCGTCCACAACATCCAAGCCAACGTCCCCATCGGCAATATCGTCGCCATGTTCGAGGCCGTCAAAGAGTTCAACGGATGAAGAGAGCCGGGCTCTACGTCATCGCCGTCACCCTCGTCGCCGCCATCGGCGGCCTCATCTTCGGCTTCGACACGGCCATCGTCGCCGGAGCCACGCGCTACATGAAAGAGCAGTTCTCGCTGAATTCGCTCCAGGAGGGCTGGGCCGTGAGCGTCGTCCTCATCGGCTGCATGTTCGGCGCCGGCCTGGCCGGGCCCATCAGCGACCGGGTCGGGCGGCGGCGGTTCATGCTCATCTCGGCCGTCCTCTTCTTCGTCTCGGCAGTCGGCTGCGCCTTGCCTCGGACGATCACGCAATTCGTCATCTTCCGCTTCGTCGGAGGCCTGGGCATCGGCTCGGCGGCCGTCCTCTCGCCGCTCTACATCGCCGAGATCGCGCCGGCCCGCGTCCGGGGCGCCCTCGTCTCGGTCAACCAGATGGCCATCGTCACCGGGATCCTTCTCGCCTACTTCGTCAACTGGGCCTTCGCCGGGGCGGGACCGTCGAACTGGCGTTGGATGTACGCCATGGGCGCCATCCCCTCGGTCCTCTTTTTCCTGCTGCTCTTGCGCGTTCCGGAAAGCCCGCGCTGGCTGGTCAAGAACGGCCGCGAGGACGAGGCCCGCTCCGTCTTGACGAGGGTCAATACGGCCGAGGTCGCCGCCCGGGAAGTCAAGGAGATCAAGGACACGCTGGCCCTCGAGGAGGGCTCCTTCCGCGAGATCTTCCGGCCCGCCTTCCGGCGGCCTCTCCTCATCGCCGTCGTCCTGGCCGTTTTCCAGCAGGTCACGGGCATCAACGCCATCCTCTATTACGCCCCGCGGATTTTCGAGGGCGCCGGCTTCGCTCGGATGTCGGCCATCGGCCAGTCGACGATCGTCGGCCTGGTCAACATGCTCTTCACCGTGGTGGCCATCGTCCTCGCCGACCGGGTCGGCCGCCGGCCGCTCCTCCTCATCGCCACGGGCGGCATGGGCGTCTCCCTGGTCCTCCTCGGCGCGGCCTTCAAGTTCCCGCTCCTGCCGGCTTCGGCCCTGCTCCTGATCATCCTCCTCTACATCGCCTTCTTCGCCTCGGCCATGGGGCCGCTCGTCTGGGTCGTCATGGCCGAGATCTTCCCCATCAAGGTCCGGGGCAGCGCCATGGGCCTGGCCACCCTCGTCCTCTGGCTGGCTGATTTCGCCGTCACCTTGACGTTCCCTGTCATCTCGGACAAATTCCACCCGTCGACGGCATTTTGGCTCTACGCGGCGATGTGCGCCCTGGACCTCGTGTTCATTTGGTTCTTTCTGCCGGAAACCAAAGGCAAGTCGCTCGAGGAGATCGAGCGCTGCTGGCTAAAAACCGCGTGACGGACCGGCCGGTCCCGGCTATTTCGCCTCCAGCGCGCCGACCAGCTTGCGGACGACGATGTCCAGCTCCTCCATCAGGATGCCCGACAGGGTGGACGGCAGCAGGCGGACCTTGCGCGTCGCGAGCGGCAGCCGCCTATCGAACGAGTGCCGGACGATGCTCCGCCCGGACTTGAATTCGAGGAATTCCAGGTCCATGGCCAGCCGGCCGAACCAGACCTTGGGATTGTCGATCTCCTCGATGAGGCGGACGTTCGAACGCAGGACGATCTCCGGATCTCCCTGGAGGACGTCGAGCATGACCCGGGGAAAGCCCTCTTTTTTCAATAGGTAGTCGCCCATCGCCTCACGGAAGAGGGCGTCGGGCTTCTTGGCCCAGAACACCGTGGAATAGTACTTGAGCTCGTAGAGAGAGACCCGGTAGATGACCCGGAAGTCGTCGTAGAGGGGGTCGACGCGGACCGGCTCGATGTAGAGGACCTTGCCGACAGCGGGGTGGAGCTGGGCGCTCATGTCCGTGACGACGATCTGGAAATAGCGCTTGGACGGGACGGAAAAACAGCCGGCGAGGAGGAAGACGGCGATCAGGTAGAGGGCGTGTTTCCTCATTTTTTCTTGTCCTTTCGTGTCCGCAGGATGGACGACGGCTCCTCGGCGATCTCGCGGGCAAAGCGGGCCAGGTTCTCGACGGCGACGCCGAGACTGGCGAAGGTCCGCGTCAGCTCCGCCTGCTGCTCGAGGAGGACGCTCTCGACTTTCTTCAGGCTGACCGAGGCCGTGTCGAGGAAGGACCTGACATCCTTGATGGCCTGGCCCAGCTCCTCGCTCGAGAATCGCCGAGAGATGTTGCCCAGGGTCTCCTGGGAATTCGCTTCGAGGCTCTTGATAAGGCGGTCCATGTCCTCTGTCATCGGCACGAACTTCTCCGTCGCCCGGGCGAACTCGAGGGAGGCTTTTTCGAAGTTGAGCAGGGTGTTCTCGAGGGATGCCCGGCGGGATTCGAGGACCCCGGAGATGGCGGCCGAGCTTTTCTCGGCGTTCTCCAGGAAGGCGGAGAACCTCTCGACGTTTTCCGGGGCGAGGAGCTCGGTGATCCGTTTGGCCGTCGTTTCAATGTTGGCGATGATGTCGTCCGCCCGTTCCCCAAGGCCCCGGCCCGTGGGGATCTCGCCGTGGGCTTTCAGGTTCTCCGAGGCCAGGCTCCCGCCGCTGAGCTCGATGAACTTCTGCCCGGTCAGGCCGGTATAGACCAGGACGGCCCGCATGTCCGTTTTCATGACCAGCTCCGGCCGGATCTTGACCTCGACAAGGACGCAGTCCAGGTCCGTGGGACTGACTTCGATCCGCGTGACCCGGCCGATCTCGACGCCGCGGTACTTGACGGGGGAGCTGACCAGGAGTCCGTGGACCGACTGGTCCCGGAATTTGATGGTGTAGACGGCTCCGGGGTCGCGGAGCTTGGGGATGACGAAAAACCCGGCGACGGCGATGAAGATGACCGTCGCCAGGGACAGGAAAATGCCCAGACGGGTCTTTTGTTCATGCGTCATCATGTCTGTCCTTCCTTAGAAAGAATGTCCGGATGAACTCGTCGTCCGCGGCGGCCAGGTCGGCGTACTTTCCCGAGAAGTGGAGGCCGCCGTCGTTGACGACCAGGACCCGGTCGGCCACCCTCTCGATCGAACGGAGCTCGTGGGTGACGACGACCAAGGTCATCTTGAACGTCTCCTTCAGCCGGAGCAGGAGGTCGTCGAGAAGGGAGGATGTGATCGGGTCGAGGCCCGAGGAGGGTTCGTCGCAGAAGACGAGGTCCGGGTCAAGGACAAGGGCCCGGGCCAGGGCCCCCCGCTTGCGCATGCCCCCGGAGAGCTCGGAAGGGTACTTGTCGGCGCTCGCGGCCATCTCGACCTGGGCCAAGCTGGCATGGACCATGTCCCGGACCATGCCTTCGGGCATCCCAGGGTAGTGCATCCGGACGGGCAGGGCGACGTTCTCTGACAGGCTCAGGCCGTTGAGGAGCGCGCCGCCCTGGTAGAGGACGCCGATCTTGCCGTAGAGGAAGCGGAGTGAGGCCTCGGAGCCATAGTCCACCCTGGAACCGGCGAAGTCGAACTCCCCGGCGAGCGGGGGCAGTAGGCCGACCAGCGTCTTGAGCAGGGTCGTTTTTCCGGAGCCGCTGACGCCCAGGACGACCGTGATCCGCCCCTCGGGGATGCCGAAGGCCAGGTCGCGGAGGATCTCCGTCCTCCCGTAACCGACGGTCAGATCGCGCGCGCTGATGATATCCATGGTCAATACAAAACAAAGGCGAAGATGCAGTCGATGACGATGATCAGAGTGATCGACAGGACGACGGATTCCGTCGTGGCCCGGCCGACCTCCTCGGCGCTCCGGCCGACCGTCAGCCCCTTGAAGCCGCTGCCGACGACGACCGCCCAGCCGAAGACGACCGTTTTGATGAGCCCCCAGCCGAAGTCGGTCCAATCGACGACGGAGACCATCTCGCTGATGAAGGCCGAAGGGAGCGTCCCGAAAGTGACGCGGGCGACGACGATGCCGCCGAAGATGCCGACGACGTCGGCCATGGCCACGAGGAGCGGGACGACCAGGGTGATGGCCAGGAGGCGGGGAACCATGAGGAACTTCTCCGGGACGACGCCCATCGTCCGCAGGGCGTCGACTTCCTCGAGGACGGTCATGCTGGCCAGCTCGGCGGTGACGGCCGCGCCGACCTTTCCGGCCAGGATGACGCCGGTCATCAACGGCACGAGCTCGCGGAGCATGGCGATGCCGACGAGGTCGGCGAGGTAGATGTCGGCGCCGAAGAGCCGCAGCTGCTCCGCCGAGGTGATGGAGATGGTCACGCCGACGAGGAAGATGAGCAGGCAGACGATGGGGAAGGACCGGTAGCCCATGAAGAACATCTGGTTCCAGGTCTCTCCCGGATAGACGCCCTTGCGTTCCTTGAGGTAGACGCCGACATGGTAGACCTCGTCGCCGAGCATGGCCAGGAACCGGCCCAGGCTCCTCGCCCGGAAGATGAAGCGGTCGGCGACGGAGCGGAAGAAACGGACGGGCCGGCCGCCGGAAGGCCGCGTTTCGAGGGGCTCGGCCGGCGGCCTCTTGACGAAGCTCTCCTCGGCCCGGGCCAGGGCTCCGCCGATATTGACCTGGGAGACGTTGGCGTGGCAACCCCGGAGGTAGCTCAGCAGGGCCAGGGTCGAGCTGTCGAATTCCTCGACGTCCTGGAAATCGAGGACGAGCGGCCCGGCCTCGACCCGGCGCCGGATGTCGCCGACGAGAGAGACGACCTCGGGGGCCCGGAGCCTCCTGGGAAGGAGGAGCCTCTCCGGGGCGGCGGCCGCTTGGGGTTCGCTCATTTCACCACCGGCAGGACAATGACAGTCTGGTTCCGCTCGGGAGCTGCGGCCGGAAAACGGACGGCGCTATGGTCGGCCCTGATCTCAACGTAGTACTCGATATCCGTGGCGGGAGGCGGCAGAGTCACGGTGAAGACGCCCCGGGCCGTGTTCTGAAGGGGAACGGCGCGAAACGCGCCCTTGCCCAACTCTCGCCAGAAAATGGAGGCCGCCTCCGGCCTGCCCCTGGCCAGGACGATGACCTTGAGCGACAGCGGTTCTCCGGCCTCAAGGGACGTCCGCACGGCTGGGACGATGACCCGGGGCGCGCCCTCGTAGTCCCGGGGAAGAAGGATCTCCGGCGGCAGTTCCCCCCCAAGCATCTTGACGAGCTCGGCCTCAGGCCGCTCCCAAGCGCCGGGAAGGAGGTGCTGTTCCCAGTTGGCGATCGTCCCGAGCTCGCCCGTGTTGCTGACGGTGGCGAGGAGGGCGGCGAAGATCCGGCGCAAGGCCCCGGCCATCTCGGCCCTGACCGGAAGGGCGTCCTTCGTCAGCACGGCCTTCCTCGCCGGCTCGTCCTTCGCCGCCTTGGCCTTCTCGAAGGCCTTGTTGTAAACGGCCCAGAGGCAGTTGAAGCGGGCGACCTCACGCATGTACCTGAAACTCGTCAGCCAATAGTCGAAACGCTCCTTGTTTCCCGGTCCCGCGATCCTGGGTTCGAGGGCGGCCAGATCGTCCACGAAATCGTAGAGCGTCTTGACCTCGTCCCAGGGCCTGGCGTCGGGCCGGATGTTGCCGGGTCCGCCGATCCAGGTCACGGGGACAGGATGCCGGCCGTCGATGCGGGCGAAGATCGCGGCGATCTCCGCCGCCGCGTCCGGGCCGAACTGGGCCGCGGCCCAATCCCGGTAAAGGTCGAGCGCGTCGAGGTGCCGCGCCGTTTCGGGCCAGTCGGCTTCGTAGTCGAGGACGGCCGGGCCGCCGCAGTTGACCTTCTTGACGAAGCCCTTGCCCTTGACGACGATGCCGGCCACGGCCGAGTAGTGGATGCGGTCGGCGAAATCGATGATCAGACGTCCATCGGTGACCTCGACCTTCTCGAAGTTGAGATCGAGGGCCCTGAACTTCCCGACCCTGGCGAAAATGTCGAAGTTATCGAGGACCTTGCGCCCCTGGAGGAGGACGTCGAAGACGCGGCCGCGGGCCCGGTCGATATCGCCTTCGACGAATTGAAGGGTCACGGAGTAGGCGCCGTTCGGGACAGGCAGATGGTAGCCGAAGACGCGGTCGCGGACGTCGCGGTAGACGGCGGACGCGGCCCCCGCGCCGGAAATCGATCGGTCCTTGAAGGTCACGAATCCGCCGGTGATGGGGCCGACGCCGTCGGCCGCACGGTCGGGCGAGGTGTTCCAACCCTGGTCCCAGGCGGCCCGAGCGAGGGACAGGACGTTGGCTGAGAGGACCCGCGTCCGCCAGTGGATGCCGAGAAGCCCGTCGCAGCCGTAGCGCAGGGCGTCGGCCGCGTCGCGGCGCATCCGGCCGGCCCAGAGCTGGGGCGAGGTCAGGGCGGGGTCGTCCTCCATCCAGGGGATGGCCCAGAGCGAACGCCCCGCGATCCGGGCGAATCCGGGGTCCACGGGCGCCTTGCCGACTTCGCGGTTGATGCAGCTCATGGCCACGTCCTTGGGCAGGACCTGGTCGAAGAGCGTCCGGTTCGACGGCGGCCCGAGGACCCAGCCGCAGGTCGCCAGGCTGAACGGCGGCGCGGCCTCTTTCCAGGCTTGGACGGCCATGTCGAGGTCCGTGGTCACGGCCTTGATCGCTCCCGGCGGGGCATCGTCCCAGGTCCAGCCTTCCCACGTCCAGTGCCAATAATAATCGACGGGATAGGCCGCGGCGATCCGCATGAACATCGCCTTGTAGAGATCTTTGACGACGGCCGGGTCCTTGGGATCGCGGCCGGACTCGGCCAGGCGCTTCTTGACGAGGTCGGGAACGGTCAGCGGCGTCTCCGTCCCGACACAGGTCTTGACGCCGAGGCGCCGAGCCAGCGTGAAGGCGTCCTTGAAGACGGCGGCGGCCCGGTTGAACACCTCGTTCGAGGCCTCGGCGGTCGCCGGATCGGGGCTGAAGCCGTCCATGACGTCATTCCCGAAATCGTCGCGCTCGAAGAGGAGGCTCGCTCCGAAATGGAAATCGCCGGTTTTTTTCGCCTCGTAGCCCCAGTTGCCGCGGACCGTGTTCTGATAGCTCGCGGCGTAGCTCGCGGAGACTCTTCCGTCCGGTCCGAAATCGCCCTCCCGGCCGATCCAGACAGTGGGCTCGGCGTTGGGGGTGGCGCCCTTTTCCTTGCCGGGGTTTTCGGGATAAGTATGGAGGCCGAAGAAGTTCATCCGGAGCTTGGGCAGCTGCCCCAGGATGGCCTTGTAGTTCTCGAGGGTCCACCAGTCCGGGCCCTCGGGAAAATCGTGGAAGGGCTGGATGCCGCGGACGGCGAAAAGCGGGTGGCCCGTCTCGTCGATGTCGAGGGAGATACTCTTGGCCGTTCCGTCCGGGACGACGTCGCCCTCGAGGAAGAAACGGACGCCAAGCTTCTCGGCGAGCTGGTAGGCGCCGTAGAGGACGGCCGGGCCGCCGCCGCCGGCGACCAGGACGATGCTTTTTGATCCCCGCTTGGCCGTTTTCAGCCAGTAGTCCTCGGGCCCGAGGGCGGCGATCTTCGATGCGGCTGCGGCGTCATCCAAATCCCGGGCGAATGTCCCGCCTTTTTCCAGGACGGCCACGGCTCCGGGCGGGATGCGGGAAAAAGACCCGGCTTCCTTGAGGGCCGGGAGTTCGCCTGTCCTCAGGTAGAGATAACGGCGGATCTCGGCCGCCGCGGCGCGCTCGTGCCAGGAGGCGTCCTTGGCAATGACGACCGCGGGCGCCAGGCTTTTCCGGGCGCAGCCCGGCAGGGATACGAGGGCAATGGCCAGGAGAACGAAGAGGGGCTTGCCCTTCGATCGATGTTTCATCCCGGGCTCCTTGGTCCTTGTGCCCCTCATTCTATTACAGGCGCCGGCGCATTTCAACGCGGGCCCGAATCCGGATTGACGGACGGCGAATGCCCGCGATATGATCCGTTTGCCCATGACCACACGAGAGCGATTCAACAGGGTCTTCCGCCGGGAAAAGCCGGACCGCGTCCCGGACATGGAGTTCGGCTACTGGGACAAGACGATCGCCGTTTGGCACGAGCAGGGCCTGCCCCGCGACTGCCGGACGAACGAGGACGTCGAGCGCCGCCTGGGACTGGAGGGCATATCCATCATCCCCGAAGTCCCCATCCGGAAGGGGCTTTTTCCGGAGTTCGAGGAAAAGACTCTCGAAAGCCGGGGCGAGCGGCGCATCGTGCAGACCAAGGACGGGGCCCTGACCGAGATGCTCGACTACGATTCGTCCATGCCCAAGTTCCTCAAGTTCGCCGTCGAGACCCGGGCCGATTGGGAGCTGCTGCGCGACGAGCGCCTCAATGCCCGGCGTCCCGGCCGGGTCGGAGACGTCCCGGCGGCCGTCGCCGCGGCCCACGCCGCCGGCATGCCCATCCTCTTCCACTGCGGCTCGCTCTACGGCTGGCTGCGCGACTGGATGGGCCTCGAGAACCTGTCCATCGCCCTCATGACCGACCGCGCCTGGGTCGAGGAAATGATGGAACACGTTACGTTGATGGATCTCGAGTTCATCAGGAAGCACATCCCGGCGAGCGGGGTCGACGTCGCCTGGTGGTGGGAGGACATGTGCTACAACCACGGCCCGCTCATGTCGCCCCGGCTCTTCGAGGAGCTCATGGTGCCCCGCTACAAGCGGATCACGGACGCCCTCAAGACGCGCGGCATCGGCGTCAACGTCCTGGATTGTGACGGCCGGATCTACGAGCTCGTCGCGGGCTGGCTCAGGGGCGGCATCAACTGCATGTTCCCCATCGAGGCCCTGCACACAGATCCCTTGCGGCTAAGGGAAGAATACGGGGAAAACGTGCTGTTGCTCGGCGGCGTGGACAAAATGGCCCTGATCGCCGGCCGGGACGCCATCGACAGGGAGCTCGAGAGACTCCATCCTCTGGTCGAGCGGGGCGGCTATCTGCCCTGCGTCGACCACCGCGTCCCGCCGGATGTCACCTTCGAGAATTACCTCTATTACCTCGAAAAGAAGAAAGCGATCCTTTAACGGGGACAGAGTATTGTGTCCCCCTATTTGCTGAGCTCGGGGGGAACGGGCCGCGCCGGCGTCACGATCTCGTTCGTGGCCGCGGCGATAAGCCAGCGGCCGTCGCGCCGGACGAGAAGCCAGCTGTCGACGCCCTGTTGCGGAGCCATGGCGAAGCCCGAGATCTGGGCTTCATAAAGGACAAGGACATGGGCCATGTCCCCGTATTCCCAGGCCTTCATGCGGACCACCTTCTCGGTGAATCCGCTCTCCTTCGGAACGACCGTCGCCTCGCCCCTCTTGAACGGCTTCTCGTAGAAATCGACGAAGTCCTGGATGAACCCGTCCAGGGTGAAGGCCGTCAGGGCCGTCCGGCTCGTCCGCAGGACAATGACGGCCTCCTTCATGAAGCAGGCCCGCACCTTGTCCCAATCGGGGAGCCTGCCCCCGGCGGAACTCACGAGGCCATAGATCCCGGCGACGAAATCACCGGCCGGCGGGGGCGACGCCTGGTCCGAAGGAGTTTGCGCTTGACCCGGAACGGCGATCAGACAGAAAAGAACGACCGCCGCGGCTGCGGCGGACTTCCGGAAGGATCCTGTCTTCATGGCTTCTCCTCCTCTATTAACGCTCAGAACCTGGATTTCGCCTCGCGCGGCCAGATCTCGTACTCGGGGCGGTCGAATTGCAGGAATTCGATCCACTCGACCGTCCCCTGGCTAGGCCTTGGCCACCCGCTCCAGCCGCTTCATGATCGAGAAGATGAAGGCGGCGGACAGGATGCAGGCGCCGGCGAGGATGGCCCACACGGCCCAGAGCGGAAAGCGCTCCCAGAACCAGGCGGTGACCCCGACGAGGGAGTTGCCGACGGCCGTTGCCGCGAACCAGCCGCCCTGCATCGAGCCCTTGTACTTGGGGGGAGCGACGCGGGAGACGAACGAGATGCCGATCGGGCTGAGGAAGAGCTCGGCGATCGTCAGCATGAAATAGGTCGAGATGAGCCAGTAGACGGAGACCTGGGATTCGGCCGGGGCGACGAGGCCGCCGAGGGCCTTCGGGCTCAACAGGCCGATCGAGGCCACGATCAGGATGGCGTAGGCCGCGGCCGTCGTGAGCATACCGATGCCGATCTTGCGCGGCGCCGACGGTTCCTTGCCCTTGCGGTTCAGCCAGCCGAAGAGGCCGACGACGATCGGGGTCAGGACGACGATGAAGAACGGATTGAAGTGCTGGAACATCTGGGGCTGGAATGGATTGACCGCGGCGTACCCGCTGAAACGGAGGTAGGCCAGGACGCCGAAGCCGATGAACGCGGCCGCCCCCAGGATCCGGGCCAGGCTGCCCGAGGCCTTCCTCAGGAGGAAGACGAGCCCGAGGACGGACAGAAAGACCGAGAGGAGCCCGGTCAGGTCGAACCAGAGGTTGGTCGCCTGGCCCACGCTGGGGACCGTATAGTCCCGGGCGAAATAGGTCAGGGTGACGGCGCTCTGGTGGAAGGCCATCCAGAAGAAGATGACGACGACGAAGACGAGGCCGAGGGCGACCAGGCGCTCGCGCGTCTGCTCGCGGGTGAGCTCGACGACCTGGCCCTTGAGGGTCTCGGACTTGGCCTTCTGCCGTTCCGTGAGGTCG
>Ga0154715_1014_pt1 | contig 13778 bp, 9 predicted proteins | sample Rifle2008BG16ft_FD_105723 | JGI IMG/M metagenome (GOLD analysis project Ga0154715, IMG submission 105723) | Candidatus Aminicenantes bacterium RBG_16_63_14 | reverse complement strand
GCGCGCGGAGACGTTGTGGGCGGCGAAACAACCGCCGACCGTGAGCTTGGGCAGGACGGCGACGAAATAGTTCTTGTACCAGTCCTTGTCCGCATCGCAAAAGACGAAATCGAACGGGCCGGAGAGGTCGGGGACGAGCTCGTGGGCGTCGGCCAGGCGGGCGTCGATGAAGGCGTCGAGCCCGGCTTCACGGAAGTTGGCCACGGCCTCCCGATAACGGCCCTCGTCGATGTCCACCGTGATGAGCCTGCCGCCCGTCTTGCTCAGGGCCCAGGCGATCCAGATGCCCGAATGCCCGGTGGATGTCCCGATCTCTAGGGCCCGGGTGTACTTGTTCTTGATGATGAGGTCATAGAGGATCTTTCCGTCGGCTTCGGGGACGTTCATGTCCCGCCACCGGCCGGCGTGTTCGCCGAGGAATGCCTGCACTTTCCGGTCGAGGGCCTGCCCGTCCTGGGCCCCCGGAACCGGGGCGGGCGAGGCCGCCGCGATCAGGATGAGGACGAGTCCTGCGGTGACGAGGGATCTCGCATTCATGGCCACCTCCATCGCGCGAAAACCGGACTACCTGCCATTATTTAGACGCCCGGGTCCTCGCCCTCTTCCCGGCCCGGCCTCCCCTCGGGCCGCTGAACATGGCGGCATCCGGGAAGAAAGGCGATTTTTGGGCGTCAAAAGACATTATGGTATAGTTCTGTGTTTAATCCGGGCTTCCGGGCTCCCCCGGAGTGATCCCCTCTCTTCAGGAGACATGACGATGGCAGAATATCCGCGACCGGGCCGGGCGAAGCGCCTCGCGGCGGCGTCCCTCGGCCTGACATTGTTCCTGGTCCCCCTGCTGGCCTCCCAGGACCGTCCCTTGACGCTCGATGAAGCGGTCAACCTGGCCCTCGATCGCAACGAGCGGGCCCTGGCCACCCGGGAGGACGTCAAGGCCGCCGACGCCCGTGTCGCTCGAGCGCGGTCCTTTTTCTTGCCGACGATCACCTCGACGGGCATATATCAGCGCCGCGCTTACGAAGTCAAGAGACTCGTCGGCGACACCGAGGTCGTCATCCAGCGCTATAACGGCCTCTCGGAGACGCTCGGCCTCAACCTGACCCTGTTCGACGCCCGGAGCTTGACCACCCTCTCGGCCGTCCGGGCCCAGCGGAATTCCGATGTCGCCGCGGCCACCGAGAGCCGCCGACAGCTGGCCTTCGAAGTCAGCCAGGCCTTCCTGGCCACCCTGGGGACCTCCCAGGTTCAGGGAGCCTCCGAGCGGCGCTTCTCCTTCGCCCGGCAGAATCTCGAGGCGGCCAAGGCCCGTTACTCGGCCGGGCTGGCCTCGGTCAACGACGTGACGCGCGCCGAGCTCGAATACGCGACCGCCGAAGTCGGGCTCACCCAGGTCAAGGGCCAGGTGGAGACGAGCATCCTCCAGCTCGGCTATCTCCTGGACGCCCCGGAGGCCGTCCGCGGCCCGCTCGTAGTCCCCGAGTTCCTGATCGAAGCCGCCGCCGCGGAGGCCGCGGATTCCGAAGCCCTCGTCGAGGAAGCGCTCGCCCGCCGGCTCGACGTCGGGTCGCTCCGTTGGCAGGCTTCCTCCCTGCGGGCCTTGGCCAAGGTGCCCCTGCTCGGCTGGATCCCCTCGCTCAACGCCAGCGGCCAGTACAGGATGACGAACGAGGCCAGCTTCAATAACCGGACCTGGAACTGGAACGTCGGCGCGACCCTGAGCTGGACGCTTTTCGACGGCCTGGCCCGCTTCGCCGACCAGAGGGAACGGAAGGCCCTGGCCAAGCTGGCCGATCTCGACGTCCAGGCGGCGACGCGCCGCGTGGACGTCGAAGTCCGGGAGGCCCTCGTCTCCCTAGCCAACCAGCGGGCCTCGCTTAGGCAGGCTTCGGTCGCCCACGAAGTCGCCAAAAAGAACGCGGCCGAAACGGCCGAACTCTACAGACAAGGCCTGGCCTCCGCGCTCGAGGTCGCCGACGCCAACGTCAGCCTCTTCGAAGCCGAGGTCGCCCTCGTCCAGGAACGCTACGGCCTGGGCGTCACCTTCCTCAACCTGGAAGCCGCCCTGGGACTCGATCCCTTCGGGAAGGAGCCACGCACGTGATCAGCTTGAAGAACCGGAAGCTCGTCGTCATCGCCGCGGCCGCGGCGCTCATCGTCTTCGCCGGCGCCTGCAAAAAGGGAGGCGGCACGTCGTCCGCCGGACAGAATCCGCGCGGCCGCGTCCAGTTCCCCGTGGACGTCGAAGAGGTCCCGGTCCGCTCCCTCGTCTATTCCGTCACGGCCGTCGGCTCCATCGAGGCCTTCGAGAAGGTCCAGGTCACGGCGCGGGTCCCAGGCGTCGTCGACAGGGTCCGGTTCAGCGAGGGCGGCTTCGCCGCCGCGGATCAGGTCCTGGTCGAGATCGAGACCGAGCGCTACCGCCTGGCCCTCGAATCCGCCCAGGCCTCCCACGACAAGGCCGAAGCCTCCAAGGCCGACGCCGAGGCCGGGCTCAAGCGCCGAGAGACGGTCATCACCCAGAATCCCGGCCTCATCCCCGGCGAGGAAGTCGAGGCCTGGCGGACGAAAGTCCTCGTCGCCGCCTCCGAGGTCGCCCAGATGCGGTCGGCCCTCAACCAGGCCAAGCTCAACCTCCGGGACGCCTTCGTCCGGGCGCCCATCGCGGGCATCATCCAGACGCGGACGGTCCAGACCGGCCAATACGTGCAGACCGGGACGGTCCTGGCGACGCTCGTCCGTCGCGACCCGCTCCTTCTTAGGTTCCGCGTGCCCGAGCGCGATGCCGCGCGGATCAAGCCCGGCCAGGAAGCCCGCTTCCGCGTCCGGGAGGACAGCCGCGAGTTCACGGCCAAAGTCGTCCACGTGGCCGAGTCCGCCGACGACGTTTCGCGCCTCGTCGACATCACGGCCAACATCGACGACCCGAGCGACCGCACCCTCCGGCCCGGCTCCTTCGCCGAGATCACGGTTCCCGTGGCCTCCGCCACCGAGGCCCCGGTCATCCCGGTTTCGGCCGTCAGGCCGAGCGAGCGGGGCTTCGTCGCCTTCGTCGTCGAAGGGGACAAGGCCGTCGAGCGCATCCTGACCCTGGGCATGAGGTCCGCCGACGGCCGCGTCGAGGTCCTGTCCGGCCTCAAGGGCGGGGAGTCGCTCGTCGTCCGGGGCGGCGAAGCCCTGCAGGACGGAGCTTCGGTCCGGGTGACGGTTCCGGGCCAGGTCCCGGCCGAAAAAACCGCCGACACGTCCGCCACGCCGGCCAAAAAAGGATAGGCCCGATGAACCTGACAGAAGCCTGCGTCAGAAAACCCGTCTTCGCCTGGATGCTCATGGCCGCCACGGTCGTCTTCGGCGTCGTCGCCGGCGGCCGGATCGGCATCAGCCAGTTCCCCGACGTTGATTTCCCGACCATCAACGTCTCCGCCTCCTGGGAGGGCGCGGCGCCCGAAGTCATCGAGAACGAGATCGTCGAGACCCTGGAGGAGGCCCTCATCCAGGTCGAGGGCGTCCGGACGCTGACCTCGAGCTCCCGTCAGGGCTCGGCCAACATCACCGTCGAGATCGAGCTTTCTCGGAACGTCGACCTGGCCCTCCAGGACGTCCAGGCCAAGGTTTCCCAGGCCGCCCGCCGCCTGCCCCGCGACATGGACCCGCCCATCATCTCCAAGTCCAATCCGGAGGACCAGCCGATCATGATGGCCCGGCTGGGCGGACCCTACCCGCAGCGCGTCCTCAGCGACTACGTCCGCTACGGCCTCAAGGAGAAGCTTCAGACGATCCCCGGCATCGGCGAGATCTCCCTTATGGGCACCCTGGAGCGGAACGTCCGCATCTGGCTCGATGCCGCCCGGCTCGACGAGAAAGGGCTCACGGTCCGCGACGTCATCTCCGCCCTTCAGCGCGAGCACATCGAGCTCCCCGCCGGCCGCCTCGAGACGCCCGGCCGCGAGGTCAACATCCGGGTTCTCGGCGAGGCCGTCGACCTCGAAACCCTGCGCAAGATCGTCGTCCGGGAAAGCGCGGGGAGCCCCATCTACCTCAGCGACGTCGCCCTCGTCGAGGACGGCTTCGAGGACGTCCGCCGCATCGCCCGGTTCGAGGGCGGTCCCGCCCAGGGCATCGGCATCCGGAAGCAGCGCGGCGCCAACGCCGTGGCCGTGGCCAAGCGCGTCCGCGAGGCCATCGACGAGTACCGCAAGACCCTGCCCGAAGGCATGACCATCGGGATCACCAACGACAGCACGGAGTTCATCCGCGAGTCCGTTCGCGAAATTCAGTTCGAGCTCTTCCTCTCCGTCATCCTGACGGCCTTCGTCTGCTGGCTGTTCTTGGGCTCTCTGTCCAGCACGCTCAACGTCATCCTGGCCATCCCCATGTCCCTCCTCGGCACGGTGGCCATCATCTACTTCCTCGGATTCACCTTCAACACCTTCACTCTGCTCGGCCTGGCCCTGGCCGTCGGCATCGTCGTCGACGACGCCATCATGGTCATGGAGAATATCTTCCGCCACCGCGAGGGCGGGAAAGGCCTTGTCGCGGCCGCCCTCGAAGGGACCAAGGAGATCGCCTTCGCCGCCCTGGCCGCGACGCTGGCCGTTGTGGCCATCTTCGTCCCGGTCGTTTTCATGAAGGGCATCATCGGCCGTTACTTCCTGCAGTTCGGCATCACCCTCTGTCTGGCGGTCCTCCTGTCCTACGTCGAGGCGGTCACCCTGGCCCCGGCCCGCTGTTCCCAGTTCCTCAGGACGTCGCGCGAAGGACGGAACAAGATCGGCCTGGCCGTCGACCGCGCCTTCGGACGGTTGGAGAAGCTCTACGGCCGCGTCCTTCATGGCGGCCTCCGCAAGCCGGGCCTGGTCCTCGTCCTGGCGGCGGTCCTTTTGGCCGGGGCCGTCGTCGTCTTCACGATGTTGCCGAGCGAATTCGTCCCCTCCCAGGACCAAAGCCGGATCATGGTCCGTTTCCAGACCGCCGTCGGCTCGGACATCACCGAGACGGGCGCGCTGGTCATGAAAGCGGAAGAGATGGTCAACTTACATCCCGAGGTCTACCAGCTCTTCAGCATGGTCGGAGGGTTCGGCGGAGGCGGTGGGGTCAACGCCGGAATGTTCTACATCGCGCTGGTCCCCCCGGATGAACGAAAAATGGACCAGGCCGAGTTTTCGAGCGTGCTCCGCCGGGAGCTCAACTCCATCCCGGGCCTCCGGGCCGTCATCCAGGACACGTCCCAGCAGGGCTTCACGGCCCAGCGCGGCTTCCCCGTCGAGTTCTCCGTACGAGGCGCCGACTGGAACCAGCTCGTGCCCTTCAGCCAGAAGCTCATGGCGGAGCTCTCGGCGAGCGGGACCGTCGTCGACCTCGACTCGGACTACCGTGTCGGCATGCCTGAACTGCGGGTGACTCCCGACCGGGCCGTGGCCGCCGATGTGGGCGTATCCATTGACGACGTGGCCACTACGATCAACGCCCTGGTGGGCGGCATCCGGGTCGGCAAGTACAGCACGGGCGGCCGGCGTCTCGACGTCCGGCTCAAGCTCATGGCCGGGCAGAGATCGCGGCCCGAAGACATCTCGCGCCTGCGCGTCCGGGCCCGGAACGGCGAGCTCATCCCCCTGTCCTCTCTCATCCTCTTCGAGGAGCAGGCCGCCCTTCAGGCCATCACCCGCCGCGACCGGGAACGGGCCATTTCGATCTACGCCAACGTGGCCCCGGGCCATTCCCAGGCCGAGGCCCTGCGGGTGATCGAAGGGCTCGGAGGCGACCTGCCGGTGGGCTACCGGGTCGTCCTGGGCGGGTCGAGCGTGGCCTTCCGCGAATCCATGAGCAGCCTCCTCTTTGCCATGGTCCTGGGCGTCCTCATCGCCTACATGATCCTCGCCTCGCAGTTCAACTCCTTCAAGGACCCTATCACGATCATCACCATCCTGCCGCTCTCGATCGCCGGGGCTGCCTTCGCCCTGCTCGTCACCGGCAAGTCCCTGAACATCTTCAGCATGATCGGATTGCTGCTGCTTATGGGGATCGTCAAGAAGAACTCCATCATCCTCGTCGATTACGCCAACGCCTTCAGGGCGAAGGGTTTTGCGGCGCGGGAGGCGATGGAGAAGGCCGGGCCTATCCGGCTGAGGCCCATTCTGATGACGGCCACGGCGACCCTGATGGCGGCCATTCCGCCGGCGCTCGGCATCGGAGCGGGCGCCGAGATACGGATGCCCATGGCCATCGCCGTCATCGGCGGACTGGTCCTGTCGACGGTGCTGAGTCTCGTCGTCGTCCCCGCGTTCTACGTCGTATCGGACAAGCTCGCCGGGAAGAAGAAAAAAGGGGTCGGACCACAGCAACAGTAATATCCGAGTAGTGCCTTGGCTGTCCTAACATATACGTAACAAATAAATTAACAGGATAACCCGGTAGTTTTTTGGCCCTAACCCGGGTTTTTTCTGGCTAAAAACAAGAAACCTGACCGAGGCGAAGCCTAGGCCTTTTTATCAGAGGCGCCGGGCTTGGTGATGGGCTGACCTTTCGCGCAGAAGGGGCAGACGTCGGATTCGAAGGCCTCGACTTTGAGGGCGAGGAGGCTGCCAACGGCCTTGCCTTCGACCGCGACGGCGCCGCCGCTGCGATCGACAAGGACATAGATCCCGGCGACCGCGATCTGGTGGTCATGCAGGCAGGCCAGGACCTCCCGGATCGAGCCGCCCGTCGTCAGGATGTCCTCGACGATGACGGCGCGCGAGCCGTCGAGCCCCGAGAAGCCGGAGCGGATGGTCATTTTCTCGTCGGCGCGCTGGGTGAAGGCGAACTTCTTGCCGAGCTTGAGGGCGGCCAGGAAGCCGATGGCGATGGCGCCGTAGGCGGGCGAGACGACGTAATCGAAATCCGGGACCTCGCGGCGGATCTTGGCGGCGAGGAGGTCGACGATCTTCTCCAGCGCGGCCGGCTTCTCGATGAGCCGGATCTTCTCGAAATACCATTCGGAGTGTTTCCCCGAGGTCAGCTTGAAATGGCCCTGGAGCAGGGCGTCGCACTCCTTGAAGAGGTCGAGGACGATCTCGTTTTCGGCCGTCGTCGTCATGGCCATTCTCCTTCTTCGCATTAGGGACTCTGGGAAGGCCGATTATAGCGGGATTGGTGGACCGGGACAAGTTTCTCCTTATTGCAGACATCAGGGAAATATGCTAAACGGGGAGCGGGAAAACGACCTATCCAGGAGCGCCTGCCCATGGAGGAAAAATTCCGTGATGACCGTGTATGTTTCGTCTGCGGCGAGAAAAACCCGGCCGGGCTGAAGCTCCGCATCCGGGTGGACGCTAAGCGCGGGGAGTCAGCCGCGGACGTGACCTTCCCGGAACACTTCCAGGGATGGGCGAAGATCGTCCACGGCGGGCTCCTGGCCACCGTCCTCGACGAAGCCATGATCTACGCCGCCGGAGCCAAGGGCCTCAAGTGTGTTACCGGAGAAATGACGGTGCGCTACGTCAAGCCGGCCTCGACAGGCATCGCCTACGCGCTCAGGGGACGGTTCCTCGAAGACAAGGGACGCATCGTCCTTGCCGAAAGCTCACTTCTCGACAGCGAGGGTCAAGAAGTCGCCAAGGCCTTGGGAAAGTTGTTCAAAACAAGAACATAATCCCCCAACTGAATATAAGCTACTATTTTGGGGCCTGAAAACGTTGATTTAAGGCCTAAAATACTCTCAATTTATATACTAACTCGCTAATAATAAACACGTTCGTGTGGTCCGACCCCTAAAAGAAAAAGAAGCGGGCGGCGACGAAGACGAGGAAGAGGCCGTAGAGGAGTTTGACCATCCGCGCGGGCAGGCTGATGGTGATGCGGGCGCCGAAGACGGTGCCAATGAACAGGCCCAACGCGATCCAGGCCGCCGCGCCGATATCGAGATTCCCGGCGTTGTAGTAATAGAGTACTCCGGGTATGCCGAACGGGAAGAGGATGGCCCCGAGCGATGTGGCGATGGCCCGCTTGGCGGGATAGTGAAGGGCCAGGGTCAACAGCGGGACGATGATATTGCCGCCGCCGATGCCGAACATCCCGGCCATGACCCCGGCCAGCACACCGATGCCGACGAGCGCGTAAGCGGAAGGCCGCGGGTTCGCTTCGGGCTCGGGTTTGGCCGCCACCTCGCTCCCCCTCAAGCGTCGGACGCGGCCTATAGGGTCGATGAAGTTCCAGCTGATATAGAGGCAGAACAATGCGAAAAACCGCCGCATGAGATCGACCGGCAGAGTGTTGGCCAACCAGGCCCCGACGACGACGGACGTCAGGAGGCCGGCGGCGATGAACGCCGACGCCCGCAGATCGATGATGCGGGCCCTGTGATAGGCGATGACGCCGAGGATACCGACCGGAAGGAGGATCGCCGCGAGCGACGTCCCCGTGGCCTTGACGAGAGGGAACCCGGCCAGGAGGATGAGCGAGGGGACGATGACGATGCCGCCGCCGATGCCGAACAATCCGGCGAAAACGCCGGCCGCCGCCCCGACGAGAATGAGCCACGCTCCGCTCATGCCCGCGATTATACTTGAACCGTGCCCTGGCTGCAATAATTCGTTGATAATCAAAGAAATAACTCGGAAACGAGCGGCGTCCTCCAGCTTGAACCCCCTTTTTTTTGCCTTCTAAATGACCTATATTATCTAGTCGTGCCCGCGTCATGCGAGAATCCGGAGGTCCCATGAGAACGAGAACTCCCCGCCCCGTCACGGCCGTCCTCTTATCCCTCTTCGCCCTCGCCCTCGCCGGCTGCCGCGGCCAGAGCGCCGCGCCGGCCGCCTTAGACTACCCCATCCTTCCCGTGCCCTTCACCCAGGTCGAGCTGACCGATCCGTTCTGGGCGCCTCGCCTCGAAACGAACCGCACGGTCTCCGTACCCTACGCCCTCTGGATGAACGAGGAGACAGGCCGCGTCGACAATTTTCGCAAGGCCGCCCGTCTCATGACAGGCCCGCACAAAGGCCGGCGCTTCAACGATTCCGACGTCTACAAGACCATGGAAGCGGCCGCTTACACGCTCCGCCTTCATCCCGACGCCGCCCTCGAAAAAATCCTAGACACCCTCATCGCCCTCATCGCCCAAGCGCAGGAGCCGGACGGCTATCTCTTCACGACGCGGACCAACGACCCCGCCCATCCGGCCCCCGGCTCCGGGCCCGAGCGCTGGTCGAACCTCCGCGTCAGTCACGAGCTCTACAACGTCGGCCACATGTACGAGGCCGCCGTCGCCCATTACCAGGCCACGGGCAAACGCACCTTCCTGGCCGTCGCCGAGAAGAACGCCGGCCTCCTCCTCCGCACTTTCGGCAACGGCCCAGGCTTACGCCGCGGCTTCCCCGGACATCAGGAGATCGAGATCGGCCTGGCCAAGCTCTGCCGCGCGACCGGCAACCGTGTCTACCTCGACCTGGCCAAATTCTTCCTCGACGAGCGCGGCCGCTACTTCGGCGGCGAAAAACATGCCCCCGACGACCCATTCGCCGTCTACGATTCCGACGAATACATGCAGAACCACAAGCCCGTCCTCGAGCAGGACGAGGCCGTCGGCCACGCCGTCCGGGCGATGTACATGTACTCGGGCATGGCCGACGTCGCCGCCCTCGGCGGTTTCCCGGAATACGTCACGGCCATCGACCGGCTTTGGCAGAACGTGACCGGAAAGAAACAGTACCTCACCGGCGGCGTCGGCGCCCGCCACACGTCCGAGGCCTTCGGCGACGCCTACGAGCTGCCCAACGCCGAAGCCTATACCGAGACCTGCGCGGCCATCGGCAACGCCCTCTGGAACTACCGGCTCTTCCTCCTCCACGGCGAGTCGAAGTACATGGACGTCTTCGAGCGTGTCCTCTACAACGGGCTCCTCTCCGGCGTCTCGCTCAGCGGCGACCGCTTCTTTTACCAAAATCCGCTCGAATCGGCCGGCGGCTACGAGCGCAGTCCCTGGTTCGAAGTCGCCTGCTGCCCGCCGAATATGACCCGCTTCCTGCCCTCGCTCCCGGGCTATGTCTACGCGACGAGGGACGAAACTGTCTTCGTCAACCTGTATATCGCGGGCCAAGGAAAATTCGACCTCGACGGCCGCGCCCTTACGATCACCCAGGCGACGCTCTATCCTTGGGAGGGGACGGTCAAACTGACCGTTTCGCCCGCCCGGCCCGGTCCGTTCGAGCTGGCCCTTCGCATACCCGGCTGGGCCGCGAGCGAGGCCATGCCCACGGACCTCTACAGGTTCTTCGACAACGCCTCGGGAACACCCTCCCTGAAGGTCAACGGGCAAACCGTGGCTCTCGATATTCGCGACGGCTATGCCCGCGTCCGGCGGACCTGGAATAACGGGGACACCGTCGAGCTATCTCTTCCCATGCCCGTCCGCCGTGTCCTCGCCCATGAAGCCGTGGCCGGCGACCGCGGCCGGGTCGCACTTCAGCGCGGTCCGGTCGTCTTCGCCGCCGAGAGCACCGATAACGCCGGCCGCGTTTTCGAACTTTACCTGCCGGACGAAGCCGAGCTCGAGTCCGCATTCAGGCCCGACCTTCTCAACGGCGTCACGGTCGTCACCGGCAACGCCATCGCGGTGTCAAAGAACTCAGCCGGAAAGACGATCGAGAGCGTCCATCCGTTCCTTGCCGTCCCGTACTACGCCTGGGCCAACCGCGGCCCCGGGCAGATGCTCGTCTGGCTGCCGCGCACAGCCGCCGCCATCCGGCCGCCCAAGTCCGTCAACATGAACGTCGATTGAGGAGAGCTCCATGACCGCCAAGCGCGCCCTGCCGTCCCTGTTTTTCTTGGGTTTGGCCGCCCTGCCCCTTATCGCGGCGCTCGCCGCCGCCGCCGAGGACATGGCCCTCGACAACGGCCGGCTACGGGCCGAGTTCAACGACCGCGGCCTCGTCTCCATAGGCGCGCCGAAGACGGGCCGGACGCTCGCCTTCTCGGCCGACCCGTCCTCGGTGAAGATCGACGGCGCGGCCATCGTCATCGGCAGTCTCGGCCCGGCCGAGATCGAGATGACCCCGGCCAAGATCGCCTACCGCTACGCCCGGGATCCCTATACGTTCGACGTCGTTTACGAGCTCAAACCCGCCTGGGATTTCCTGACCAAGCAGATCGTCGTGACCTCGGCCCGTAGCCGCTTTTTCCGCGTTCAGGAGATCAAACCGCTGGCGGCCTCGCTCGGCCTCGCCGTCGCCGAGGAACTCAAGCTCTCGAACGGCGCTTTCGGCGCCCTTTGCCGTTTTGCCGCCGGCGACGCGACCGCCGCCGCCGCCCCCGCTTGGAGCGTCTTCTTCATGCTCCAGAATCCGTTCATGGTCTGGACACGCGAAGGACAAGACATCGCTATCTCCTACGCTCCGGACATGGACTGGAGCCGCGACTACGGCGCCTTCGCTTCCGACCGCCTCTGCATCGGGCTCGCCGAGCTCTCCGGGACCCGTTTCCCGGCCAAGGCCGTCCCCGAGTGGAAGTTCGTCGCCGATTACGACAAGCTCCTGAAGGAATCGCCGACGATCGACGCCAACGAGGCGAACGCCCTGGCCGATTGCGTCCGCTCGTTCCTCCTCTACTACCCCGCCCAAAGCGTCCGCGTCCACATCCCCTGGTGCGAGAACGATTACCAGATCGACGTCGGGACACCCGAGGGCGTCGAGGAATACAAGCGGATCATGGACCGGGCGGCCGAGCTCGGGGTCACCCACCTCCTCTACACCCCGGCCAACAGCGAGCTCTCCCGGCTCGAGGACAACGCCGACTCCTGGGGCTGGGAGAACGTCCTCTGGTTCGGCCTCGGGCAGAAGCTCCGGAAAGGGGAGTGGGACCCGCGGCGCGACGGCCTCCCGGCCGGGCTCAAGGCGATGCTCGACTACGCCGCCTCGAAGAACCTCAAGCTAATGGCCTACGCCTATCCCTCCCTGCCCTTCCTGCAAAATCCGGAATGGACCGCCTGGTCCGGGGCGAACGCCGCCGGCGGCCGCGCCGGCGCCGACACGGGCCTGCGCTCGTTCCAGGACTGGTGGCTGGACAAGCTCCTGGGCTTCATGAAAGCCACGGGCGCCGCCGGCTTTTCCTTCGACCACTGGTGGATCGCCCAGGACAAGGCTTCGAGCAGGTACGCCCAGTGGTTCGGCTGCCGGCGCATCCTGGAGGGCTTGCGCCGCGGGGCCTTCGACGCCGTCGTCGACGGCCGCCAGCAGTACCAGAACTTCGGGCCCTGGACATGGCTCGCCGGCTCCTACCCCCATCCGACGCTGACCGACGAACAGCCGGAGAGCTTCAAGGCCTTCCCCGACCTCCACACCGACCGCGTGTCGGCCAACCGCCAGCGCTTCGCCGCCTGGACCTACCGCGTCGAGCGCTTCGCGCCTCCCGAGATCATGCCCGGCTTCATCACCCACCAGTCTGAACGCAACGACGAGAAGAGCGTCATGCGCCGGGACCGCTTCCGCCCGAAGGATTGGGATTATCTCGGCTGGAAGTACTCGCTGCTCTCGTCGATCGGCACGGCCCCCTTCCACCACGTCGTCAACTTCATCCCCGCCCGCGATACCGAGGAATTCGCGGCCATGTCAGCGGAGGATAAAGCCTGGTTCCGGAAGTGGCTCGATTGGACCGACGAGAACGCCCGCTTCCTCCATGCCCTGCGGCCGATCATCGGGCCGCCCATGGCCGGCCGCGTCGACGGGACGGCGGCCGTCGTCGAGGACCGCGGCATCGTCTTCCTCTTCAATCCCAATCCCGGACGCAAAGAGGCCCGCTTCAAGCTCGATCCGTCGATCGGTCTCGTCAAGGGCGGGAAGTTCATGATCAAGGAGCTCTATCCCGAGGAAGGCCGGCTTATCGGTTCGGCCGAGGGGCTTTGGGCCTACGGAAGCGAGGTCGTGCTGCTTCTCCCCGGACGGGAGGCCGCCGTTCTCGAGGTCTTCCCCGCGCCCGCGGAGATCACGGAGCCCGTCCTGTTCAATGTCCGGGGCGCCGTTTCCCTCGAATCGACCCGGCTCGTCCTGAGCGACGTCACCGCCGAGACGGGGATGTCGCGCCCGCTCCTCGTCCTTCTGCCCGAGAAAGCCCGGGTTCGCGCCCTCTCCGTCAACGGCATCGCCCATCCCTTCAGGGCCGACAAGGGCCGGGTCACGGCGATCGTCCGCTTCGCCGGCCGCGCCTTCGGCCGTTCCCAGAGAGCCGGCGAAGTCCCGGCCGGCTTCACGGGAGGGATATTCAGAGCCAGGATCACCGTCCCGGCCCGGATCTTCGCTCAGCTCGCCGAGAGAAAGAAAGCATGGCCGGTCGCGTACACCGAGGACGACCTCCGCGCCCCCTGGCTCGGGCCGTGGCGGCTCCTCCTCCACGTCCCCATCGCCGAGGGCACGGACGCTATGGACGTGACCCTCAAGGTCAACGGCGTACCCGTCGAAGTGCTCAAGGCCTACAACAGCGTCTATCCCCATTCGCCCGAGAGGACGTTCATCGGGCACTACGCCGACGTCTCCCGGCTCCGGCCCGACTCACCCTGCGACATCGAGGTCGGGCTGCCGTCGCTCGAGCCGGGCCGCTTCGAGGGCGTCTTTTTCGAGAACGTTGAGACCGAATACACCCGCCGGATCCAGGCCCCGCCGGCCGGCGGGGAGCGGAGTCCTAGGAGCGACCGATAAAAGCGCGGCGGAGCAGCTCGGAGCCGCGCTTTTAGGAAATATCTGAAACGAGTTTTGGCTTCCCGCAACGGGGGCCTTGGATCGATACCCCTTCGCAGCCTCCGGGAGCTTCCCCGGGTA
>Ga0154715_1130_pt2 | contig 14134 bp, 13 predicted proteins | sample Rifle2008BG16ft_FD_105723 | JGI IMG/M metagenome (GOLD analysis project Ga0154715, IMG submission 105723) | Candidatus Aminicenantes bacterium RBG_16_63_14 | reverse complement strand
CAAGAACGCCCGCTATGTCATCGTCCTCATCTTCGGGATCTATATCTTCTCCAACGTCCTCTACGGCATCCTCAACAGCATTTTCCGGACCCCGTACATGGCCTTGTTCTCGGTCCCGGCCAACCTCCAGCAGGCCGGCGCCTTCATCTTCGGCCAGAAGCTCCCCCAAGCCGTGCCCGCCGGCTGGTCATTCCTCGTGCTGGCCGGGATGTGCGTGCTCGCCGCGGTCGTCCTCAACAGGAAGATCCGCAGCGTCGAGGTGATCAAATGACGGCCGTCATCGCCGCCTCCAACCTGTCCAAGTGGTATGGGAACGTCCTCGGCCTGAACGATGTCAGCCTCGAGGTCGAAGAGGGGATCACCGGGCTCCTCGGCCCCAACGGCGCGGGCAAATCGACGTTCATGAAGCTCATCACCGGCCAGATGAAGCCCAACATCGGGACGGTGACCGTCCGCGGCCAAAAGGTCTGGAACAATCCGGAGGTCTTCTCCGGGATCGGGTTCTGCCCCGAGAACGACGTCTTCTACGAGGACGTCACCGGCTGGGAGTTCCTCACCGGCCTTCTCCGGTTCTATGGCTATGCCCCGGCCGAGATCCGGGAACGGGCGGCCCGGGCCCTGGACATCGTCGACCTCGCGAAAGACAAGGACCGCCTCATCCGCGGCTATAGCCGGGGCATGCGCCAGCGGGTCAAGGTCGCCCAAGCCATCGCCCACGACCCCGAGATCGTCATCCTCGACGAGCCTCTGAGCGGACTCGATCCGCTGGGCAAGAGGAAGCTCATCAAGCTCATCAAGGACTTCAAGAGCGAAGGCCGGACCGTCCTCGTCTCGAGCCACGTCCTGCCCGAGATCGAGGCCTTGACGTCGCGGATCGTCCTCGTCCACCAGGGCAAGATCCTGGCCCAGGGGGACATCCCCTATATTCGCGAGCTCATCGAAGCCCATCCGCACCAGATCTCGGTCCGGTCGAGCGATCCGCGGGCCCTGGCCGCCCGCTTCCTTGGGGACAGGTCCATCCAAAAGATGACCTTCGCGGCCGACGGCCGGACGCTCGTCGTCGAGACGCACAAGAGGGACGACTTTTTCGGCCGCCTGACGGGCGTCGTGCTCGAGGACGGGATCGAGGTCGAGGAGATCTCGTCTCCCGACGACAACCTCCAGGCGGTCTTCGAGTACTTGGTGGGGAAGTGACATGAACACGCCAAGGTCTATCCGGGAGATCTTCGGCTTCTTCTTTTTCCTCGGCCGGAGGACCGGCAAGACACGGGTGTTCGCCCTGTTGGGTCTCATCCCGGTCGTGCTGGCCGTCGTCGTCCGCATCGTCCTCCACGGCCGGTCCGGCGACATCGCCGCCGTCTTCACCGAGATCCTGATGGTCTTCTTCCTGCAGTTTTACATCGTCATCCTGGCGCTGTTCTACGGCACGTCGGTCACGGCCGAGGAGGTCGAGAACCGGACGCTGTCCTATCTCATCACCCGGCCCCTGCCGAAGCCGGCCATCATCCTCGGCAAATATGCCGCCTACGCGCTGCTGATGTTCGCGATGGTGGCCGTCAGCCTGACCCTGTCCTTTTTCGTCATGAATGCCGCCCGTCTGCGCGAACCGGCCCTATACCTGACCTTCCTCAGCTACCTGGGCGTCCTCGGACTGGGAATCCTGGCTTATACGGCTTTCTTCACCTTCCTGGGGACGGTCCTCAAGCGGGCTATCCTCGTGGGCCTCGTCTTCGGCTTCGGCTGGGAGAACGTCATCCAGTATTTTCCCGGATCGACGCAGAGATTCTCCATCGTCCACTATCTGAAGTCGCTTTTGCCCTACCGCCCCGCCCCGGGCGGCGGGGGAAAAGGGGTCGCTCTGCTGCTCTTCCGATTGGAGCCCACGTCGACGCTTCTGGCCGTGCTGGCGCTGATCGGGATCGGCGCCGCGTTCCTGGCGCTGGCCTGCTGGCTCTTCCGGATGAAGGAATATCTCTACGAAGAGTAGGGCTACTTCTTCTCTTCCTGAGGCTCGTCCTTCTTGATCTTCATGAAGTCGCCGGCTTTCGACTGCGCGAGCTTGCCGAGCTTGTCCATGACCTCTTGGGACAGGCTGAGGTGGAGCCTGGTGAAGTCCGGGCCCGAAGTGATCTCGAGGCCGTTGAGGACGTCGCCGACAGCCGGTTCCTGGGCCGCCATCATGCCGCCCAAGGCCTTGAAGCCGTTCAGGGCCGAGGCCAGGTTCGCGTTCTGCTCCTTGGTCCCGCCCAGCGTCCGGATGTCGGCGGTGAAGGTCGCCAACTTGTAGTCGAACGCCATGGTCATGGCGGTGACGCCTTCGAGGACTTTGAGCTGGGGAGACGTCTCGATGCCCTTCTTGATGAGGTCCGGCGGAATAACGAAGGCCCCCCAAGCGATGCCGGCCTTGTCGACCTTCTTGAGAATGGCGGACATCTCGACGTTCTTGACGATGGATTCGGCCTTCTTCTGGTGGACGTCGATGATGCCCTTGATGCCCGCCTCGCTGCCGATGACGATGTGCGATCCGTCGAGGAAGGCCCCCCGGCTCGTCCGCTTTTTCTCCTCGGCTTCGAAGCCGGAGTAGATGGTGACGCCGTTGTAGATCTCCGTCTCGAGCTCGGGGGCTTTTTCCTTGAGCAGGCCGAGGAGCTTGTCCTTGTCGTACTTCAGGTTGACGATGACGCTTCCCTTCTCTTCTATGGCGGGAGGCGCGCCGTCGAGGCCGATGACGACGAAATTGATATCCTTCATCGGGTCGATGCCGCTCATCGTAACGAATTCGTCATACTTCTGTTTGGCCTGCGGGTCTTGGAGCGCTTTCACGGCCGCCTCGGTTCCCGTGATGCGCTGGACGTCGATGGCGATGACGCCGCCGGTCGGCTTCGGCAGGAGCCGAATCAGCGATTCAGCCATCGCGGCTCCCGACTTGACGCTTGATTGCGGGGCGCAGGACGCGAGAGCGACGGCCAGGACGACGGCCAAACCGATTGTTGTCGTTTTTTTCATTGTTTAGACCTCCTGTGAGTACCTCAGAAAATACGGATCCTGTCCCGAAAAGTTCCTCTCCGGAATATACCACCAAACCGGCCCCCAGGCAATGCGGCGCCCGCAACCTTGCGGCGAAGGGGCATTTTAGTATAATTCTAGGGACTTGGCGCCGCCCGGCGGTTCGCTATGGAGAAAGGAGTAAGGGATATGCGTCGACGATTTTCGGGACTCCTCATCGCGATTCTTGCGCTGGCTTGCTTTGCGCCTCCCGCGCGCAGCAACGACTATCCCGCCGTCTTGAGCCTCAAGGAACAGGCCGCAGTTTACGACGGCTGGCTCTCCGTCCGGCTGAACAAGATCCTGCCCGAGCTCATGAGGCGGGAGAAGCTCGACATGTGGCTGGTCATTTGCGAGGAGTACAACGAGGACCCGGTTCACCTCTCTCTCGTGCCATTCGCCAGCCTCTCGGCCCGGCGCCTGAGCATCCTCGTCTTCTTTGACCGGGGAGGGGACAAGGGCGTCGAAAAGTTCGCGGTCAGCCGCTACGGCATCGGCAACCTCTACCCGACCGTCTGGAAGGCCCCTGAGGAAGACCAATGGCGGGCCCTGGCCCGGGCCGTCAAGGAACGCGATCCCAAACGGATCGGCATCAACGAAGCGGACGTATTCGCGTTCGGCGACGGTCTCAGCGCGTCCAAGAAAAAGCTCCTCGTCCAGGCCCTCGGCCCGGAATATTCGAAGAGACTCGTCGGGGCCGAGCGGCTGGCCGTGGGCTGGCTCGAACGACGCCTCCCGGAAGAGATCGAGGTTTATCACCACATCTGCGCCATCGCCCATGCCATCATCGCCGAAGCCTTTTCTTCCAGGGTCATCACGCCGGGGATCACGACGACGGACGATGTCGATTGGTGGATCTGGGAGAAGATGCGGAGCCTGGGCCAGACGGCCTGGTTCAACCCGTCTATTTCTATCCAGCGCCCCAAGTCGAGCCCCTATGGAGACAGCCCCGTCATCCATCGGGGGGACCTGCTCCACTGCGATATCGGCATCAACTACCTGAGGCTCAACACGGACACCCAACAGCACGCTTACGTCCTCCGGCCCGGCGAGACCGAAGCACCCCAGGGGCTGAGGGAGGCATTGGCCCAGGGGAACCGCCTCCAGGACATCCTTATCGGGGAGATGAAGGAGGGGCTGACCGGAAACCAGGTCCTCGCCGCGGCTCTCAAGCGGGCCAAGGACGAGGGTTTAAGACCGAGCATCTACACCCACCCCCTGGGCGTCCACGGCCACGCGGCCGGCCCGACGATCGGGCTCTGGGACAGGCAGGACGGAGTGCCCGGAGCCGGCGACTACCCGCTCTATTTCGACACCGTCTATTCGATCGAGCTCAACGTCCGCGCGGCCGTCCCCGAATGGGACAACCAGGACGTCCAGATCGCCCTGGAGCAGGATGCCGCCTTCACCGGGAGCGGGAGCTTCTTCCTCGACCGGCGCCAGACCGAGCTCTGTCTCATCAAGTGAGCGACATGACCGAAGAACGAGCCGCCGTCGAAGCGACGGCTTTCCAGAAGATCCTGCGCGGGCGGCGGAGCATCCGCCGCTATCTTCCGGCGCCCGTCGAACGGGAGAAGCTCCTGGCTTGTCTCGAAGCGGCCCGCATCGCGCCTTCGGCCCACAACGTCCAGCCCTGGCGGTTCATCGTCGTCGACGATCCGGAGCTCAAGGACCGGCTCGCGGCCGCGGCCTTCTCCGGCATCTACTCCAGCTCGAAGTTCGCCGCCCGGGCTCCGGTCATCCTGGTCCTGCTGGCCAGGCCCGGCGGAACCGTCGTCCGCATCGGCGCCAAACTCCAGGGCGTCTCTTTCAACCTCATCGACATGGGCATCGCCGGCGAGCACGTCGTCCTCCAGGCCGAGGAGCTGGGCCTGGCGACATGTTGGATGGGTTGGTTCGACTACCGCAAGGTCCGCAAGGTCCTGAGGATCCCCCGGAAATTCAAGGTCGTGGCCATGATGCCGCTGGGGTACGCCGAAAAAAGGCCGACCCGCGAGCCGCCCCGGAAGACGCTCGAGGAGGTCGTTGGCTTCAACGGGATCCCCCCGGATTGAGAGGCTCGAGGATGCTTGTTTTCGTGGCCATAGCCCTGTCCATCTACGGTCTGATCAATTTCTATATCGGCCGGCGCGGCGCCCAGGCCCTGGCGTCGAATCCCGGGGCCCGCCGGATCTTCCTCATCCTTTTCGTCGGCCTCGCCCTGGTCTTTCCGTTGGGCCGCATCCTCATGGCCTTCGCCAGGGGATGGCTGACGTCGATCCTCGTCGAGGTCGGAACCTTCCACCTGGCCGTGATGCTCTACGGTTTCATGGCCGTTCTCGCCGTCGACCTCGTCCGCCTGGCGAACGCGTTCGTCCCCTTCCTTCCGAGGGGCCTTTTCGATCAGGGCGCGAGGACCGGGCCCGTCGTCTTCCTGGCCGTGGCCGGCGCCGTCGCCGCGACGATCGTCGCGGGCGCGTGGAACGCGACCCGCCTGAGGACCGTCGACCTCGACCTGCGGCTCCCGAGAAAGGCGGGGACGGCCGACCGGCTGACCGTGGTCGCCGCCTCCGACCTCCATCTGGGCACGCTCGTCGGCCCGTCGCGCCTTGAGAAGGTGGTTGAGTGCATGAATGCCCTCAAGCCCGACGTCGTTCTCTTCGCCGGCGACATCGTCGACGAGACCGTGACCGCGGAGATCGAAGCGGAGCTCGGCGGGATCATGCGCCGACTCCGGGCTCCGCTGGGCATTTACGCCGCGCCGGGGAACCACGAATTCTACAGCGGCCTCGAGAGGAATCTGGCCTGTCTCCGTTCCTGCGGCATCACGGTCCTCGAAGATCAGGCGGTCCGCGTGGCCGGCGCGTTCATTCTCGCCGGCAGAAGGGATCCGAGCTCGCTCCGCCAGGGAGAGCGGAGACTGGCCATTTCCGAAATCCTGGCCGGGGCCGAGTTCGACGGCAGCCTGCCCATCGTCGTCCTGGACCATCAGCCCCTCCACCTCGAGGAGGCGGAAAAGGCCGGCGTCGACCTGCAGATCTCGGGACACACCCACGACGGGCAGATCTTCCCGATCGACCTCATCAACCGCCTGATCTACGAGCTCAACTGGGGCTATCTCCGCAAGGGCGACACGCACTACTACGTGACGAGCGGCGCGGGAACATGGGGACCTCCCGTGCGAATCGGCAGCCGGGCCGAGATCGTCCGCATCCGGCTATCGTTCGACAAAACTCCCTGATCCGTATTCGCCCGGCCGTGACTTCGCGCTTCTAGCGAAAACCTGTTGCTTCTGCGCGGCGTTTGGCTAAGATAACTGCGGAGGGCAACATGAGGTCATTCCCAAGGGGCCGGGTTCTTATCGCCGCGGCCATGTTCATCGCCGGATCCGCCGCCGGCCCGGCCGTTTCCCCGGACGAGAAGTCGGTCGAGGGCACGATCGCGGAGTTCAGGATCGAGAGGGGGGATCTTGCGCTCCGCCGAAACGCCCAGCCGCAGACTCCCTTTGACAAGGTCGGGAGGCGATTCGCCCTCCTCGGATTCGAAAGCGGCGCGTTCGAGGCCTGGGCCTACCCCCTAAAGCTCCTCCGCAACTTCGAGCTTTCCTTCCTGCTCGGGACGAGCACGGTCCCCATCCAGGGCCGGGACATCGTCCGCTTCGTTTCCGTCGAGCCCGCCGTGACGACCCTGACCTATACCTATCAATCCTTCACCGTCAGGGCCCACTACATCGCGCCGGTCGACGAGTCCGGCGCCGCCATCCTCCTCGACGTCGATTCCACGGAGCCGCTGACCGTCGTCTGCAGTTTCATCCCCGTCCTCCAGCCGATGTGGCCGGCCGGCCTCGGCGGCCAGTACGCCTACTGGGACGACGGCCTCAAGGCCTATCTCATCTCGGAGCCGACGCGGAAAAATCATGGCTATCTGGGTTCGCCGTCGGCCCGCGGCATCTCCTATACGCCCGCCCACATGCTGTCCGACGTCCCGAACCAGTTCAAGATCGAGATCGCCGATCCCAAGTCCGTCGCCGGCCGTTTCATCCCCATCGTTATCGCCGGGGGGAAGGGCGTCCGCGACGACGTCAAGAAGATCTACCAGAGTATCGCCGCCGAGCCGGAAAAACGCTACCGCCGGGCGGTCGAATATTTCGCCGGTCTGCGCCGGACGACCCTCGGCGTCCGGACGCCCGTCCCGGAGCTCGATTTGGCCTTCGAATGGGCCAAGGTCGCCTTGGACGGACTCATCGTGGATAATCCCGATCTCGGCCGGGGTCTCGTCGCCGGGTTGGGGCCTTCGGGCACGGGCGGCCGGCCGGGATTCGGCTGGTTTTTCGGCACCGACGCGTATCTTAACTCGTTATCTTTCAACAGCTTCGGAAATACGACGGCTTCGCGCGATGGGCTCACCTTCACCCGGAAATGGCAGCGCCAGGACGGCAAGATGGCCCACGAACTGTCCCAGGCCGCCGGCTACCTCCGCTGGTGGGAGGACTATCCCTACGGCTACATCCACGGCGACACATCGCCCTATTACATCGTCGCCGTGGAGGATTATGTCCGAGCGACCGGCGACCTCGAATTCCTGAAGACCAGCTGGCCTTCGGTCCTCCGCGCCTACGATTGGTCACTCCTGACCGACGCTGACGGGGACGGACTCATGGATAACAGCAAGGCCGGGCTCGGCGCCCTCGAATTCGGAGCGCTGACCGGGATCCAGACCGATATATACCTCGGCGCCGTCTGGGCCCGGGCGAACCTGGCCCTGAAGAACCTGGCCGCGGCGATGGGGGACAAGGCCGTCGGGAAAAGGGCGGAAACGAACGCCGCCCGCGCCGAGAAGGCCTGGAGGGAAAAGTTCTGGGACGCGACAAACGGCCAGTATTCGTACGCCTTCAACAAGGACGGCCGGCTCGTGTCGGAGCTCACGCCCTGGAGCGCCGTCGGCCTCGCCTGGGGCCTCGGCGATTTCGAGCGCGGCGTCGATACCCTGGCCCGGATGAACCGGTCCGATCTGACCACGGACTGGGGCGTCAGGATGCTCTCCGACCGAAGCCCTCTCTTCGAGCCGCTGAACTACAACTATGGAGCGGCCTGGCCCTTCCTCTCCGGCTGGGTGGCCACCGCCCTCTTCGATTTTGACTTCCTTCCCCAGGGGTACCACGTCCTCATGGCCAACGCCCGGCACACCTACGATAACGCCCTGGGCACGATCATGGAGCTTTTTTCGGGATACCAGAACGCCTGGCCCCAGGAAGGGGTGCCTCACCAGGGCTTCTCCAGCACGGGGGTCGTCTTGCCGCTCGTCCGCGGCCTCCTCGGTCTCGAAGCGAGCGCGCTCGGCAAGAAGGCCGTTTTCCGGCCGGGCTTCCCGGCCGGCTGGCCGGCCGTCTCCATCTCGAATTGGAGGATCGGAGGAGCGGAGCTGGCCCTGGACTACACCCGTAAAAAGGATGGGATAACGCTCCGCGTCAGGTCGGAAAAGGCCGCAGGCATCAGCTTCGTTTTCGCGCCGGCGCTGGGTCTCGGAACGAAAGTCCTGGCGGCGAGCCGGAACGGCTCCCCGCTCGAGTTCGCGGCCGACGAACGCCCCGCCGCCCAGGCGGTCCGTCCACGGATGACGTTCCCGCTCTCGGGGGACGATACGATCGAGCTGCGGTTCACCCCGGCTCCCGAGATCGTCCTCCCCGACGTCCCGGCGATGACGGGGGACCTTGGCCGCGGATTGAGACTGGTCCGCTCGGGGCTCAACGGCCGCGAGCTCAAGCTGAGTCTCGAAGGGATAGCGGGGGAGACCTACGCGATCGACGTCCTCAACGGGGAGCGGGTCGAGTCGGTGGCGGGGGGCGCGTTCGACGGCCGAACCCTCACCGTCGTTTTCCCGTCCCTCGGCGAGGGATACATCGGGCGCGAAGTGACGTTGAGGATGAAGTAAATGAAACCGTATTCGAAGTCCGGTCGGGTTACTTCTTGACGGGGGGAGTGGCCGCCTTGCTCTGGTCGTAACGGCGGATGACCTCATCGGTGATATCGACCGTCGGGCTGAAGGTGACGACACCGCTCTGGATCGCGTCGAGGACGAGCTCGAGGCCGCGTTCCTTGGCCAGGTTCTCGATGATCGTGACCATCTCGAGGCGGATCTTCTGGACGAGGTTGGCGGAGAACTGATCGGCGTCGCGCGCGGCGTCCTCTTCGTAGCGTTTCCTTTCCGTCGTTTTCTTTTCGATGTCGGCCTGGATGCCCATGAGGGCTTCGTTGGTCATCGTCAGCCGGCCCGTGCTCAACTTGTTCTCGAGCAAGCGGATGCCGTCGTCGAGCTTCTGGATATCCGCTTTGATCTTGTTCCCACGGTCCTGCATCTGGCCCAGGATCTTTTTCCCTTCTACGCAGGTTTCAAACGCCTTCTGGGAGTTGATGATGGCGATCTTGGTCGTCTGCTGGGCGTATGAGGCGCCGGCGACGGCCAGGAGGAAGAGGATAATAAGAGGGGCATACGTTTTCAGTTTATTCATAGTGGCCTCCTTTGGTCCTATGCTTAAAAACTCATTCCCCGGGGGAATGGATTCAAGATTCTACCATGTTTAGGCGATTTTTTTAAGTATTTCCTCAACCCGCCCCAAGGCCCTGAGGAGATAGCCCCTTTCGGGACCGTAGCCGAAGCGCAGGTAGCCGTCCGTTTCGAAATGGTCGCCGGGGACGAGGAGGACGCTCTTTTCTCGGATCAGCCGCTCGACGAGGTCGGTCGAGTTGACCTTCAGGTCGTACTTGGCAAAACAGATGGCGCCGGCTTTCGGCGGCCGGAAGCTGAAGAGGCCGCCGTGGTCCTTGAGCCAGTTCTCGAGGACGGGAAAATTGGCGTTGAGGATGCCCCGTGTCCTCTGGAGCACCCGCTCCCTCGTCCCAGGGGCCAGGGCGATCGAAGCCAGCCGATCGCTCAAGGCCGACGGGGAGATCGTCGTGTAATCGTGGTAGGGCCAGGTCCGCTTGACGATCTCCTCGGGGCCGACGATCCAGCCGATCCGCAGGCCCGGCAGCCCGTAGGCCTTGGACAGGCCGTTGACCACGAGCGTCTTTTCCCATGTTCCCCAAAAGCTCGGCGTCCGGTCGCCGGAAAGCTCGGCCCCCTGGTAAACCTCGTCGGCCAGGATCCAGGCCCCGACGGCCGCCGCGAGGTCGACGATCCCCTTCATGATCTCCGGGTCGAGGACCGATCCCGTTGGATTGTTGGGATTGGTCAGAACGATGAGCTTGGTCTTCGGCGTCACCAGCCGTTTCATCTCGTCGAGGTCGGGCTGCCAGCCCAGGGCTTCGCGCAGATAGAAGGGCTTGACACGGGCGCCGAAAGCCCGCAGGAGTCCCCACATCTGCATGTAGTTCGGGAGCTCGAAGAGGACTTCGTCGCCGGGCTCGATGAGGCTCCACATGAGCAGGAAATTGGCCTCCGACGAGCCGGCTGTGGCCAGGATCTGCTCGAGAGTGATCCCCGGATAGAGGCGGGCGATGGCTTCCCGCAGGCCGGGGGTGCCGTTCGTCTGGGTGTAGCCGAGCTCGACCTCGGTCAAGGATTCGAGCTCGGCCGGGGTCAAGAGCTCCTTGAGGTTCAGGGGATGAACGCCGCTCTCGGACAGGTTGTAGTCGACGACGTTTTCCCAGGTTGACTGCATGCGTTCCATCTTGAAGATATCGATGTTCATGGAAAACCTCTCACGGTCTGGGGTTCAGATCTCGACCTTGAAGACGCCCTTGAAGGCGAAGCCAAAGACGATGGACAGGATGAGATAGGCCACGAGCCAATGGACGCGAAGGCCGAAGACGCTCAGGCTTTTCGCCGGATAGAGGACCTCGACCGAGCGGACAGGGGTCCCCGATGGGAGGGGGGGCTCCCCGGGGTAGAGGATCTGTTTCCAGATCGATCCCCGGGAGGCGAGGGCCGAGACCTTGGTCAAGGACCTGCCGCCGACGGTCACGGATTTTTCGATGGTCCGGCCGCCGGTCCGGAAAAGAAGGCGTCCCGCCCCCTCGGAAACAGCCTTGATCCTCCAGGCGACCTCGTGCCTGTCGGGAATGCGCACGGCCGGGGAGGAGATCTCGAGGCCGGGCGGCGCTTCGAGTTGGAGGTCGAGCGAAACGGGGTCGGCGTTCTCCTCGAGGCCGACCTTGACCAGCGTCTCTTGGCCCGGGGCGAGAGGCGCCCGGTCGAACCAGAGGCTGAGCTGAACCAGGATGAGGACGAGGGGAACGATCATGACCAGCAGGGGCTTGAGGTTCGCGGCCATGTAGGCCAGGTTGGCCTTGAGGATGGCCGCCTGGGCCCGGAGGGTGACGCGCATGTTGTCCTTGTACAGACGCAGCTCGAGGAGGTGGGCCTTGATCCGGTCCTTGGCCTTGCGGATGGCCGCCTGGTTCGAAGTGAGCTTGTAGACCTCGAGCATCAGCAGGGCCGTCAGGAGGGATACGGCTGCCATCCCGAACCACGGAGGCAGCCCCCGGAAGGGCAGAAGGATGACGTCGACGACCCGGCCGAAGACGAGGTTGACGATATACATAACGCTTAGGAAATGTAGCCCAATCCTTTGAGCTTCTTCTTGATCTCCTCTTCCGAGTCCGCTTCCTCGATCTTGGCCACCTCTTTTTCGAGGCAGTGGGTGATGAACTCCTCGACCGAGGAGTAGCCCGACATCTTGGAATACTTCTTGATCTTGTCGAGGAGGGCCTTGTCGATCTTGACTTTCGCGCCGGCCATCTCGCTTCTCCTTTCGCCGTCGTTATTCGAGGACGTTCTTTCCGATCATCTCTTTGGGCGTGTCGACGCCGAAGACGCCGAGGACCGAGGCGGTCAGGTCGTGGAGGGCCGGGGCCTCGGCCGTGATCTTCCGGTTGGCGAAGACGATGCCGGGGAGGACCTCCGGCGCCGACATGTGGTCGCCGCTCCACTTCTGGGTGTTGTCTTCCAGCACCTCTCTGGGGAAGCCGCCGAGGGGGGACTGCCATGAGATCCGGTAGCCGCGGTTGAACCCGAGGACGATGTCCGGGGCCAGGGCCAGGTTCGATCCGTGGTACGTATCCTTGGCGACGAAGGCCTTGAGGACGGCCCGCTCGCCCGTCTTGGGATCGGTCAGGGCCTCGAGCTTCTGGGCGATCTCCCGAACGAGGTTGTCCTTGTCCGGCCCAGGCGTGACAGTACCCGTGCCCTCCCGGCCTCTCTCGTTGATGTAGAGGCTGTTGAGCCCCATGCCGTAGGCCCGGGTTTTGGACCAGTCGGTGTTATCGAAGAATTGGGATTCCGCCTGTTTCCAGGGCTTGGCGAGTTTGTGGTAACCGGCCTGGAGCAGCCAGGTATTGAGGTTGAAGCCCCGGCGGAAGGTGTTGAACCCGTGGTCCGACATGGCGACCACGACCGTGTCCTTGTCGGCTTTGCGCAGGGCCATGTCCAGGGCCTTGTCCATTTCGCCGTAGGTCCTGGCGATGACGTCGCCGTAGCGCGCCGCGAGCTTTTCGTCATAAGCGGGATGCCCCGGGTCGGTCAGACGCCAGAACATGTGCTGGCGCTGGTCGGCGTTCGAGAAATAGAAAAAAAGCAGCCCTTCGTCGAAGCGGGCCAGCTCGTATTCGAGCATGGCCATGCTCTCCTCGTAGATCATGTTGTCGAGCGTCAGGAATTCCTCTTCGTCGAGGACGCCGTTGTCGAGGGCGCTCGTGTCGGCCGGCAGGCCCTTGGTGAAGTAGGGCCCGAAGCGGCGCTCGAGCTCCTTGGAGTACGACTCCGGTGTCGAGATGGGCAGGGCCGGCCGGGCCGGGTCCATGTGGATGGGCGAGACGTAGAGCTTGAACTTAGGCCGGACCTCCTTGAGGTAGAACAGGCATATGCCGTGAACGCTCTGGGTCGGAATGAGGCTGAAGCTGACCTGCTTCCAGCCGCTCCATTCCTTCTCTCTCAGGATGAACTCCTGGCCTTGGATGACGATCTTGGCTGCGGCGTTCGCGGGGTCGATGAACACCTGGAAGGGAATGGTCGCTTCCGGGGCGTCGGTCCGGAAAGTATTCACCGGGCCCGGGAGTTCGGCCTCGACCCTATTGCCGACGACATAGACATCGTGGACCTTGCCGCCGCCGCCGGCCTCTTGGGTGATGGCCGTCGCCTCGTTCGTATAATACCTGAAGAAGCCGTAGGAGCCCTTGAGGTCGGGAGTGTTCATTCCGGCGAGCGTCCTCTGTTTCGATTCGACGGGCGGGTAATTGGACGGCATCTTGAAGACGGTCGCCGGAACTCCCGCCTCCTCGAGGACCTGCCAAAAGGCCTTGCCTTTACGCAGGTTGCGGATCTGCCCGCCCGAGAGGGGGATGACCGTCTTGCCTATGCGGATGGTCTTTGATGCGCCCGACGTCTCGGTCGCGGAGAATACGGGAAAGTAGGTCTTTGGGTCGCGATTGAAAAAGTCGAAAATGCCGTGTCCGCCGGGGTCCATGCCGGTGGTGAAATTCGACCAGGCGACCGGTGTTTGCGGCGGCAGGCTCGTCCGGAGCGGCCGGAAATCGCCGCCCTGGAGGAGGAGTTTCCGGAAAGCCGGCAGCCGTCCCTCGTCGATCCACATTTTCGTCAGCACGGGGTCCAGGCCGTCGAGGCCCAGGACGATCATTTTTTTCGTGGACCGCGCCCGGCCGTAGACCTTGGGCGTGAACCGCGCGGCGCCGCCCAGGCCGAGAGCGGCGGAGGCGGCGATGCCGGCTTTCATGAATTCCCTGCGGCTGATGCCTGCCCGTTTTTTCTCGTTCATGATACCTTTCTCTGTTTCGCGCCGGGGAGACCGGCGATGTCGACGAGGCCGCGGCCGTCCATATGGGCCGGCGGGGTGACCCCGAAAAGCTCCAGAACGGTCGGGGCGATGTCCATGATCGACGGGCTGGCCGTCTTGATCCTGAGGTTCGAGAAGAGGACCCCCGGGACGAGGGCCGGGTCGATGCAATGGTCCCCGCTCCAGGCCTTGGTGTTGTCGTCGATGACGACCGCGTTGACGACGCCGGTGACGCCGTCCCAGGACGCCCGGTATCCTTCGTTATAGCCGATGATGAGGTCCGGCGCGTTTTCCTTGTAAGGGCCGGAATAGACGGCATCG
>Ga0154715_1103_pt1 | contig 14663 bp, 10 predicted proteins | sample Rifle2008BG16ft_FD_105723 | JGI IMG/M metagenome (GOLD analysis project Ga0154715, IMG submission 105723) | Candidatus Aminicenantes bacterium RBG_16_63_14 | reverse complement strand
ATCGAGGACGGTCCGACCCTGACCCACGGCGGCATGAAATACGGGGCCGGCATCGTCGCCGCCAGGAAGTACGGCGCGGCCGAGATCATCGACCCCCGCCCCTTCGCCGTCGGCACGATCAAAAAGACCTTCGAGAAATACAACCACCTCGACAACGTCCTGCCGGCCATGGGCTACGGCGAAAAGCAGACCCGCGAGCTGGCCAAGACGATCGAGGCCATCCCCTGCGACCTCGTCGTCAGCGCGACACCCATCGACATCACCAGAGTCATAACCGTTTCGAAGCCCATCCTGCGCGTCGGCTACGAGCTCGAGGAGATCGGCTCGCCCACGCTCAAGGACGTGCTCAAGAAATTCTAGGCTTCGATGAGACCAAAGATCGCCCTCGTCGCCTTCGGCGGCAACGCCATGCTCCCCGAAGACCAAAGAGGTCTGCAGACCGAGCAGATGCGGAACGCGCAGAAGGCGGCCGAGCTCATGGTCCACATCGTCCGCAAGGGCTACGAGCTCATCATCGTCCACGGCAACGGCCCCCAGGTCGGCAACCTGCTCATCCAGATGGAGGAGGCGGCCAACAAGATCCCGCCCTATTCGCTCGACGTCTGCGACGCCATGACCGAGGGCAGCATGGGCTACATGCTGGAGAGGGCGATCATCAACGAGCTCCGCCGCCGTTCGATCGACAAGGAGGTCGCCTCTCTCATCACCCAGGTCGTCGTCGACAAGGACGACCCGGCCTTCGGGAAGCCGACCAAGCCGGTCGGCCCGTTCTACTCGAAGTACCGGGGGCAGCAGCTCGCCCGCGAGAAGAAGTGGACGATGATCGAGGACGCCGGCCGGGGCTACCGCAAGGTCGTCGCCTCGCCCAAGCCCATCGACGTCGTCCCCAAGGGGATCATCCGCGAGCTCGTCGAGGCCGGCCGCATCGTCATCGCCGCAGGCGGGGGGGGCATCCCGGTCATCATCAACGGCAACGGCCTCTTCGAGGGCGTCGAGGCCGTCATCGACAAGGACTACGCCGCGAGCCTGATCGCGCGCGAGGTCAAGGTCGACCTGTTCGTCATCCTGACCGCCATCGAGCGCGTCTACATCAACTTCGGCAAGCCCGACCAGGCGGAGGCCCCGGTCCTGACGGTGGACGAAGCCCGCAAGCATTTGGCCGACGGCCAGTTCCCGGAGGGGTCGATGGGGCCAAAGATCCGGGCCGCCGTCGAGTACATCGAGGCCGGCGGCCGGGAGGTCCTCATCACCAAGGACGCCCACCTCAAGGCCGCCCTGCTCAACCGGTCGGGGACCCGGATCGTCGCTTCGACTTAGGAGGAACCGCGATGCAGAAAGATTTCCTGTCCATACGCGATCTGAGCATCTATGAATTCGGCCGGCTGCTCGACCACGCCACGGAGGTGAAAAAGCACCCCGACAAGTACCGCAAGGCGCTCAAGCACAAGATCCTGGCCATGATCTTCCAGAAACCTTCCCTGCGCACGCGGATGACCTTCGAAGCGGGCATGCTCCAGCTCGGCGGCGAGGCCATCTACCTCGCCCCCTCCGACATCCAGATGGGCAGCCGCGAAGGCGCCTACGACATCGGCAAGAACCTCGAGCGCTGGGTCGATGGGATCATGATCCGGACCTTCGGGCACCAGATCGCCGTCGACCTCGCCGCCAGCACGAAGATCCCTGTCATCAACGCTCTAACCGACCTGTCCCACCCCTGCCAGGCGATGGCCGACTTCCTGACCCTGCGAGAACACAAAGGCTCCTTGGCCAACCTCAAGCTGGCCTACGTCGGCGACGGGAACAACGTCTGCCACAGCCTCATGCTGGCCGCCGCCCGCGGCGGGACGAAGATGGCCGTCGGCACCCCCACCGGCTACGAGCCGAAGCCCGAGATTGTCCGGGCGGCCAGGGAGGACGGCAAGGACACCGGCTTCGCCCTGACGCTGACGACCTCCGCCGAGGAGGCCGCGAGCGGGGCCGACGCCGTCTACACCGACGTCTGGGCGTCCATGGGCCAGGAGGCGGAAAAGGAAGCCAGGGCCCGGATCTTCGCGCCCTACCAGGTCAACGCCCGGCTCATGTCCCACGCCAAGAAGGACGCCCTCTTCATGCACTGCCTGCCGGCCCACCGCGGCGACGAAGTCACCGACGAAGTCATCGACTCGCCCAACTCCGTCGTCTACGACGGGGCCGAAAACCGCCTCCACGCCCAGAAGGCCATCCTCCTCGCGCTGATGGGGAAAAAAGACTGACCATGGACACAGAAGCGACCAACCTTACCACGGTCTCCGCGGACGACCTCGCCCTCGTCGAGCGGGAGCTCGAGCGGACGCCCCACCCCCAGTCGACGCGGGACCTCGCCGGGAAGCTGGCCTTCGAGAAGACGGCCTCGGAACGGACCCAGGACGTCAAGAAGTACGACCCGTATGCCCGCTATGAGGTGGGCGACTTCATCGAGAAGGACTACAACGAGCCCCTGACCGTGGGCAGCAAGTCCGTCGAGCATTTCGAAGGCCGGATCATCCTTAAGGTCGTCGCCAAGACATTCTCCAAGCACTTCAACTGCGAGATGCTCGAGGTCGGCTACCCCGGAGGCGGCGTTTTCCGAAAGTACATCGATTACATGAAGAAGACGAGGACCCAGGTCCTGCTCCCGTCGAGCCTCGAAGGTCGGAGCGAGGCCGCGGAGATCATGGCCAAGGGCGACGATCCGCGGCTGACCGAGTTGCCGATGACCGAGCGCGACCTCAGGACGCTCGAGAAGAACCTCCGCGCCCGGCTGGCCAAGCACCCGAACGTCTTCGGCTGGAACGATTTCTGGCAGCTCGCGGCGAAGCGCGTCGACATCCTGCCGGAGAAAGTCCGGGAGATCGAGGGCGAATTCGTCGCGACCCGGCGCTCGGCCGCGGCCGAGGACTTGGTCCGGAAATTCTTCGGCCTGGAGGCCTCGAGCGACCTCTTCGACCTGACCTGCCTGAGCCTCAGCACCCTCCTCGAGAAGAAATACAAGAAGGAATTCATCCTCCTCGCCGACTCCGGCTGGGGCAAGTGGCACCTCAAAACGATCCTCAACGCCCTGCCCGAGCGCCTCGCCCTAGCCGCCCCGATGATCAAGCTCCCCGAGCTCGAGGCGGTCGAGAAGCCCGAGATGAGCATCGTCCAGACCTTCCCGATCAAGATTTACCTCACCTGGCGCGAGATCCTCTCGGGCGGGATCAAGGTCCCCCGCAGCCTGGGCAAGGAGCTCGCCCACGCCCGCGAGTACACCTTCACGGATCCCGAAGAAGGGAAGCCCTACACGCTCTATTACTACCCGAACCAGAGCTTCTTCCTGGGTCTCCAGGACTTTTACACGCAGTACAACATCCCCCAGGGGGCGAGCCTGACCCTCGAGAAGACCGGCCCCAACACGTTCAAGTTCTGGGTCAAGAAATCGAAGAAGAAGATGTCCGTCCTCCGGCTAGGCTACGACGCCGAAAAGGATGAGTTCCTGGACGCCGGCGAGGAGGCCTACACCTTCTCCGAGCCCAACAAGATCATCTATATCGAGCGCGAGACGCTCGGCCGTCTCCTTCCGCTCGCCGCGACGCGCGAGGACCTCGACCTCAAGGACCTCGTCGTCCTCGTCTTCAAGGACCCGGCCCTGGCCACGTCCGCGCACTCCCTCCACTTCCTGCGGGCCTACCACCTCATCGATATCGTCCGCCAGACGACACAGGAGGACGTGGAATTCACCCTCCTGAACTCGCCTGAATTCACCAAGTCCGACAAGAAAAAGGGCGTTTTCACTTATCACGAGCCCTTCGTTCCGGAGGAGGTGCCCGTCGAGACCGCCTTCGCCGAAGTTTACGGGGAGCCCGCAGCCGAGGCCTACACGCCCGAAGAAGCGGCCCTCGAAGCCGTGGCCGAAGAGCTCCGCAGAGCCAAGCTCGAAACCGGCTTCGAGGCGCCCCCTGAGGGGCGGCCGAAGGCGCCGGTTCCCTCCCCGGAGCCGGACGCCCCGCAGAAAAAGGACAAGGCGTTCAAGAAAAAGAAGCCCAAGTCCGAGGGCGAAAAAGGCCCCCGCCCGAAGAAGAGCGAACGCCGGGTCATCGAAGAGAAGATCGTCGAGGAAGAATCGGTCCAGGAAGCCCTGGCCGCCGTCAAGGAAAAAGAGGAAGAGGGCCTCGAACAGCGGGCCAAAGAGAAGAAAGAGGAGTTCAAGCCGGCCCCGAAAGAGGAGCCCAAGTTCGGCATCTTCGGCGACCTGCTCAAGACGGCCCTTAAGAAAAAGGACGACAAGAAGCCCGAGGACGACACGAAGTAAGCCGCCCTCCGGGCCGGCAGACCTTAAAGGATATCCCTAACCGAGCCCTTCCGGCGCGTTACCCTCATGCTGTCCAGCAACTCGAGGAGGGGGATGCTGTACTTGCGCGACAGGCCGGTCATCTCCTTGAAATCGGCGACGGTCAATTCCCGCTTCCCGGAGCCGCGGATCTTGCGGACGATCTCGTCAAGCCAGCGGGAATGGAGGATGAACCCGTCGATGCCCTCGACGATCTTCTTCCGCTCGGCGAGGACGGCGAGAAGAGTCTGAAGCTTTCCCGGCGTGAGCTTGAACTTCGCCCGGATGTCGTCCAGGGTCACGCTGCCGAGCTCGCCGCTGAGGACCATCCCTTCGAGCGCGGCCAGGGTTTCCTCGTCGGCGGCCGTGAGGGGGATGCGGAAATCGGGAAGACGGACGACTCCGGCCTCTTCGATGGCCCGGCCTTCCTTGGCCAGGAGACGGAGGGCCAAGACGAGGACCGTACGGGGCGCATCGAAGCGCTTCTCGAGCTTCTCGAGAGGCGCCCCTCGCTGGGAGGGATGCTTTTTATGGTATTGGGTGAGGAAGGAAACGACCCGGCCGCGGAGAAAATCCAGGCTGTCCTGGGAGACGAGGTGAAGGGGCGTAAAAACGAGGATGCGGACCTTGCCCTCCTCCTCGAGGGCCCGGGCCAGGGCCTCGACGCGGGACTTGGGCAGGCGGCAGAAGGAGGCCAGGTCTTCTCCCTTCCGGCCTTTCAGGCCGCCGAGCTCCGCCAGGGCCAGGAGCATGTCTTTTTCCCCGAGGGCGAGCCGTGCCAGAAGGGCCATGCGCTTCGAAAGCTTGATCTCGTCGGGGGAAGGAGCGCCCGGGTAGAGGCACTTCCCGCAGCCGAGGATCTCGCCGGCCGCATTCCGGACTTCGAACGGATCTCCCCACTTGACATCGACCGGCCCGGCGGCGACGACGCGGACGAACGGGGCCTCCTTCCGGCCGGGGACCGCGTAGTCCGTGAATCGGGCGGCGACGCCCCCCCCCAGGAAGACGGCTTCGGCCTGGAGGTCCGGGCCGTCGTTCCCCAGCGGGAAGTCGAGGACGGCGTCGAACGCGGGCGCTTTCATGGGCGGCTTTCCTCCTGGTCCGCCGCCGGGACGAAGCTCATGCGGCGCATGGCCGGGTCGCAGGAGACAAGGATGACACGAACTTCGTCCCCCAAGTCAAACGACTTCCGGCGGCGCTTGGGCCTCAGCTGACGGGCCGCGGGCTTAGGATCGTAAGCGCCGCTCAGGGAGTCGAAAGGCAGGAGACCGGAAACGAAATACTCGTCGACCTCGACGATGAGGCCGGCCTTTACGATGTCGACGACCATCCCCCGGAACTCGTCGCCCAACCGGTCCTTGAGCAAACGGAAGATGCGCCACTCGACGAGAGACTGTTCGGCCTCGGCGGCGTTCCGTTCCCTCTCGGAGGACTTCCCGGCGATCGCGTCGAGGGGAAGCCGGCTCGCGCCCTCTCGGGCGAGGAGGCCTTTGAGCAGGCGGTGGACGATGAGGTCGGGATAGCGCCGGATGGGCGAGGTGAAATGGGTATAGTCGGCCTTGGCCAGACCGTAGTGGCCGACGTTTTTGGTCGCGTAGACGGCGAGTTTCATGGCTCGCAGGACCTGCAGGCCGACGAACTTCTCCCCCGCGGAGCCCCGGGCCCTTTCGAGGACGCGCTGGAGGTCCTTGGAGCGGACCTTGGCCGGCTCCGGAAGGGTCAAGCCAAAATGGAGGATGAGGTCGCGCAATTTTTCCAGGTCGGAGACCGCCGGAGGAGGGTGGACGCGGTAAATGGACGGGATCTTCCTGTCCGAAAAAGCAGCGGCCACGGCGACGTTGGCGGCGACCATGAACTCCTCGATGAGGCGGTGAGCCTCGTTCCGCTCGGCGGCCGCGACCGCCAGGAGCTTGCCTTCCTCGTAGACGAGCTCGGGCTCGACGAGGTCGAAGTCGAGGCTCCCTTCGGCCAGGCGGCGTTCGCGCAGGGCCCGGCCCAGCTCCCGCATCAGCAGGAGGTCGGGGACGACGTCGGCGTAGGCCTTCGTTTCTCCGGCGTCACCCTCGAAGATCTTGAACACCGACGTGTAGGTCATCCGGTGGGCCGTGCGGATGATGGAGGGGGCGAACTCGGTCTTGCGGACCCGGCCGTCCTCGGCGATGTCCATCAGGGCCGAAACGGTCAGCCTCGGCTGCCGGGGCCGCAGGCTGCAGAGATCGTTGGAGAGTATTTCGGGGAGCATCGGCAGGGTCAGGTCGGGGAAATAGACGCTCGTCCCCCGTTCGCAGGCCTCGCGGTCGAGCGGACTGTCGGGCCTGACGTAGTGGGAGACGTCGGCGATGTGGACGCCCAGGCGCCAGCCTCCGGCGGGGAGCCGCCGGACGCTGACGGCGTCGTCGAAGTCTTGGGCCTTCTCGCCGTCGATGGTCACGGACGACCAGTCCCGAAAATCCCGGCGCCCCTCGAGCGCGGCGGCGGGGACGGCGGCCGGGATGGCCGCGGCTTCCCGCGCGGCGTCCTCGGCGAATTCGGACCGGAGCCCGTAGCGACGGACGACCACCTGGGCGTCGACCCCCGGGTCCTCGGGCTTGCCGAAAACCCGCGTGACGGCCAGGGTCGCCCTGTCGGCCTCGACGATCATCCCCGGGGAGGGTTGGAGCCGGCCGCGCGACTTGAGCGGGACGTCGTCCTGCGAAAGGGAGTCGAACGGCTGGAGGAAGGGAGCGCCGCCCCGCTCGCGGTAGATCCCCAGAAGCACGGTCCGGCCCTTCCTGAGGATGCGCTCGATCCGTCCTTCGGGCTTGCCGAACTTGCCCCGCTCGTTGACGACGACGGTCACCTCGTCCCCCGGCATGGCGCCCAGGGCGTGCCGGGCGGGGACGAAGATGTCCTCGCCGCCGCCCTCCGGCGTGACGAAGCCGAAACCGGGACGGGCGGTGACGAATCGGCCGCGGACAAGCCCGGTCTTTTCGGCGAGCAGGAAACGGCCGCGGAGGGAACGGACCTCGCCCCGGGCTTTGAGCTTGCGGATTTCCTCGAGGAGCTTGGCCCGGTCCCGACGCTTGACGCCGAGCTCAGCCAGGATCTTGTCGAAAGGCAGGCCCTCCTTGTGCTTCTTGAGGAGGGCGAGGACCTTGACGGAGGCCATGGAGCATTCTCTCAGTAATAAAAAAGGGAGACGTGGGGGATCCTGCGGCCGTCCCTCGAAGCCTTGACAACCTTCCTGCGGACCAGGTCGTCGAGGCCTTCGGGCCGCCGGCCGCGGAACTTCTTCCGGACCTCGGCTGCGGCCGCCTCCTTTTCCGCGGCCGTCGCCCGGGCCCAAAGGATATCCTCGACTTCGGCGTCCAGCCGCTCGAGGGCCGCCTCGTCGGGTTTCACCGCGGCCAGCGCGTCCAGGGCCGCTTGGAGCAGAGGGGCGAGCTCCTTATCTTCGGGCGGGAGGGCGCGGAGCCCTTTTTCGACTTCCCGGCGGGCCCTGTCCTTTTTCCCGGTCCGCGGCTCGGCGGCCTTTACCCGGCCGGCGGTCCGGTCTTTGTGCTGGGCGAAGGACGCGTCGACCTGCCTCTCGCAAAAGGAAAGGGAGACGCCCTTCGTCCCCCGGCGCCGCGTCCTGAGACCGTCGAAGGTCCGGCCGATGCCCTCGAGTACGACGCGCACGGGGATCCTTTTCGCCTCCCACGCGGCGATCGTCGACTGGTCCTTGGGCGACAGGAAGAACGGCCCGCCGCGGCGCTCGAGGAAGGCCCGGGCGATCGTCTGGTAATAGCCGCTCTGGCCCTTGTCTTCGGTGGTCATGGTCGTCCGGCCTGCGCGCGGCCTAGGCCCGGGCGGCACGGTTTCTCGCGTGGATGATCCGCAGGCCCTCGAGCACGAGATCCGGCTCGTAGGCCTCGATCGCCGGAAGCTCGGCCGCGACCCGGCTGCCGAAACCGCCGGTGGCGATGACCCGGACGTTCTTGCCGAGCTCCTTGCGGACCTCCTCGATCGTATTCGTGACCAGGCCGATGTAGCCGAAGTAGAGCCCGGACTGCATACTGGACACGGTGGTGCGGCCTATGGCCCGCTTCGGTTTCCGGATTTCGATGCGGGGCAGTCTGGCCGTTTTGAGATAGAGGGCCTCGGCGGCGATCTGGATGCCCGGGGCGATGGCCCCGCCCAGGTATTCGCCCTTAGCCGAGACGGCGTCGAACGTTGTCGCCGTGCCGAAATCGACGACGATGGCCGGACCGCCGTACTTTTCGAAGGCGGCGACCGAGGCCGCGATCCGGTCCGCCCCGACCTCGAGGGGATTCTCGTAGAGGATGGGCATGCCCGTCTTGAGGCCCGGGCCGACGACGCTGGCCGCCGTGCCGAAGTAATCCCGGCACATCTCCTCGACGACAGGGGTCAGGGGAGGGACGACGCTGGAGATGATGGCGCCGGAGATCTTCCCGGTCTGGAGCCCGGCGACCTGCATCAGGTTGAGCAGGATGGCCCCGTACTCGTCGCCCGTCTTGTCGCTGTCCGTCTTGACCTTCCAGCTCTTGACGAGCTTCTTGCCGCGGAAGAGCCCGATGGCGATCGTCGTGTTCCCGACATCGAAAGCTAAAAGCATCGCACGTCTCCTAGTTACGCCCCGTCGAGGCCCAAGACGGATTCGAGGACGACCGTCCCGCCCGCGCCGGCGCGTTCGACGACGAGCCGGCCCTCCGCGTCGAGACCCCGGCAGGTCCCCATGAACGTCCCGGCGGCCGTCACGACGCGGATGGACGCGCCCGGAGGAAAGGCCAGCCTCTCTTCGAACGCCCTGACGACCGGCTTCTTCGCTCCCCGGGTGAGGGCATTATACCAGCAGTCGAGAGCCCGGCAAAGGCCGGCGAAAAGGGACTCGTTCGTCGCCGCTCCGCCGCCGGCGAGCCGAAGGGACGTCGCGGAAGAGCGCAAGTCCGCGGGGAAATCCATGAGCCCGTGGCCGACGTTGACGCCGACGCCGACGACGGCGAAGTCCCCGCCCGCTGCGCCGGTGACGCTCTCGGACAGGATGCCGCCGAGCTTTTTCCCGCCGTGGACGAGATCGTTCGGCCACTTGAGCCGGACCTCGATCCCGGCCGCGGCCAGGATGGCGTCCGATGCGGCCAGTCCTGCGGCCAGAGGCAGCAGGTGAAGGAACGGCACGGGTCCGCCGCCGGAAGCGCGGAGGATGAACGAAGCGTAGAGTCCCAGGCCGGGGGGCGAATGCCAGGTCCTCCCTTTCGTCCCCCGGCCCCGGGTCTGTTCCCCGGCGACGACGGCCGTCCCGTGCGCCGCTCCGTCGAGGGCCAGAGCGCGGGCCGCGTCGTTCGTCGAGGAGACGCTCTCCAGGCGATGGACGATAGTTCCGACGGGCATGGGTCCCCGCCCCCTCCGCGTCAAGATGAGACGGAGAGCTTGGCCAGGTTCTGGCCGAGCTTCTCCCGCCTGGCCCGGAGCCCCTCGAGCCGGGCCCGGTTTTCCGCGACCACAGCCGTGGGCGCCTTGGCCGCGAAGTCGGCGTTCTCGAGCTTCCGTTCGATCTTCGCGGCTTCCGCGTCAACCTTGGCCAGCTCCTTCCGGAGCCGTTCCCTTTCCTGACCGAGGTCGGCGGGTTTCTCCAGGACGATCCCGATCTCGAAGGGGCCGGCGACACCCTTGAGGAGGCTCTTCCCTTCCGGCAACGCGGCGGCGAATTCGAGGCTCGAGAGCCCGGCCAAAGCCCGGATGGACGCCGCCTGGGCCTCGAGGGCGGCCGTCTCTTCACGGCCGGCCGCCTTGACGATGAGGCGGAGCTTATCTTTGGGCGCGATGCGGTTCTCAGCCCGGACCGTCCGTGTCTCGACGATGACCGCCTGGACGAGGGCCATGACCCGCCCCGCATCCTCGTCCTGCCGGCCCGTTTCGGGGACCGGGAAGGGCGCGACAGTGATCGATCTTCCCGCCCCGGGCAGGTGTTGCCAGATCTCCTCGGTGATGAAGGGCATGAAGGGATGGAGGAGCCGCAGGATGCGGTCGAGGGCGTCGGCCAGGACGGCTTCGGTCGTCGTGTTGCCTTGGCGCAGGCCGACCTTGGCGAATTCGATGTACCAGTCGCAGAACTCGTGCCAGACGAAGTGGTAGACGAGGTCGGCCGCTTCATAGAACTTGTACTGCTCGAGGCTCGCTCCGATCTCGGCCGTGACGGCGTCGAGCCGGCTGCGGATCCAGCGGTCGGCGAGCGACAGGTCGGCCTCCCGGACCTCGGCCCGGTCCGCTTTGATGTTCATCAGAACGAAGCGCGAGGCGTTCCAGATCTTGTTGACGAAAGCCTGGTAGCCGGCCATGCGGTCCTCGGACAAGGCCAGGTCCATACCGGGCACGGCCAGCGCGGCCAGGGTGAAGCGCAGGGCGTCCGTGCCGTACTTGGCGATCATCTCCAGCGGGTCGATGATGTTGCCCTCGGACTTGCTCATCTTGCGCCGCTTGAGATCCCGGACCAGGCCGTTGATGAAGACCTGGCGGAAGGGGATCTCCCCTCGGAACTTGAGGCCCATCATGATCATACGGGCGACCCAGAAGAAGATGATGTCGAAGCCGGTGGACATGAGGTCCGTCGGGTAGAAGGTCTTGAGGTCTTCCGTTTCATCGGGCCAGCCGAGCGTCCCGAAGGGCCAAAGAGCCGAAGAGAACCAAGTATCGAGGACGTCCTCGTCCTGGTCGAGCGGACCGCCGCATTTCTCGCACTTCTCCGGCGCCTCCATGGCCACCATGATGTGCTCGCAGTCCCGGCAGTGCCAAGCCGGGATGCGGTGGCCCCACCAGAGCTGGCGGGAGATGCACCAATCGTGGATGTTGTACATCCACTCGAAATATGTCTTGGCCCAGTTGGACGGGACGAACTCGATCGAACCGTCCTCGACGACGCGGATGGCCTCGTCGGCCAGCGGCTTGATGCGGACGAACCACTGCCAGGAGAGGTGGGGTTCGATGACGTTCTTGCAGCGGTAACAGTGGCCGACGGCGTGGTCGTGGTCCTCGATCTTGACGAGAAGGTTCTGCTCGCGGAGCTTCTCGACGACCTTGGCCCGGCAGGCGAAGCGGTCGAGGCCGGCGAACTCCGGGCCGGCCGCCTCAGTCATTTTCCCTGCGCCGTCGATGACGATGACCTGCTCCAGCCCGTGTTTTTTCCCGAGCTCGAAGTCGACGGGGTCGTGCGCCGGGGTCACCTTGACCGCGCCCGTGCCGAAGTCGCGCTCGACGCGCTCGTCGGTGATGACCGGGATGGGGCGGTTCAGGAGCGGCAGGATGACGCGCTGACCGTGGAGGTGCCTGTAGCGCTCGTCATCGGGATGGACGGCCAGGGCCGTGTCCCCGAGCATGGTCTCCGGCCGCGTCGTGGCCACGACCACGGACTCCTCCGACCCTTCGACCGCGTAGCGGATGTGCCAGAGCTTGCCGCGCAGGTCCTTGTGCTCGATTTCGATATCGGAAAGGACGGTCCGGCAGTGCGGACAGCGGTTGACGAGGAAGTAATCGCGGTAGATCAGACCCTCGTCATAGAGTGAAACGAAGACCTGGTTCACGGCCCGGCTGAAGTCCGGGTCCATGGTGAACCGTTCCCGGGACCAGTCGAGCGAGGCGCCGAGCTTCTTGAGCTGGCCGGTGATGACCCCGCTGTATTTTGTCTTCCAGTCCCAGGCGATGCGCAGGAACTCCTCACGGCCGATCTTCTCCCGGGTCAGGCCTTTCTCGGCCAGGCTCTTTTCGATGACGTTGTGGACGGCGATCGAGGCGTGGTCGGTCCCCGGCAGCCAGAGGCAATTGTAGCCCTGCATCCTCTTCCAGCGGGTGATGATGTCGGGCAGGGTGAAGCAGAGGGCGTGCCCCATGTGCAGGATGCCGGTGACGTTGGCCGGCGGCAGGACCATGGAGAACTTCGGCTTCGGCGACTTCGGGTCGGCGGTGAAGAGGCCTTCGTCCAGCCAGAATTTCCCCCACTTCTCCTCGACGGGTTTGGGGTCGTAGGCTTTCGCCAGCTCATCTTTGCCGTTCATCTCGTCACTCTTTGGGACCGAATCCTTTGCCTTCTCCCGACATCCATTCCTTGAGGTCCGCGACGACGCGCGCCCGGACCCGTTTCTCGACCTCCCGCTCCATGCCGGCGATCTCCTCGCGGACGAGGTCCTTGAGCTGCGGACCGGGGACGGCCGCCGGCCGGGCCGGGCCTGGCCCGGCGGGCGCGGGCGCTTTTTCGGCGACTCCCACTCCGGACCAGATGGGCTCCTCGGGCAGCGACGACGGCCCCGTCTTCCGGGCGATGAGCTCCCGGACGACGGCGGCCAGCCTCTCGGAATCAAAGGGCTTCTGGACGACCTCGTCGTAGTCCGAGGACGCGTTCCTGTCGGTTTCCATGGACTCGAAGGTCCCCTTCAGGCCGATGAGCGGGACCGTGGCCAGCTCCTTCCGGCTCCTCAGGTTCCGGCCGACCTCATAGCCGTCCCGGCCGGGAAGGGACAAGCTGACGAGGAGCGCGTCGGGCCGGAGGTCCGCGACCGACTCGAGGAGCGAAGCCCCGTCCTCGAACACGGTGACCCGGAACTCCGGCTCGGCGAAGACGAGCTGAGCCGTCTTCTGCACCGAAGGGCTCGGGTCGGCCACGATGATCCTATAGGGCACGTTGATCCTCAAAAAATCATGAAAATAGTCAGCTTAATCTACCCGTTTTAGGCTTGGCTGTCAATTTGCGAACGGCGGTTCAATAATCGACCGATACCGATTTCTCGCCGAGCAGGGCTTCGACCTTCTTGAGGAGCTCCTCCGACGGCGTCACTTTCTGGACCTCGGCGCTCTGGGCCACGAGGCGGTAGGAGTGGGGCGTTTCGAGCTCGAAGCATATGGGGCATTTCCCCTCGTGGGCGTCCAGGATGGTCTTGAGCTCGGAGAGCGTCGCCTCCTCGAGGCCGGGCAGGAAGATGCGGACGACGACGCGCTTGGCCTGCTTCTCGAAGGCCTCCGCGAGCGGCATGGCCTGGCTCAGGCTGATGCGGCGATTGTCCTCCTCGCCCATGTACTTGCCCTTGACCCAGACGAGCTGGCCTTCCCGGAGGTAGGTGCCGTGCTTGGCGAAGCATTCGGGAAAGGCCACGACCTCGATCTTGCCGGTCAGGTCTTCGAGGACGAACGTGGCCATGCGCTCGTCCTTTTTCGTCTTGAGCGGCTTAAGGGAGCTGATAATGCCGGCCAGGCGGACGTCCTTGTCGAAGTCCCGTTCGGAGTCGAGCTCGCTGAGCAGGTGGGAGACGAGCTTGCGGACGCGGTCCTTGTGCTGGGCCAGGGGATGGCCGGTGATGTAGAGGCCGAGGGCGTCCATCTCGTAGGACAGGACGTGCGATTCATCCCACTCCCGCATCTCCCGGACCTCCTGGGGCATTGAGGGCGGTTCGGCGCCGCCCGCGCCGAAGAGGGAGGTCTGGCGGGCGGCCTGGGTTCTCTGGACCTCGTGGCCGAAGTCGATCATCCGGTCGAGCATGTGGTAGCACTGCGACCGCCTCCAGCCCAGGGAGTCGAAGGCGCCGGCCTTGATCAGACTTTCCACGGCCTTGCGGTTGAGGACCTTGGTGTCATGCTCGAGGAAGAGGTCGAACGGCGACTTGAAGCCGCCGGCCTTCTTCCGGGCCGCGACAAGCTCCTCGACGGCCGCCTGCCCGATGCCCTTGACCGCGGCCAGGCCGAAGCGGATGTCCCCGCCCTCGACCGTGAAGCGGAACTCGCTTTTGTTGATGTCGGGGGGCAGGACCTGGATGCCCATCTCGTGGCACTCGCCGATATACTTGACGACTTGGGGCGTCGCCCCGCGCTCGGCTTCCGAGGTCAGCAGGGCGGCCAGGAAGTGGACCGGGTAATGGGCCTTGAGGTAGGCCGTCTGGTAGGCCAGGAAGGCGTAGGCGGCGCTGTGCGACTTGTTGAAGCCGTATTCGGCGAACTCCTTGATCTGCTCGAAGATCTTGTCGGCCTTGGACGCGCTGATGCCCTTCTTCTTGGCGCCCTGGACGAACTTCTGCTTCTGCGCCTTCATCGTCTCCTTGTCCTTCTTGCCCATGGCCTTGCGCAGGAGGTCGGCCCCGGCCAGGGTGAACCCGGCCAGGTCGGTGGCGATGCGCATGACCTGTTCCTGGTAGACGATGATGCCCCGCGTCTCCTTGAGGATGGGTTCGAGCTCGGGGAGTTCGTAGGCGATCCGCTCGGGGTGGTTGCGGCGGTGGATGAACTCGTCGGTCATGCCGCTCTTGAGCGGGCCCGGCCGGTACAGGGCATTGAGAGCGATGAGGTCGCGGAATTCTTCGGGGCGGAAGCGGCGCAGGAGGTC
>Ga0154715_1091_pt6 | contig 14664 bp, 13 predicted proteins | sample Rifle2008BG16ft_FD_105723 | JGI IMG/M metagenome (GOLD analysis project Ga0154715, IMG submission 105723) | Candidatus Aminicenantes bacterium RBG_16_63_14 | reverse complement strand
CCCGGGGCCAGGCGCTCGATGAACATGTAGGTGTCGGTCGTGATGGGCCCCTTGCCGTCAAGGGGCTGGCCCAGGGGGTTGACGACGCGGCCGATCATGGCCGGGCCGGCGGGAACCTGCATGATCCTGCGGGTCCTCTTGACGACGTCCCCCTCGCGGACGAGGTGGCTCTCGCCGAGGAGGACGACCCCGACGTTCTCCTCCTCGAGGTTCAGGGCCAGGCCGAAGACGCCCCGCGGGAACTCGAGGAGCTCATTGGACATGACCCGGTCGAGCCCATAGACGCGGGCGATGCCGTCGCCGACCGAAGTGACGGTCCCGATCTCGCGGATGTCGACGCCGGTATCGGTGCCTTCGATCTGCTGCTGGATGATCCTGGTGATCTCATCGGCTTTGATGCTCATGACAACCTCTATCTTTGTCCGAGTCGCTCTTTGAGCGCGGTGAGCTCGCCCTCGACGGACGCGTCGTAGACGATGTGGCCCTTTCTCAGGGCGAGGCCCCCGACGACAGCGGGGTCGATCTTGGCGACGAGCCGGACGGGCTTTTTCTCCGAGGCCTCGAGGCCCTTCGCCAGCCTGTCCTTCTGGCCCGCCGCCAACGGCACGGCCGAGGTGACCTCGTAGGTCACGACGCCGTGCTTCTCGCTCCAGGCCTCGGGAAGCGCGTCCACGATCCCCGGCAGGAGCTCCAGGCGCTTGTGGTGGAGGAGGAGGGCGAGGAAGCGCGACGCCTTCGGGCCCGTCCCGGCGCGGGCCATGACCTCGTCGAGGATGGCCTTTTTTTTCGCGGCGTTGACGAACGGGCTGACGAGCGCCCGGCGGAGGTCCTCGCGGGAGACGAAGAGGTCGAGAAAGGTCCGGATCTCGGCTCCGACGGACTCGTATTCTCGCTCGTCCTCGAGCGCCTGGGCCAAGCCTTCGGCGTATTTTTTAACGAGAGCCCGATTTTTCATGAATATGGGTCAGCCTGTCGATGGATTTATCGATGAGGGCGGCCTGGATTTCGGGCGTGAGCCGTTTCCGGATCCTGTCCCTGGCCAGGTCGGTGGCCCGGGCGGTGGCGTAGGCCTTGAGCTCGCCGACGCTCCGCCGAACTTGCTCCTCGAGCTCCTGGCGGGTGAGCTTCTTCAGCCGCTCGGCTTCCTCCCGGGCCGCCCGGGAGATGCGTTCGGTCTCGCGCCGGCCTTCCGCTTCCGCTTCGGCCTTGAGCCCGCGGATCTCGTCTTCGAGGCCGGCGGCCTTGGCCCGCGACTCCCCGGCTCTGGCTTCGGCCTCGGCCCTGCCGGTTTCGGCCTGGCTGATGGTCTCGCCGACGTCCACGGTCCTCTTGGCGAGCAGGGCCTTGAGCGGCTTCCGGAGGACGAAGGCCAGCCCTCCGAAGAGGATCAGGAAGTTGACCAGCTTGCCGAGGAAGTCCATGGTCGCCGAAACGTGTCCGCTCATCGGTCGAGGATCCTTTTTTCGATGGTCTCGGCGATCTCCGCGGTGTGCTTGTCGAGGTCCTTCTTGAGCGCTTCCATCTCGCGGAGGAGCTCCTCCTTGGCCTTCTCGACCTCGGCCCGGCCTTCGGCCTGGACCTCGCGGACGAGCCGGCTTTTTTCCTTGAGGGCTTCGGTTTCCGCGGTGTTGCGGATGGCGTCGGCGGCCGCCCGGGCTTCCCTGAGGCCTTGCTCGATCCGGCGCAGGTCGCGCTCGGTCGATTCTTGGGCTTGCGACGCGGCTGCTTTGTCCCTGGCGATCCGCGCGGCGCGCTCGTCGAGGATGCGCAGGATGGGCTTGAAGAAGATGCGCGTCAGAACGAGAACGAGAATCCAGACGATGAGAAAGACGACGATGGCCGTAGCGTTAATAGACAGCATCGGGTGACTTTCCCTGGCGGAAAAGTAAAGGAAACTCTAACACGTCCGCCCTCGAATTGCAATCGCGGAGGGGCCTCGGGGATTGCCGATGCGTCATCCACCGTTTTTCGCTCGGGGTATTCCCGCCGTCAGCACACGGCCCGTCCCGGCGAGCCGGGCCGCTTCGGGTCCGGGCTTCGCTCTGGTGAAGAGGGACAGTCCCCTTCTGGGACTGTCCCTCTTCACCATCCATGCCCGCTCAGCCCTTCCACGGCCTCCTCTGGGAACACCCCTGCGCGCGGTGGATTACTTTCGGCATTCCCCGAGCCCCGTTATTGATCTAGCCGAACAACTTGAGGCGCTTGACCTCGCCGATGAGGAAGAGGGAGCCGGCGATGACGACAGGCGAGCGGCCGCGCGATTCGACCAGGGCCAGGCGGACGGCCTCGCGTGTGTCCGGTTCGAGGAAGACGCGGCCCTTGAAGGGCGGGGCGGCGGCGGCGAGCTCTTCCGGCGTGGCCGAGCGCTTGTAGGGGACGCGGGTCAGGATGACGGATTTGCACAGAGGAAAGAGGATGCGGGTCATGGAACGGATGTCCTTGTCCTGCATGGCGGCGAAGACGAGAACGACGGGGCGGCCGATCGACTCTCGGAGGTGGGCGGCCAGGGCCGAGACGCCTTCGACGTTGTGGGCCCCGTCGAGGAGGACAAGCGGACGCCGCCGGACCGTCTCCAGGCGGCCCTCCCAGCGCGTCTCGCGGACGGCCTTGACGATCCTGCCCTTGTCCAGGGGCCTCCACGTCCGGGAAAGGACCTCCGCCGTCGCTATGGCCACGGCCGCGTTCGTCCCTTGATGGCGGCCGGCGAGAGCGGGGGAAAAAACATAACGGCCCCTCTCCCCCGTGTAAGCGAACCGAAATCTGTTCCGGGCGGGCCGGGCCTCGAAGGTCCGGGGGGGGCTGAAAACCTCGGTAAAAGGCGCTTTCCTCTCGCGGGCGACCCGGCGGATCTCATGAAGAGCCGCTCCTCCCCGAACGCCGCAAACGACGGGGACGCCGGGCTTGATGATCCCGGCCTTTTCGAATGCGATCTTCTCCAGGCTCGAGCCGAGGTGCTTTTCGTGGTCCTTGGCGAGCGTGGTGATGACCGAGACGAGGGGGAGGACGACGTTGGTCGCGTCGAACCGGCCGCCCATCCCCACCTCTAGCAAGGCGATGTCGACCTCCCGTTCGGCGAACTGGAGAAAAGCGAGGGCGGTCAGGACCTCGAAATAGGTCGGGTGGTAGAGGAGGCGGTCCTCGGCCATCAGGCCGTCGATCGCCTCCTTCAATCTCGCCAGCAGCTCGCGGAACCGCCGCGCCGGGATGGACGCGCCGTCGATGCGGATCCGCTCCTCCACGCGGGCGAGATGGGGGGAGGTGTAGAGCCCGGTCCGTAGCCCGTGCTCCTCCATGATCCCGGCGAGCATGGCCGAGACCGAGCCCTTGCCGTTCGTCCCCGCCACGTGGATGGACAGGAAACGGTTCTGCGGATTGCCCAGGGCCGCGCAGAGCGTGGCGATATTCTCGAGGCCCAGCTTGATGCCGAAGTGCTGGAGGTGGCCGAGGTAGTCCCGGCACTCGGACGGGGTCATTGAGGACGGCTGAGGAAGAGACGGAGGGCCCGGACGAGGTACGGCTTCAGGGCTTTCCTCTCGACGACGTCGTCGAGCATGCCGTGGCTGAGCAGGAACTCGGAGCGTTGGAAGCCCTTGGGCAGCTTCTCCTTGATCGTCTGCTCGATGACGCGCGGCCCGGCGAAGCCGATCAGGGCCTGGGGCTCGGCGACGTTGATGTCGCCGAGCATGGCGAAGCTCGCCGTCGTGCCGCCCGTCGTCGGGTCGGCCAGGACGGAGATGAAGGGGATCTTGGCTTCGCCCAGCCGGGCGACGGCGGCGCTCGACTTGGCCATCTGCATCAGCGAGAGCATGCCCTCCTGCATCCGCATACCGCCGGAGCAGGAGACGATGATGACGGGCCGGCGGTCCTCGAGGGCGCGCTCGCAGGCCCGGGCGATCTTCTCTCCGACGACCGAGGCGACGCTACCGCCGAGGAAGCCGAACTCCATGGCCAGGATGTAGACGGGGATTCCGCCCATCGTCCCCCGGGCCGTGATGATGGCCTCGGAAAGTCCTGTCTTTCTCTCGTTCTCGACGATCCGGTCGGCGTAGGGCTTGACGTCGACGAAGTGGAGAGCGTCGACGGAGTGGATGTTGGCGTCGAGGATCTCGAAGGCGCCTTCGTCGAAGAGCATCTGCAGCCGCTCCTCGGCCGAGATACGGAAGTGGAAGCCGCAGGCCGGGCAGACGGCGAGGTTGTCCAGGATATCCTGCTTGTAAAGGATCCGCTGACAGTTGTTACAACGGGTCCAAAGGTTTGTCATGGGCGTTGTCCTTTGTGCGCCGGTTTCCCGTCCCCGCGCGGGGAGGCGTGCCCGCGGTCGCGGCGGCTCAGGGCCTCGATGACCGCATTGGAGTCCGGCAGCGCGTCGTCGAACTCGTCGGCGGCGGGGAGCAGGCGCTTGACCGCGTCGATGAAGGCCTCGGCGTCGAGCGGCCTCTCGAAGTATTCCGCCGCGCCCAGGGCGTTGAGCGCCTCCTGCCGGTACTGAGGCCCCTTGTAGAGGCCGGTGATGAGGATGATGGGCATCCGGCCCCGGGCCTCCCGGGAGATCTTCTGGGTCAGGTCGAAGCCGTGCATTTTCGGCAGCATGGCCTCGATGACGATGAGGTCCGGCTTCTCGGCCTGGAAGGCCTCGTAGCCGGCCTGGCCGTCGGCCGCTTTGATCACGCGGAATTTATGCATTTTCAATAGCTTGGCAAGCTTTTCCAGACTCCCGGCGTCGTAATCGACAACGAGGATTTTCTTCTCGGCCATGGCTCGGGTGCCCAAAATTGTACGGGAATACCCGGGCCGTGTCAAACTCCGAATTGCATTGACTCCCGGAGGGCTTCTTGTTATTCTGGTTTCACCATAACGACCTAGGGGGGTACGGCAGGATGATATGTCCTGACTGCCAGCATCGCAATCCCGCGGACACGCTTTTCTGCGGGAAGTGCGGCCAATCCCTGAAAAAGTCCGCGAAAAAGGCAGCCGGGGCCACGAAAACGCTGCGCATTCCGGTCCGAGAGCTGGCGATAGGCATGAATTTCGCCGGCCGTTATCAGGTGATAGAGGATTTGGGGAAAGGCGGCATGGGCCGTGTGTACAAGGTCCTCGACAGAGAGCTCAAGGAGGTCATCGCGCTCAAGATCCTCAAGCCGGGGGTCATGGAGGATGACGAGATCATCGAGCGTTTCCACAATGAACTCACGCTGGCCCGGCGTATCTCCCACAAGAACGTCTGCGGAGTTTATCACCTCAGCAAGGACGAGAAGGAGACCTACTACATCACGATGGAGTACGTCTCGGGCGAGGATCTGAAGAACCTCATCCGGCGCATCGGCCAGCTGACCATCGGAAAGGCCGTCTTCATCACCAAGCAGATCTGCGACGGCTTGGCCGAAGCGCACAGACTCGGGGTCGTCCATCGCGACCTCAAGCCCCAGAACATCATGATCGATCGTGACGGCCACGTCCGCATCATGGACTTCGGGATCGCCCGGTCCCTCTCTTCAAAAGGGCCGACCGGGGCTCACGCGATCATCGGCACGCCCGAATACATGTCCCCCGAGCAGGTCGACGGGAAGGAGGTCGATCATCGGACCGATATCTACTCCATGGGTGTCGTTCTTTACGAGATGCTGACGGGGCACTTACCGTTCGAGGGACAATCCGCGTTGGCCATCGCCCTGAAGCAAAAATCGCAATCCCCCGCCTCGCCCAAGAAATTCAACCCTCACATCCCGGACTCGCTCTGCCACGCGGTCTTGAAGTGCCTGGAAAAAAGGAGAGAAAAACGTTTTCAGGACGTGTCGTCCCTCTCCGAGGAGCTCTCCCGGATCGAAAAAGCCCTGCATCTGGTCGCCTATACGAACATAAAAGAAAGCAAGACTCAAAAAATCACGCGCGTCATCAAACGAGGCCTCCGCTGGCAATACGCCGCTTTCCTGGCGCTCGCGCTCGGAGGGGGCTATCTGCTCTACGACCGCGTCTTGGCCCGGAACCCGCGCGGGTATGACAACTACATCTCCCTGGAAGTCGCCTCCGCCGGCCCGGCCCGTGACCTGCAAAAGCCCGTCGAATTCGTATTGAACCGCGCGCTCTCGGCGTCCACGAAACGATATATTTTCGTCCAGCGGGACCTCCTGACCTACAAGAAGAGGACTCAATCCGGGAACTCGGTCTTCCGCCCTGCCATATTGAGCATCACGGGCGAGATCACCCCGAAAGTCGTCGGCTACGAGATCAACCTGACGACGCGGTTTCGCAACAGGACGTCCCGCAAGACTTTCGACTGCAAGGGGCACTTGGATTTCATGGCCAAGCGCGCGGACGATATCCTGGCTTATCTCAGGGATTATGCCGGCGGGCTTGTCGGGCCCCTCGAAGGGGGGAACGGTGTGGCCGGCATCTGCACCTCCAACATTGACGCCCTCGAGCACTTCTTGAAAGGGGAAGGGGCCTGGGAAAGCCTCGACTCGGAACAGGCCTTGTACGAGTACAGGACGGCCTTGGAGAATGATCCCTCTTTCGGCCTGTCCCATCTCAGACTCGCGGACGTCTTGACCTTCCGCAGCGACCTTGAGGCGGCCCGGAGTCATTTGGACCTGGCCCTGGCCGAAAAAGACCGGCTGATCGAGCTCGACCTTCTGCGGCTCTACGCCCTCAAGGCGCGGCTGAATTCGAAACCTAATGAAGAGCGCCAATTCCTGGGGAAACTCACCGAGGAATTCCCCTTCAAAAAGGAATACCATTACGAGTTCGCCGAATCCTATTTCCACTGCGGCGCCGCCGAAGAGGCCATCACGCACTATCTCAGGGCCCTCGAGCTCGACGCCAACTACAGCTTGGCCCATAACCACCTGGCCTACTGTTATGCCTGGACAGGCGCGCATGACAAAGCCCAGGAGCATTTCCGGAGGTACCAGGAGCTCGACGCCACGGCCAATTCGTACGACAGCCTGGCCACGGGACACATGTTCGCGGGGGAATACGAGCGCGCGCTGTCGGTCATCGGGGAAGGCCTCAAGATCAATCCGGGTCTGGACTACCTCTACGGCAACATGGCTCGAAACCGGATCCTCCTGGGACAACTGGCCAAGGCCCGCGAAGCGATCGACCGGCAGGCCTCGGTCACGACGCGGGAGTTCACCAAGATCAATACGGGATTCTGGCTCGCGTTCATCGAATACTTGAAAGGGAACCGTGAAGAGGCCCGCCGGCTATTGGCCCCGACGCTGCACACCTATCGTCAGGCCGCTTATCAGGACCGCCTCGATGAGGCGCCCAACCTGCCTTCATGGCTCATGGGGGTCATGGCCGCTCAAAGCGGAGACGTCGTCGGGCTCCGAAAGGAAGCCGGTTGGATGGGTGAAAAAATCGCCCAACACGCGGTCAGCGCCACGAACTATTTCCCGATATTGAAATTTTCCATTCATTTGAAGATGCTCGCAGGCCTTCTCGAGAAGAATCCCGGCCTCGTCCATAGCTGCATAGAGGAAGGCCGGCAGATGCGCACGAAGATGGGGTATCGAAGCTCCTTTTTCAACCTGGCCTATTTCTACAACTACTATGCGGAATCTTTGCTGGGCTCGATCGATTCCGGCGATACCAGGTCGCTCGCGGAGGCGCGGGCTCTGCTGACGGAGGCGAACAAGTACAACCCCCGATATGCCTGGACTCACTTGAACCTGGCCCGGCTGTCTCTCAAAGACGGGGACGAACAAAGCGCCCGGTCGGAGTTCCTGCAGGCCAAGAGCCTGTTATCCGGGGCCGACCCGGATTACATCATGACGAAGAACCTGCTCGAGATCCAGGCCCCTTCGGCAAAATAGACCCGCCAACCTAAAAACGGTAAGATGAACCCCGGCCCCATGAAAAAATCGCGGCGGCACGCCCTCGGCCAGCACTTCCTGGCCAGTCCGGCCGTGCTGCGCAAGATCGTCGGCGTCATCGATCCCAAGCCTGCGGACCTCATCGTTGAGATCGGGGCGGGGCGCGGCGTTCTGACGACCCAGCTGGCCGGGAGCGCCGGCCGTGTCATTGCCGTCGAAAAGGACGATCGGCTCATCCCCGCGCTCAGGGAAGCGATGCCCCCCAACGTCGAGGTCGTCCACGCCGACATCATGAAGCTCGATTTCCGCGAGATCCTGAAGAAAGCCGATGTCCCGACGGTTCGCCTCGTCGGCAATATCCCCTACTCGATCTCCTCCCCGCTTCTTTTCCGCGTCCTCGACGACCGCGCGCTTCTCTCGGTCTGCGTCTTCCTGCTCCAGAAGGAAGTGGCCGAGCGGGTCACGGCCGGGCCGGGCACGAAGAGCTACGCGCCTCTCGGGATCCTCCTCCAGAACGAGTTCGAAGCGCGGATCGCCTTCACGGTGGCGCCCGGCTCGTTCTCGCCGCCGCCCAAGGTCCAGTCGGCGCTCCTGACGCTCCGAAGACGGCCCGTCCCGCTTCATCCCGGGGCCGCCGACGAGCCTTATCGCGCCTTTCTCCGGGCGGCCTTCGCCGAGCGCCGTAAGATGCTCTGGAAGAACCTGGCCCGCCGCGCGACCCCGGCCGCCATCACAGCGGCCTACGACGCCCTCGGCCTGGCCCGGAACGCGCGGGCGGAAGAACTTTCGCCCGACCTGCTCTTCCGCCTCTTTCAAGTCCTGCATTCCTGATCCACAGGTTAGGCGACTCGAGAGGAGGGGTCAGAGTGGCGTCCTAAGGAAATTCCCCCGGCGATTGTGCTATAATCGCGCCGTGAAAAAGCGGAAGAAGAAGGGCGCGAACGGGAAGAACGGCAAGGCCCAGCCGAGAAGGGCCGGCCTGGCCGTCGAGATCACCGGCGTCGTCCTCATCTTCCTGGCCCTCTTCGCCCTCATCAGCGTCGTCAGCTACAGCGCCAAGGACCCGTCCTTCGCCAACATCCCGCCTCCCGGACACAGGATCCGTAACTTCGCCGGGAGCTTCGGCGCCTATTTCTCGCAGGGGCTCCTCTGGTTCCTGGGCCTCGCCGCCTTCCTCTTTCCGTTCGCCCTCGGCTACGCGGCCCTGCGGGCCGTCCTCCGGGGGACCTCCGCCCACCTCCTCCGGCGCCTGGGCTCCCTCGCCCTGGCTCTCCTCATCGTCTGCCCCTTCCTGGCCCTCATCTTCGAGTCGTTCCCCTTCCGGGGCAACGTCATCCCGGCCGGCGGCATCATCGGCGAGCTCCTCCTGAACTTCCTGGTGCGCTACCTCGGCACGCTGGGTTCGTTCATCTTCCTCCTCGCCGCTCTCGCCATGTTCCTCCTCTTCTCCACGCGCTGGTCCCTGGCCAAGACCCTCCGCTTCGCCAAGGGAGCCTTCGATTCCACGGCCAAGGAAGTCCGGATCCGGGTCACCGACTATCAGAAATCCAAGGCCAAAGACAAGATGCGGGAGAAGGTCCGCCAGAAATACGCGCCCCCGCCCGCCGCAGAGGCCGAACCGGCCGCGGAAAGGCCCGCCCACAAGGCCGAGAGACAGGCCGAGAAGGAACGCCGGAGACAGGAGAAGGAAGCCCGGAAACCGTTCAAGAGCGAGCCGGCCGCGGCCAAGCCCGCCGTCCCGCCGCCGCCGGAGAGGCTCCTTTTCCCCGACCTCGGCAAAAAGGGCGACTACCACTACCCGCCGTTCACCCTGCTCGAGCCCGGCAAGCCGGCCGAAAAGATCGACAAGAACGAGCTCTTCGACAAGAAGCGCCGGATCGAGGAGAAGCTCAAGGAGTTCGGCATCGAGGGCGAGGTCCGGGAATACCATCCCGGCCCGGTCATCACGACCTACGAGTATTTCCCGGCGCCGGGCATCAAGGTCGCCCAGGTCGCGAACCTGACCGAGGACCTGGCGCTGGCCCTGGAAACCGAATCCGTCCGCATCCAGCGCATCCCCGGCAAGTCCTCCCTGGGAATCGAGATCCCGAACGACAAGCGCGAGACGATCAAGCTCCGCGACATCATCGAGTCGGAGAAGTTCCAGAGCGCGCCCTCCAAGCTGACCTTCGCCTTGGGCAAGGACGTCCATGGCGGTGTCGCCGTCACCGATCTCGCCGTCATGCCCCACCTGCTCATCGCCGGGTCGACGGGGACGGGCAAGAGCGTCGCCCTCAACGCCCTCATCGCCAGCCTGATGTACAAGGCCACTCCGGAGGAGGTCAAGATCGTCCTCATCGACCCCAAGCGGCTCGAGTTCTCCCTCTACGAGGACATCCCCCACCTCCTCTGCCCGGTCATCAACGACCCGAAGAAGGCCCACGTCGTCCTCATGGACATCGTCCGCAAGATGGAGGAGCGCTACCGGAAGCTCCAGGGCATCAAGGTCCGCAACATCGACCAGTACAACACGCAGATGAAACAGCTCATCGCCGAGAAGAAGGGGACGCTCACCGAGGAGGAGAAGGAGGCGCTCAAGCCTCTCCCCTACATCGTCATCATCATCGACGAGCTGGCCGAGCTGATGATGGTCGGGGCCCAGGAGGTCGAGTTCTTCATCGGCCGGATCGCCCAACTCGCCCGGGCCGTCGGCATCCACCTGGTCATGGCCACTCAGCGGCCGTCGATCGACGTCATCACCGGGACGATCAAGAACAACTTCTCCTGCCGCATCGCCTTTCGCGTCCCGTCCAAGGTCGACTCGCGCATCATCATCGACACGATCGGCGCCGACAAGCTCCTGGGCATGGGCGACATGCTCTTCCTGCCGCCCAACTTCCCCCGCGTCGTCCGCCTCCACTGCTCCTTCATCTCCATCCCCGAGGTGCGGCGCATGGTCAAGCACGTCAAGAGCCAGGGCACGCCGACCTTCGACACGCGCATCCTCCACGTCGTGAAGGGCGACGCCGACCAGCTCCTCGGAGATCCGGGCGATAAGGACGAGCTCTACGAAAAGGCCGTCGAGACGGTCCTCAACAGCGGCCAGGCCTCGGCCTCCTACCTGCAGCGGAGGCTCAAGCTCGGCTACGCCCGGGCGGCCCGGATCATCGACCAGATGGAGGGCGAGGGTCTCATCGGCCCCTCCGAGGGGAGCAAGCCCCGCGAGATCCTCGTCGACCGCAGGGAGTTCTTCAAGGACCGGGCGCGGGAACAAGCCAAAGTACGTGACCGGGACGGGGACGGCTGAGCCCTGAGCCGGTCGGCCTTGCGGAATCCCCGCCCCTGCCGTTATAATGGCGCGGATGGTCAAAGAGGATAAGAACGCGCCGCCCGAGAACTCGGTCCTCCAGTATCGGGCCGTCATCTCCTTCCGGGTCCGAAAAGCGCTGGGCGGCTCGAACCCCGATTGGGAGGACGTGGTCAACGAGATCCTGACCCAGGCCGTGGCCAAGATCAAGAGCGGCGAGTTCCGCGGCGACTCCTCGATCGGGACCTTCCTCTACATCATCACCAGCCGGCGGATCATCGACTACATCCGCCAGAAGACGCGCGTCCTCAAGCACGCCCCCGAGCCCGCCCCCTTCCCCGACCCCCACGACGAGATGGAGCACCGCGAGAGGGCCAAGCAGGTCGAACAGGTCGTGGCCGGCCTCAAGCCCAAGTTCCGGGACGTCCTATACCTCTATTACTACCGGGAGCTCTCCCGGGAGGAGGTCGCCCGGGCCCTGGACATCTCGCCCCGCCGGGTCAGCGAGCGGGTCAACTACGCCCTCAAGCTCATCCAGAAGTCCGTCCGGAAATAGGGATGTCCGTTTTGTCCCGGCGTGGAGCGACTAAAACCGTGAAGCTCTCGAAGGCCGCGGCCATGAAGAAGTGCAAGTACGAACACTACATCGACGGATACCTCCTCGATAAGCTCAAGCCCGAGGACCAGGCCGAGTTCGAGGAGCACTATTTCATCTGCCCGCACTGCTTCGCCAAGCTCGACCAGCAGAGCGAGATCGTCCAGATCCTGCGGAAGGAAGGGGTCCTCGAAACCCCGGGGGAGGGCTGCGAACACGCGCCCCGGCCCGCGCCCTGGTGGCGCCGGCTCCTGGCCCGGCTGGGACTCCGCCGCTAGTCCTCGATCAGGCGGTCGCCGGACTGGGAGAACAACCGTCCCCGCGTCTGCTCTTCGAACGCCAGGCAGCACATCAGCCGGCCGCAAAGCCCCGAGATCTTGGTCGGATTGATGACGATCTGCTGTTTCCGGGCCTTCTGGATGGTCACCGGCTCGAAGGTCGTCATGAAGCTCGAACAACAGAGACAGCGGCCGCAGACGCCGAGGCCGCCGATCATCTTGGCCTCATCCCGGACGCCGACCTGGCGCATCTCGATGCGCATCCGGAGCTCCTTGGCCAGATCCTTCACCAGCTGGCGGAAATCGATCCGGCCGTCGGCGGTGTAGTAGAAGATCCCCTTTTTCTCGTTGAAGAAATAGCGGACCGCGACGAGCTTCATGGGCAAGTTGTGCGCGGCGATCCTCTGGAGGCAGAGATCGTAGGCCCGCGCCTCCCTCTCCCGCAGCCACTCGAACTTGCGGACATCGTCGGCCGTCGCTTTGCGGATGACCTGGACGGCCAGTCGAGCCGCCTTGGGGTTGTGGCAATAGGTGCTTGTCTCGTCGACGACGAGGGCCAGGTCGCCGCCGAGCTCGGACTCGATGATGCAGCGGTCCCCGACGTGAAGGGCCAGCTCTCCGCCGCGGACGCGGACGAGGCGGCCCGATGTTTCCGAACGGACGCAGATGATGTCAGACATGTCTCAGCTCCCCGAAATTGGAAAAGAAGGTCGTCGCCAGCAGGCCCTTGTTCAGGTTCCCGCGGAGCTCCACGAGCACGAAATCGATCTCTTGGATGACACCCAGGACCTGACGCACGGTCCAGGATCCCGAGGCCTCGCGGAGCCTCCTTTCGAGGTCCGGGTTGAGGAGGAGCGATGGGTCGCCGCCGAGCCTGAGGAGCAGGATGTCCCTGGCGAAGGAGGAGATAACCTCCAGGACGGCGCCGAACTCCTCCAGGACGGCCTTGGGCACCGCGCCGAACCTCTCCAGGAATTGGCTGGAATGGTCGGCCGAAACGAGGGCCTCGAAGAGGGCCCAGGACCCTTCCTTGAGGGCCCGGACCTCGTCCCATTCGAGCTCCTGGGCCCGCTCGAGGTTCCCGTCGGCGAGCAGGGCGAGGATGCGGGCCTGCTCCTTGCTGAAATCCCGCTCGAGGAGGATCTCCTCGATCTCCTCGCGGCCGATCGCCGAGAAGGCCAGGAGCCGACAGCGGGAGCGGATGGTCGGGAGGAGCCGGAACGGACTCGCCGTCACCAGGATGACGTGGCAGAAGTGGGGAGGCTCTTCGAGGACCTTGAGCAGGGAGTTGGCCGAAGGGTCGTTCAGGTTTTCGGCCTCCTCGATGATGAAGACGCGCCGCTTCCCCGTCATCGGCCTGAGGTAGGCCAGCTGCTTGAGGAGGCGGGTCTGTTCGATCTTGACGTCCCTGACCTCGGCGGCGATGACCATGACGTCGGGATGGCGCCCCTTGTCGATAGCCCTGCAGGACGGGCACGCGTCGCAGGCGTCCGTGGCCAGGATTTGACAATTGAGCGTCTTGGCCAGGGTCAGGGCCATGTCCATCTTGCCGACGCCCTCCGGGCCGCTGAAGATGAGCGAGTTGGGGACGCGGTTGCGTTCGAGGGCGAGCTTGAGGATCTTCTTGATGGGCACGTTGCCGGCGACGTCCTTGAAGGCCATGTCCTCAGCCGTCCTTTCGCCCCGGCCCCCGGCCGCCGTCCAGGGCCTTTTTTAGGTAGCGTCCCGTATGGGAGCGGGCCGCCACGGCGACCTCTTCCGGCGTTCCTTGGGCCACGATCCGGCCCCCCTCGTCTCCCCCTTCCGGGCCCAGGTCAATAATATAGTCGCAATATTTGATGACTTCAAGGTTGTGCTCGATGATGACGACCGTATTGCCGAGCGAGGCCAGCTCGGAAAGGACCTCGAGGAGCTTGCGGACGTCGTCGAAGTGGAGGCCGGTCGTCGGTTCGTCCAAGAGATAGAGGGTCCGGCCGGTCGCCCGCCGGCCGAGCTCCTTCGTCAGCTTGATGCGCTGGGCCTCGCCGCCGGAGAGCGTGGGCGCCGGCTGGCCCAGGCGGATGTAGCCGAGCCCGACCCTCTTCAGGGTGGCCAGCTTCCGCTTGAGCTGGGGGTAGGCCTTGAGGAGTTCGTAGGCGTCGTCGACGGTCATGGCCAGGTAGTCGGCGATCGTCTTCCCCTTGTAGGTGACGGCCAGGGTCTCCTTGTTGTAGCGCTTCCCCTCGCACCGGTCGCAGGTGACGAAGACGTCGGGGAGGAAGTGCATTTCGATCTTCTTGACGCCGGCGCCTTGGCAGTCCTCGCACCGTCCGCCCGGGACATTGAAGCTGAACCGGCCGGAGGAGTACCCCCGCGTGCGGGCTTCCGGGGTTCTGGCCATGAGGTCGCGGAGGGCGGCGAAAAGCCCCGTGTAGGTCGCCGGGTTGGAGCGCGGCGTCCGCCCGATCGGCTTCTGGTCGACGGCGACGACCTTATCGATGCCGTCGATGCCCTCCATCTTTTCGTGGGCGCCGACCCGCTGGCGGGCCTTGTAAAGCCTGTTTTCCAGCGCCTTGTAGAGGATGTCGTAGACGAGGGTGCTCTTGCCCGAGCCGGAGACGCCGGTCACGGCCGTCATCGCCGAGAGGGGGATGCGGACGTCGATCCCCTTCAGGTTGTGCTCGCGGGCCTTGCGGATGACGAGCCAGCCGG
>Ga0154715_1003_pt1 | contig 14713 bp, 8 predicted proteins | sample Rifle2008BG16ft_FD_105723 | JGI IMG/M metagenome (GOLD analysis project Ga0154715, IMG submission 105723) | Candidatus Aminicenantes bacterium RBG_16_63_14 | reverse complement strand
CCTACTACCTCGACATCGGCCTCCAGGACAACGGCAACTGGCTCGGGCCTTCGAACACCCGCGAGCGCGCCGGCATCTTCAACTCCCAGTGGATCCCGACCGGCGGCGGCGACGGCTACTACGCCCAGTTCGACCCCGTCGACTGGTGGATCCTCTACCGGAACCTGCAGATGGGCGGGATCGAGCGCCATAACCTCAAAACGGGCGAGTCCGTCGGCATCCGGCCCGAGCCGCCTCTCGACGAGCCGCCCTACCGCTTCAACTGGAACTCGCCGATCCACCTCTCTCCCCACAACCGCGATGTCCTCTATTTCGGGGGCAACTTCCTCTTCCGGTCCCTCGACCGGGGCGTGTCCTGGACCAAGGCCAGCCCGGACCTGACGACCAACGATCCGGCCAAGCTCAAGGACTCCGGCGGCCTGACCATCGACAACACCGGCGCCGAGAACCACTGCACCATCCTGACCATCACCGAGTCGCCGCTCAAGGAAGGCGTCATCTGGGTGGGCACGGATGACAGCCAGGTCCAGGTGACGCGCGACGGCGGCAAGGCCTGGGAGAACGTGACCGCGAACATCAAGGGCTTCGGGCCGGGCGACAACTGGGTCACCCGGATGGAGGCCTCCCACTTCGTCGAGGGCGGTGTCTACCTGACCGTTTCCCGGCACCAGGTCGCCGACTACCGGCCGTACATCTTCAAGAGCGAGGACTTCGGCAGGACCTGGACCTCGCTCAAGGGCGACCTGCCCGAGTACGGCTACCTCCATACCGTCCGGGAGGACCCTGAGAACCGAAACCTCCTCTTTGTCGGCAGCGAGTTCGGGCTGTTCATCAGCGCCGATGGCGGCAAGAAATGGATTCCCTACAAGGGAGATTTCCCGACCGTGGCCGTCCGCGACATCCAGATCCATCCGCGGGAGCGCGACCTCGTCATCGGCACCCACGGCCGGGGCGTCTGGATCATCGACGACATCCGGCCGCTCGAAAAGCTCACGGCCGAGGCGGTGAAGTCGGAGGCCATCCTCTTCGACGTCAAATCGGTAGTCCTCTTCTCCCCCCGATCGACCGTGGACAATTACAGCGACGCCGGATATGCCGGGACCAATTCTCCGTTCGGCGCGGCGATCAATTACTACCTCAATCCGGCCGCGGCCGCCGGGGCCAACCTCCGGCTGTCCATTCAGGACAAAGACGGCCGGGAGGTCTCGGCACCGTTCGCGGGCCGGGAACCCGGGCTCAACCGCGTCACCTGGGCCTTGCGCGAGGGCGCCGAGCCCCCGGCGCCGGCGCCGGGCGAGATGCGCGGCGGGGGAGGCGGCGGTCGGGCCAGGGGCGGCTTCGGGCCTTACGCCCTGCCCGGCGCTTACAAGGCCGTCCTCGAGGTCAACGGCAAGAAAATGGAAGCCCCGTTCATGGTCAAGGAAGATCCGGGCCAGGGCATTTCCATGGAGGAACGGCAGGCCGGGCAGAAATTCGCGCGCGAGTCCCAGGACCTGGCTCAAAAAGGACGGGCCCTGCTTCAGGCCCTCGACGCGACGGGGAAACAGCTTGACGACGTCGCCGGCCGTGTCGCCGGGATGAAGAATCCCGACGCGGCTCTCGCGGCCAAGGTCAAGGCCGTCAAGGACAAGGTCGACGCCATCAAGGCCGTATTTTACGTCAGCCCGCCCGACCAGGGTTTCTACCGCAAGCCGCTCATGGTCGCCTTCCGCGGCGGCACGGCGGCCGAGCTTGTCATGGGCGGAAGGCGCGGCTTCGGGAGCATGGGCGCGCCGACACAGACGGCCATCGACCAGCTCAACGACTTCAAGGCCTTCGCCGAGCCGCTCTTCCAGAAAATGAGGGACATCACCGAGAAGGACATTCCGGAGCTCAACAAGATGTTGGCCGAAAAAGGAGTTCCGTATATCAAATAAGGACCTCAAGTGAATTCGGGTCATATCCTGGTTGCTGTCGGTGAAACCGCCCCAGGATACGACCCTCATTATGGAGGATGATATGAGGTGTCAATTGAGAAACAGCACGATGCTGCTGAAGCGGACCATACTCTGGATCCTGCTCCTAGCGCTCGCACTGCCTTCATTCGCCGAGAAGCTGCCGACGGCCAGGCCGGAGATGGTCGGGCTGTCCTCGTCCCGTCTGGAGAGGCTCACCGAGGTGATGCAGACGTACGTCGACCAGGGCAAGCTCGGCGGCGCGGTGACGCTCGTCGCCCGGAACGGCAAGGTGGCTTACCTCCAGGCGTTCGGCAAGCTCGACCCGACGACCGGCGCGGCGATGCCCGCGGACGCCATCTTCCGCATCGCGTCGCAGACCAAGGCGGTCACGAGCGTCGCGGTCATGATCCTTTTCGAAGAGGGGAAGCTTCTGTTGGGCGACCCCGTGTCGAAGTACATCCCGGAATTCAAGAACACGACTGTGGCCGTCCCGGCCGCGGCGAAAAAGGGGCCGGGCTACAAGGTCGTGCCGGCGAAGCGGCCCATCGCCATTCGCGATCTGCTGACCCACTCGGCCGGCATCTCCTACGGCGACGGACCGGCCAAGGACCTTTACAAGGCGGCCGGCATCCAAGGCTGGTTCCTGGCGGACCGGGCCGAGCCTGTGGGCGATACCGTCAAGAAGCTGGCCAAGCTGCCCTTCGACGCCCAGCCCGGCGAGAAATGGGTCTACGGCTACAACACGGATATCCTCGGCTACCTCGTCGAGGTCGTGTCGGGGATGAGCCTGGCCGATTTCATCAGGACGAGGATCACCGAGCCCCTGGCGATGACCGACACCTGCTTCTTCCTGCCCGAGGAGAAGGCAGGCCGCCTGGCGGCGGTCTACGGCGTCGGCAAGGACGGCCAGGCCGAGCTCGTCGCGGACGCCAGGGAATTCGCCTGCGTCAAGGGACCCCGGGTGTGCTATGCCGGAGGGGCCGGACTGCTTTCGACGGCCGAGGATTACGCCCGCTTCCTGCTCATGCTCCAGAGCGGAGGGGAGTGGGGCGGCGTCCACATCCTCAGCCCGAAGTCGGTCGAGCTCATGACCGTGGACCATCTCGGCGGCCTCTACGGCAGCCAGGGCTTCGGCCTCGGCTTCTGGGTGACGAAAGAGCTCGGCCGCAACGGCGATCCCGGATCGGTCGGAGCCTTCGGCTGGGGCGGCGCCTACCACACCACCTACTGGGTCGACCCGGCCGAGAAGCTCGTCGCCGTGTTCATGACCCAGCTCATGCCCGCCGGCGGGAGCGACGCCCAGGGCAAGTTCAAGGCCCTGGTGTACCAGTCGATCATCGAATCTTATTCCCGCTGATTGACCAGGCCGAGATGGTATCCCACCGCTCGCCTCCCCCGGGGCTCTCCAGCCTTCAAATCCGAGCCCCGGCTCCGCTCGCGACGCGGGCTCCAGAGAAGCGTTTCAACATTTTCTTGAGCTCGTCCAGAAAACCAGGGTCGACCTTGGCATCCAGGGCCAAAGCCTTCTGGACGTGGTCCCAGGCCTTTCCGTAGGAGCCTTCCCGAAAATAAAGGACGGCGATGTTGTTGTGCAGGACGCCGTCTTTGGGATCGATGGCGACAGCCTTGAGGCAATGGCTGAGAGCCTCCTGCCGCTTTCCGCGAACCATCATGAGATTGGCCAGGTTGACGAAAGCATCCTTGTAGTTCGGGTCCAGCTCGACGGCCTTTTCGAAAGATCGGGCGGCCTCCTCGAGCGCCCCCTCTTTCATGTACGCGACGCCGAGGTTGCTATGGGCCATGGCCAGGGCCGGGTCGATTTGGAGGGCCCTGCGGGCTTCGTCGATGGCTGCGCCGGGCTGGTTATTCAGCAGAAACGCGTAGCTCAAGTTGAGGTGGGTTTTGGCGGAGATGAGCCCGAGCTCCTGGGCTAGGCGGATCTCGGCGACGCCCTCGTCGATCCTGCCCGTCTTGAGGAGGCCATAGCCGAGTCCGGCGTGAGCCTCGGCCAGCCGAGGCGCAAGCTCGATAGCCTTGGAAAAATAGGCTATGGCCTCAGGAACGCTGCCTTCATCGAAGCGGCAGATTCCGAGGTTGTAGTAGGCTTTTTCGTAGCCGGGGTCGAGGGCGATGGCCTTCTTGTATTCCACAACGGCTTCCGCGGTCTTGCCCCGCTGAAAGAGAAGATTCCCGCGGACGTTGTAAGGGCCGGGAATCCCGGGGTTGGCCAGGAGGGCGAGGGCGATTTCCGCAAGAGCTTTATCGTATTCTTTTTTCCTGACGTAGACCTCGGCCAGGTTGGAATGGGCCAGGGCGAAGGAATCGTTAAAGGACAAGGCTTTCAGGAATGCGGCCTCGGCATCTTCCACGCGGTCCGAGCGAAGACCGAGCTCGCCGATGTTGTTCCAGGCCTCGGCGAAATTGGGCTTGAGCTCGACCGCCCGGCGATAGAGATCCAGGGCCTTTTCCGAGTCGCCCTTCTTCGCATAGGCGATGGCCATGTTGTACAGGAAGCGGGGGGACCGCGGCTTTTCTTCCAGGATTTTTTCGTAGGCGGCGATGGCCTCTTCGATGCGGTTCTGCCGCCTGGCGATGATCCCCACGAGATTCCTCGTCTCAAGGTTATCCGGGTTGAGCTTGAGAGCGGCGCGGCATGCCTCCAGCGCCTGGTCGTATTCCTTCTCTTCCAGGTGGATCAGAGCGAGGAGGAAGGGGGCGTCGTCGAGGAAAAACATTTCATTCCGTCCGCCTTCGTCGAGGACCGCCCGGAATTCCCAGCTGACCTCAACGCCCGCGGATATCGGCGCCGCGACAGCCGGCCTCCCCGTTCCCGGCGCCCTGAGGTTGACATCGCAGATCTCCCGGTAGACCTCGATCGCCTGCCGCCGGGCGTCTTTAGGGATCGAAAAATCGATGCCGTTGAAAGTCCGGTCCTTGCTGAGCCGAATGGCCTGGACGTTGAGGGCGTCGAATTTCCCGCCCGTAAGAAGACGGTTCATGACCGATCCCGGGTCAGCGACGTGGGCGCCGCCGAACATATGACCCCACTCGTGCTTGAGAACCCGTTCCAGCCCGGGCGCATTCTCGGCGATGAGTAAGAGTATGATGCCTTCCTTGAAAAGGGAGTAGCCGAGCATGCCCGGCGCCGGATATTTTTGGGCCGTCAGGGCCACGATGACGTCGCATCCCTCTTTGGAGGCCGTCGCGTCCAGGTCGTCGAGAAGGAGTTGCAGAGAGCCGTGAGCATCATTGGACGTCCAGCCGCCAAATCCGCCGATGGTGAACCGGATGCCGAAAAGCCGCTCGAACTCACCGGAGACATTCTTCATGAGAGACGAGATACGGCCCGGCCAGCCCGCCTCCGCCCTGACCTCCTCGTCGGCCAGGACCCTGACGCTGATCTCCCTCACGTCCCCTCGGCCGGCATCCTGGCCGACGACGGGAAGACACATCATCAGGATGAGAAGCGCGGAGAACTCTTTCACGGCATCCTCCCTTTGGCCCCATTGTAGCTCAACGGAGGAGGGGAAGAGAAGAGTCCTCTCGTTCCGCCGGACGGCGCGCCCGGCGGAGCAGGCGGCAGAAGACGAGGTAGTCGAAAACACCCAGGATGACGACTATGACCATGGTGACGACCCATTGGGTCGCGCGGAGACGGACGGCCCGATCCTGCCGGGGATGGGATCTCATCGCCAGGTAAGCGGTCAGGAAGAGGTGGACATGGCGGGGATGCGTCGTCCGGATGACGACCTTGGAGTACGGATCGGTTCGCAAGGAGGAGGTCGTCGTCGTGCAGGGGACGGAGAGGAGGGCGATCAGGAAAAGGGACCCGAAAAGCGCGGAGACGAACTTAGCGCAGTTCATGGGACTCCCTCCAGCTCCTTAGTCCTCGGAGAGAATACTCGCTTAAGGCCGTTCGCGTTTAGGCCGGCCCGCCGACGCGGCCTGCCCGCATCAGCGGACCTGGCGCTCGAGGTTCTCGTACTGCTCGCGGATCTCGGCGGGGAGCCGGCCCTTGTAGGGCTTGAGGAACGTGCGGACGTCGTCGACCTCTATCTTCCACTCCTTGATGTTGACCTCGAAGAGCCGCTCGAGCTTGTCCTTGGGGAGGTCGAGGCCGGTCATGTCCAGGTCCTCGATGCGCGGCACGAGGCCGGCCGGGGTCTCGCGAGCCGGCACGGCGCCGGTCACACGGTCGATGACCCATTTGAGGACGCGCATGTTGTCGCCGAATCCCGGCCAGATGAATTTCCCGTTGTCGTCCGTCCGGAACCAGTTGACGGAGAAGATCTTGGGCGGCCGGGAGAGGCGGTTGCCGACGTTCAAGTAGTGGCGCCAATAGTCGGCCATGTTGTAGCCGCAAAAGGGGAGCATGGCCATGGGGTCGCGGCGGACGACGCCGACCTTTCCGGTGGCCGCGGCCGTTGTCTCCGAGCCCATCCGCGCGCCCATGAAGACGCCGTGGGGCCAGCTGAAGCTCTCGGTGACGAGCGGGATGAGCTGGGTCCGGCGGCCGCCGAAGATGATGGCCGAGATGGGCACTCCCTGCGGGTTCTCGGCTTCCTTCGAGAGCATGGGCGAGTTGATGATCGAGGCCGTGAACCGGGAGTTGGGGTGGGCGCCTTTTGACCCGCTGGCCGGCGTCCAGGGATTGCCCTGCCAGTCGAGGAGGTGCTCGGGGACGGGCCCGTCGAGCCCTTCCCACCAGGGCTCGTTCTTATCCGTGTCAAGCGCGACGTTGGTGAAGAGCGTCGGATTGAAGGCGCCGCGTTTGATCGTCTTCATCATATTCGGGTTGGTCTTCATCGACGTCCCCGGCGCGACGCCGAAGTAGCCGGCCTCGGGGTTGATGGCCCAGAGCCGGCCGTCCGGGCCGATGTTGAGCCAGGCGATGTCGTCGCCGAGCGTCCAGACGCGATAGCCGGGCAGGGCCGACTCCATCATGGCCAGGTTCGTCTTGCCGCAGGCGCTGGGCAGGGCGGCCGTGACGTAGGTGACGTTGCCGCGGTGGTCCTCGATGCCCATGATGACCATGTGCTCGGCCAACCAGCCCTGCTTATAGCCAAGGTAGGAGGCGATCCGGAGAGAGACACACTTCTTGCCGAGGAGGGCGTTGCCGCCGTAGCCCGAGCCGACGCTCCAGACCAGGCTTTCGCGGGGGAAATGCATGATGTAGCGGCGGTTGGGGTCGAGCGTGCCGATCGAGTGGAAGCCCTTGATGAAGTCGTCGCGGTTGCGAAGCTTCTCCAGGATGGGCGTGCCGATACGGGTCATGATCCGCATGCTCACGGCGACGTAGGTCGAGTCCGTGATCATGAGGCAGGCCTTGGCGTAGGGCGACTCGGGATGGCCCATCATGTAGGGAATGACGTACATCGTCCGGCCGGCCATGCAGCCGTCCGAGAGCTTGGCCATGAGCTTCTTGGCCTTCGCCGGGTCCATCCAGTTGTTGTTCGGGCCGGAGGCTTCTTTCGTGGGGTGGCAGACTAAGGTCAGGTGCTCGACCCGGGCGACGTCGGTCGGCGAGGAGCGGTGAAGGTAGGCTGTCGGCCAGGTCTTGTGATTCAGCTCTTGGAAAACGGGGCCGTTCAGCCGTTCTTCCATCAAACCGATCTCGAGGAGGCGCCAGGCCTCACCGTCGGAGCCGTCGCACCAATAGACGCGGGCCGGCTTGGCCAGGCGCTCCTGGTCCTCGATCCATCGTTCAGCGGCGGATACCATGATCGACCTCAGTCCCCCTTATTATCAGTAAAAAAACACCCTGTCAAACGGGCGGAAAATCCGGTGGATTTTCCGCGTCAGACCTGTATTTCGTAAACGACCGGGATTCCCTTGAGCGAGATCTCCGGGTTGAACGTCCAGGAAACGAGGTTGACGCCCCGGGGATAGGGGACGAAACGGGCTCGGTAGAAGGGCCCCGCCGGCCAGCCCCGCTTGGTGAAGTCGATCGTCCCGATGAAGCCCTCGTCCCGGATGCGGGCCAGGTAAGCCCGGAGGAACGAGACCCGCTCGGCGAGGGAGAGGTCGGGGAAGGCGACATGGTTGATCCAGGCCCATCGTTCGACCTTCTTGCCCAAGTGGTCGTGGAGGATGAAGTTGATCATCGCCTGGACGCGACCGTCCTTCTCCCAGACGAGGGTCCGCGCGACGTCCGGATATTCGAGCTCCGGGGCGAGTTCGGCCTTGTCGCAAACGCGGGCCAGCGCGACCGTCTGCCTGTAGCGGTCGAGCAGGGCGTGACAGGCGTCGAGGTCGGCGGCCCGATATTCTCTCAGGACGACGCCTGGGGCGGCTTTGGGCGGCCGGTGGGCGCCGAGGAGCCGAATGGCCGCCTTCTCGTATGTCTTCAGGTCCTCGGAGGCGCCGACGCGGTCGATATCGAGGATGCGGGCCATGACGCCGGACTTGCGGACGCTCTCGATCCTGTTCCCTTCGGCGCGGAGCTTGTCCATCATCAGAGTCGAGCGATGCCCGGTCTCGAGCGTCAGGAGCGAGAAATCGTAGCCGTATTTCCTGTTGAGCTCCACCGCCGCCCGGATGATGTCGAGCGCGATGCCCTTCCGGAAGAATTCCTTGCGGACGACGAGCAGGCAGCTGTAGATCGCGTCGCAGATGCGGCCGCGCAAGTCGAAGCGTTGGGGCAGGTTGGCCAGGAAAGCGACGATCTCGCCGCCCTTGTAGGCGGCCATCAGGTGGTCCTTCTTCGCCTCCGGGATCCTGTCGAAGAGATAATGGAGGAACGCGGGCCGGTAGAAATTGGGAAATGAGGCTTGGCCGTACTCGTCGCGCCAGGAGGCGTGGGCCATCCTCTCCAGCCCTTCGAAATCGCCCCTGAACCGTCCGATGGATAAGCCTTCGAGCATGGGTGTCCTCCCGCTCCCTCGTTCGCCCGAATAGGTTAGCACGGGGTGGACGGCCGGTTCAAGGTCGAGCGGAGACCTTCTTCCCTTGAAAACGAGGGCGGCAGATGATATCTTTACCGTCCTGGAGGCCCATCATGATCGGCGAAAAAGACATCGAGGCGTTGTTCGAGAGACAGCTCGCCCGAATCAACGACGGAGAGCTCCGCGGCAAGGTCGTCAAGACCTTCGTTCTAGCCTGCCGACGGGGTCATTGGGAATCCCTCGAGGCGATGAAAAAGATGCCGTTCACGCTCCTCACGGACACCCTCGGGGTCGGGTTCGTCGAGCACACGATCGCCGTCACCGAAGGGGCGGCCGCCTTGGGGCGGGCCCAGGCCGAGGCCTATTCCCGGCTGCCCTACGCCATTGACTTCGACCGTCTCTACGCCGGGGGCCTGTTGCATGACGTCGGCAAGCTCCTCGAGATCGAGCCGGACGGCCGGGGGGGCTACCGCAAGAGCCTGCCGGGCAAGTTTACCCGCCATCCCGTCTCGGGCGCTATCCTGGCCGCTGAATGCGGACTGCCGGGGGACGTCATCAACATCATCGTCTGTCACGCCAAGGAAGGGGAGGGCCGGCCTCAGGTCGTCGAGGCCGTCCTCATCCACCAGGCGGACTTCGCCACCTTCGACCCCCTGGTGATGAAGCAGAAAGGAACCCTGATCGAGCCCTGAAGACCTACATGAGCGAAACCATCATCGAGAAGATCCTTTCCCGGCACGCCGGCCGGCCGGTCCGGCCCGGCGACATCGTCGACATCTCCATCGACGCCCGGATCGCCCGGGATTTCGGCGGCGCGAGCGTCGTCAAGAATCTGAGGGAGCACCGCCTGCCCGTCGAGGACGTCTCCAAGACCTTCTTCACCTTTGACTGCAACCCGGGCGGGTCCGACCAGAAATACGCCGCCAACCAGCACCTCTGCCGGCTCTTCGCCCGGGAGCGCGCGATCAATCTCTTCGATATCGACGCCGGCATCGGCACGCACATCGCCATCGACGAGGGGCTCGTCGTCCCGGGCGGCACGCTCGTTTCGACCGACTCCCACGCCAATATCCTGGGGGCTATCGGGGCCTTCGGCCAGGGCATGGGCGATCAGGACATCGCCGCCGCTTGGGCCTTCGGCAGGGTCTGGTTCAAGGTCCCCGAATCGGTGAAGATCATCCTCAAGGGCGCGCCGCCCGCCGGAGCGACGGCCAAGGATATCGCCTTGCGGCTCCTCCGTGAATTCGGCGCCGCCGGCCTCCTTGGCCTGAGCGCCGAGCTCTGCGGCCAGGCCGTGGACGAACTGGATTTGAGCGCCCGCATCACCATCGCCTCCATGGCTACTGAGATGGGCGCCATCATCCTCTTCTTCCCGCCCAACGAGGCCGTTCTCGCTCACTTCGACAAGCTCGGGAAAAAATATGCCGCGGCCTATGCCGACGCCGACGCCGTCTACAGCCGCGTCGTCGAGATCGACGTCTCGGACCTCGTCCCGCTCATCTCCCGCCCGGGGCATCCCGAGGACGTCGTCACCGTCCGGGACGTCGCCGGGACGAAGATCGATTCGGCGTTCATCGGATCGTGCACGAACGGCCGTTTCGAGGACCTGGCGGCGGCCGCCGCTTTGTTGAAGGGCCGCCGGGTCGCTCCCGGCGTCGTCCTCAAGATCGTTCCGGCCACCCGCCGGATTTGGAAGCAGGCCCTTGACGAGGGCCTCATCGACGTCTTCGTCGAGGCCGGGGCCCTCGTCGGCAATCCCGGCTGTGCCGGATGCGCCGAGGGCCAGATCGGCCAGAACGGCCCGGGAGAGGTCACCGTCAGCACGGGCAACAGGAACTTCGCCGGCAAGCAGGGCCGGGGAAGCGTCTATCTCGCTTCGCCCGCGACGGCGGCGGCTTCCGCCGTGGCCGGCATCATCGTCACCGCGGCCGACATCCCCGCGACACCCGTTGCGTTCTCCGGCGGCCCGGCCCCGGCCGGTCCCACGCGGCCTCCTCGAGCGAAGGCCGGCGCGCCCGGTGCGGCCGACGCGAAGCCGACCCGCGTCCGCGGCCGGGCGTGGGTCGTCGACAAGGACAATATCGACACGGACATGATCTTCCACAACCGCCATCTGGCGGTCACGGACATCGCCCTGATGGGGCCGTTCACGTTCGGCAACCTCGCCGGCTGGGAGGACTTCTCAAAGAAAGCGGTGCCCGGCGACATCGTCGTCACGGGGTCGAACTTCGGGGCCGGCTCGTCCCGCCAGCAGGCCGTCGACTGTTTCAAAAGCCTCGGCATCGCGGCCATCGTCGCCCGGTCCTTCGGCGCGATCTACGAGCGCAACGCCGTCAACGCCGGCCTGCCCGTTCTCGCCGGCGACCTCATCTCCTCCGGGCTGCGGAGCGGCGAAGAGATCACGGTCGATTTCGTCACGGGAGAGGTTATGCGCCACGAGACCGGCGAGGTCTTCCGGATGGCTCCGTTTTCGGAGATCCAAATGGCTATTTACCGGAGAGGCGGGTTGTTCGGCGAGGGCTGAGGTTTTCATGCGACTCTACGAGAACGAAGCCAAGACTGTCTTCGAGAGGGAAGGCATCGCCGTCCCCCGATCCCACGGGGTCTTCGAGCGGGCCGATGGCGTCGAGCTGGCGATAGGTCCGGATTCCCCCGTCATGCTCAAGGCCCTCGTCCTCGTCGGGGGCCGCGGCAAGGCCGGCGGCGTCCGAAAAGCGAGAGGAGGGCCGGAAGCCGCCGCCCTGGCCAAGGAGATCCTCGGCCGCCGGATCCGGGATTACGTCGTCGACCGTCTCCTCGTCGAGGAGGCCGTCGACGCTCCCGGCGGCGCCTGTTACGTCGGGGTGACCATGAACCCGGCCGATTTCAACGTCACCGTCATCGTCAGCCCGGCCGGCGGCGTCGACGTCGAGCAGGTCGCCCGGGAGGCGCCGGACAAGATCATGCGGCTGGAGCTCCCCGGGAACGACGCGATGCTGCCCGATGCGGACGCGTCCCGGTTGGCCGGCTTCCTGGCCTCCGGTCTCGCCGGGGGCGCGGCCCGGATCGACGCCCTGAAAGAGGTCCTGGCCCGGGTCTACGCCGTCTTCCAGAAGTACGACTGCAAGATCGCCGAGATCAATCCTCTGCTTCTCACGGCCGCGGGACCCGTGGCCGCGGACGCCAAGATCGTTCTCGATGACAACGGCCTCTACCGGCAGGGCGCGCTCCTCCGCCTGCTGGGGTTGACCGAGGTCCGGCACGACGTCTCCGAGCCGACCCGGAACGAGGTCCGGGCCCGCGAGGCCGGCTTCCGGTACGTCGACCTTCTCGCCGAGGACCACGCCAAGGACCCGGACCGGCTCTACGTCGGCCTCGTCCCCGGCGGGGCGGGCTACGGGATCTTCTCCATCGACGAGGTCGCCAACGTCGGGGACAGGTTCTTCGGCGGACGGGTCGTGCCGGTCAACTTCATGGATTCGGGGGGCGGGCCGACGGTCGGCCAGGTCGCCGAGATGTTCGGCCTGCTAATGGACTACGAGGCCGTCGACCTGGTCATCACCTCGCGTTTCGGCGGCATCTCCTCCTGCGACATCTTCATCCGGGGCCTCATCGAATGCTTGAGGGAGAGGCGGGCCGAAGGGCGCCGCGTCGTCCCCGTCTTCGGCCGGATGGTCGGGACGGACCTGCCGAACGCCCGCGACTTCCTCGAACGGGCCACGCGGGAGACGCCCGAAGCGCTCGCGGACATGCACATCACGGTCGGCAACCGGACGATCATGGCCGAGGTCATCCGCGAAGGGATCCGCTGCGCGTTCGACCGGAAAGGGTGGACGTGATGGACGCCAGGATCAAGGCCACCGACGGATTCCTCTTCCATCTCGTCCGCAAGCTCCGGCCGAAGCTGGCCGAACGCGTGGCCAAGAGCGACCGGCTCGACACGATCATCCTCGGCCTCGGCGGGCAGGGGACCAAGCATGCCGGCCTGATGCACGATTTCGGCACGTCCATCGTCGCCGGGATCGCGCCCGGCGGAGCGGGGACGCGGGTCCACGAGGTCATCCCGGTCTTCGACTCCGTGAAGGACTGCCTCGTCAAGTTCCCCGACGTCGTCGCGGCCAGCGTATGGCGCCATTATTCGACGGCCCGCGAGGCCGCGCTGGAGGCCATCGAGGCGGGCATCCCGCTCGTCGTCCTGATCTCGGAAGGGCTCCCGCTCAGGGACGTCCGGGACATCATCGTCGCGGCCCGGAAGAACAAGACCGTCCTCATCGGCGGGAACACGCCGGGACTGATCTTCCCTCCCGAGCGCATCAAGATCGGCATGCTGCCGGACGTCTTCTACCCTGAAGAGATCGCCCCGGGACGGTTCGGGCCGCGGGGTGTGACCATCATCTCCCGAAGCGGCGCCATCCTCTACCACATGTCCGACGCCATGGCCAGCGTCGGCATCGCCCAGAACGCCGTCATCGGCATCGGCGGCGACGGGGCCATCGGCTCGACGTTCCGTGATCTTGTCCCCCTGGCCATGGAGTATGAGAACACCGACCTCGTCATCGTCGCCGGAGAGATCGGCGGATGCCAGGAAGAGCTCCTCGCCCAGGACGTCCGGGCCAACCCGAAAAAGTACCCGAAGCCCCTCGTGGCCCTCATCTCGGGCGCCCACGCGCCGGAGGGCAAGACCATGGGGCACGCCGGGGCCATCGTCACCCCCGGTCTCGAGACGGGCACCTTCGTCTCCAAGAAGAAGGCCCTGGAGGCGGCCGGGGTTCCCGTTGTCAACAGCCAGCTCGACCTGATCGAGGTCGTCAAGACGAAACTTAAGGGGAAGGCATATTTTTCGCCCGAGCGGTATTACGCCAAGATGAAATCCATCTGGGACGCGCCTCCCCCCAAGCCGAGTTGGACGACTTTTATCACCAAGGTCGAGCCGAATCATCTCGTCGTGCGAGGCTATCGGGTTCAGGACCTCATCGAACGGGCTTCCCTCGTCGAAGCCGCCCACCTCATCACATTGGGCGAGCTGCCTGACGCGGAGCGTGCGGCCTCATTGACATACCAGGCCGTAGAGGCGGCGAAAAGGCCCGTTCCGCCGGTCGTCCGAAATCCCGGAGAAGACCTGTCCAAGACCTTCCAGAAATACCTCCTCATGGACGAGGACCTCGCAGCCTTCGAGCCCGCGGGGAAAGCGGCCCAGGCCGAAAAAACCGTTTTCGCGCTGGGGCGTTTCACGGCTTATCTCGCCGGGGTCCAAGCGCAGGCCGCCGCCCTTGCCGCGATAGACCCCGGAGCTCCGCTCGCCCACGCCGTTTACAGAGCGGTTTCGGGCCCCGGCGACTTTGACGCGAAGAGGGCGCGCCTGCTCGAGGCCGTCATCGTCGCCTCCATCGACCACGGCGTCACGGCCCCTTCGGCGCAGGCGACGCTCATCGCTTCTTCGGTTCGCGCGTCCTACGAAGTGGCCGTGGCCCAAGGCGTCGGCGCCATCACCGACGTCCACGGCGGGGCGGGGGAGAAAGCGGCGATTTTCTTCCTGCAGTGCGCCCGCGCGGCCTCGGAGCAGGGCCTTCCCCTGAGAGAGGCGACCGGGGCCGTCATTCGACGGTATGTCCAGGAAGGGAAGCGCGTCGAGGGCATGGGCCATCGCGCCCACACCCAGGATCCCCGCCGGGACGTCCTTTGGGCGCTCGCCGAAAAAAGCGGCCTGGCCGGACCGTGCGTGGCCGTCTCGCGGATCGCGGAGGACGTGCTCCGGGAAGTCCGGGGCCTCAGCCTGCCCATCAACGTCGACGGCGTCATCGGGGCCGTTATCGCCGACATGGGGCTCGATCCGAGGCTGGCCAAGGCCCTATTCATCTTCGGCCGGATCATGGGGCTTTCGGCCCACTACTTCGAGGAAGTGGCCACCCAGCC
>Ga0154715_1025_pt5 | contig 14910 bp, 14 predicted proteins | sample Rifle2008BG16ft_FD_105723 | JGI IMG/M metagenome (GOLD analysis project Ga0154715, IMG submission 105723) | Candidatus Aminicenantes bacterium RBG_16_63_14 | reverse complement strand
CATGGGCGAGGAATTCACCTTCCACAACGTCCGCGTCGTCGTCCAGGCCATCGCCAATCATCTCCGCAAAACCTTCGGGGACGGGCCGATCGCCGTGGTCGTCGGCTACGACACGCGGTTCCTGTCGGATCGCTACGCCCTCGAAGCGGCCAAGCTCCTGGCCCGGAACGGGATCCAAGTCTTCCTGTCCGACCGGGACGCGCCTTCGCAAGCCTTGGCCTGCCAGGTCATCAAGAGAAAGTGCCAGGGCGGGATCAACTTCACCGCCTCCTTCAACCCGCCGCGCTACAACGGCCTCAAGTTCAACGTCGAAACGGGCGCCCCGGCCCTGCCGGAGGTGACCGATGCGATCGAGGAGGAGGTCCGGCGGCTGATGCCCGGCTTCTCCACTCTGGCCGTCCGCGCCCGGGACGAATCCATCTCCCGCATCGACCTCCAGGCGGATTATCTGGCCGACCTCCAGGGAAAGATCGATTTCGGCGTCATGCGGAAGGCCGGTCTCCGGGTCGCCGCCGACCTGCTCTACGGCACCGGCCGCGAATACCTCGACGAGATCCTCGAGGAAAACGGCGTCGAAGTCGAAGGCATCCACGGCTACATCGACCCCTACTTCGGCGGGGTCAGCCCCTCCTGCACGGAGGAGAACCTGGCCGAGCTCAAGACCCACGTCGTCCAGACCAAGTGCCACGTCGGGCTGGCCACGGACGCGGACGGCGACCGGTTCGGGATCATCGACGAAAAGGGGGGATTCGTCCACCCGAACATCATCCTGGCCCTGCTGCTCGACTACCTCGTCAGCGTCAAGGGCTGGCGCGGAGGCGTCGCCCGTTCGATCACCACGACCCACCTCCTCGACCGCATCGCCCGCAAGTACGACCTGCCGCTGACGAAGACGAAGGTCGGCTTCAAATACATGGCCGACCTCTATCTCAAAGGCCGGATCATGTTCGGCGGGGAGGAGAGCGCCTGCATCGCCGTCAAGGACCATCTCCCCGAGAAGGACGGCATCTTCGCCGGGCTCCTGGTCGCGGAGATGATCGCCGCCACCGGCCGGAGCCTGGGGACCCTCCGCGCGGATCTGTTCAAAGAGTACGGGGCGATGACGAGCGGCCAGCGCACGCTCCCCCTGACCCCGGAGCGGGCGAAGAGGCTCAGGGCCCTCATCCAGGACCCGCCGTCGAAGCTGGGGCGCCGCAAGGTCGTGGCCGCGGAGACGATCGACGGCCTCAAGCTCGATTTCGAGGAGGACCGCTGGGTCGTCCTCCGTCTGTCCGGGACCGAGCCGCTCATCCGCTGCTACGCCGAAGCCGAGACCCGTGAGGACGTCGAAGCCATATTGAAAAAGGGGCTGGAGGCCGTCAAGTGAAGAGACAGGCCCCTCCGGCCGGAACGGCGTTCCGCAGGAAGATCTTCGTCCTCGGCGTCGCCTGCCTTCTCCTGATCATGATCGTCACCGCGCTCTTCGGCAAGAAGGGCGTCATGGACCTGCGCCGGGCCCGCCGGACCCTGGAGGCGAGGGCCGTGACGATCCGGGCCCTCGAAGCGGAGACGGCTAAGCTCGAGGCCGAGATCATCCGGCTCGAGAACGACCCCCGGGCCATCGAAAAGCAGGCCCGGGAGAAGCTGGGCCTCGTCAAACCCGGCGAAAAGGTCGTCGTGGTCCCCGCCCCGCCCGTCAAGAAATAGATGCCCCGGCCCGCCAAGACTCGAGGACAGCCGGAAGAGCGGACCCTCGTCGAAGACCTCAATCCCGCCCAGCGCCGGGCCGTTCTGCACGGCGAGGGGCCTCTCCTCATCATCGCCGGCGCGGGGACGGGCAAGACCAAGGTCATCACCCACCGCATCGCCCGGCTCATCGCCGCGAAGGCGGCCCGCCCGGACGAGATCCTGGCCGTGACCTTCACGGAGAAGGCGGCCAACGAGATGGAGGCCCGGGTCGACGTCCTCGTTCCGTACACGTCGTCCTTCGCCGAGATCAGCACGTTCAACTCCTTCGGCGAGAGGGTCCTCCGCGATTACGCCCTGGACATCGGGTATCCCCCGGATTTCCGGCTTCTCGCCGACATCGACCAGGCCATCTTCTTCCGCGAGAATCTCTTTCGCCTGCCGCTCGATTACTACCGGCCCCTCGGCCAGCCGACGCGCCACATCCAGGAGGTCCTCGAAGCCATCCGGCGGCTGAAGCAGGAGGACGTCCGGCCGGAGGACTACGTCCGCTACGCCGAAGGGCTCGGGGAACGGGCTTCGAACGAGAGCGAGAATGAAACGGCCCGCAAGCACCTCGAGATCGCTCGGGTGTTCGCGGCCTACCAGTCGCTCCTGCGGTCGCAGGGCCTCATCGACTTCGAGGACCAGGTGACGCTCGTCGTCGACCTTTTCCGGCGGCGGCCCTCCGTCCTCGAGGAGCTCCGGCGCCGCTACCGGTACATTCTCGTCGACGAGTTCCAGGACACGAACTTCGTCCAGTTCGAGCTCCTCAAGATGCTCGCCGCGGAGCACAGGAACCTGACCGTGGTCGGGGACGACGACCAGAGCATTTTCCGCTTCCGCGGCGCCTCGCTCAGCAACATCCTCGATTTCGAGGAGGTCTTCCCGGAAGCGAAGAGGGTCGTCCTGACGCGGAACTACCGTTCGACCCAGCCCATCCTCGACGCCTCGTACCGTCTCATCCAGCACAATAATCCGAACCGGCTCGAATCCAAGGACAAGGTCGACAAGCGGCTCAAGGCGGCCGCGCGCGGCGGCGGCAAGAGCATCCACATGCTGGCGTTCGACACGCTCTCCCACGAGGCCGACGCCGTGGCTGACCGCATCCTCGAGATCCACGCGCAGGGAGCCGCCTGGAGCGACATCGCCGTCCTCGTCCGCCGCAACACCGATGCCGACCCCTACCTGCGCTCCTTCAACATGAAACAGATCCCCTTCCGCTTCTCGGGCAGCCGCGGGCTCTACCAGCAGGAGGAGATCAAGGTCATCATCGCCTTCATCCGGGCCCTGACCGACTTCGACAACAGCCGCGACCTCTTCTACCTCGCCCTCTCGGACGTCTACAGGGCCGGCTCCTACGACATGAGCCGGATCGCCGGGTACGCCGAGAAGAAGAACCTGTCCCTCCACAGCGTCCTCAAGACGATCGCCGAGGGCGCGAGCCCGGTGGAGATCGCCGAGGACACGGTTGCGACGGTCAAGAGGATCTTCACCGACATCCTGTCGTTCGTCGACCTCGCCGGCGCGAAGAACGCCGGCGCCGTCGTCTACGCATTCCTCGAGAAGAGCGGCTACCTCAAGTCCCTGGTCGGCCCGATGACCCTGGAGTCCGAGGTCCGGGTCAAGAACGTCCGCCTGTTCTTCGACAAGATCAAGGGCTTTTCGGACCTCGTCGAGAACGACTCCATCCGCTCCTTCGCCCGTTACCTTGACCTCCTCGGCGAGGTCGGTGACAACCCGGCGACGTCGGAAGCGGAGCTCGATGAGGACGCGGTCAACGTCCTGACGGTCCACAAGGCCAAGGGGCTCGAGTTCGGCACTGTATTCCTGACCGGCCTCATCGAGGACCGCTTTCCCGGCCGGGAGCGGCGGGAGCGCATTCCGGTCCCGGACGGCGTTCTCAAGGAGAGCCTGCCGGGCCGGGAAAACTATCTCCAGGAGGAACGGCGGCTCTTCTACGTGGCCATGACCCGGGCCCGCCGGGCCCTGTACCTAACCTGGGCCAGGGATTACGGCGTCAAGCGCCCGAAGAAAGCTAGTCCTTTCGTCCTCGAGGCCCTGGACATCCCCAAGATGCCTGAGGACGTCCTGCGGGCCTCCGTCCTCGAGGAGATCCGGCGTTACGCCCTGTCGGCGGGCCGCCCGAAGACGCCGGCCGCGATCCGGCCGGCGGGCGCGCTGAGGCTGAGCCACGTCCGGATCGAGGACTATCTCCTCTGCCCGCTCAAGTACAGGTTCCGCCACGTCATGCGCGTGCCCGTCATGCCGCACCATTCGCTCGTCTTCGGACGCGTCCTCCACGCGACGATCCATTCCTACTTGAGGCGGAGGATGAAGGGCCGGAGCACGAGCGAGCAGGCCGTCATCGACGAGTACGGGAAAAATTGGGTCAACGAGGGGTTCCTGAGCCGGGAACACGAGGAACTGCGCAAGGCGGCGGGCGAGCGGGCCCTCCGTCTCTTCTTCAGACGGGAGGAGGAGTCGGGGCGCCGGCCGGCTTTTCTCGAAAAGCCCTTCCGCTGGCAGGAGGGCGGCATCCGCTTCTCGGGACGCTTCGACCGGGTCGATTTCGAGGCGGCCGGGCCGGTCATCATCGATTTCAAGACGACCGAAGCGTCCTCCCAGAAGGAGGCCGACCGCGCCGCCGCCGAGAGCCTGCAGATGGACGTCTACGCCCTGTCCTTTTTAAAGACGGAGGGGATGCTCCCGCTCGAGACGCGGCTCCATTTCCTCGAATCCGACATCGTCGGGCGCGCCGCGAAAGGGGAGAAGGAGCTCGGCCGGGCGGTGGTGAAAATTCGCGAAGCGGCCGAAGGCGTTCGCGGCGGCGATTTCACGGCCCGCCCGGACTGGCACAACTGCTCGATCTGCGAGTTCAAGACGATCTGCCCGTCGTCCTACGCGTATTAGGTAAAAAGTGACCGTTCCCTTCAGGGGGACAGTTGCCCTTGTTTACTGCGGTTTGACCCAGAACGGCATGACCGCCCAGATCTTCGTCTGGTTCATCAAGCGGACCGTCTCCAGGATTTTGTCCCGTCCGGCGGCGCTCCTTAGGTCGAGCCTGATCCCTGGCCGTCCGAAGACGCTCTGCCAGAACGAGCGCTTCCTGGGCCAGACGTCCAGGCGGACGTCCTCGTCGGCGTCGATCCCGGCCTCCTTCTTGGCGATGCCGAGGGCCATGGTCAGCCCGCCGAGCTCGTCGACGAGCTTGAGGTCCCGGGCCTGCCGTCCCGTCCAGACGCGGCCCTTGCCGACGGCATCCACCTCGTCCCGGGTCAGGCCCCGTCCCTCGGCGGCCCTGGCCAGGAACTGCTCGTAGGTCCACAGGATCTCCTCCTTGAGGACCTTCCGCTCGTCGGGGGTGAACGGCCGGAAAGGCGAGAAGACGTCGGCCTTCTCCCCGAAGACGAGCTTCTCCGAGGTCACGCCGAGCTTCGTGAGAAGGCCGTCGATGCTGAACTTGCCGGCCAGGACGCCGATGGACCCCGTCAGGGTCTGCGGCTGGGCGACGATGCGGGTCGCGGACATGGCGATCCAGTAGCCGCCCGAGCCGGCCACGTCCGACATAGAGACGACGACGGGCTTCACCTTTTTGGCCAGGGTGACCTCGCGCCAGATGACGTCCGACCCGACCGAGGACCCGCCCGGGCTGTCGATGCGGAGGAGGATGGCCTTGACCGACGCGTCTTTCCGCGCCGTCCGGATCCATCGGGCCACCGTCGAGCCGCCCATGATCTGGGGCAGGCTCTCGCCGGTCATGATCATCCCGACGGCGTAGACCAGGGCGACCTTGTTCCGGCCGGTATCGAGGCCGACCGAGGCCGGCTTGACCCGCGTGTAGTCGTCGAACCTGACCCGGGCGAGCGGCCGTCCGTCCCGCCGCAGGAGGTCCTGGACCTGGTCCTCGTAGAGGCAGTCGTCGACGAGCCCGGCGGCCTTGGCTTTCTCGCCCTGGAAGAAGCCCCGGTCGACGAGCGCCCGAAACTCGGGTTCGGTCTTGCCGCGGGCCTTGGCCGCCGTAGCCACGTACTGGGCGAAAAGGTCCGAGTAAAGGGACTCCATTTCTTCGCGGTGGGCCGGCGTGAAGCCCTTTTCCGTGAACATGTTGGCCGCGGTCTTGTATTCCTCGACGTGCTCGAACTCGGCCCGGACGCCGAGCTTGTCGAGGGCGCTCTTGAGGAACGGAACGTAGCCGCCTAGACCGTTGACGCCGAGCCAGCCCAGGGGGTGCAGGATGATCCGGTCGCAGGCCGTGGCCACGAAGTATTCCATGTCGAAATCAGGGGCCTCCTCGATCAAGGCGTAGATCTTCTTGCCGGAGCGGCGGAAATCGAAGATGGCCTCGCGCATCTCGCTGGCCTTGGCCCAGTCGCACTGGAGGAGGCCGAGCCGCAGCAGGACGGCCTGGATCCGGCCGTCGACCTTGGCCTTGCGAAGGTTCATCCAGAAGTCATGGACGGCGAGCGGCTTCGTCCCCAGGAGGAAGGAGGCGATGGCGTTGGGCGGGGCGACCTCGGCGACGGAACCGGAGAGCGGAATGTCGAGATAGCCGCGGGCGGGGACGTCCACGGCCGTCCCGCCGAAATCCGCGACGATCAGGAAGAAGACGCTCGCGGCGGCCAGCAGGAAAAAGAACAGGACGATCAGACCGACATAGGCGGATTTTTTCATGGCGGCTCCTCGTTTCCGGGTCTTCCAATCTATAACAGAAACGCGCTTGATTTCAATCTTTGAATTATGGACAATAAGCTCTCCTTCCGCCGCGTCCTTCCCGCAGCGTGGCCGGCGATGGCGGGAGAGACAGGAGGTATTCTGAATGTCCTTTTCAAAGCTTTATGTCGGTAACCTCAACTACAAGACCACCGACGAGACGCTGAAACAGCTGTTCGCGCAGCACGGCGAGGTTACCTCGGTCAACATCCTGCAGGGCCGCGGTTTTGGGTTTGTCGAGATGGCGACACCGGAAGCGGCCCAGGACGCCAAAGGCAAGCTCAACGGCACCGAGTTCGACGGCCGCAAGCTCATCGTCAACGACGCCCGTCCGAGGGCCGAGAGACCCGGGTCCGACCGGCGTCCCGGCGGCGGCGGCGATAGAAGAGGATTTTCCAGGTTCTGACCGGCTCCTGAGCCCCGCGCTCTTCGCCTAAACCTTCCAGAGGGGACATGCATCCCCCAGGGGTACGTGTCCCTGTTCTTGCCGGTTCCTTTCCCCTGATTGGCCGGTGAACCTTTGGCCATCTCGCTTCGTTGTAACCTGTGAAGTCCCCGGAGAGGAGTTTTAAGGTGTCGGACCGGCTGAGCGTCCCCTTGACCGACGGGGCGCATCGTCATAGAGTTCCTTCAATGGCCGCATAGAGGGCGCGAAAGCTCTGCGGGCGGACGATGATGTACGAACCGAGGGACGCCGAGATCAAGAACGAGCCGGCCGAGATCGGTGCGCTCTTGAAACGGATCCAGGAGGGGGACCGGGAGGCGTTCATGACGATCATCCGGCTCTACCAGCAAAAAGTGTTCGTCATGGCCTACTCCATCCTCCGCGACCGCGAAGACGCCCTCGACGCCGTCCAGGAGACGTTCCTCAGACTCTACCAGAAGGCCGGCCTCTACAAGCCCGGCAATTCGTTCCAGGGCTGGCTCCTGCAGATGGCCAAGAACATCAGCATCGACAGCTACAGGAAGCACCAGATAAAGCGGCGGGAATGGGTGACAACCAAGCCCCTCGATGAGATCCCCATTGCAGCCGAGGACCGGGCCGGCGATTCGGCCGCTTCGGACCTTCGGAGCGCCTTTGCGCGGTCCGTTGAGAAGCTGGCCGAAAGGCAAAAGATGGTTTTCGTCATGAGGCACTACAACGAGCTTCAATTCAACGAGATCTCCGAAGCCATGCGGATCTCGGTCGGGACGGCCAAGTCGCTCCATTTCAAGGCCGTCCAGAATCTCAGGAAGCGGCTGGCGCCGGCATTGGGGATCGAACCATGAGCAAATGCGCGATGACAAAGGTTGATCGGGCGGACTTCCTCTCGAGCGCTCTGGAGGAAGGAAGGAGAAAGGCGATGACCGAACATCTCGATAAGTGCCCGGAGTGCCGGGCCGAGGCCGACGAGGTCGAGCGGCTCCTGAAGGAAACGGACGCCGTCAGATCCGAGATCCGCGCGGCGGTCGCTTCCGTGAATTGGGAGGCGCTCCCCGCCGTGATCGCCGACCGGGCCTTCGCCGCGACCGGAAAGCCCGAGCGCATTTTACCGGCCGTACGGCCGTGGGCCTGGCTGTCCGCCCTCCGCATGAAGCCGGTCCTGGCCGGGCTCGCCGCCGGCCTCATCGTCGGCGCGGCGGCCATGTACTTCGCCCTGAAGACCCCCGGGCCCCGGCCGGGGAAGGATACCGGCTATCATGCCTCCGGAGAATTCCTGGACAGGGCCGAGCTCGAGATGGCCCGCCGGAACACCCTGGACTACCTGGAGAAGAGCCAATTCGTCCTCCTCGACGTCTTCGAATCGGCCGGAGACGTCGCCGCGGGGCCGGCCGCGCTCCGTTCGGAGCGGGCCCGCGACCTCCTGTCGAGGAAAAAGTACCTCAACGCCCAGCTCGAGAGGTTCCAGATGGCCAAGGCCAAGGCCATCTGCGACCAGATCGAGATGCTCTTCCTGGAGCTCTCCCAGATCAGCGACGAGCTGCCCGCGGCCGAGCTCCAAAGGATCAGGGGATTCGTCGAGGAGCGCCAGCTCCTCCTGAAGATCAACCTGGTCAGGAAAGAACTGGAAAGCGAGATCTGATATGAAGAAAACGACCGTCCTCATCAGTTTATTCGTCGTCCTGTCCCTGGGGTCGGGCCTTTATGCCCAGACGGCGCCCGACAAGATCATCTTCCAGGAGGCAAAGATACTCCTGTTCGACAAGGATTGGCGGGCCGCCCTGGACAAGATCGATGATCTCCGCGAGAGGTTCCCCTACAGCCCCTGGGCCGGACAAGCCCTCTTTTATAAAGGAGAGTGCCTGAACGGCCTCGGCGGCCGGGAGAGGGACGCCCTGCGGGCCTATAAGGAATACATCCAGCTCGTCGGCGCCCAAGTCAACCTCATCGAAGAGGCCGAGGGCCGGATCATCGACATCGCCTTCGACCTCTATGAAAGCGGAGACGCCGCGGCGCTGCGCGACATCGAGGCCCGGCTTGGGGCCGTCAACAATGTCGTTCGCTATTACGCGGCCTACAAGCTGAGCTTGGTCAAGGACAAGAAGGTCGCGGCCAAGGCCGCGCCCATCCTCATGAAGATCATCGAAGACGAAAAAGACCCCGAGCTCCTCGACCGGGCCCGGATCGCCCTTCTCCGCGTCTCGCCCGCAAGCCTGAAATCCGCGGAGGACAGGAAGCCCAGGTCCGAATCTCCCCGGATGATCAGGATCCGCATCCGCAAGGCGGGCCAAAAGGAACCCGCCTTCTCGCTCAACATCCCCTTCGCCTTGGCCGGCCTGGCCCTGAGCGCCCTGGACGAAGACGACAAGGCGGCTATCCGGAAAAAAGGTTACGACATCAACAAGATCATGAACGAGCTGGTCAAGTCCAAGGAGAGCATTCTCCGGATCGCGGGCGACGACGGCTCGATCATCGAGATCTGGATCGATTGACAAAGATAAAGAATAGAGGAGAAAAGTCATGAAAAAAGCGGCACTCATCATCCTGGCCATCATGGTTATCGGCCTTGTCGCCGGCCCGGCCATCGCGGCCAACCGTAACGATTTCAAGGCCATCCAGACGGCCGTCAAGCAGAACCCGGCCTACGAGGAAGGCAAGGAAGTCAAATGGTTCAAGGTCCTGATCACGGACGGCGAGACTAACGAAGCCAAGGTCAAGGTGACCCTGCCCATCGCTCTCATCGAGGTCCTCATCAACTGCACCGACAGCCGGCACTTCAAGATCGACGACGGAGACTGCGATATCGACCTCAAGGCCCTCTGGGCCGCGCTGAAGAAGGCCGGCCCCATGGCCCTCATCGAGATCCAGGACGACGGCGCCATCATCAAGGTCTGGCTCGAATAGCTTGCGGCGAGCCCGCTGGGGCCTCGGGCGTCGTCTCCGTCCGCGCGGACGGAGACGATACCCTGAGGCCTTCCGTTGACAAGGCCTCCGGACCCCCATAAAATGGGGAGGCCAGGAGGTCTCTTTGGGCAAGACGCTGACGGAGAAGGTCCTCGGCCGCAAGGCGGGCAAGGACGTCCAGGCCGGAGAGGTCATCACCGTTTCCCCGGACACCATCCTCTCCCACGACAATTCGGCGGCCATCATCCGGGAGTTCAGGAAACTCGGCGTCAAGAAGGTCAAGGCGCCCGGGAAGATCGTCATCGTCCTCGACCATATCGTCCCGGCCGCCGACGAAAAGTGCGCCCAGAACCACAAGTCCATCCGCGAGTTCGTCGCCGAGCAGGGGATCCCCAACTTCTTTGACATCAACGCCGGCATCTGCCACCAGGTCCTGCCTGAGCAGGGCTTCGCTCTTCCCGGCAAGGTCATCGTCGGCAGCGACTCCCATACCCTGAGCTACGGCGCGCTCGGGGCCTTCGCCACAGGCATCGGCCGGACCGAGACCGCCTGCACCTGGGCGACGGACGAGATCTGGCTCCGGGTGCCGGAGACCATGCGCATCGACCTCTCGGGCCGTTTCCGGGCCGGTGTTTTCGCCAAGGACCTCAGTCTGAAGCTCATCGGCGACCATGGCGCCGAGATGGCCAACTACAAGGCGGTCGAGTTCGCCGGGCCCGCGGCCGTCGACTTCAGCGTCGGGTCCCGGCTGACCCTGGCCAACATGTCCGCCGAGATGGGCGCCAAGAACGGTTATTTCGCCCCGGACGAGAAGGCCCTGAAATGGCTCGAGGGCCGGGCGCGGGGGCCTTTCCTCGTCGCCTCATCGGACCCGGACGCCCGTTTCGAATCCGTCCTTGAATACGACCTCGGCGCGCTCGAGCCCCAAGTCGCCTGTCCGCACACGGTCGACAATGTCAAACCCGTCGGCGCCGTCGCCGGCAAGCCCGTCGATCAAGTCCTCATCGGCACTTGCACCAACGGGCGCCTCGAAGACCTCGAGGCCGCCGCGCGGATCTTCAAGGGCCGCACTGTCCATCCGGGCGTCCGCGTCCTCGTCATCCCGGCATCGTGGGAGATCTACCGGGAAGCCCTCAAATCTGGCGCGCTCGCGGTCCTCGCCGACGCCGGCTGCGTCATCCTCAACTCGGGCTGCGGGCCGTGCCTCGGCGCCCACGAGGGCCTCCTGGCCGCGGGCGAGGTCTGCCTGAGCACGTCGAACCGCAATTTCCGCGGCCGCATGGGCCACCGCGATTCGGAGATCTACCTGGCCTCTCCGGCCACGGCCGCGGCCACCGCCGTCGCGGGGAAAATCGCCGACCCGAGGGAATTCGTATGAGCCAGGGCAAAGTCTGGAAATACGGCGACAACGTCAATACGGACGTCATCTTCCCCGGCCGCTACACCTACCAGATCATGCCGTCCGAAGAGATGGCCAAGCACGCCCTCGAGGACCTCGACCCGGGATTCGCGGCGGGGGTCAAGCCCGGCGACGTCGTCGTCGCCGGCAAGAACTTCGGCTGCGGCTCGTCCCGGGAACAGGCCGCGGCCTGTCTCAAGAGCGCGGGCGTCCAGGCCGTCGTGGCCCGGTCCTTCGCCCGCATCTATTTTAGAAACGCCATCAACCTCGGCCTGGCCGTCCTCCAGTGCGACGAAGCCGTCGACGCGCTCGAGACGGGAGACGCGGTCGACGTCGATATCGCCCGCGGAGAGATCCGCTCGGCCAAGGGCACCTTCCGCTTCCTGCCTCTCCCGGATTCCGTCGTCGGCATCATCGAGGCCGGCGGCCTGCTCGAATACACCCAAAAGAAGCTGGCCAAGGAGTGACCATGTCCAAGTACAAGATCGCCATCCTTCCCGGCGACGGAGTGGGCAAGGACGTCGTCGAAGCGACGATGATCGTTCTCGACAAGATCGGCCTCGACGCCGAATACATCACCGGCGATATCGGCTGGGATTTCTGGTGCAAGGAAGGCAACCCTCTTCCCGACCGGACGCTCATGCTCCTCCGGGCGACCGACGCCTGCCTCTTCGGGGCCATCACCTCCAAGCCCCGCGAGGACGCCGCGGCCGAACTCGCGCCCGCGCTCCAGGGCAAAGGCCTGACCTATTTCAGCCCCATAGTCCGCCTGCGCCAGGAGTTCGACCTCTACCAGAATCTCCGGCCCTGCAAGGCCTACGCCGGCAATCCTTTAAATTATAAGGAAGGGATCGACCTCGTCATCTTCCGGGAGAATACCGAGGGGATGTACGCCGGCGTGGAGTTCCTGCCCCTGCCGCAGGTCGTCCGGGACGCGCTCCTGACGCATCCCAAAATGAAGCGCTTCAAGGACGTCCCGGCTGCCGAGATCGCCGTCTCGACCCGGATCGTGACCAGGTCCGCCTGCGCCCGGATCGTCCGGGCCGCCTTCGAGTTCTCCCGAAAGAACGGCCGGAGATCGGTCACCCTCATCGAGAAGCCGAACGTCCTCCGGGAGACGGGCGGTCTAATGCTCGACACGGCCAGGTCGGTCGCCAAGGATTACCCCGATATCAAGTTCCGGGACGCCAACGTCGACGCCATCTGCATGTGGCTCCTCAAGAACCCCCACGACTACGACGTGCTCGTCGCCGAGAACCTCTTCGGCGACATCATCTCCGACCTGGCCGCCCAGCTCGTCGGCGGTTTGGGCTTCGCCTGCAGCGGCAACATCGGCGACAAGTACGCCGTCTTCGAGCCGACGCACGGCTCGGCCCCAAAATACTCGGGCCTGTACAAGGTCAACCCCATCGCCACCATCCTCGCGGCCAAGATGATGCTCGACTGGATCGGCGAGACGGCCAAGGGCCGGGCGGTCGAGGCTGCGGTCGCCGAAGTCATCAAGGAAGGGAAGGAGCGGACCTACGACATGGGCGGCCATTCGACGAGCCTCGACATCGGCCGGGCCGTCGCCGCCAAGCTCTAGGCGGATTCCCGTATGCTCATTCTCGCGGTCGACACGACGACGCCCAGCGGCTCCGTGGCCCTCCTCGAGGACGGGACACTCCTCGGCGAGGCCAACGTCGAGTCGGCCGCGACCCATTCGGCCCGCCTGCTCCGGTCCGTCGATTTCCTGCTCGCCGCGCACGGCCGGGACGTCAAGGACCTCGACGCCTTCGCCGTGGCCGCGGGGCCGGGCTCGTTCACCGGGATCCGCATCGGCGTCGGCGCCGTCAAGTCGCTGTCCTTCGCCTCGGGGAAGCCGGTCGCGCCCGTATCGACGCTCCTGGCCCTGGCCGTGAAGCTCGCCGCAGACGGGTCCCGCCTCGTCTGCCCTCTTCTCGACGCGAAGAAAGAGGAGATCTACGCCGGCCTGTTCGAAGCGCGGCAGGCCGGCCTGGCCGAGCTCATCCCCCAGGGCGCCTACGGCCCGGACGCGTTTTTCGCCCGGCTCCCCGCGCGGCGGGTCATCGCTTTCGCCGGGAGCGGTCTCACCGCCTACCGCGCCAAGCTCCTGCTTTACGTTCGGGACAAGGCCCGTTTCCCGCGCCGGTCCTCGTTCCTCGCGGCCGAAGTCGGCCGGATCGGGTGGGGGATCCTCCGCGAGGGGAAGGGCGTCGCCGCCGCGGCCCTCGAGCCTCTCTATTTCCGGAGGTCGCAGGCCGAGGAGAAATGTCGCCCCTGATCAAGGGCGAGGACCGCTATTTCATCCGGCGGATGAAGGAGGACGACCTCGCCGCGGTCCTGACGATCGAGGACCTGTCCTTCTCCAATCCCTGGAGCGACAACACCTTCCGGGGCGAGATCCAGAACACGTCCGTGTCCTTCCCCCTCGTCGTCGTCAGGCGCCCGGGCGAGGAGGTCGTCGGCTACATCATCTTCTGGCAGATCCGGGACGACGTCCAGGTCAACAACATCGCCGTCCACCCCGACTGCCGCGGTCTGGGCATCGGCGAGGCCCTGATGCGCTTCGCCATCGCCAAGGTCAACGCGGCGGGCGCGACCTTCATGACCCTCGAGGTCCGGCAATCGAACACGCCGGCCCTGACCCTCTACAAGAAGCTGGGTTTCGAGATCCTCGGCACGCGGAAGAACTATTACACGAAGCCGGGCGAGGACGCCTGCGTCCTGGGCCTCGTCCTCGATCAGTAATCGACGCGGATGAGCGTCAGTCCCTTGGCCGCGGCCGTAGGCCCGGCGAGCGACCTGTCCTTGAGCCGGAAGATCTCTTCCACCTGCCCCGGGCGGATCCTGCCCCGGCCGACCTCGAGGAGCGTCCCGACGATCGTCCGGACCATGTAGCGGAGGAAGCCCCCGGCCTCGATGGTGTAGACGATCTCGGGGCCCGTCTGGCGGAGTTCCGACCGGGTGACGGTCCTCACGGACGACCGGTCGCGGTTGGAGGAAAAGGCGGTGAAGTCGGCCGTCCGGACGAAGAGCCCTGCCGCCTCGCGCATGGCTCCCAGCTTGAGGGGATAGGGCCAGTGGAGGACGTAGCGCCGGTCGAGGGGGCTCACCTGAGGCGCATGGACGATCCGGTAGCGGTAGACCTTGGACCGGGCCGATTTCCGGGCGTGGAAATCCGGGGGCGCCTCTTCGAGGGAGAAGACGCGGACGTCGGCGGCGAGGACGGCGTTGAGCGCCCGGAAGAGGTCGGCGTCGGCCAGCTTGAAAGCGCCGCGGAAGCTGGCCACCTGGCCCAGGGCGTGGACGCCCGCGTCGGTCCGGCCCGCGCCGTGGACGACGGCCTTTTTCTGGGTGAGCTTGCGAACCGCCTCCTCGAGGACGCCCTGGACCGTGCGGCCGTCCGGCTGTCTCTGCCAGCCGCGGAAATCCGTGCCGTCGTAGGCGAGGACGATCCTGTAGTTCTTCATCTCACGCCGCGAGGCCTGCGAGGGCCAGCCGGACCGCTTCTTCCGGGGTCGCCGCCACGGTGACGCCCCGGATGTCCCACGTCCCGAGCCCGACGACCCTTTTGCCGTGGATCAGGCCGTAGGCGATCTCCGAAAGGGTTCCGTACTCGCCGTCGATCGCGATGACCGCGGCCGCGTTCAGGATGACGAGCGAATTCCGGGTGTAGCCGAGGCCCGTGGCGATGGGGACGTCGACCCAGGGATTAGCGTCGGCCGGCGAGCCACCGGGCAGGATGCCGACGACGAGGCCGCCTTCC
>Ga0154715_1022_pt5 | contig 16355 bp, 18 predicted proteins | sample Rifle2008BG16ft_FD_105723 | JGI IMG/M metagenome (GOLD analysis project Ga0154715, IMG submission 105723) | Candidatus Aminicenantes bacterium RBG_16_63_14 | reverse complement strand
GAGGATCCAGGCCGCGGCCTCGAGGACCCCGGCGGCCGTGTGGGCCGGGCGGACGCCGCGGGCGGCGAGCTCGGCCGCCGCCCCGCGCCCGTATCCCGTGAGGACGAGGATCGGAACCGCGCCGATGTTCAGGCCGAAGAGGACGTCGTCCGGCTTGTCGCCGACCATATAAGACGCGCCAAGGTCGAGCCCGAGCTCGCGCTCGGCGCGAAGGCCCAGGCCGGGCCTCGGCTTGGCGCAGGAACAGCCGGAGCCGGCCGCCCCTTCCGGGGCGTGCGGACAGGAGTAAAGCCCGTCGAGAGGGGCGCCGCGGCGGGCGAACTCCTTCAGGAAGCGGGCGTGGAGCGCATCGAGCTCCTTCTCGTCGAAGTAGCCGCGGCCGAGGCCGGACTGGTGGGTGACGACCACGGCGGCGAAGCCGGCCTGCCGCAGCAGCCGGACGGCTTCGAACGCGGCGGGATAGATGTGGACCTGGCGGAAATCAGCCGGGTAGCCGGTGTCTTCGTTGAGAGTGCCGTCGCGGTCGAGGAATACGGCCCTGCGCGTCTTCATGATTAATGTTCGCCGGTGGCGAAGACCTCCGATATGACGGCTAAGAGGAAGACTTGTCGGGCTTGGCCTTGTCGCCCTCGCCGGAGCCGGATTTGGCCTCGGCCTTGGTCTCGGCCTTGTCCGCGGCGGGAGCGGAACTTTTCTTGGCGTAGTCGGTGACGTACCAGCCGTTCCCCTTGAACTGGATGGCCGACGAGGAGACGAGCTTGACCATGGGTCCGCCGCACTTGGGGCACTTCGCGGGGGGTTTGTCCTTGGCCTTTTGGAGCACCTCGCAGACCTTGCGGCACGTGGCGCACTGATATTCGTAAAGCGGCATCGCGTCTAACTCCCTCGGAACTCGTTCATATGAAAGCTTATTATAGCAGAAATCTCCATGTCGCGATCAAATGCCATCGTGCCCTCCGGCTGACGCCCTTGCCTTTGAACACTCGGGCTATTCCCGACGTCGGCCGCGGAGGCGACCGCTAAACCCGAGGCCGAGGGGTATCGTCAGAGGTAGCATGAGGCGGTGATTTAGCTTTCCCGGGACGGATACGCGGACTCCTCCCATCGGATCCGGACCGGGGAAGCGTTAAGAATCACCGCAGCGAACGGAGGCAACCTCTGAATAACAGGCCGAGGGGTGTCGCCGGAGGGAGCATAAAGGAGGGATGCGGCTTTTGATAAGCTAACCAATGGAGCATCACTCCAGCGAACGGAGGCGATATCCCGAGGCCTACTCGTGGAAGACGATGGCTTCGAAGACGGACAGTTTAGCCCCGCGCCGCCAGGCGTCCCGCGGCAGGCCGGCCTTGAGCGAGGCCTGCTCGAGGAAAGTCTCCCGGTCCCAATTGTTCTCCACGGGGACTTGGGGCAGGAGGATGCCCTTCCGCCCGCCCTTCTCGACGATCAGGCCGTGCTTGCCGACCGTGATCAGGCGCGGGTTGGTGATCTCCCGGGCCGGCGTCAAGACCGAGATCTCGACCGTGAGGTTCTTGAGCTCAGCGGCGGCGACCGGAGGAAAGCGCGCGTCCTCCGTCGCCGCGTAGATCGCGGCCCGGATGACGGCCTGGCTTAGCGGCAGGACGGGTTCGATGAACCCGATACAGCCGCGCAGGCTCCCGCCCTTCGTGAGCGTCACGAACGCGCCGCGGGGCTCTTGGAACCTCGCCCGTCCGGAGCGGTCCTCGACCGCCGACCGCCGTTCGACGAATTCCGTCACGGCTTTGCGGGCCATCTTGAGGAGATCGGCTTTCTCTTCCGGCGTCAGCGTGAACTCCTCTTCCGCCGGCCCCGCCCCCGACAAGACCGCGGCGGCGAGATAACCGACGACGGGGCCGCCGAATCCGGACGAATCGGTCCGGCCGAGGATCTCGACCTTGGGCCGGCCGGCCTTTTCGGCCAGGAGGAGGACGGCGGCGACGGCTCCGCCGCCGCACATGATGTTGTCTCCCGCCTCGACCTTGCGGATGAGGGTTTCCGTTCTCAAGGCCTGGATCAGGGCGGCCGTTTCCGCGTCCGTCGCCTGGGCCTGGGCTTTTGGCAGGAAATGGGACAGGTCCGTTGAGGCGACGACGAGGACGTTCTTTTCGAGGCAGGTCTTGGCCAGGGCCGCGGCGAGGGTCCGGATGGTCGAGCGCGTCTGGGTGCCCATGACGATGGGGACGATGGCGGCGCCGGGCAGGACCCTCTGGACGAACGGGACTTGGACCTCGACCGAGTGCTCTTCGGCGAAGGCTTCGGGCCGGAAGCGGGACCCGGAGGCCCGGGCGATCTCCCTGGCCAGGCCGGCGTCGACGCGGGCGACGCCGAGCGGGGTCTCGAACCCGCCTTCGGGCCAGATGGAAAAGCCCTCGAAGGCGAAGCGGTGCGAGGGCCCGAGGATGACGACCGTTTCGACCGTCCGGCCGCGGACGAGGGCGTAGGCCGCGGCGGCCGTCCGGCCGGAATAGACATATCCGGCGTGGGGCGCGATGAGGGCGATGATCTTGCCGGAAGGAGCGGCGGCCGGAGCCGCGGCGGCCAGGTAGCCGTCGATCTCGGCGGCCAGCCGGGCCGGGTCGGCCGTGTAGAACTGGCCGGCGAAGGCCGCCGGCCGGACGTTCTTGTCCGCGGCGGCCGCCGGGGCCAGGACGGCGATCACGGCCAGGGCGCGCAGGATGTTTCTCAACGGCTTTCTCCGCGGCGCGTCCATCGCGCCTCCCGGCTTTCAATATATCGGCGGCGCCGCGAAAATGCAAATGAGCCGGAATGACCGCTAGGCAATTTCGGCAATTGACTTTTCCCCGGTTTTCAATAAAATAGTGGGGGAAGGTTCTGATGAAAGGCTTCTTCAAATTATTGCTGGCGACGTTGACGCTGGGCACCGCGTTTTTCCTCGGTCTTTACCTCGGGAAAGAAAAAGAAAAATCCAAGATCCCCATCTTCCAGGAAGAGCCCGAAAGCCACGAGTGATCCGTCCGCGGTTCGTCCGGCATAGAGCGGGACATCTTTTTCACCGCCCGGTGGAGAGTCAGAGGTTCGAACGATGAGCTGGAGCGCCACCGCGATCCTGATCGTCTTCGCGGCGTTCATCCTTCTCCTCATCCTCAATCCCAACATGTCCTGCTTCGGACGGCGGATCCGATCGCCGTTCTATCCCCTCCTTAGAAAAAAGCGGCTGAAGGAAAAAGCCGGCGAGGACGGCGGCAAGAAGACGCCGCCGAAAACCGAGGATTATGGCTTTCATTAGGACGGAAACATCGCCGCGTTCGTCCGGCGCCCTTCTCCGGTCAATCCGTTGAAAAAATCCCGTTTTCAATCGATCGGGCGCCGGCGGCGTTTTTTCTGCGAGGTCCTCGTCCTCGCCGCGGCGCTCGCCGGGTGCGCCGGCCGCGCTCCCGTGCTCGTCCCCCCATCGTGCGGCGTCGAGGCCGTCGAAGGCTTCGCCTCGGCCTCCGTGCGGGGCGCGGAGGCGGCGGTCAAGGGCAAGTTCGCTTTTCTGTTCCGGCGGCAGGGCTTCGGCAGGGTCGAGGCCGTCGACCCGGTCGGGAGAACGGCCTTCCTAATCTTTTTCCGCGGCGATCGGGCCTGGTTTGCCGTGCCCGGAAAAAAAGTTTACGCCGAAGACGAGGCCAAGGTCATGATGGAGAGGTTCTTGGGGATCGGGCTCCTTCCCGACGAGGTGATCCGTCTCCTCTCGGGGATCTGGGCGGAGGCCGGTCCGGAGAGCGGCTGGAGCGTGGAACAGGATGAGCAGGGGCGCGTCGCGCGCGGCGATCGGGACGGATTCGCTTTCGCGGTGCGGGAATTTTTCCCGGGGGCGGCCGTGCCGCGGGAGATCGATCTTTCGGGCCCGGGAACGGCCGGCCGGGTGAAAGTCCTCAAACTCGGCTTCAACCCGTCGCCGCGGGACGAGGCCTTCGACATGGCCTTCCTCCGCGCCTACACCCAGAAGACGTGGGACGGGATCATGGAGCTCCTGGACAGATGACCGTCAAGTCGTTCGCCAAGATCAACCTCGGTCTCGAGATCATCGGCAAGCGGGCGGACGGCTACCACGACATCCGGACGCTTTTCCAGACGATCTCCCTCGCTGACGAGCTCGACTTCGAACCCGCCCCGCCCGGGGTCCTTGATCTAGCGGGGGACGACCCCTCCGTGGCCTGGGACCGGACGAATCTCGTCCTCCGGGCCGTCCGGCTCCTCCAGGTAGAAACGGGGACGGACAGGGGGGCCAGGATCGTCGTCAGGAAGACCGTCCCCGCCGGCCGGGGCCTCGGCGGGGGCAGCTCCAACGCCGCGGCGACGCTCCTGGCCCTCAACGCGATGTGGGACCTCGGTTTGGGGGCCGGCGAGCTGGCCGGATTGGCACGGAGCCTGGGAGCCGATGTCCCCTTTTTCCTGCACGGGGGGCTCTGCTTAGGGGAAGATATCGGGGACCGGTTGACGCCCCTCCCCGACCTCCCCCCTCTTCCTTGCCTCCTCGTCTTCCCGCCATTCCCCATTCCCACCCCGTCCATCTACGCCGCTGTCGGGCCGTCCTTGACTTCCGCGGGCAAAGTCAGTAAAATTATGCGTTTTCTGGAGTCCGGAGACTTCGGCCTTTTGGAAAACGACCTGGAACACGTCATTTTCCGGGCCTATCCCGAGCTCGAGCGCTGGAAAAGTTACTTCCGGGAGCGAGGGGCCGTGCTGTCCCAGGTCAGCGGTTCGGGCTCGGCGGTGTACGGGCTTTTCTCCGACACGGAAAGCGCCGCGGCGGCGCGGAGGAGGCTCCCCGGCACGGCGGACGCCCGTCTCGCGGCGACCTTGCCGCGGGAGGGCTATAAGGCCCAGCTCGGCGCTGGGGCGTAGCCAAGCGGTAAGGCAACGGACTTTGGCTCCGTCATTCGGAGGTTCGAATCCTCCCGCCCCAGTTCGGACGATATAAGGCGAGGAAAGAACGATGAAGGTATTCACAGGCTCATCGAACACGGCCCTGGCCCAGGAGATCGTCGACTATCTGAAGATCGACATCGGGCGGTGCGTCCTAGACCGCTTCAGTGACGGCGAGATCCACTTCTACATCGACGAGAATGTCCGCGGCGAGGACGTCTTCATCATCCAATCGGGGTCGTTCGACGCGAACAGCCACCTCATGGAGCTGTTCATCATGATCGACGCCTTCAAGCGGGCGTCTGCGGGCCGGATCACCGCCGTCATCCCGTATTTCCCCTACGCCCGTCAGGACTGGAAGGACCGGCCGCGGGTCCCGATCTCGGCCCGGCTCGTCTCGGACCTGATCGAAACGGCGGGCGCCAACCGTATCCTGACTATGGACCTCCATTCGCCGCAGATCCAGGGCTTCTTCTCGATCCCCGTGGACAACCTCATGGCCGCGCCCGTCCTGGCCAACCACATCAAGACGCTGAAGCTCGAGGATCTGACCATCGTCTCGCCGGACGCCGGGGGCGTCGGCCGGGCCCGGGTGTTCGCCCAGCGGCTGAACGCCAAGCTGGCCATCATCGACAAAAGGCGGCCGGCACCCAACGTGGCCAAGGTCCTGCACGTCATCGGCGAGGTCGCCGACCAGAACGTCGTCATCTTCGACGACATGGTCGACACCGCCGCGACCCTGACGCTCAGCGTGGAAGCGTTGGCGAAGGAGGGCGCCAAGAGGATCTTCAGCGCCTGCACGCATCCCGTCCTGTCCGGACCGGCCCTCGAGCGGATCGATCGCTCCAAACTCGAGCACGTCTTCACGACCAACACGATCCCGCTCGGGGAGAAGGCCGCTGCCACTGGAAGGTTCACGGTCCTGTCCGTGGCCGAGCTCTTCGGAGAGGCGATCCGGAGGATCAACGAGGGGAGCTCGGTCAGCTCCCTCTTCGGCTAAGGAGAACATGATGAACATCGTCGTCAAGAGCGAGAAACGCCAGGGGCTGGGATCTAACGCCGCGCGCCGCCTGCGGGCCCAGGGATTCGTCCCGGCCGTGCTTTACGGGGAATCGATGGACAGCGCCCCCCTTGTCCTGAGCAAGAAGGACATCGTCCAGATCCTGAAGCTCGAGTCGGGGGAGAACACGATCTTCAAGGTCGCCGTCGACGCCGACGCGTACGACGTCATGATCAAGGACCTTCAAGTCGATCCGGCCAGCGACGAGCTCCTCCACGTCGACCTCATCCGCATCTCCATGGACAAGCCGATCCGGGTCACGGTCCCCGTGGTCCACCGCGGCGAGCCCATCGGGGTCAAGACCGAGGGCGGCTTCGTCGACTTCATCACCCGCGAGGTGGAGGTCGAGTGCCTGCCCCGGGACATCCCGGAGAGCCTATCGATCGACATCTCCGAGCTCCACATCCAGCAGGCGTTCAAGATCGAAGGCATGGCCATCCCGGCCGGCGTCAAGATCGTCACCGACCCCGCGACCGTCCTCGTACTCATCTCCCTCCCCCACAAGGAGGAGGAATTCCCCGGCGAGAAGCCGGAAGAAGCCGTGGTCGAGGAGCCCAAGGAGCCGGAGGTCATCAAGAAGGAACGGACCGAGAAAGAAGAGCCGGAGAAATAGCGCTTGTGGCTGGTCGTGGGGCTGGGCAATCCGGGTGACGAGTACGCGGCCACGCGCCACAACGCCGGCTTCATGCTGGTCGAGCGCCTGGCCCGGGCCTGGGACGTCGAGCTCCGGGGGCGGCTGTTCAAGGCTAGAACCGGCCTCGCCCGCAGGGGCGGGGAGGAAGTCCTCCTGGCCCTGCCCAAGACCTTCATGAACCGGAGCGGGCTCGCCGTGCGGGCGGCCATGGCCGGGAAGGACATTCCGCCGGAGCGCCTGGTCGTGATCTACGACGACCTCGACATCCCGCTCGGAGAGATCCGGGTCCGGAAGAAGGGCCGGCCCGGCACGCACAAGGGCATGATCTCGGTCGCCGGCGAGATCCGGACCGACGAGTTCCCACGCATCCGGATCGGCATCGGGCCGCTCGCCGCGGGTTGGGACGCTGCGGACTTCGTCCTCGAGCCCTTCAAGCGGGACGAGCGTCCGCTCGTCGGCAAGAGTCTCGAACAAGGCGGGGAGGCGCTGGAGATGATCCTCGAGGGGCGGATCGACCGGGCCATGACCCGGTTCAACCGGCGATCGGCGGAAGGTTGAATTTTCCGGAGAATCGGCTAGAATAGTCGGTGCACTCCTTGTTCCTTCCAAGAAGGAAGGAGCTGTTGAATCCATAAGGAGGTCTCAGTGAGACAATACGAAACGGGGTTCGTTCTCTCCCCCACGCTCTCCGAAGAAGAGACGGCGCAGTTCGTCCAGCAGATGGCCGAGATCGTCGCCCAGAAGAAAGGCCGCATGATCAAGCAGGACATCTGGGGCAAGCGCAGGCTGGCCTTCCCCATCAAGCGGTTCCAGGAAGGCGTTTACGTGTTCTTCACCTACGACGGCGCGGGTGACGTCTCCGCGGAGCTGGAGCGCCGCTTCAAGCAGACCGACGGCGTCATCCGGTTCATGACCGTCCTCAAGGACCCGAGGGACCTCGTCCGGCGAAAGAAAAAGAGGCGGGCCGAAGAGGCCGCCCAGGCCGCTCCGGAAACGGCCGCGCCCGCCGAAGTGAAAGAGGAGAAGTGAGATGCCGCGAGATGAAAGACCCGAACGGGGCGAGCGGAGCGAACGGGGCGGCTACCGGAAGTATTTCGCGCCCAAGCGGAAATTCTGCCGGTTCTGCCAGCGGGACGTCCGGGGCATCGATTACAAGGCCGTGGAGATCCTGAAGAAGTACATCCCCGACCGGGGCAAGATCACCCCGCGCCGGATCACCGGGACGTGCGCCTTCCACCAGCGGAAGCTGGCCCTGGCCGTCAAGCGGGCCAGGCTCATGGCCCTGCTCCCCTACGTCGAGGATTGACATGAAAGTCATTCTGAAACAGGACGTGGAAAAGGTGGGCCGGCGCGGCGACGTCGTCAACGTCGCCCCGGGCTTCGGGCGGAATTATCTCATTCCCCGGAAGATGGCCATCGCCGTCACTCCGACGAACATCAAGATGATCGAGATCGAGCGCCAGGCCCTGAAGAAGAAGCTGGAGATCGAGCGGAAGTCCTTCCAGTCGCTCGCCCAGAAGCTCAACCAGGTCTCCCTGACGTTCACCCGGCGGGCCGGCGAGAAGGACGTCATCTTCGGCTCCGTGTCGGCCGGTGACGTCAAGGACGCCCTCGACGGGCTGGGGTATGACATCGACAAGAAGAAGATCCTGCTCGACGAGCCCATCAAGAGGCTCGGCAATTTTTCGGTCCCCATCAAGATCAGCGCCGACGACCGCGCCGAAGTGAAGATCGTCGTGGCCCGCGAGGAGGCCGAGGGAACGGACGTCGGCATAGCCGGCGAAAAGACCGAAGACCAGGCGGCCGGGAAGACCTGAGCGTCCCCGGATCGGTCCTGGCCGGATCGAGGTGGCCATGGAACTCGACTTGATGTTCCTGAAAAAGACGCCGCCCCACAGCCTCGAGGCCGAACGGACGGTCCTCGGGGGCATCCTCGTTCAGAACGAGAGCCTGAACGTCGTCCTGTCCACGATCTCCCCGGAGGACTTTTATAAGGACGCCCACCGGAAGATCCTGGAGTTGATCGTCGCCCTCGTCGACAAGGGCCTTCCTGTGGAACTCCTCAGCCTGACGGAGGACGCCCAGCGGGCGGGGATCCTGGAGGAGATCGGCGGGGCCTCCTACCTTTCGTCCCTCCTCGACGGCGTCCCCCGCAACCTCAACGTCGAGTACTACGCCCAGATCATCAAGGAGAAAGCCCTCCTCCGCCGGCTTATCCTGTCCTCCACCCGGATCATCCAGGAGAGCTACGAGCAGAAAGAGGACGCCGACGAGCTGCTCAACGCCGCCCAGGCGGCCATCATCGAGGTCGCCGAGCAGCGCATCAAGCCCGGCTTCCGGCCCATGCACGCCCTGACAGGGCCGACCCTGGAGATGATCCGGATCCTATCCGAGCGCAAGGAGGCCATCACCGGCGTCCCCTCCGGGTTCCGCTACCTCGACGGCCTGACCGCTGGGTTCCACCCCTCGGAGCTCGTCATCATAGCGGCCCGGCCCTCGATGGGCAAGACCGCCCTGGCCCTGAACATCTCCCATCACGTCGGGCTCAAGACCGACAAGGCCGTCGGCTTTTTCTCCATGGAGATGGCCGAGCAGCAGATCGTCATCCGGCTCCTCTGCGCCGAGTCCCAGATCGACATCAAGAAGACCCGGACCGGATTCATCAGCGACCGCGAATTCGAGAAGCTCAAGCTCGCCGGGGAAGCCCTCTCCCGGGCCCGCATCTTCATCGACGAATCGCCGGCCCTGACGGTCATGGAGATGAAGGCCAAATGCCGCCGGCTGAAGATGGAACAGCGCCTCGACATCGTCTTCGTCGATTACATCCAGCTTATGCGGACCGGCGGGCGGTTCGAGAACCGCAACCAGGAGATGTCCTACATCTCCCGGTCCCTCAAGGAACTGGCCAAGGAGCTGCGCATCCCCGTCGTCGGCATCTCCCAGCTCAGCCGGGCACCGGAGAAGGGGCGGCGCGAGCCCAAGCCGATGCTCTCGGACCTCCGCGAATCGGGCGCCATCGAGCAGGACGCCGACGTCGTCATCTTCATCTACCGGCCCGAGTTCTACCACCCCGACGACGAGACGCTGAAGGGGGTCGCCGAGGTCAGCATCGCCAAACAGAGGAACGGCCCGGTCGGCAACCTCCGGCTGGCCTTCATCCGCGAGTACGCCCGCTTCGCCGACATGGAACAGTTCGCCCCGGAGTACTGAGCGGTGGGGCGGCGATGAAGGACAAGACGGTTTTCATCTGCCAGAGCTGCGGCTCTCGATCCCCGAAATGGATGGGACGCTGCCACGCCTGCGGCGAGTGGAACACCATCGTCGAGGAGATCGAGGACGAGACGCCGTCCGGCGGCATCAGCTACGCCCCGACCGAGCCGGTCCTCTACAAGGACATCCAGGACATCCCCCGCCAGAGGATCGCCGTCGGGATCGAGGACTTCAACAAGGTCCTTGGCGGCGGGCTCGTCTCCGGCTCCCTGGTGCTCGTCGGCGGCGAGCCCGGCATCGGGAAATCGACGCTCCTGCTCCAAGTGGCCCGGGATATGGCCGCCGGGGACGCCACGGTGCTCTACGTTTCGGGCGAGGAATCCTTGGAGCAGATCAAACTCCGCGGGGACCGGCTGGGCGTCCGGGACGGCCGGCTCTTCCTCCTCGCGGAAACCAACCTCGAACGCATCCTGGCCCAGGCCGAGCGCCTCGCGCCGAAGATCCTGGTCGTAGACTCCATCCAGACAGTCTTCTCGGCCAAGATGACCTCGGGGCCGGGGACGATCAGCCAGGTCCGGGAGGCCGCCAACCAGATCTTCCGTTTCGCCAAGAGCCGGCAGATCCCGGCCTTCCTGGTCGGCCACATCACCAAGGACGGGACCCTGGCCGGCCCGAAGTCCCTCGAGCACATCGTCGACGTCGTCCTCCTCTTCGAGGGGGAAAGGGACCACAGCCACCGCGTCCTCCGGGCCATGAAGAACCGGTTCGGCCCGGTCTCGGAGCTGGCCGTCTTCGAGATGACGGCCGCGGGGCTCCAGCCCATCCTCAACCCGTCGGCGTTCTTCCTCCGCGAACGGCCCCGCGAGGAGGCCGGCAGCGCCGTCGTCTGCACGGTCAAGGGCACACGGCCGCTCCTCGCCGAGATCCAGGCCCTCGTCTCCTCGACGCTCTTCACCGGCAATCCCCGGCGCATGACCATCGGCCTCGACCATTACCGGACGGCCATGCTCCTCGCCCTGGTCGAGAAGAAGGCCGGCTACAGCTTCGCCGGGGAGGACATCTACCTCAACGTTGCCGGGGGGATGTCGATCGACGAGCCGGCGGTCGACCTCGGCGTCGTCATGGCCGTCGTCTCCTCCCTCAAGAACATGCCCCTGCCCCAGGACATGGCCTTTTTCGGCGAGGTCGGCCTGAGCGGCGAGATCCGCTCCGTCAGCCAGCCCCTCGTCCGGATCAAGGAAGCCCAGGCCCTGGGCTTCGGGACCGTCCTCCTTCCGGCCGGGAACCTCTCCGCCCTGGACAGGAAGGACCTGCCGGAGATCGAGTGCCTGGGGGCGAAGACCGTCCGCGAGGCCCTTCAGCGCGTTTTCTGACCTAGTTATATATAAGGAACGTATAAGGAACGAACCTATGGGCATTTGGATCTTTCGCTTATTCGTCATCGGCCTCGTCACGGCGGGCGGCTATTTCTACCCTCCGTTCAAGCTCAACGGGGCCTACGGGGCGGGCGCCGCCTTCGGCCTGGGCGTCCTGATGATGTACTTGGAGACCCGGATCCGCAGGGTCCAGTTCCGGGTCCTCTGGAGCGCCGGCCTGGGACTGCTCGTCGGGCTTCTCCTCGGCTGGCTGCTCGGCGCGATCTACCAGTCCGTCGTCCGGACGACGGAGATGGCCGCCTTCATCCGCATCTTTTTCCTGGTCATCATGCCCTACATCGGGCTCCTCATCGGGACGAAGAAACCGGAGTGGCTCGACCCGGTCAATCTCGCCGGCCTGTTCAAGGAGAAGCGGGCCGGCCGCAGCTTCAAGATCCTCGACACGAGCGTCATCATCGACGGCCGCATCGCCGACCTCTGCGACACCGGCTTCGTCGAAGGCACCCTCGTCGTCCCCCTGTTCGTCCTCAAGGAGCTCCAGCTCGTGGCCGACTCCCCGGACGGGCTGAAGCGGCAGAGGGGCCGCCGCGGCCTCGATGTTCTCGATCATCTCCAGAAGTCCTCGCAGGTGGCGGTCGTCCTCTCGGACTTGGACTTTCCCGAAGCCCGCGACGTCGACTCCAAGCTCATCGAGTGCGCCAAGTCCATGGACGGCAAGATCGTCACCAACGACTTCAACCTGAACAAGGTCGCGCGTATCCACGGCATCAAGGTCCTCAACATCAACGAGCTCGTCAATTCCCTCCGGCCGGTAGCCCTGCCCGGCGAGTCCATGAGCGTGTTCATCCTGAAGGAGGGCAAGGAAAAGGACCAGGGCGTCGCCTACCTCGACGACGGGACCATGGTCGTCGTCGACAACTCGCGGCGGCTGATCGGCCAGACGGTCGACATCGCGGTCACCTCGGTCCTGCAAACGACGGTCGGGAAGATGATCTTCGGCCGCTTCAACGGGGAGGCGAAATGACCCGGACGTCGGCCATCATCGTCGCCGCCGGGGCCGGCAAGCGCTTCGGCGAGAGGAAGCAGTTCGCCTATCTGCGGGCCAAGCCCGTTCTCGAATGGACACTGGAGAGATTCGAGGCCCACCCCGAGGTGGACGCGGTCGTCCTCGTCCTTCCCGACGAACAGGACCTGAAGCACTACCGGATGCGCTACGCCAAGATCATCGACATCGTGCGCGGCGGCGAGAGACGCCAGGACTCTGTCTGGCAGGGATTCCGCCTCCTCGAAGCCGCGGCGCCGGAGGTCGTTCTGGTCCACGACGGGGCCCGGCCCCTTGTCGGCGCGGACCTGATCAGCCGGGTCATCGCCGCGGCCCGCGCGGACGGGGCGGCCGTCCCGGCCCTGCCGCTGGAGGACACGGTCAAGGAAGTCCGGGAGGGGCGCGTCGTCCGCACGGTCGACCGGAGCTTCTTCGTCCGGACGCAAACGCCCCAGGGGTTCCTTTACGCCGTCCTGAAAAAGGCCCTGGGCCAGGCCCGCCGGGACAGGTTCTACGGCACCGACGAGGCGATGCTCGCCGAGCGGGCGGGGATCCCGGTGAGCGTCGTTCCGGGCGACCCCGGGAACATCAAGATCACCACGCAGGTCGACCTGAAGATCGCGGAGGGACTTCTCGATGCATAAGATAGGCTTCGGCTACGACATCCACCGGCTCGAAGCCGGGCGCAGGCTCGTCCTCGGCGGGACCGAGCTTCCCTTCCCCGCGGGCCTTCTCGGGCACTCCGATGGCGACGCCCTCGTCCACGCCGTCATCGACGCCCTCTTCGGGGCCCTCGGCGAAGGCGACATCGGAGCTCATTTTCCCGACACAGACCCGCGCCACAAGGACGCCCGGAGCACGGGCTTCCTCGACGCCGTCGTCGGGCTCGTCCGGGCGCGCGGTGCGGAAATCGTCAACATCGACTCGGTCGTCGTGGCCGAGGAGCCGAAGATGGGTCCGCACATCCCGGCCATGAAGGCGGCCCTCGCGCCCATCCTCGGCATCCCGGCCGCCTCCCTGGGTATCAAAGCCAAGACCAACGAAGGGTTGGGGCCGGTCGGCGAGAAGCGGGCCATCGCCTGCTACGCCGTCGCCCTGCTCCGCTTCCCGGATTAAGGTTAAGTTTCTTTCCGTCCTCCGTTCTCGCCGCGATTCGCCTTGGGGCCTCGGGCGTCGTCTTCGTCCGCTGCGGTGATTCTTCACGCCTTCCCGGTCCGGATCCGATGGGAGGAGCGGCAGGGAGCGAACTCTGGGGAGCGACCGATAGAAGTGCGGCGGAGCGACTCGGAGCCGCACTTCTAGGGAATATTTGGAACGAGTCTTGAATCTGGCTTTTCCGACGACACGCCTCGGCCCCTTTGGCATTGCGGCAAAGAAGGCAGCCATGGAGCGAGCCCACGAAAAACGCGCAGGGGTGTTCCCAGAGGAGGCCGTGGGAGGGCGGAGCGGGCACGGGTCCTCGACCGAAGGGAGAGGAGAGCGGAGCCCGGATCCGAAGCGACCTGGCTCGCCGGGCCAGGTCGCGGCCGACGGCGGGAATAGCCCGAGCGTTTGGGAGTGGGCTCGTCCGATTAAACACTTTGGCCCGGTTGGCAGCTGGTTGACTTGGCGCGGCATTCCGAATATCCTCCGCTTAATTCACTCGCCAGGAGGTCACATGAAGAAGCAGGCGCGGAAGGTCATCTTTTTTGCGCTAATCGCGGGTTTCGGATTCATGGCCGCGACGGCCCAGGAGCCGGGGCCTCGAGATCGGACGCCCTTTGAGGCGAAGCCGACGAAGATGTACACCGTCGGCGGTATCCGTCATGGGATCAGCTACTTCCCGAGAGTTGACACGCCCTTCACGAAACCCAAGGCCGCCGGAGAGCTGGACTTTTCTCATTATCACACTTACGACGAAGTCAACGCCTTCCTCCGCCAATGGGCCGGCGATTATCCCGATATCGTCGACCTCTATTCCGTCGGCAAGTCCTTCGAGGGCCGGGACATCTGGCAGATCACGATCAACAACAAGTCCACGGGCAAGGACACCGACAAGCCGGCCATGTTCATCGAGGGCAACCGGCATTCCGGAGAAGTGACGGCGGCCGAGTCCGCGCTCTGGTTCGCCTGGCACATCCTCAGCGGCTACGGGAAAGACCCGGCGCTGACGAAGCTCGTCGATACGAAGGCGATCTACGTCCGGGTCAAGAACAATCCTGACGGCTCGGAGCTTTATCTGAACACGGCCCAATCGAACCGGAGCACGGTCCGGCCGTACGACGACGACAGGGACGGCCTTCTCGACGAAGACCCGCCCGAGGATCTCGACGGTGACGGTTTCATCCTCCAGGTCCGGAAGAAGGTCGCGGCCGGCAAGGGCACCATGATCGTCGATCCCGACGACCCCTCCGGTCGGCTCATGAAGAGGGCGACGGACGGAAAGGGCGACTACGTCGTCTCCTCGGAGGGGATCGACAACGACGGCGACGGCCGGATCAATGAGGACGGCATCGGCGGCCTGGACCTTCACCGCAATTACCCCGAGAACTGGCGGCCCATGCCCGGCCAGGACCTGACGGGGCGGGGCTGGACCCAGGGCGGGGCGGGCGAATACCCCCTCTCCGAGACCGAGACGCGGGCCGTCTTCACCTTCCTCCTCGAACACCCCAACGTCAGCGTCGTCCAGACCATGGACACGACCGTGCCCATGCTGCTCCACGGCCCATCGACGAGCCGGATGGGCGAATCGATGTTCCCCGAGGACATGAAGATCTACCAGTTTCTCGACGAACAGGGGAAGAGGATCACCGGCTACCCCAACGCCGGCGACACCTACTGGGACTACGCCAACCTGGGCCGGGGCGACCGCGACATGCGGGCCATGGCCGCGGAAATGGGCTTCGAGATGCCGCGCGAGCCTCAGGGGCGGCCGCTCTTCGGCCACTCCCCCGATTTCGGCTACCTCTACTACGGCGCCGTCTGGTACGGCGATGAGCTCTGGAACGGCGGACGGGTCAAGGACTATGACGGCGACGGCCGCATCACCGAGCTCGAGAGCCTCCGCTTCATCGACGAAGAGCTCGGCGGCCGCTATTTCAAACCCTGGACGAAGTTCATGAACCCGACTCTGGGCGAGGTCGAGGTCGGCGGCTTCAATCCCAAGTTCTGGCGCCAGAACCCGCCCGTTGAGATCCTCGAGGAATGGATCAAGAAGGAGGCGATGTTCAACCTCTTCCTGACCCATTCCCTGCCGCAGGTGAAAGTTTTTTCGGCGGAGGTTAAGCCCGTCAAGAAAGAGGCCGACACGTTCGAGATCGTCGCCGTTTTCACCAACGAGGGCTACTTGCCCACGGCCCTCAAGATGGCCGACCGGGTCAAGATCGTCCGGCCCGACGCGGCCTCGGTCCGGCTGCCGGCAGGCGCCGAGCTCGTCGGCGTCCGCGGCCGCCAGGACATCGGTTTCATCAAACAGAACGAGAAAAAAGAGGTCCGCTGGAAGATCAAGGTCAAGCCGGGGACGACCGGGGAGGCCGAGGTCTCCATCCTGTCGACGCGCGGCGGCATCGCCCGGGCCGCGGTCAAGATCGGTTAGGTCCGGCCTGGAGCGCGGCCCTCGCCGGGGCCGGCCGTGAGGCCGTAAGACTTTATTTTGTACCCGAGCATTCGTTCGGTAATGCCCAAGGACCGGGCGGCCCGGCTCTTGACCCCGCCGCTTTCCCGCAAGGCCATCCGGATCTCCTGCGTTTCGAGCCGGCGGACCTTGTCGAGGAGAGAATCCCCGGCCGGTCCGGGGTCCGCCCCGGCGGTCTCCGCGAAGACCAAGGGCAGGTCCGCGACCCCAAGGACGCCCCTTTCGGCAAAAACGACGGCCCGCTCGACGACGTTCTCGAGCTCGCGGACATTGCCGGGGAAGCCATGGTTCACGATGACGTTCAGGGCCTCCCGCGTGATCCCCTGGATCTTCTTGCCCTCCCGTTCGGCGTACTTTTTCAGGAAGAAGTCCACGAGGAGCGGGATGTCCTCTTTCCTCTTCCGGAGCGGGGGCACGGCGATGGGGATGACGTTCAGGCGGTAGAAGAGGTCCGCCCTGAACCTACCCTTTTTCATCAGGGCGTCGAGGTCCTGGTTCGTCGCGGCGATGACCCGGACGTCGACCCGGAG
>Ga0154715_1051_pt4 | contig 16602 bp, 14 predicted proteins | sample Rifle2008BG16ft_FD_105723 | JGI IMG/M metagenome (GOLD analysis project Ga0154715, IMG submission 105723) | Candidatus Aminicenantes bacterium RBG_16_63_14 | reverse complement strand
CGAGGCGACGATAGCGGCCCTGATGTCCGTATAACGGTACGGTTGCCTGGCGCCGGTGAAGCTCATGGTGTCCTCCTGGCCGATCTGCACGGTCTGGAGGAACAATTGGCTGTCGAGAAGCGATCCCTTGTCGATCTGAACGACGTAGAAATATGTGCCGGCGACGTCCGCGGCCGGGTCGTTGTCGTAGCCGGAGCCCATGAAGGCCACCCAGCGGGCCGTCCCGTGGTCGTTGATCTTGCCGATGGCCGGAGTCGACCAGGTCTCGCCCATGCTCCGATAGGTCGTATTGCCGCTTCTGTACGTATGGGAAATCTCCCAGAGAGGCCGGGGGTTGGTCGGGTCGGTGACGTCGAGGGCCCAGTAGTAGTTGAGGCCCCCGGCCAGCGTGCTGCCGCTGCCCGGCCCCTGGCCGCAGACAAGGACCGTCTTCCAGGCCCCGTTTATTTGGACGTCGGCGACTGAGGGCGTGCCGTCGACGTAGACGTCGTGGGCATAGTAGCGGGTATTGTTCCCGGCATCGACCTGGTACATGTTTTTCAGCTTGGGCAGGAGGTTGTAGGGGATGAAGCCCCAGAGCTCCTCGCCCGTGGAGGCGTCGAAGCAGTGGAGCATGCCGTCGTTGGCTCCGAGGTAGAGGACCTTCTGGCGGGCGGCGTAGGTCTGCTGGAACTCGCCGTACCCCGTTCCCATGAGCACGGGGTCTTCCGCCGGCGGGCCGACGACGACGGGGGTCGAGTGATTGACGTCGCCCATCTTCCAGTAGCGGTCCTTGCCCCGGACGAAGTCGATGAGGCCGGCGTTGTCGTTGTTGACGTCCTGGAGGAACCAGGCCAGCGTCCCGACGGTGGCCGGATTCCCGACGTTGGCCCGGATGAAGTCGGTCCGAACCAACGGATTGGCCAGGGTGCCGCCCGCCCGAATGGCCGTGTAGATCGTCCGCGAATCGGAGCCACGGTCGTTGAGCATCTGCCCGGCGTCCCAGAAGATCTCGGCGCCTACGACCAGGGTCCGTCCCTGCGCGGCGTCGAGGTCCGAAGTGGTGATCGTCTGAAGTGCCGATGTCGTGCCGGCGGCGAAGGAGACGGCGGATACGTCATAGGCCCGGAGTTGGCCTTCCCAGCCCGGGAAGATGAACGAAGAGCCGATGACAAGCTTCTTGGGGGTCCCGGCACTGGTGACGATGGTCGCCGCCGCAGAAGCGCGGGAGTATTCGCGCCGGTCGATGTAGATGAACTCGAGATCGAGCTCGTCGATATAGGGCGTCTCGAACGAGGCATGCTCAAAGTCGGGCATCGGGTCTTCCTCCGCGGTCAGGACGGCCCGCCAGCGGAGGTCGGCTCCGAACTGTTTGAAGTCGTACCAGGGGAGGTCCGTCCTGTTGGCGATCGCCGCAGCTTCGAATCGCTGGTAAAACTCCCAGTTCTTACCGCCGTTGTTGGAGAAGTACAGGGCGACGGTCAGGCCGGCGCTCGAACCGTGAAGGACGCCCTGGCGGATCGAGCTGACGCGGACGCGGGTGACGGCGTGGAGGCGGGAGTCGAGGAAGCCCGCGCCGACGTTCAGCGATTGCCCCTGGCCGTAGAGCTCAAAGACCGAGGCCAGCTCGTTCTCGATCCGGTAGTAATCCCCCGAATGGTTGGCGTCGGCGATGACGACATCCAGGTCGCCGTCGTTGTCGTAGTCGAGGGCCGTGCTCATGTCGACGTCATAGCTCGGGGGGATGATCGGATTGCAGCCGTTGAGGCACTTGAACAGCCAGTCGACCTGGCCGTCGACGAGGCCGCGGTTTCTCAGGAACCACATGTGAGCCTGGTTGCCGGCGTTCCAGGCGTCCGTGGTCACGAAGATATCGGGCCAGCCGTCGTTGGTGAAATCCTTGCCCAAAACGCCGACCGAGCCCGTGCACGAGGGATTGGGGATGGCCAGCTCCTTGCGGGTGAATTGGCCCAACCCGTCGTTCTCGTAATAAACGAGGTAGTCGATGTCGTTGACCGTGCCGCCGACGATGTCGTAGTCGCCGTCGTTGTCGAAGTCCGCCGCCGAAATGCACGAGCCGCCGCGGCCGACGGTGAATCCCGTCCGGGCGTCATAGGCCAGCTCGCCGATTGAGAATTGGCCGACGGTGAAATTGGCGGGGCCGGGGTTCCTGATGAGGAAGATCCTGTCCTGGCTGATGGCCAGGATATCGACGTCTCCGTCCTTGTCGATGTCCACGGACGTCAGATGGTCGGCCGCCCAATTGATGTAAATCCCGGCCGCCTGGAAGGCGGCGGTGAAGTCGAGACTCGGCGAGACGTTGTAGGGCCGGAAATCCGGGACGAACGCCGTCCCCGTGTTGATGTACATTGATGCCCGAAAGTTGTCGTATGTGAAATCGTCGTCCGAATCCCTCATGAAGAAGAAATCGAGCAGGCCGTCGCCGTTGTAGTCGCCGACCGTTATGGAGGCCGGACCGGTATGGGTATAAAACTGATCATAGGAGGTCGCCGGGTCGACCTGAAAAGGATTGGCCTCGCCGTTCGTCTGGTAGAGGTTGCGGATGAGCACGAGATCGGACCAAGGATTGGATCCCGTGACCGGGTACTCTCCGCCGATGTCGAGCCCGATGAGGTCCGGATAGCCGTCTCCTGTGAAGTCGCCCGCCGCGCAGGCGTAAATCCGGGCGCCCATGCTGCCGGGCGAGGCCACGGCGAAATTGGCCCCCAGGCGGGGCAGGGTGATCGGCCCCCTAATATCTTCGCTCCATCCGGCCACGGACGAGTTCGCGGCGTCCTTGAAAGTGAGGGTATTGAAGTTCTCCCCGAAGGCCCTCGTGTACTCCGTGCAGCTCTGTTGCGGCCAGAGTCGCGGCACGACGATCGCCGCAGCGATCACCACGCAGAGCGGGGCGAGGACATAAAGGCTCCCTTGGCGCTTCAAGCCTTTGTGTGTCATGGCGATTCCCCTTTCGCGGACCCTCAGGGTCCGACCTCGATGACGATCTCAAGTCGTTTATACGTGTTTCTGGGCCCCCGCCCGATACAGAGCAGGATGCAGTCATGGTCGTCGGCGGCGACCGTCCCCGGCGCCTCGTCGTTGATGAGGAACACCGTGTATGTGCAACGCGGGTCGGTGACCAGCGGCTCGGAGTTGAAAATAATGGTGTTGGGGTCCGGATGGGCCAGACAGTCGGCGACGATCTGCTCGTCGGTCAGCTTGCGGAAATAATAAGGGTTCGTCAGGGTCGGGTCGTCCAAGACATTGTCGACCCCCCCGTATTGCGTCCGGTAATGGCCGCCGAACGACGTGTAGAGCTGGTTGAGGAAAGCATCGTTGAGGACGATCCAGGCCTGGTTGAAACCCGCCTCGGCGGCGTCGAAGGCCATTCCTTGGAGACGCATGCTGTCGGAGACCTTGGGGCTGGTGCCGGTCACAGTCAGGAGGAGCATGCCGACAGCCAGCATGAAAGCGACGATCATGATGATGACGATGAGGCCGGAGCCCCGTTCCCGTGATGTTCGAATGGGACGCTTATTCATGGATCGCTCCTCATCTCTGGCCGAGGTTGTAGAGGTTGAGGCTCATGTTCCGGATGTTGGACTCGGACTCGAGCAGGATCCTGCGGTGGCGGTCGTCGGTCGCGGCGCCCGGAGCATTTGCCGGGTTGGTGGTCAGGGCCGGCCGGCGGTATGTGTGGATCCCCCCCGGCGGCGTCCGCCCGACCGAGGTGAAGGGCTGGGGAGTCCGGCCGAGGACCCACACGCGGACCTGCTGGACCCGGGCGACCTGTTCCAGGGTCCAGGTCGTCTGCCACGGCAGCCAGCCGTCGAGGAGGAGATTGTTGTCCATGTCCCCGTTGTACTCGATCTGGAAGCTCTCGATGTTGCGGGCCAGGGGGAAATGGACGCCGTTGTGGGTACAATAAAGGACTCCTCCCTCCCCGCCGCCGATATAGCCGTTGAGGCCCGCCGTGAGACCGGGGTAATTCCCGGTGATGTCGAGCCAGTATTCCTTGACGTTGATGAAGGCGATGGTCCCCCCGTCGTAGTCGTTGGGGCTCAGGCACGTCCCGCTCAAGCCGCCCGGCGGGTCGACGCCCGGGGCCAGTCCGGGGGAGAAGTTGAAGCGCTCGTTGGTCCCGCCGGTATTGTGGGTGACGTGGGTGATGACGCGGATCTCGACCGCGCGGCAGGCCGATTCGGGGTTGGGCAGGACGATGACGAACTGGTTGGCATAAAATTCGTCGGGGTACGCGTACTGCTCGAAGCTGTAATCCTCGATGTCGAGGACGACCGAGGATCCCTGGTAGTTCCGGATGGGCAGGTTGAGCGGATCGTCGATGTTGCCCATGAGCCGGACCCGGTCGGGCAGGACATCGTTGGGCCCTTGGTCTTCGTTGTCCCAGCCCTGGATGAAATAGGAGGAGAATTCCTCCGGGAGCCCCGCCCCGGCCATGCGCAGGTCCCGGGTGATGAAGAACATCGAGGCCCGGACGTCGTTCTGGACCTCGGTGACCATTTGCTGTTCGACGGAGATCTTGTTGCTTCGGGCATAGATGAACAGGGCCCCGAGGATGGCGACGAGCATGATGGTGCTGCCGACGAGGAGCTCGACCATCGTGAAGCCCGCGGCGCGGCTCGAGGAGGGGGTCTTGGGTGTTCTCACGGCTTTCGCTCCTTCATCGCGTGATGATCGTCGTGATCATGGCCCGCGGCCGGTATCGGACCGGGTCCGCGAGAAGCACGGACGGGCTCGCAATGCTGATTTTCTCGGCGGAGAAGACGTGGATGCTGACCTGGAACGTGTCGGCCGCGGCCGCGAATACGGTGATCCGCCTAAAATCGTTCGTCCCGTCCCAATTGAGATCGATGATCTCGTCCCGCTGCTGCAGGGTTGTTCCGGCGTACACGTTCAGCTCATCCAGGGTGAAGCCGCGCAGCCAGTCGATCTGTTGCTGGGCCAGAAAGGTCGCGTTGGCGACGCGGTCGGCCTGCTGGTTATTGGCGACCGAGAGCAGGAAGAGCTCGGCCAGGCCGAGGACGGCCACGGCGACCAGGAAAATGCCGACCAGGACCTCGATAAGACTAAAGCCATGGGTGTGCTTTTTTTGGTTCATCTCAAGCGCTCTTTCTCTTCGCATATTGGATCGAACCGCCCATGAAGATGCTGAGGACCCTCTGATCGTCCTGCCCCAGGCGGTAGAGCTTCGGACTTTGCAAAGTTATGGAATTTTGGCTAAGGGCGAATTGCGGGAAAGTCCCCAGGGAGGAGAAAATGGCGATGCGGTCCGCGCCCTCGGCGGGGAAGGTGATAGTGACGTTAAGCTCGTTGGGGATGGCCTTGCGCGGCGCGCTCCCCGCCTTGATCCAGGTGCCGTCAACCTGGAGGCGCTCGATGTCGTAGACCCAGTAGCCCGCCGGGACCTGGGAGAAGCGGACGCGGTGGACGATTTTTGTGCTGACCGCTTGGAGCTTGGTCTGCTGCATGAACGTCTGGATTTGGCGGGTCGTGTTCTCCAGGTTCCGGGTGGCCATGGTGTTGAGGATGCTGGGATACGACACAGTCATGAGGATGCCCATAATGCCGATGACGACGAGGACCTCGATCAGGGTAAAGCCCCGTGAGGCCGAGTGATGCCGAATGAACTTCTTCATGGCGCTTCCCTCTATCAATCCGTCTTTACCCTCTTTATATAGCAAAATCAACACCTTTTCAAGACGGGGCCGCGGGGCTTCTCCGCCGTTTCGCATTATCGGACGCCCCCTTAACCTCGCCAATCACCGCGGCGGGTGATAAGAAGGGTGATTTTATGAGGGGACATCTCCCCCCGAATGGCTAGCCGCCGGAGGGGTGCTTAACGGCCGGATGACACGAGCTCTTTGAGCTTGTCCGCCCCGGCCACCCCGCTGTTGAAGAGGACGCATCTTGCCGAGTCGAGGAGCCGGCCGAAAAAGGCCCTCTGGACCTCGAGCTTCTCCGGTCCGGCCCCGAGAAGATGGGGGTTGTAGTAGGGCTGGGTTTTGCCCGCGGTCAGGGCCTTCTTGGCCCCGGCCGCTTCGCCGGCCTCGAGAGTCCGCAGGGCCTCGTCCTTCCCGATCTCGACGACGGCCGGCGAGGTCGCGTCGTTCCTCAGGAGGACAAGCCACCTCAAGTTCGTCCGCCTGACCGAAGCGGCCGGCCCGCCGAGCCAGCCCGGGTCGAGCAGGGCGTGGGCCTCCTTGGCGGCCTTGTAGCAGTAGAGAGAACCCTTGTCGAGCCGGCAGTCGTCGGCCCGCTGGCAGTCCATATCCTGGCAATCGTCCTTGTGGACGATGACATTCTCGCACTTGCTCCTGTCAAAGAGCGGGGCCAGCCTGTGGTCGAGCTCGACGGCCGCCGTCGGCATGTAGAGTTTCCGCTCGACGCAATCGGCCACGGCCCGCCCCCCGGCGATCCGGACGAAGACGACGTCGTTCGCCTGGAGCTTGAAGCGCGGATCTGCCAGGAGCTCGAAAAAAAGCTCGGTTTTCTTCGTCCCCGGCGGCCCGACCAGGATGAGCCCGCTGCCGTCGATGTCGGTCGACATGCCCCGGACGGCTCCGGCCGTGCCGGCGCCCGCCGTCCTCACGGCTATATCCATGGCCAGGCCGATAGCCAGGCTGCGCAGGGAGCCGTAGTTGTCCGTGTTGACCAGGATCCCCGTCTGCGTTTCCGCGTGATAGAAGCCGCGCGGCTCCCGCCCGGCGATCCCATCCACGGCATAGATCATGCCGTGGGGCGTCATGCCGGCCTCGGCCGGGGCGGGCGGGAAATTCTCGACCCAGAAGTCATTGAGATGGGCGACGTTCGTCCGCAGCTGGATGACGGCGCCGTTGATGTTCGCGTTCCATTCGTAGCGGCCCTCGTAGCCAAGGTGGCCCTCCATCTCGGCGGCCAGGGCGTCGCGCATCCGGGCGTCGATCTCCGTTTCGACCGGGACGGCTTTCTTGACCCGGGTCGCGGTGTTGTTCAGGGCGACCCTTTTCGCCTTTTTGGCCGTCTTGAGCCGGCCCAGGGCCTCGATGATGCGGTCCATGCTCTTCTCGAGGCTGGTCATGGATGTCGCGTAGGACAGCCGGATGTAGCCGTCCGCGCCGAAGGCGTCGCCGGGCACGATGGCCACCCGCGCTTCCTTGAGGAGGTAGTAGGCCAGGCCGTAGGAATTGCGGATCTTGGCCCCGCCCGCCTCCTTGTCGTAGAAGGACTTGACGTTCGGGAAGAGATAGAAGGCCCCCAGGGGCTTGAAACAGGCCAGCCCCTGGACAGTGGCCAGCCGCATCAGGCAGTAGTTGCGGCGCCGCTGGAATTCGGCGACCATCTTCTGGACGTCGTACTGGGGCCCGTCGTAGGCCTCGAGGCCGGCCTTCTGCGCGATCGAACAGGCGTTGGACGTCGTGTGGCTCTGGATCTTGGACATGCCGTCGATGACCTCGGCCGGCCCGGCGGCGAAGCCGATCCGCCAGCCGGTCATGGAGTAGGACTTCGATACGCCGTTGACGATGATCGTCTTCTTCTTGATGTCGTCGCCTAGGGCGGCGAAGCTTGTGAACTTGAAATTGTCATAGACGAGGCTCGAATAGATCTCGTCGGCAACGACGTAGACGTCCTCGCCGCGGATCACCTCGGCCAAGGCCAGGAGCTGGTCCTTGGTGTAGGCGCCTCCGGTCGGATTGGCGGGGTTGTTGAGGATGATGGCCTTCGTCGCCGGCGAGATCGAGGCCTTGAGCGCCTCAGGCGTCAGCAGGAAACCGTCCTCCTCCCGCGTCGGGACGATGACCGACTTGCCCTTGGCCAGGGCGACGCATTCGGGGTAGGTCACCCAATAAGGGGCCGGGATGATGACCTCCTCGCCCTCGTCGACCAGGGCCTGGACGAGGTGGAAAAGCGAGCTCTTGGCCCCGGCGGAGACCATGATCTGCTTGGGGCCGTACTCGAGGCCGAAGTCCTCCTTGAGCCGTTTGGCGATGGCCTTGCGCAGGGGCAGGATGCCGTCGCTGTCCGTGTATTTCGTGAAGTTGTCGCGGATGGCCTTGATCCCGGCCTCCTTGATGTTCTCCGGCGTGGGCAAATCCGGCTCGCCGACGCTCAGGTCGATGACGTCGATGCCCTCGGCCTTCATGGCCTTGGCCTTGGCCGAGATCTTCAAGGTGGGGGAGGCGCCGATGCGCTGGACTTTTTCAGAGATCATGGTTCACCTGCCTCGACGCCCGGCCGGGCGCTCACTTCTTCGCGTCTTTGGCCTCGGGGGAGAGCTTGCTCTTGAGGAATTCGCGGATGTCGGCCCCGGTCAGGGATTTGACGACCTCGGGCATTTGGGCCAGGATCTGGGCGACCTGGGCGGTGATCTTGGTCGTGCCCAGCTCCTTATCGCCGCTTACGATGACGATCTTGTCGACCTTTGACAGCGGCTCGGAGACGGCCCGGGCCAGCTCGGGCAGGGCCTTGATGTAGGTGTCGAGGACGGCGGCTTGCGTGTACTTTTCCCAGGCCTGGGCCTTTTTCATCATGGCCTCGGCCTCGGCGCCGCCCTTGGCCCTGATCTGGTCGGCTTCGGCCAGACCTTCGAGCTTGAGGGCCTCGGCTTTGCCCTTGGCTTCGGCGGCGATGCGGAATTCCTCGGCTTCGGCCTCGGACTTGATCTGGTATTTCCGGGCGTCGGCCGGCTTGATGACGGTCGCCTCGAGCTCCCTCTCCTTGCGGGCGATCTCGAGCTGTTCGATCTTGATGGCCTCTTCCTTCTCGACCTGCTTGACCTTGGCCTCTTCCTTCTTGAGGTCCTGGCCCAAGCGGTGGCGCTCGAGCTCGTAGGAGAAGTCGGCTTGGGCCTTCTTGGTGTTGACCGCGACCTGGGACTCGGCCTTCTTGGCCTCGTTCTCCCACTGGGCCTTGGCGATCAGGGCCTCGGCCTGGAGGCGGGCGACCTCGGCCTCCTTGCGGGCTTGGGAAGACTTGATGATGGATTCTTTTTCCGTCTCGGCCTGGGCGATGGCCGCGTCGCGTTTGGCGGCCGCGATCTGGGGCTTGCTCAGGGCGTCGATGTAGCCCTGGGTGTCGCTGATGTCCTTGAGGGCGAAGGAGAGCATGACCAGGCCCATCCGGGAGAAGTCCGCCTTGACGGCCTGGACGACGCGGTTCGAGAACTCCTGGCGGCCGCGGTAGATCTCCTCGACGGACATGCCGCCGATGACCTCGCGGAGCTTGCCTTCGAGGACATTGACGACCACGTCGCGGATGCCGTCCCGGCCGATCCCCAGGAACTGCTCGGCGGCCAGGTGGATGGTCTCGTCGGAGGAGTCGATCTTCACCTGGGCCGAGGCCTCGGCCATGATGGGGACGCCGCCGTATGTCAGGACCTCGGGCGTGCGGATCGAGACGGAGATGACGTCCATGGGGAGGACGTAGACCTTTTCCATCCCGGGCCAGACGAAGATGCCGCCGCCGAGGCGATAGCGGTATCCGACCCGGCGCTTCGTCCCGTCGGCCAGGACCAGGGTCCGCTTGCGGCCGCCGGCGATGATCAAGGCCTCGTTGGGCCCGACCTTCCTGTACCGCAGGGCCAGGACGAGGATGACCAGGGCGAAGAAGACGACGACGGCGCCGGCGATGATGAGCCAGGATGTCAGGTTCATGACGACCTCCTTGGGTTTAATCCCCGGGCGTCGGGGACAGGATCGAGAAAAAACCTCTTCGAGGATTGATTTTATTTTTTATGAGGGAGGGTTGTCAAGCCGGGTTTAGCCGCCCTGGAAAAATCCCGGGGACACAATCCCTTTTCCAGAGAAAAGGGTTATGTCCCGGATTTTTCTCAGCCCGGACCCGACAAGGGTCCGGGCTTGTCCTTGTACCCGTAAGCCATGAACAGGATGCTCTTCTTCTTGAGGGTCTCTTTTTGGATGCGGATGATCTTGGCGATGCCCTTGTCGGCCAGCTTGAGCAGGCCGAGGAGGTCTTTGCGCGAGAAGGGATTTTTCTCCGCCCCGGCCTGGACCTCGACGAGCTCGCCCCGATCGGTCTCAATGACGTTCATGTCGAGCTCGGCCTGGGAGTCCTCCGCGTAGTCGAGGTCGAGGAGGGTCCGGCCCCTGACGATGCCGACGCTCACCCCGGCGACGAGATGGCGGAGGGGCATGTGGTCGATGAGGCCCTGGTCGATCATCTTCTTGAGGGCCAGGCCGAGGGCGACGCAGCCGGCCGTGACCGAGGCCGCCCGCGTGCCGCCGTCGGCCTGGATGACGTCGCAGTCGATGATGATCTGCCTCTCGCCCAAGGCCCGGAGGTCGGTCACGGCCCGCAGGGCGCGGCCGACGAGCCGCTGGATCTCCTGCGTCCGTCCCGAGACGCGTCCGGCGGTGCGCTCGCGGGGCGTCCGCTCCTCGGTCGCCCGGGGGAGCATGGCGTATTCGGCGGTGATCCAGCCCCGGCCCGTGCCCTTGAGGAAAGGCGGCACCCTCTCGTCGATGGTGGCCGCGGCCAGAACGCGCGTTCGCCCGGCCTCGATCAGGGCCGAGCCGTCGGCGAAGTCGAGCTCATCGATGCTGATCTTGAGGGGCCGGAGCTGGGTCGGCGTGCGCTTGCCGGAACGGACGGGATCCACTACTTGATCCAGATGGCGGGGACGCTGTCCTTTTTCGTCTGGGCCAGGAAATCCTCGAGGTCTTTTCTCGCCTTGGCCGACTCCGTCTCGGCCTTGAGGAGCTTGTCGTACGTGTCGCTTATCTGGAGCTGGATCATCTCGCGGGATTTCAGGTTGTCGAGGCCGTAGAATTCCTGGTAGAGGGTGTTCATCTTGAGGGTCAGAAGGTCGACCAGCTCGGCCTTCTGCTGGGCGATGTCCGCGAGCTCGGCCTGTTTCTTCTGGGTGTCTTTTTCGGATATGGCCGGCGTTTCGCCGGGCGGGGTCTCTTCGGCGGGCTTCTCGCCCTCGGCGGCGGCCTTGGCCTCCTCCGCGCCCGCCGCGGTTTCCTCGGCCTGCCCGGCCTGGGCCGCTCTTTCCGCGGCGGTCTGTTCCTGTATTCTTGACTCGACGGCCGGCTGCCTCTTAACCTTGGCCAGGTCGGCTTCGGTGACGACCGTGGCGTGCTTGCCCTTCAGGGCCGCCCGGCGCGCCTTCTCCTTCTTGGCCAGATCGCCCAGACTCTGGGACTGGAGAAAGGATGCCAGGAGCAGGGGAAGAAATAGCGTCGCCAGAATTTTTTTCTTTTGCATGACCGTGATACTCCTCTAGTCTACGACAATTATCATGGATTTAGTCGTGCGTGTCAAACGGAAGTCCGCGGTCCGCACCGCGAGATGCCGGCCGTCGGTCCTGATCTCGACGGCGCCGTCGAGGTCCGTCCTGAGGACCTCGGCCCCCGCGCTCCGGCACCGGGCGAGGACGCCCGGGCTGGGGAAGCCGTAGGTGTTGCCTTCCCCGGCGGAAACGAGGACGAGCCGGGGGCGGACGGCGGCGAGGAAGTCCGAGGACGTCGACGCGGCGCTGCCGTGGTGCCCGGCCTTGAGCACCGTGCTCACCAGGTTGACGCCTGCCTCGAGGAGAGCCTGTTCCGTGGCGGTTCCGGTGTCGCCCATGAAAAGGAACGCCGTCCCTCCCAGGGTTATCCTGATCACGAGCGAATTCTCATTGTCAACCTGGGCCGGGCCGGAAGCGGCATCGAGCGGCGGATGGAGGACGTCCACCGAAACCGGGCCCTCTTCAAAATGGGATCCCCGGCCGCAGCGCCGCCGGATGACGGTCGGCGGCAGGGCCCGGCCGAGGTCGGCGTAGATCCCGTCGTTCCGGGCGGGCAGACCCTCCCAGAATTCCCCGACCCGGAAGTTCCGGGCCACGGCGACGAGCCCGTCGAGGTGATCGGGATGGGGATGGGTGAGAACCAGGTAGTCGATCCTCTTGATCCCTTTGCGCCAAAGGACGGGAGAGACGACCCTCTCCCCGACGTCGAAGGGGCTCGCGGCGAGGCCCCCGCCGTCGATGAGCATGGCCCGACGGCCCGGGAACTCGACGAGGATGGACTCGCCCTGGCCGACGTCGATCAGGGTGACCTTCAAATCGGGCGAGGACGGGCGGAACGGCGAAAGGACGAGGAGGAGCAGGAAAAGGAAGAATCCGGAGAGGACCGCCAAGCGCTGGCCCCGGAAACGCGGCCGGACGAGGCTCAGCCCGAGGAACAAGAAATAGCCGAAGAGGATCCCCGCCCGCGGCGTCGGGACCCGGAAGGACAGGAACGGGAAAGGGTCGAGCGCGTGGGAGATCCGGGAAAAGATCGCGACGAGGAGCCCGAGGACCGCTGCCGGAGGCGCGGCCGACGCGGGGAACGCCGCCGCGAACGGCAGGAAGGCGTAGCCGATGCCCATGATCAGCCCGACGAGAGGGATGGCGGCGAGATTCAGGAGAAGCGAAGAGAACGTGACGCGGTTGAAATTCCTGGCGATGAGCGGGGCGGCGCCCAGCGCGGCGGTGACGGAGAGACAGGCGAGCTCGGCCGCCTTGAGCGGCAGGCGCGGCAGCTTCTTGAGCAGGGGAGGCGCGAAGAGGATGATGGTCAGCGTGGCGGCGTAGGTCAGCTGGAAGCCGATGTCGAAGAGGCTCGAAGGATTGATGAGGAGCAGGACGAAGGCGCTCGCAAAGATCGTGTTCAGGATGTGGACGTCCTTCCAGAGGAGCCGCCCGGCGAGGAAGGCCAGGGTCATGAGCGTGGCCCGGAGGACGGAGGGACTGCCCTCGACGAGGACGGTGTAAAAGACGAGGAAAAAGGCCAGGGCGAGGCTCGAGGCGCGCCGGGACATCCGGACCAGCCGGAACAGGGAAAAGAGAAGCACGTTGATGATGGCGATGTGCCCGCCGGAGATGGCGAACAGATGATAGAGGCCCGTCTTCTGGAGGTTCTCGACGGTCGGCTCGTCCATCCGGCCGTCCTCGCCGAGGAGCAGGGCTTCGAGGACGGCCCCGGCGGAGGAGATGTCCTTCCCGTCCGGCGCGGGGAACCGCCGCTCGAGCTCGGCCTGGATGCCGCGGCGGATGCGCGACACCCGGGCCCGGACCGAGCCGGCCGGGGCGGATCCTGTCTTGGCGACGAGGAGGGAGGATTTCGTCGAGGCCCGCCGGTGGACGTTCAGGCCCTGAAGATATCTTTCGTACGAGAAGGCGCCGAAATTGCGGAACGAGCCGCCCGAGCTCAAGCGGACCGAGGCCCTGATCCCGTCCCCGACGAGAAAATCGAGCCGGCGGCGGGTCTCCCGGACGAACGGCACGCTCAGCCGGAGACGGCCGCGGACAGGCTTCTCCTCAAGGCCCGTCCCGACCGTCCGGACGTCGACGAACAGGACGTCCCTGTCCGGTTCGCGGCCGGGCGACCGGTAGAGGCGCCCCGAGACGTCGATGTAGCCGCCGGCCTTATAAGAACGGAGGGCGTTGGCTTGATATTTACTGTCGTGGATGGACAGGCGGGCGGCGCCCGCGGCGGCGACGGCGGCGACGAGGATGAACGCGGCCGCGCGGTCGGCGCGGCCGGCGAAAAAAAACCACCCGGCCCCGACGAAGACGAAGGACAACCCACAGGCCAAGCCGGCTGGGACGGTGAGGGCCGAGGCCGCGGCGATGCCGAGGGCGAAGGCGGACGTCAGGAAAAGAAAGGGAAAGGGGCTGGGTCTTAGAAGCCCGGACCGCCTGAGCCGAGGGCGCTCTGGCCCGCCAGGGCGTCGAGCAGGAGGTGGCTGAGGATCCTGACCCCCAGGGGGATACTCCTCTCGTCCGGGCTGAAGTTCGGGCTGTGGAGGGGCGCCGCCGCTGCCTGGGCCGGGCTCTTGACGCCCAGGAAGAAGTAGAAGCCGGGGACCTTCCGGGCCAGGAAGGCGAAGTCCTCGGCGATCATCTGCGGCTGCCACTCGACGATCTTGTCCTTCCCCAGGAGCTTCACCAGGGTCGGGGCCATGGCGGCGGTAAGCTCCGGATTATTAAAGACGGACGGGAGGGCCTCTTTATACTCAAACTGGAAATCCGCGCCGTACATTCCGGTGATGTTCTTGACGATGCTCTCCATGAGCAGACGGACCTTTTTATGGTTCGCCTCGCTCAGCGTCCGGACCGTCCCCTCGAGGACGACGCGCTCGGCGATGATGTTGCGGCGGGCGCCGCCGTTGATGGTGCCGACGGTCAGCACGGCGGGATCGGTCGGGTCCGAGGCCCGGCTGACGATCGTCTGGAGCGCGGTGACGATCTCCGCGGCGATGACCACGGCGTCCACCCCTTCGTGCGGCCGCGCGCCGTGGGCGCCCTTTCCCTTGACCGTGATGACGAAGGTGTCGGCCGCGGCGGTCACGTTGCCCGGGGCGAAGAGCACGGAGCCGACGTTCTCGGGCCAGACGTGGAAGCCGAAGACCGCCCCGGCGGGAGGGTTGTCCAGGGCTCCTTCCTTGACCATGAGGTCCGCCCCTCCCTCCTCGCCCTCGGGCGCGCCTTCCTCGGCAGGCTGGAAGAGAAAGGTCACGGTCCCCTTGATGCCGTCCTTGAGGGCGTTGAGGACGAGGGCCGTCCCGAGCACGACCGAGGAATGGACGTCGTGACCGCAAGCGTGCATGACGCCGGGGTTCAGGGACTTGAAGGGGAGGTTGGTCGTCTCCTGGACCGGCAAGGCGTCCATGTCGGCCCGGACGGCGACGACCGGACCGGCCTGGCCTCCCCTGAGGACGGCCACGACGCCGGTCTTGGCGACGCCCGTCCGGACCTCGAAGCCGAGGGGCTGGAGCTTGTTGGCGATGAGGCGGGCCGTTTCGAACTCGCGGTTGCCGAGCTCGGGATTCATGTGGATGAACCGCCGGATCTTGACGATCTCGGCCTTGTTCTTTTCGATCTCCTCGTCGATCCGCCGGCTCATTTTCGGGTCGACGCCCCGGACGCCCGACGGGAAGACGGCCAGAACGGCCGCGATCAGAACGACGGCGCAGGCGATTCGCTTCATCTCATTATTGTAGCGCGGGCGGGCCCGAAAATACAGACCCCCCGCCCGGCGGCCGGGGGACGAAAGGGAGATGCGGGGAACGGAGCGTCCGGCTTCGGGCTACTTGTCCTCTGCGGACCCGGCCTTGTGCTGGAATTCTTCCTTCTTCTTCTCGATGAAATCGCGGATGGCGTCGACGCCCTCGCCCGTTTTTTCCTTGACCATCCGGATGCCCTTTTCGGCTTCCTTGGTGATCTTCTCGTAGCCTTCCTTGGCCGCTTCGCCGGTCTTCGCGGCCTGGTCCTTGATCTTTTTCCGCGTCTCCTTGCCGCTCGCCGGCGCGAAGAGGATGCCGGCGATGAAGCCCGCGGCCGCGCCGGCCACGAACGTCAGCAGGGAATCCCAGAAATGACTGTCTCTGTTCTCACCCATCCTTTTTCTCCTTTTTCCTTTTCATTTGATGCAGGCCGAAGCTGAGCAGCGGGAAGAGGAACGGCCAGAATCTCGCCGAGGGCCGGATGATCCTGGAGGTGAGGAAGTATGTGATCCCCGAGAGTCCGGTCACCGCCCTCTTCGAAGCCGCCAGGACTTCCCCCGCGTTGTCCAGGCCGGCGTTGATCTTGACCTCGATCTCCTTCAGCCCGTCCATCGTCTCCTGGGCCTTGACCAGGGTCTTCTCGCCCTCCCGGGCGGTCCGGCGAAGCTGGTTGAGGAAGAGGACGAGAAAGGTCACGGCGACGACGGCCGCCACGGTCAAGATGATCCCCAGGACTTGGCTTAGCGTGAGCGTCATGGTGCTTTCACCATAAGCCAAAAAGGAGAGCTTGTCAATTTTAAAGGAAGGGGCTATTTCCAGAGGAGCTTGCGGGGGGAGGGGAGGCCGTGCGTTTTCTCGAGGCGTTCGAGGAGCTCCGGGAAGCGGGCCTCGTCGCGGGCGTCGACCGCGTCCTCCCACTCGGCGAGCAAGGGATCGGCGACGAATTCATGGTCTTTATGGAGAAGGCGGGTGAGGCCGCGGAGGGCCTGCCATTGGATGACCATTAGGATGGCCAGGACGTAAAAGAAGATGTTCGGGCCGGGCAGGAGAGCGGCCAGGGCGCTCACGGGCAGGACGACGGCTTCGCCCGCCAGGATGAGGACGTGGCGTGTCCGCATGCGCTGGAGAAAGAAGAAAAACTTCGTCCGGACGGCCTTATCGTCGGCATGCCCGGAGTGGAGGATGCGAAGCGCTCCGTCGCCGGGACGGCCGCCGCGCTCGAAGGCCTGTTCTTGGAGGAGGGTTCTGGGGTTGAGGCCGGTGACCTTCTTCTTGGCCGTCTCCCAGATGGCCCGGGACTTCGAAAACTTAGCCGGCAGCGGGCCGAGCGGCTCGGCCGAGAAGAAGCGGGGACGGTGGCGGTAATCCCGGACGAAGAAGAAATTCATGGGGCCTCATTCTACCATACGGCCGGCGGGGCGCCAGAGTTCAATCGGGCCTTGGGGGTAGATCTTGCTTATCGGACCTCCAGGCTCGGGGCGCGCCACTCCATCGGCCGCGGAGGGGCTTCGGGCATCGTCTGCGTTCGCTGCGGTAATTCTTAACGCCTTGCCGGGCCGGATCCGATGGGAGGAATCCGCGTATCCGGCCCAGCAAGGCTAAATTACCGCTTTATGCTCCCTCCGACGATAC
>Ga0154715_1067_pt5 | contig 17528 bp, 12 predicted proteins | sample Rifle2008BG16ft_FD_105723 | JGI IMG/M metagenome (GOLD analysis project Ga0154715, IMG submission 105723) | Candidatus Aminicenantes bacterium RBG_16_63_14 | reverse complement strand
TCCCTTTGCATTCAGGACAATGGCCTGCTCTCCGATGAAATCTTCCTGGACGAACTGATCCCCCTTTTTGGCGACGAAAACGGGCGGGATCCTTTCATACTCCGTAACTTGATCGATCCTCCCCGTTGAAAAAGCGCCCGGAACGATGGGGGTCGGGCCCCTGACCTCGACGATCCTGACCAAAGCCAACCTCTCGATGTCCTCCTTGTTCAATCCCAAAAGGTCCATTACATGACCGTCGGGGGTCCTCCAGTAGGTTCCCTGAAAAAACCGCTCTCCCACGTAAAAGGGGATCCCTCTGGGGATCTCATCCCTTTTCGTTTCAAGGAGGTCAACCAGGGCCGCCTGGTGGTCAAAATGGTCATGGCTCAAGGCCAGGGCTTGAAGGGCCTTGAAATCGATCTCCAGCAGGTCGAGATTCCTTTTGACGCCTTGTACATCTGTCGCAAAATCGAAGAGGAACGAATGAGGCCGGCCGGCCACCATCGTTTCGATATGATAAGCGAGCCCGTGTTCCGCGTGCAGAGCGCCGTCAAGGACCGATCGAGGAGGCCGATGCCTCTTGGCGATCTTATCGTCCGCCCGGATCTGATCATAATAATTGTCCGTGATGAAGGTGATGACGATCTTATCCGCCTCGGGGATCTTGATCGTTTCCCGGGTTCTGGCGCTCCGGCCGTCCCGATCTCCTGCCAAGAATAAGGCTCCCGTGGCCGCCGTCCTCTTCATGAATTCGCGCCGGTCCATACTATTTTCCACGGCCTCCTCCTTGAGCGGGCAGGAATTTTCCATTTTTTCGGGACCCCAAAAGCGCGTTTGATGTTCAGAATGACCTCCGCCCCTCGCATCGATAAGGTTATGCCCGGCCCCGGCCGATGTCAATAGCTCGAGACAGGTAGGGGGGACACGGTACGAGGCAATCCACAGGCTGGAGAATTGTGCCCAATTTGTGCCCAAAATATGTCAGCCGCTTCCTACGCACGGGTGAAGTCAGAGGTTCAAGTCCTCTATCGCCCACCACGTTCCATTCAACTATTTTCAGGATGCTACGACTTAATGAAACAACACCCTATCGTTGTCGAGAGGACTCACCCTTAGATAGCTGTCCTGCATTGATGAGCCGGCCCCCTTCTGTCCAGACTGGGCTTGAGAGCAGGAGCTTGGCCAGGAGCAAGCGCTGAAATTATGTTCGCATCTTAGCACTGGATCGATGTCAAAAACGCAAACGGCGGCGGCTAGGTCGAATAAAAGGCCGGACGAGCCCAAAATAAGCTTTTTATAAAACGACCGCTCAGACCAGACCCTGCTCCAACATGGCTCGGGCCACCTTGAGGAAACCGCCAATGTTGGCGCCGTTGACGTAATTTCCCGGAGTGCCATAGGCTGCTGCCGCGTCCACGCAGGTCCTGTGGATGCTTTTCATAATCTGGTGCAGCCTGCCGTCGACTTCCTCCCTCGTCCAGCTCATTCTTGTGCTGTTCTGCGACATCTCCAGGCCAGAGGTGGCCACCCCGCCCGCATTGGCCGCTTTACCTGGTGCGTACATGATCCTGGCATCGAGAAAGACGTCCACGCCCTCTTGTGTGGTCGGCATATTCGCCCCTTCGGCCACGACGGACACGCCGTTGTTGACCAAGTTTTTAGCGTCTTTAGCGGTGATTTCGTTCTGGGTAGCGCTGGGAAAGGCGCAATCGGCCTTGATGTTCCAGATCGGGTTGTGGTCCAGATTGAGCGTCAGCGGTGTGTAGGTTACTCCCTTGAACTTGTCGGCGTACTCCTTGATCCGCCCCCGCCGGATGTTCTTCAGATCCATGACGAAGTCGAGCTTCTTGGCGTCGATTCCCGCCGGATCATAGATCAGACCGTTTGAGTCGGAAAGAGTCACGGCTTTTCCCCCGAGCTGGTTGATCTTCTCGATGGTGTACTGAGCGACGTTTCCGCTACCCGAGACCAGGCAGCTCTTGCCCTCGAGGGTTTGGTTTCTCGTGCCGAGCATTTCAGCGGCAAAATAGACGGCCCCGTAGCCAGTGGCTTCGGGCCGGATGAGCGAGCCGCCCCAGTCCAAACCCTTGCCCGTCAGGACTCCCGTCACCTCGTTCCTCAGCTTCCTGTACTGGCCAAACAGGAAACCGATCTCGCGGCCTCCCACACCGATGTCCCCGGCAGGCACATCCGTGTCAGGCCCGATGTGGCGGAAGAGCTCGCTCATGAAGCTCTGGCAGAGACGCATGACCTCATTGTCGCTCTTTCCCTTGGGATCAAAATCGCAGCCGCCCTTGCCTCCTCCCATGGGCAAGGTCGTTAGGGCATTCTTGAAGACCTGCTCAAAGGCCAGGAATTTCAAAATGCCCAGGTTGACCGTGGGATGAAAGCGCAGGCCGCCCTTATAGGGACCGATGGCGCTGTTCATCTGGATCCGGTAACCGCGGTTGACCCGGATTTCGCCGGCATCATCCATCCAGGACACCCGGAACATGATGACCCGCTCCGCTTCGGCGATCCGCTCCAAGATCTTGGCCTTGCGGTACTCGGGGTGACGCTCGAGCACCAGGGTGAGAGAGTTGACCACCTCCTGGACGGCTTGGTGGAACTCAGGCTGAGCGGGGTTTTTGGCCTTGATCTCATCCATGAAATCCTTGACGTAAGAACTCATGAAGTCTCCTTTTTAAGATAAAATGGAAAAGAGAGTACGCTCGTAAATCATCCACCTCTTTCTAGCGCAACATTATTAGCCGTTTATTTGGATTTGGTTGGGATTACAATAAAAATGAGTCGTCCTGCGCGCCGAGCGGTGGCTTCCTTGACTTTTAAAAATATTCAGCCTATTTTTAAAGAAAGTCATGCGAGGAAGGACCAGATGGTCGAAAAAGCATTAAACCCTTTTGACGCCGCTCAATTCCAACTCGACCGCGCAGCGGAATGGTTGGGCCTGGATTTGCCTACGCGTGAGCTCCTGCGCTCTCCTATGAAAGAACACCAGGTCCTCATCCCTCTCCGGAGGGACGATGGAACGGTTAAGGTGTTCCGCGGCTTCCGGGTGGTTCATAACGACGCCCGCGGGCCAGCGAAAGGCGGGATCCGTTTCCATCCCCAGCAGACGATCGACACCATCCGCGCCCTGGCCATGTGGATGACCTGGAAATGCGCCCTGCTCGATATTCCTCTCGGCGGGAGCAGCGGGGGAATCGCCTGTGATCCCCACTATCTCAGTTTACGCGAGCAGGAACAGCTCTGCCGGGGCTGGGTTCGGCAACTGGCCCACGAGCTTGGGCCCCGGGTCGACGTTCCCGCCCCGGAAATCATGACCGGCTCACACCATATGCTTTGGATGCTCGACGAGTACGAAGCGATCTACGGCGAGAGGGTTCCCGGCTTTATCACGGGAAAACCGGTCGGCATGGGCGGCTCCGTGGGCCGGGTCGAAGCGTCGGGGTATGGGCTCGTCTTCGCGCTCCGCGAAGCGCTTAAGGAACTCAACGTGGCCGCGGACGGGATGACGGCCAGCTTTCAAGGGTTCGGCAACGTCGCCCAGCATGCTGGCCGCTTGTTTGAGCAGCTCGGGGGCCGCGTGGTGTGCGTTTCCTGCTGGGACCAGAAAGAAGCCATCGTCTATGCATACCGGAAGGAATCCGGCATCGATATCGACGCCCTGGCCGGCATCACGGACCGCTTCGGCGGCATCGACAGAAATAAGGCCGAGGAAATGGGCTACGAGGTTCTTCCGGGGGAGGCTTGGCTGACCCAGGACGTCGACATCCTGATCCCAGCCGCGGTTGAGAACCAGATCACGGAGGAAGACGTGGCCTCGATCCGGCCGCGCGTCCGGATCATTGCCGAGGGAGCCAACAGCCCGGCCACGCCCGCCGCGGACAAAATCATCCGAGAGCGGGGTATCCTGGTCATCCCGGACATCCTGGCCAACGCGGGCGGTGTGACCTGCAGCTATTTCGAGCAGGTCCAGAGCAACATGAATTATTATTGGGAGAAGGACGAGGTCCTTGGCAAGCTCGACGTCAAGATGACCTCAGCCTTCCACAACGTCCTCAAGTTCGGCAAAGCAAAGAAGCTCTCCATGCGCGAGGCGGCGTTCGCCATCGCCGTTGCCCGGGTGGCCCAGGCCTGTAAAGACCGTGGGTGGGTTTGATTTTGCCCGGCCCGCCGTCCATCCCAGCCTTCGACCGCAACTTCTTTACCGGCCAGGAACGGTTTACGGCCATCGGGCGGGGTTCACTCGGCGGCAAGGCCCAAGGATTGGCCCGGATGCTCAGCCTCGTCGGGGGCACGTTGGCCGCGTCGTTCCAGCCGGATATCGAGGTTTGTATCCCCACCTTAACCGTAATCACCACAGAGTTCTTCGACCTGTTCGTGAAGCAGAACGACCTCACCGATAAGGCCTTGTCCGACCTCCGGGACGATGTCATTGCCAACTCGTTCCAAAAGGCCAATCTCCCTGCGCAACTCGTTGGCGACCTTCGCGCCCTCATCGCCCAGGTGAAAACGCCGCTGGCCGTCCGCTCCTCCAGCCTGCTCGAGGATGCCATGTTCGAGCCGTTTGCCAGTGTCTACGCCACCAAGATGATCCCCAACAATCAGCTGGACGCCGACTCGCGGTTCCGGAAACTGGTCGAGGCCGTGAAATTTATCTACGCATCCACCTTCTTCAAGGACGCCAAGAACTACATCCGCGCCACCCGGCACGCCACGGCCGACGAGAAAATGGCCGTGATCATCCAGGAGGTCGTTGGCCTAAGGCACGGCCAGCGTTTCTATCCGCACGTGTCCGGAGTGGCCAGGTCGCACAACTTCTATCCTCTCGGCCACGCCAAGCCCTCCGACGGGGTGATCGACCTGGCCCTGGGCCTCGGCAAGACGATCGTCGACGACGGCGTGGCCTGGTCCTATTCTCCCGCTCATCCCCAGGCGAATCCGCCTTACAACACTCTCGACGATCTTCTGAGCCAGACCCAATCCGAATTCTGGGCCATCAACATGGATTCGCCCGCCGATTACGACCCCATCAACGAAACGGAATATATGAGGAAGTATAGCCTGGGAGACGCGGAAAAGGACGGCGTCCTTCGGTTCCTGGCCTCCACGTATCGCGCCCAGGATGATAAGATCGTCTACGGCATCACCGAGCCGGGGCCCCGCGTCGTCGATTTCGCGCCCATCCTCAAGTTCGACCTCCTTCCCCTGAGCAGATTGCTGCGGGACTTGTTGAACCTCTGCGAGGACGCCCTGGACCGGATGGTGGAGATCGAATTCGCCATGACCCTCGACGAGCAACGCGGCAGGCCGGCCCAGTTCGCATTTCTCCAGGTCCGGCCGATGGTCGTCTCCGCGGCCGAGGTCGAGCTCAGGCCGGAGGATATGGAGGAGAACGACGTCCTCCTGGCTTCGGAAGCCGCGCTGGGGAACGGAGTCCGCGAAGATATCCGTGACATCGTCTATGTCAAGCCGGACAAATTCAACGTCCATCATTCCGAAGCCGTCGCCTCCGAGCTCGAGGGCTTGAATCGGCGGCTGCAAGCGCTCGGTCTCCCCTACCTTCTGATCGGGTTCGGCCGCTGGGGGACTTCCGACCCGCAGGCCGGGATCCCGGTGAACTTCGGCCAGATAAGCGGCGCCAAGGTCATCGTCGAGTCCGCCCTCCCAGAAACCAGCTCCATGCTCAGCCAGGGCTCCCACTTCTTTCACAACATCACCAGCTTTCGGGTTTTCTACTTCTCTCTGAGCCCGTTCGACAAGCACAGGATCGACTGGGAATGGCTGAGCCGGCAACCAGCCGCCTGGGAGGCTGAATTCGTCCGCCATGTGCATCTGGCCTCGCCCTTGAAGATCACGGTCGACGGGACGGCCGGCCGAGGAGTGATCCGCCATGGCTGAACGGCCGCAGAACACCGACACCTTGATTTGGTTCCTGTCCGAGCGGGCTAAGGAGCTGAAATGTCTATATACGATCGAAGAGCTCCTGAATAAGCCTGACGCAGACTTGGCCGACATCTGCCGGGGCGTGATCGAGGCCATCCCTCCCGGCTGGCAGTACCCGGACGTCTGCGTCGCTAAGATTATTTTGGAGGGCCAGACCTGCCAATCGCCCCGCTTCCAGGAAACGCCCTGGGTCCAGCTCGCCGACATCGAAGTCCAGGACAAGAAGGTCGGGAGGCTGAGCATCTACTATACGAAAGAGATGCCCCATGCCGACGATGGCCCCTTCCTGAAGGAGGAGACGAAGCTTCTGAGGACGATCGCCGAACGGCTGGGCCACTATCTTCTTTATTCCCGTATGAAGCAGGCCTACCAGGAATATCGGTCCGCGCGGCAGGACGTATCGGCACAGCGGGCCGAGGAATGGCAGGTGGCCCTCAATTTCCTGCGCCGGACCAACAAGAACCTCTTCCTCAGCATCTCTCGCCGCATGCTGAACTTCCTCAGCTGGCGGGGGATCCAGGAAGCGGAAAAGCTCCTTCAGAAGCCGCTGCCCGGGACCCCGGATCGGACCGAAAGCTATACCGATGACGACAACCGTCCCTCCCAAACGTCCGTATCCGCTTTCAGCGACAAGCTGAGCGATGAGATTTTCTGGCTGGCGGCCAAGCATTTGACAAGCGATGAGATCCTGGCCAACATTCAGAAGTGGATCCAGGAGGACCGGCTGAGTTTCCTTGTCCAGGTGACGAACAGGAACCTATCGCTGGCCCAGCTCGTGGACGCCCTCCGGAGATATCATCATATCGCGGCCGAGGGGATCGAGCTGCCGCCGGCGAACAAGCGAGGCATCCTCGTCTCGCTCATCCGTCGCTTTCTCTCCGACCAGCAGCATTACATCAACACGGCCGTCGAGTATGTCGATATCGACGACTTCTACGAGATCCTGGACCACATCGTCTTCTCCCCGGAAAGCCAGGGTCGGCTGGGCGGGAAGAGTGCGGGGCTCTATCTGGCCAAACATATCCTGAAGAAGTCCTCCGATGCCCTGAGCCATTTCGGGGAAATCAAGGTTCCCAAGACCTGGTACATCACTTCGGACGGGCTGCTGAGCTTTCTCTCCAACAATAACCTGAACGACGTTGTAGAACAAAAATACAAAGACATCGACCAGGTTCGGCTGGAGTATCCTCACCTCATCCAGACATTCAAGAACTCTCGATTCCCCACGGACATCGCCCAGGGGCTGTCCATGGTCCTGGACGATCTTAAGGACCAGCCCATCATCGTCCGCAGCTCGAGCCTGCTCGAGGACCAGATGGGTGCCTCGTTTTCGGGAAAATACAAGAGCCTCTTCCTGGCCAATCAGGGCAGCAAGTCAGAACGCTTGGAGGCTCTGAAGGATGCCGTCGCCGAAGTCTATGCCTCGACTTACGGACCCGACCCCGTCGGCTATCGCGCCGAGCACGGATTGCTCGACTTCGCCGAGGAAATGGGCATCATGGTCCAGGAGGTCGTAGGTTCCAAAGTGGGTGACTATTTCTTTCCCTCCTTCGCCGGCGTCGCCTTCAGCCGCAACGAATTTCGCTGGTCGCCGGGGATCAGGCGCGAGGACGGCCTCCTCCGGATGGTGCCCGGGCTGGGGACCCGGGCTGTGGACCGGATGAGCGACGACTACCCGGTCCTGATAGCCCCCGGCCAAGTCGGCTTCAGGGTCAATATTACGGCCGACGAGGTCGTTCGTTATGCCCCGCGCAAGATGGACGTCCTCAATTTGAAGGCCAACGCCTTTGAAACGATCGCGGTCAGGGAGCTTCTCCGCAAGTGCGGCGCAGAGATTCCGGCCATCGAGAAGATGATCTCCCTCTATGACGGCCAGAGCCTCCGCAGCCCGTTGGGCCGGCTGATTGACTTCGACAAGGACGACGTCGTGATCACCTTTGACGGCCTGGTGCAAGGAAACTTTTTCATACCCCAACTCCGGATGGTCATGCAGCTCCTGGAAGAAAAACTCCAATCGCCCGTGGACATCGAATTCGCCTCCGATGGCGAGAGTTTCTATCTCCTTCAGTACCGGCCGCAGAGCTTCATGGAGGGCGGCGGGCCGGCCTACATCCCCAAGGACCTGCCCAAGGAACGAGTCGTCTTCCGGGCCAACCGATTCATCTCCAACGGCAGTCTCCCTGACATCACTCATATCGTCTACGTGGACCCGCAGGCCTATGACGCCCTCTCCAGAGAATCCTCGCTGCTGGCCGTGGGGCGAGCTATCGGACGGCTGAACAAGCTGCTGCCGCGCCGGCGCTTCGTCCTGATGGGCCCCGGCCGCTGGGGGAGCCGCGGGGACATCAAGCTCGGGGTAAAGGTTTCGTACTCGGATATCTCAAACACGGCCGCGCTCATGGAGATCGCCCGGATAAAGGGAGGCTCACTCCCCGACCTGTCCTTTGGAACCCACTTCTTCCAGGACCTGGTGGAGGCCCAAATCCGCTACATCCCGATCTACCCCGACGAGCACGGGACCGTCTTTCAAGAAGGCTTCTTCCGGGACTCGCCCAATATTCTTCCCCGGGTGTTGCCCGAGTTCGCGTACCTGGCCGACACCCTCCGCGTCATCGACATTCCCGAAACGACGGACGGCATGGTGCTCCGCATCCTGATGAACGCCGACATTGACGAGGCCGTGGGTTTCCTGATCAATCCGCAGGTCGAGCCGCCGCTTTCCTCTGTCTTGCGGACACCCGATCGAACGAGGCCGGAAAACCATTGGGCCTGGAGGCTCGAAATGGCCGAATACATTGCCTCGATGCTCGACGCTGGGCGTTTCGGCGTCCAGGCCATGTATGTCATCGGCAGCACCAAGAACGCCACGGCAAGCCCCCAGAGCGACATCGACCTCCTGGTCCACTTCCGAGGCACCCCAGCCCAGCGACAAGACCTGAAGACCTGGATGGAAGGCTGGAGCCTCTGCCTGGACAAACTCAATTATCTGAAGACCGGATACCGGAGCGGTGGAATCCTCGATGTCCATGTGGTCACAGACGAGGACATTGCCAACAGGAACAGTTATGCGATCAAGATCGACGCGGCCACGGACGCAGCCCGACCCCTCCGGCTCAAGGAAAGGCACGGCGACTCAGGCTGACTCTCGCCACACCGATATCAAATCAACTCGCGCGTCGCGTCATCGAGCCTGTTGAGGTCGAAGCGAACCAGGGCCAGCTCGGGGCCGTCATGCGCGGCAGACAGACAGTGCGTGCGGCCGATCCGGTCTTGCCAGGAGCCAGAGACCCGGGCCGCCTCATGAGCATGGCCGTGGAGCGTCAGAAGGGGCTGCCGCGTTTCGATGAACCGCCGGACGGCGATGCTGCCCAGGTGAATGTCGAAGGGCACATGATCGATCATTTTCCCCTCCCCAAACGATACGTCCAGCTTCGTCCGGTAGGGAGGCGAATGGAAGAGGAATATCGCCTTCGCCAGGTCGTCTCCCGCCGTTAAGCGCTCCAAGTCCTCGCTGATCGTGGAAAACTTCTTCTCCCGCTCAGAGACGGGAACGGACCGGACTCCCTCCTCCGGAGAAATGCACCCCGGGTCGACATAACGGGAAACGTCGTAGCGCTCCCAATCCTTTAAGAAAAAGGGCGTGGGCGGGACAAAGGGATACCCATAGACGGAGGCCTCGCCGAATTTCACGCGGCGGTTCGCAATGTACTCCCACAACCCTGACGAGGCCACCGACAGAACCGCGGCTTCCTCGAAACGGCTGTCGTCGTTGCCTATGATCAGGAAGACCTGGGGATAATGCGGTCCGAGCTCCTGCCGGAGGCAAGACAGGTTTTCGGCCAGAAAGTCGTTGACGAAATCCTGGCGCAGCGGATCGAACGACTCCGTCGGAGCCCAGGCCATGGGCAACAGATCTCCACCCATGAATACGGCCTCGGGCCTTTCTTTTAAAATCGAGTCAAAAAGCTTCCGGTAGCGGCCTACCCGGCCGTGAAGGTCGGAAACGAAGAAGCACACACCCACCCTTTTAATCATATCTAAGAATTCCGACGGTTACAACCCCGCCGACAAGGCCTGCGGGGGCTGATAGAGCCGCCGACCGAGCGGGCGATCTAGGAATAATCCCCGGCGTTGAACTTGTATCCCACACCCCTGATAGTGTGGATATATTTTTTCGCCCGGCCCAGCTTTTTCCGAAGTCCGGTCACGTGATAATCAACGACCCGCTCGGTGATCGAATAGCCGTCTTCGCGCACGCTGTCGAGGATCCTGGACCTCGTGAAAACCTGGTTGGGCTTGCCCGCCAGCAGGACGAGAATATCAAATTCCGTCTTCGACAAGTCGATTTTTTGGCCGTTGGTGAATACCTCATAGGCCCCTCGATTGATCACCAAGCCGTCTATCTCCAGGACCAACTTTGGATCGCTCACGGATGATATCTTCCTCCTCAGGACGGCCTGGATACGGGCCAGAAGGACCTGCGGCTCGAAGGGCTTGATGATGTAGTCATCGGCATAGCTCTTAAGGCCGAGAACGATATCCTCGACCCGCTTTTTGCCCGTCACCATGATGATCAGGATGTCCGAAGTCGCGGGATCCTTTTTCAGAATGCCGCAGACCTTCAGTCCGTCGATCCCCGGCAATACAAGGTCGAGGAGAATGAGGTCGGGCTTCTCCCGCCGGGCTAGTTGAATCGCGTCCTCACCTGTCTGGGCGCTGAAGACGTCGTAACCCTCTTTCCACAAAATAAAGGAAATATTCTTCTGCAGGTTAACATCGTCTTCGACGCACAGCACTTTGGGTTTAGAAGGATTGGCCGTGGAGATGGGGCTCATGGCGATCTGTTTCCAGAAGCCTCATTTTAATAAAATCCAAATAAAAAGCCAATTAAATCAAAACACTCGGCGGGGCAAGCCCTCTCCCTGAGCCCTGTAGATCTCCAGCCACTTGGTCACGATGTCCGTCAAAATGTCCTTCAATTCCGGCCCCCTGCCGTGGATGGGGCGAAGCTCCTCAGCCAACTCGGAGAAGCCTTTGCGGTCAAGCCACGAGGAAATGATGTCGTTGTCCGAATAGGGCTGGATGGTCTCCGGGGGCAGAGCCCGCAGAGCCGCCAGAAGCCCAGCCAGGTCAAAGGCCTTTGTCCCGGCGAGCACCAGCGGCGTCCGCTCCATGCGTGATAGCTCGAGCCGGAGGTGCTTTTTAAGAAGGGCGATGAGCTGTTGGCCTCGACTCTGTTTCGGCCGCAGCCGGTCGCCCAGCTCGCGATAGCTGTGCATGTAAAGCCAAGTTGAAAACTTGTCTTTCTCCCCGTAGGCCTCAAGCAGGAGCCGCAGACGGCGGCCCTCCTCGTTGTCTTCCTCGGCCTCCAGAAGAATAGCGCAGATCTCGCGGATATTCCGGGCCCGGCGAATCTCCCGGCCCTCGTCGTCGTAGACGAGGAAGTCGCCCATGCCCGTGAAGTTCAGAATATATTCCCTGAGCTTCTCGAGGCTGCCGGGATCCCCTTTGGGAAGGACAAAACCCAGCTTTTTCAATTCGAGAGCCTCCTTGGCCTTGGAGGCGATGATCACGGGAATGCGAGGAAAGCGGCTGTTCACCAGTCGGATCAGTTCTCGTCCGGCATCGCTTTGCAGTTCGTTCCCTTTGGGGAAAAAGATATCCGTGATGAGGCAGACGACATCGTCCCCATGTCCGCGTTCAACACGGCCCCGCCCGTCCGTCCGGGCTTTCCCCTCCTCCTCGTCCCCAAAAAGGAACCGAAGACTCTCTTCATAGGTCCTGGTGACCATCACGTCAGCGCGCTGGCCTATGATCGCGTAAAGGACCGGGAGGAACTGCGAAAACCAGCGTGGCTCGTCGTCGACGATATGAAAAATGAACCGCTTGAGGTCGGTATGTTTCTCGATGTTGAGCCTGTCCTCCGCGACCCGGACGGCCGCGAGCACGATGTTCTCGGGGAGGAGTTCATTGCGGTCAACGGCAAAAACAAGGTCGGCCCCGGCCGCATAGGGATATTTCGCGTGGGCGGCCTGTGGCGGCGCGCATTGGATGAACGGCTGATAAGAAAGAAGGACTAGAATGGCGTTCTTGTTTTTGGCCCGCACCTGTTCGACATCGAGCAGGGCCAGCCCCGTGTCGTCAAAGAGAAAAACCGAAGGTTGCTCGGACGAGGTGGCCAGGGCCGACTGGGGATCATGGAGCACCTCCGTCCTGAGCCACGCCATTTTCTCTTCCAGCGTCTTCCGGGAGTCGCGGATCCGGCTGTCCGCGGCGAAAAAAATAGCCCGCTCCATCTTGACGGGATTGATGACGCGGGGGACGAACTGGCATTCGCGCGTGACACGGCTAGTCATTCTCGGCTACCACGCTGCAGGACTGTTTGAGGGAATCGGCGTAGACGCTGACCGGATTCGGAAAGCGCAAGACCGAGAGGCCGACCCCGGGATTGGGGCTGGAAAAGAACCAGGGGTCGAACGTGTCCCGTTGCGGAGTCACATAGCCGTAGATGATGTTGTTGCTCATTAGGTTGGTCAGGAAATGTGTGCCCTGGGTGCCGTACATCCTTGTCGCCAGCCTCTTCTGTTCCTCGTCAAACCCGCCTTGGATCATATAGAGAAAATGACTACCGTAAATCCCTCCCGTCAAACTCCCCTCTTCGGGTAGGGGTTCCGCGCGGCCGGCCGCGTCGACGCCGTATTCAAAGATCGCCGCCGCCTGTTCGACGTCCTTATAATCGACATAGATCCCCCAGTCCGGGTTCTTGCTGCCCAGCCGGCCCGGAACGATCAGGATATATCGCTCGCCCCGGGCCTGCATGTCGCGGTTAACCTGGCTGATCTTTTCGCGAATAGCCTTTTGCATATCCTTCGTATAAATAAAAGGAGATACCACAACGGCGTGCTCGATGTTTCTTGTAACCCCGTGCCCCTGAGAGTTGGGGATCGAAAGGTAGGTCCGGCGGACGCTCCGGGGAGCCGGAATGGCGTCGAACTTCAATTCCGGAAGCTCGGTCAGCTGGACGATATGGAACGTGCCCTCGCGGTTCTCCTTGCGTGAAAAATCCAGGTTGAAGACGAACTCGATTTGGAAATGTGAAGAAATGCAGCGGCCGATCGTTTCCATGATCTCGGCCAGGGTGGTTCTGAACCCGAAGTGATCTTTTTGGACGAGCTCCTCAATGGTGATCACGTTGCGCTGAATTCCCAGGATCCGAATCTTGTGATAATTGGCGAACCGAACGTGAAGCTTCTTCATCGTTTCCAGCTCTTCGCCTTTGAGGTCCGTGTTCTTGGTCATATCCAGAGCATAGAAATATTGCTGACCGTTCCCAATCCTCAGGAGATTGAGCGGGATGGGGTTCCGGATCGTGGCCATGGAGATGACAGGGAAATCGTCCAGGACCGTGGCATAACCGTGTCCGAAGGCGATTCGGCCGAACCCTTCCTTGGGGTCCTGATTCTTCAGGGCGTGGGGAAAAAAGGAGCTGGCCACACCGGAGATATAGGGATAATAGACCGGGCCGGCCAGCGTGTCGTCGAACAAGCCCGGGATGGGATTGATCACGATGCCCATTCTCTCGGGAGAGCTGGCCGGCTGCCTGCGCTGGAAATCCTCGTAAATGTAGCCGATCGCCTGGACGGCCTGAGAGACGCGGACCGCGCGATCGGGGTGGTTGTTGGGGAGCATGAAAGTGGCGTTTTCGCCGGCGTGGATGGGGCTGAAGCTCCCCGTAGTGCGGCCCGCCTCGTTTGTCGCCGAGGACCTTATCCCCAGGGGGATGTCACCAAGTTCTTCCAGAATCGAGCTGACGACCAAGCGCTCTTCGTCGCCGAACGTCCCGGCGTTTTGTCGGTAATGGTCATAGAAATCCGTCGTCAGGATGCGCGTACGAAGCTTGCCGACCTTGGGGATGGAGAGCTCGTTGATCTTGATGAGGCCTGCGCCCTTTCCGCCGGGAGATCCCGAGCCATAGACTCGGACATCGCCCGCTTTCTCGACAACGGCAATGCTCATATCTTTTACCTATTTTAGGATAAAATCCTGCGGCAGACAATCGGTGTCCTGGTCAGGTCAACGCAACGTGAAAATATCCGGTTCCTCTTTTCGTACCAGCCGCACGAGTTTTTTAGCGTTGAAAGACGAATTGATTCTTCCCTTATTTTTTGATGATCTTTTAGCGTCGGCGAGAAGGGTGGTCAGCGATGGCCGTCACGTGCCCGAAATATCACATCCACGCCACTCGCTATCAGCTAATATGGACACGAGTGTTAATATCTGTTAAATCACCAACACCTTTATATCAGGGTAGCCCATCAGCTTGAGAATAAAATAGTTGACTGCCGCTTCACCGGGATCATCGGAGAAGCAAACGAGCTCCGCATATCTCGGGACCCCGGCCTTGGCCAGGATGTTCCAGATATCTTTCGCGGCTTTGGGCGTGCCGTCGGCATTCAGGAGATCGGTGTAAGGGACATGAACAACTTTGCCGTCCTGAGCTTTAGCCGGCACATCCTTGCCCGAAGCAATCAAGACCCTGGGAAAAGATCCCGGGGTGCTCTTCGGGTCCGCAATGATCACGTCCTTGCGGAAATTCCCGGCATAAGTCGTGGGAGGTATGGATAAGTCTTGGGGGCCCTGCTTGGGGCCCACGACGGTGGCATCCTTTTTCACGGCGAACCCGAGTTTTGCCCATTCATCCATGGAGTCCAAGAAGACAGATGCTTTTTTCTGTCCCAGTTTCTCCAGCACTACGAACGCCAGGGCCGCGTCTTTGGTTAACCCTGCGCCTGAAATTACGACCGCCTCGTGAGACGCATTGACGCCGGCCGGACCCAGAATTTCAGCCAGCTTGTCGGGATTGGTGATGTTGCTTTTAAACACATCGGCCGGGACGTTGAGCGCAAATGGCACATGTCCCTGATTGAATGCGTCTGCAGGCCGCACATCCACGATGCTGATCTGCGCGCCTCCGAACATCCTTATCATCTGGCCCCCCCAAAACTGCAGCCAGTTTGTTTTCCTCATCAGGAACGGGGCATCGTATGTCCAGTAAGGGAGTTCCCTTTCATCGGACAGCCATCCCATCTCGGATTCCGTGTAAAGCTTGACTCTGGGGTAATTCAGCATGAACTTAAGGGCGAAAAACGGCACACTGGCGGCCACTCCGCCCCCGCAATGGGTGTAGATCTGCTGTTCAGGCCTGATGTCCAAATAAGCCAGCATTTTCCTTATTTCATCGGCTGATTTGAAGGTCTTGTCCGGATTGTAAAAGTCGGCACTGGGCAGCAGGATGGAATGAGGGATATGGCCGGCCCTGTGAAAGGGAGCGACTTGCCCAAAATGCCAGTCGGCCCCAAGCGCTTCCAGCAAAGCGTTGTTGACCGGGTCCCCGGATGCGGAAAGGTATTCCGGCAGCCTGGCTCTCACATCTTCGTTAACCTGCTTGATGGTGAAAGAGCCTTTCTTCGGGACGGGCGTAACATCCGTCGTTACCGGCAATCCTGCCTCCTGCCACTTGAAAAGCCCGCCGTCCAGAATCATAAGGTCCTTTGCGGGGAAGCCGTAATAATAGAGGGAGTAAAAGAGCCTGGTGGCCAGCATTGTGCCGCCCTGATCGTACATGACGATCTTTTTCCCGGGACTGATTCCCCAGGACTGGTAGAGTTTTTCCATATCAGCGACCGTCATTTCCCGGAGACCATACCAGGCGAACAGGTCGACGCTTACTGCGCCGGGAATGTGTTTTGCCGTGTAGACCTGAGTGCCTGACGCGTCGAGTATCAGAACATCTGCATTTTTAAGATTCATCTCAAGCCACTTGATATTGACAAGATGGCCTTCGATTCCGTCTGCCGCCATCAAAGGCTGCGCTAGGAGCAGGCCGCCTGCAACGGCAATAAGGAAGCAATACCTCAAAACTTTCGACATGTTGTCCTCCTGTCGCTTCGTTGTTTCTTGTTATGTTCCAAAGTTATTACGACTTTTCCCCGAGCGCGCCCTTCTGCCAGGTACCTGATAGCCTGAAAGATGTGCGGCCGTCCTCTCATTAAGCGCCGGTCAAGTGGATTGACGGAGGCCGCGCGAACTTCTATCAAAACTTCGTTGTCCAGGGGAATAGGCTTTTCGATTTCTTCTAGCCGAAGGACATCGGGTGAACCATTCATGCATCCGCCCTCGACTTGACTAATCCTATCATTTTGCTAGGAGAGAGTCAAGGGACGAAGAACGGGAGGCCCGGCTACACGTCCTCCGGGATTCCTAACCCCCCGATTCATCCTCATGGGCGATTGACCCGGCCTGAGATCCGCTTCACATTGACGCTATGCCCCGCCAAGAAGAAAAATGGGATTCATTCCGCCGGTTTTGGGCGTCGGCTATAATAGAAGTTGAGAGATGGAAAAGAAAATTGTTCAGAAAGAGAGCGATATATATGGCTTTTGTTATAGCCCTTCTCACGGGCCGATGCACGTACTCCCTCGGAGACGGGGGATATGACCTGTCCCGGTTCCGGGAAAACGCCGAGCTGAGTTCCGTCCCCGACGAGCTCCGGGGCATCGTCCAGACCAACGGCGAAGCCGCGCGAGCGATCTCGGCCCAGAACGACGGAGGAGATCTGAGGTTCGTCATCATCGGGGACACGATCTCCGACAACAACGGGACCTTCCGGACCTTTCTCGACGAGATCGCCGCTCTCGATCCGCGGCCGTCGTTCATCGTCCATCTGGGAGACCGGGTCGTCTCGCCCGTCGTCGATTACTACGGCACGTACCTGAAGGCCATCAGCGATCCCCCCTGCCCCATCCTCCATGTCGACGGGAACCATGACGTCAGGGAAGAAGGCGAGCGGATCTCAAGGGCCTTCTTCGGCGACAAGGATTTCTTCTTCGACAGGGACGACATGCGCTTCGTGTTCATGAGCAACGTCCACGGGGATGGGGATCCCGGTTTCAGCCGGAAGCAGCTGGCCTGGCTCGAGGACAAGCTGAAGGCGCCCTACCCGCCGAGAAAATTCTTTTTCGCCCACGTTCCGCCGAAGGCTCCGTTCAAGAGGTTCAATCCGGGCCTGTCCGCTCTCTTCACGCCGCGGCTCGAAAACGAGGGGGAGTTCCTTGACATTCTCGCCCGCCACAACGTCGTCCTGGCCGCCTTCGGCCACAGGCACGTTCACGCGTCCGTGGTCCACAACGGCGCCCTCATGATCATTACGGGAGGCGGGGGCCAGAGAAATTTCCTGGAGCCCGCCGTGGATGAGCCCCGGTTCACCAAGAAAAACCACTACACGCTCGTGGACATCCCCACGTCGGGGCCCTATGAACCATTCGAGGGAGTCCTATCCTGCATGGGGAAGGGCAAAGAAATCCTGTCCATTTCGTCGTTTTTCCAGGCGAGTCCGTTCGCGAACGGCGGGGACATCTCCGTGGCGCTCCGGCCCTATCCCGCGTCGGCCGGCGGCCCGTTTCGGCCGGGGGTTCCTGCCCCGACCAAGCTCGGGTCGTCGAACCCCACTCCCTGAGCCGCCACCCCGCTCCCGACAATAGAAGTCCCGCGACAAAATCCCGCCTTTCCTATTGACGATTCGAAGTCCCGAGAAGGGG
>Ga0154715_1113_pt16 | contig 19643 bp, 20 predicted proteins | sample Rifle2008BG16ft_FD_105723 | JGI IMG/M metagenome (GOLD analysis project Ga0154715, IMG submission 105723) | Candidatus Aminicenantes bacterium RBG_16_63_14 | reverse complement strand
CGTTTCGTGACGGGATTAACAGGGAGCATCGGAGTTCGTCCCGCGCCGGCGGGCCGGATCAGATGATCCCCAGGATTTTTCCGCATTTCTCGAAGGCCGCGAGGATCGCGTCCAGCTCTTCGTCGGTGTGGCCGGCCCCATAGCTCGTGCGGATCAGGGCCTGTCCGAGGGAAACCGCAGGATAGATGACCGGAGTGGTGAAGATCCCCTCTTCCCGCAGGAGCCGCCAGAGCATGAAGCACTTTTCGTCGTCGTGGACGAGGATGGGGATGATGGGCGTCTGCGACGGGCCCGTATCGTAGCCCATGGCCTGGTAGCTCGTCCTCATCCTCTCCGTGACGGCCCAGAGGCGCGTCCTCAGCTCGGGCTGCGTCTCGAGCATGTCCAGGATGGCCAGGACGGAGGCGATGGAGGCCGGCGTCGCCGCGGCGCTGAAGATCAGCGACCGGGCATGGTGTTTGATGTAGGAGATGATCGGCCTCGCGCCGGCGACGACCCCGCCGATCGAGGCGAAGGTCTTGCTGAACGTGCCCATGATCAGGTCGACCTCTTGTTCGAGCCCGAAATGCTCGGCCGTGCCGCGGCCGTTCGCGCCGAGGACGCCGATGCCGTGGGCGTCGTCGACGAGGATCCGGGCGCCGTATTTTTTGGCCAGGGGGACAATGCCCGGCAGGTCGGCGATGTCGCCCTCCATGCTGAAGACGCCGTCGACGACGATGAGCTTGCCTGCGCCGGGGTCCAGGGAGGCCAGGAGGCGCTCGAGGTCCTTCATGTTGTTGTGTCTGTACTTGTGCACGGTCGCGAACGACAGGCGGCAGGCGTCCATGATGCTGGCGTGGACCATACGGTCGATGATGATGGCATCGCCTTTCCCGGCGATCGTGGAGACGATCCCCAGGTTGATCTGGTAGCCCGTGCTGAAGGTCAGGGCGGCCTCGCGCTTCATGAATTTCGCCAGCCGCTCCTCGAGTTTCTCGTGGAGGTCGATGGTGCCGGTCAGGAAGCGGGAGCCGCATGTCCCGACACCATAGCGGTCGACCGCCTCCCGGGCGGCTTCCTTGGCCTTCGGATGATGGGCCAAGCCGAGGTAGTTGTTCGAACCGACCATGATCATGGGCTTGCCCCTGACCTTGATACGGTTCCCGACCGCCTCCTGGATGGGGGTGAAGTAGGGGTAGAGGTCCATCGCCTTGAGCTCGTCCGCCCTGGTGAAGGCCAGGCACTTGTCGAAAACGTCCACGCTTGTCTCCTTTGACTCCGAGAGATGCCCGGCGGCCGCATTGACCCCGGCGGCCGAATCTCATACAATCCGGATCATGCGTGTCCTGGTCACCGGCGGGACGGGCTTCCTCGGGAGCCACCTCATCGAGCGGCTCCTCGAGGAAACCGGCGTCGAGGTCTACGCCCTCGTCCGCGACCCGTCCAGGCTGCGCTGGCTCGAGGGGATCGAGCGCGTCCGCCTGCTCACGGGAGATCTCCAAAGCGTGCCCGCCCTGCCCGCCGGCCTCGCCTGCGTCTACCACCTGGCCGGATTGACCAAAACTTTCAAATCAAACGATTATTATACCGTAAACCGGCAGGGGACGGCAAATCTCCTCAGGGCCCTCGAGGGCCAGTCCGGCAGGCTGCGCTTCGTCCACCTGAGCAGCCTCGCCGCCGCCGGGCCGTCCGCCCCCCGGCGGGCGGTCTGCGAGGATGATCCGCCCCGGCCGGTCTCACCCTACGGCGAAAGCAAGCTCCAGGCCGAGGAAGAGGTCCTCAAGTACAGGGAACGCTTCTCCGTCGTCCTCCTTAGGGCGGCGGCCATCTACGGCCCCCGCGACGAGGATTTCCTCGAGTTTTTCCGCTGGATCAGGCGCGGTATTCAGCCCCTCTTCGGGCGCCGCAAGTCCCTGAGCCTGGTCTACGTCCGCGACGCCGTCCGCGCCGCCCTCCTGGCGGGCCATCCCGGCCCGGCGAGTGGAGAGATCTTCAACATCGCCGATCCGAAGCCTCGCGGCTGGGAGGACATCGGATGTATCGCGGCCGGGCTCCTCGGGAAAAAGCCCGTCCGCGTCCACCTGCCATTCTGGACGGCGTACCTGGCCTCGGCCGCCTCGGAAGGCATCGACCGCCTCGGCGGCTCGGGGAAGAGCCTCTTCAACATCAGCAAAGTCAAGCAAATGAAGCCGGACGGCTGGGTGGCCGACGTCCGCAAGTCCCGGCAAGGGCTGGGCTTCGAAACCCGCTTTTCCCTCGAGCAAGGCCTGGGCGAGACGATCGCCTGGTATCTCTGGAAGGGACTGCTTTGAGCCGGGCCGGCACGGCCCGTTGTTTATTTATCGGGAGCCTTCCTCTATAATAAGGATGACTATGATCACGCGAACGATCATCACCGGAACCGGCCACTACGTCCCGCCTCGAGTCGTCACCAACCGCGATCTCGAGAAGCTCATGGACACGTCCGACGAGTGGATCCGCGAGCGGAGCGGCATCGTTGAACGGCACCATGTCGATGGCGGGGTCGGCACGTCCGACCTGGCCGTCGAGGCCTCCCGGCGGGCCATCGCCGACGCCGGCATCGAAGCCTCCTCCATCGACTTCGTCATCGCCGCGACCCTCTCCCCCGACCACTATTTCCCCGGCATCGGCGTCCTCGTCCAGGCCAAGCTGGGTTTGGGCACGATCGGCGCCCTGGACGTCCGCAACCAGTGCAGCGGCTTCATCTACGCCCTGTCCGCCGCCGACCAGTACATCCGCGCCGGGACCTACAAGCGCATCCTCCTCGTCGCCGCGGAGGTCCAGTCGACCAACCTCGACTTCTCGGACCAGGGCCGGGACATGTCGGTGCTCTTCGGCGACGGCGCCGGGGCCGTCATCCTCGAGCCGAATGCGGCCGACGACGGCCGCGGCATCCTGTCGACGCACCTTTACTCCGACGGCCGTTTCGCGGCCCATCTCTGGATGGAAAAGCCCAGCCCCTTGGACAATCCGACCTTCCAGCGGGACTTCTTCGACCAAGGCCGGTTCTCCCCCAAGATGGAAGGCCGGAACGTCTTCGTCAACGCCTGCCAGCGCATGCCCGAGGCCGTCCGGGCCGGCCTCGAGAAAAACGGTCTGGCCGTCGAGGACATCGACGCCCTCATCCCCCACCAGGCCAACGACAGGATCTCGCTCATGGTCGCCAAGGGCCTCAAGATCCCGGTCGAAAAGGTCGTCCGGAACATCCACCGCTTCGGCAACACGACGGCCGCCTCCATCCCCATCGCCCTCGACGAGGCCGTGAAAGAGGGCCGGATCAAGCGGGGGAACCTCGTCGCCCTGACCGCGTTCGGGTCCGGATACACCTGGGCGTCGGCCTTCATCCGGTGGTAAAGCAAGTCTTTATTCACATACATCGAGGGTGGTAAAAAGGGTTTGTCAGGGAATGGATAAGTATGTTAGGATTTCGAAAATGGTTTTGAGGAGGAACAAATGAAAAAAACAGCCATCGCCCTCGCGGTGCTGGCCATCCTCGCCTATGGGACCGGCGCCCTTCTGGCCCAGTCGCCCGAGGACGCCAAGTTCAAGAAATTCCAGGACACGTTCTGGGACGCCTACTTCAAGTTCTACCCGACGGCCGGGACCCTTCAGGGTTACACGAAATACAACGACAAGCTCGAGGACCCGAGCGAGGGCAGCCTCGACAAGTTCAACGAGACCCTCAACGGCTTCAACCAGGATCTCGTCTCCAAGATCGACAAGACCAAGCTCTCGGCCGACAACCAGGTCGAGCACGAGATGTTCCTCGATTTCCTGGACCTGGAGTTCCTCAAGCTCCAGAACATCGTCCCCTGGGAGTACAACCCCCTTCTGTATAACGAGCTTTTCGTCCAAAGCCTCCGGAGCCTGCTCGTCAAGAACAGCGGCTCCGGCGTCGCCGCCGCCACCGCCCGGGCCAAGGCCATCCCCGGCCTGGTCAAGAGGGCCAAGGACAGTCTGAAAACCCCGCCCCAGGATTGCACCCAGGCAGCCATCGACCAGATGCCCGGCATCATCGACTTCTACAGGATCGAGGTCCCGAAGCTCTCGGGAGGGGCCGCCGCCCTCCAGGCCGAAGTCGTCAAGGCCGTCACGGCCCTCGAGGACTACCAGCGCTATCTCAAGGCCGATCTCCTGCCCAAATCGACGGGCAATTTCCGGATGAGCGACGCCCATCTGCAGATCCTTCGGAGGACGACCCAGGGCAACCTGCCCATCATCGAAGAGATCGTCCCCCGCTCGCAGAGCGACGTCAAGAACATACGCAACGCCATGGGGGAAATCTGCATCCCTTATTTCAAGATCATGTATCCGGCCGTCAACCCGGACCAATTGGCCGCGCAAAAAGGGGTCGACTTCGCCGTCACGTCGGTCATCCAGGGTGTGCTCGACAAGCTCAAAGTGGAGCATATCGGCAAGGACGAATACATCGGCCGGATCGGCCAGGCCATGGACAATCTCAAGGATTTCATCCAGCGGACCAATCTCATGGAGATCCCGCCGGAGAACCTCCAGATCGAGCCCATGCCCGCCTATATGGCCCGCGGCCTCTGGTTCCAGCGGACGGGGCCGGGGGCTTACGAGCCGGCCGGTCCGTATACGCTTTATGCCCGGACCATACCCGCCGACTGGGCCGCCGACCAGACGACCTCCTTCCTCGAGGAACATAACAATTACTACATGGATTACATGACGGTCCAGAAGGTTTTCCCGGGCTCATTCGTTCCCGCCTATTTCACGAGGAAAGACCCCTCCGTCATTAAAAGAATGGCTCCCAATCAGGCCCTCCTCAAGGGTTGGCCGGTCTACATCCAGAATACGCTCGTCCTGGGAGGCTACCGCAACTACGACCTCCGGACCAGGCTCCACCAGCTCAAACTCCTCCTGAAGACCGTCATCGACTTCCAGATGGACATGAACATCCATCAGGGCACCTATACGAAAGACAAGGTCGTGGATTACATGACACGTTCCGGCTTCATGACCCAGACTGAGGCCGAAGGCCACTGGAGGCACATCGTCCTCAATCCCGGGGAATCCTCCCTGGCCTACATCGGCTACCAGGAAATCCTCGACCTGGAGGAAGACTACCGCAAGCTCAAGGGAGAAGCCTTCAACACCAAGGACTTCCTGCAGAGAATCCTCAGCTACGGCGCCATCCCGCTCCGGACGCTGAAATTGAAGATGGCGCAGTAGGGCGCTGTCCGTTTTAGCAGTGATGGGGGCCATGCATATCCCCCGGCCCCCCGGGAACGGCAGGGAGCGTATTCTTAGAAGCGACCAGCAGAAGTGCGGCGGAGTAACTCGGAGCCGCACTTCTGGTAAATATCTGGAACGAGTCTTGTGTTTGGCTGCTCACATCTCAAGCTGGGAGAGCCGTCGATGGCCGAGACGGGTGGAAAGCCGAGGCTGGTCGATTCGCACGCCCACCTCGACATGCCCGAGTTCGACGCCGACCGGGCCGATGCCGTCCGCCGGGCTTCCGCCGCGGGCGTCGTCGCCATCTTCTGCCCGGCCGACCTGACCCGCGCCGGGAGCCTGCCCTCCATCGCCGGCCTGGCCGCCGAGTTCCCCGGCGTGCTGGCCGCGGCCGGCGTCCATCCCCACCAGGCCGGGAAGTTCACCCCTGACCACCTCTGCAAGCTCAAGGATCTCGCTGCCCACGGCGCTATCCGAGCGGTCGGAGAGATCGGCCTCGACTATCACTACGATCTCTCGCCCCCCGGCCTCCAGCGCGAAGTCCTGCGGCATCAGCTCGCCTTCGCGGCGGAGGCCGGCCTGCCGGTCATCCTCCACAGCCGCCTGGCCGGCGCGGACATCATCGCCGCCGTGGAGGGGGAAGGGTTCCGCCGCGGCGGCATCCTCCACTGCTTCACCGAGGACTGGGCGACGGCCCGGGCCATGGTCGAGCGGGGATTCTTCGTCTCTTTTTCCGGCATCCTGACCTTTCCCAAGGCCGGGAAGCTCCGCGAGGTGGCCGCCCGGGTCCCCCTCGACCGCCTTCTCGTGGAAACCGATTCCCCCTACCTCGCCCCCGTCCCCTACCGGGGCTCCGGGCGGCGGAACGAGCCCGCTTTCGTCGTCGAAACGGCCCGCGTGCTGGCCGAGATCAGGGGCCTTTCCCTGGACGACCTGGCCGAGGCGACGACCCGGAATTTCACCGGCCTCTTCCCGTTTGAAAAAACGGGGGAGCAATGCTAAGATAACCGCGCCATGGGCCTGGACCATTCGTTCGACATCGTTTCCCGCATCGACCTCCAAGAAGTGACCAACGCCGTCAACATCACCCTGAAAGAGATCCGGAACCGCTTCGATTTCAAGAATAGCCGCGTCGACATCGTGCTCGAAAAAGAGAAGCTCACCCTCGTCGCCGAGGACGACTTCAAGATCAAGGCCCTGCGCACGGCCCTCGAGGAGAAGCTGGTCAAGCGCAAGGTCCCCCTGCGGGCCCTGGAATACCGCCGGATCGAGGACGGGGCGAACCGGACGGTCAAGCAGGACGTCGTCTTCCAGGTCGGCATCCCCATCGAGAAGGCCCGCGAGATCGTCAAGCTCGTCAAAGGGGAGAAGTTCAAGGCCCAGGTGGCCATCCAGGGCGACGAGGTCCGGGTCTCCTCGGCCAAGATCGACGTCCTCCAGGAGGTCATCGCCTTCCTCAAGGGGAAGGACCTCGGCATCCACATGCAGTTCATGAACTACCGATGACCTCGCCGACAACCCTCCTCGACCGATGGTCGTCCATCCCGAAGTGGAAGGACATGTCCTCGCTCTACAAGGAGATCCGGTCCGACCTCGACCGGGTCGAGGACCGGCTCGAGTCCTGGTCCCGCTCGGCCAACCCCCTGACCGCCGAGATCAGCCGCTACGTCCTCCGCAAGAAGGGCAAGAGGCTCCGGCCGGCGCTCGTCCTGCTGACCTCCCGCCTCTTCAGCCCGGGAAGCGAAGAGTCGGTCTTCCTGGCCTCGCTCGTCGAGCTCCTGCATACGGCCAGCCTCATCCACGACGACATCGTCGACAACGCCGGCGTCCGGCGGGGGAAAGAGTCCGTCCACGCCAAGTGGGGCCCGAACATCACCGTTCTCCTGGGAGATTACCTCTACATCAAGTCCATCGGTCTCTCCCTCCAGTCCCGCCACGACCGGGTCATCCGGCTCCTGGCCGACGTTTCGGCCCGGATGATCGAGGGCGAGCTCGATGAGTACGCCCTCGTCGGCGACCTCCGCATCACCGAAGAACAGTACCTGAGCATCGTCGAGAACAAGACCGCGGTCCTGTTCGGCGCGTGCTGCCGCATCGGGGCCATCCTCGGCCTGGCCTCCCCCGAGGAGGAGGAGGCCGTCGCCGCCTACGGCCTGAACCTGGGGAAAACTTTCCAGATCGTCGACGACCTGCTCGACTTCACGGGGGACGCCAAAGTCCTCGGCAAGCCCGTCCTGTCCGACCTCGGCGAGGGACGGATCACCCTGCCGCTCATCCGAATCCTCAAGGCCGACGGCCGCTCCGGGCGCGAGCGGATCAAGGCCCTCGTCGGCCGGAAGGACATCTCCGGCGAAGAGCGCCGGGGATTGATCGATGCCCTGGCCGCCGGCGGGGCCTTCGACTATGCCGGCGAAAGGGCCCGGGAGTTCGCCGAAAAGTCGCTCGAGTCCATCAACCCCTTCGCCGCGTCGACGCCCCGCGAGACGCTCATCCGGCTGGCCGTCTTCGGCCTCGCCCGGAGCCGATGAGGGCCGGTGGAAAGGACGCGATGACCGAGATCGAAGTCAAGATCCGGATCGGGGATCCCAAGGCCGCGCGGGAGAAGCTCCTCGGCCTCGGCGCCGTCGTCGCCCGGGACAGGCACCTCGAAACGAACGTCCTTTTCGATTTCGAGTCGGGCGCCCTCCGGGCCGGCCGCCGGGCGCTCCGCCTGCGGACGACGGGCAAGCGGGCGACGCTGACGTTCAAGGGCGAGCCCCGGAAATCCCGGTCGTTCAAGGTCCGTGAGGAATTCGAGACCCAGGTCCGCGACCCGCGCGAGCTCCGCAAGATCCTCAAGGCCCTGGGGCTCCGGGAGACGTTCGCCTACGGCAAGCACCGGACCGTGCTTCGGAAGAACCGGCTGACCATCTGCATCGACGAGACGTCGGCGGGGAATTTCCTCGAGCTCGAAGGGGAGAGGCACGAGATCACCCGGTTCGCCCGGGCCCTGAAATTCGGCCGGGCGGACTTCATCACCCGCGATTACATCGAGTTGATCGGGAAGCGGGGGGAACCGGGCGGGCCGGACTGAGCCGCCGGCGGCCCGGGCTCACTCGTCCTTGTCGTCTTTTGCGCCGCCGTCCTCGTCTTCGGCGTCCTCATCGCCCGCCTCGTTCTCTTCGATCTCTCCACCGAGCACGACTTCGGCGTCCCCTTCGACGATGTCCTTGGCGGCGATCCCCTCGGACTCCCCGGGCTCGTCGGGGATGCCGGCGCCTACGAAGACACGATCGTCCCGTTCAGGAAGGTCGTCCATCCGGGTCGGGATGATCTCGTACTCGATGAGCCCGGCCTTGACCTCGGCCTGGGCGATCCGGATGAGGCTTTTGGACTTGCCTTGGATCTTGGGCTTGGCGCCCTTGAGCAGCTGCTTGGCCCGCTTGGAGGCCAGGATGATGAACCGGTATTTGCTGTCGATATTTCCGAATTTATCCACTGGGCGTCCACTCCTCGCAGAGAATTCCTTTTGACGGGCACCTTAAAATAGCAGAAAACCGGGAAAAACGCAAGGCCCCGGAATTGTTTTGACAGGGGCGGCGTCCTGTGGTATCTAGATTTTCTTCCTATTTCGAGGAGGTCCCATGACTCAGGGCATGACCGCTAGCGGCTGGATATTCTTCGTCCTCGGGTGGGGGTTCATTCTGGCGCTCGCCTTCTACTGCTTCCGCCGTGTTCTCTTCGGCAAGAGGCCGGAGGTCGTCGTCGAAGCCGGCGGCCGCGAGCAGTGGGGAACGCGCATCGGCCTCATCCTGGCCGTGGCCGGCAACGCCGTCGGCCTGGGCAACTTCCTCCGTTTCCCGGTCAAAGCGGCGGCCAACGGCGGCGGCGCCTTCATGATCCCCTACTTCGTCGCCTTCGTCCTTCTCGGCATCCCCATGATGTGGGTCGAGTGGACGATCGGCCGCATGGGCGGGGTCAGGGGCCACGGCACGACCCCGGGCATGTTCCACGTCATGTGGAAGAAGGCCCCCTCCAAGTACCTCGGCGCCCTGGGCATCGTCATCCCCTTCGTCATCGTCATCTACTACAACTTCATCGAATCGTGGTGCCTCGGCTTCTCCTGGTTCTCCGTGACGGGCAAGTACTTCGGCCACGCCAACCGCGAGGCCATGGGCAAGTTTTTGCGCGGCTTCCAGGGGGCCGAATCCAACGAGTTCTTCAGCTCGCTCGCCCCGATCCTGATCTTCTGGGGCATCACCATCGCCTGCAACTTCTTTTTCCTCTACAAGGGCATCTCCAAGGGCATCGAAGTCCTGGCCAAGTACGGCATGCCGCTCCTCTTCCTGTTCGGCGTCATCCTGGTCGTCCGGGTCCTGACCCTGGGGACGCCCGACCCGTCTCAGCCGGAGCTCAACGTCGCCACGGGCCTGGGCTACATCTGGAACCCGGTTTTCAGCCGCCTGGGGTCGGCCAGCGTCTGGCTCGTGGCCGCGGGGCAGATCTTCTTCACCCTGAGCTTGGGCATGGGCATCATCCAGACCTACGCCTCCTACGTCAGGGAAAAGCAGGACATCACCCTGAACGGCCTGACGACGTCCTCGGCCAACGAGATGGCCGAAGTCGTGCTCGGCGGCACGATCGCCATCCCCGCAGCCGTCATCTTCTTCGGCCTGGCCGAGACGCAGATCATCGCCAACGAAGGGGCCTTCAACCTCGGCTTCCAGGCCCTGCCGGTCATCTTCCAGAAGATCCCGCTCGGCCAGATCTTCGGGGGCATGTTCTTCTTCCTCCTCTTCATCGCCGGCATCACCTCGTCGGTGGCCATGACCCAGCCGGCCATCGCCTTCCTCGAGGACGAGTTCAAGTGGAAGCGGGAGAAGGCCGTCATCGCCGTCTTCGCCGTCCTCGTGAGCATGACCGCTTTCGTCATCGCCTTCTTCAAGTTCGGCGTCCTCGACGAGCTCGACTTCTGGGCCGGCACGTTCGGCCTGGTCGTCTTCGCGGCCATTGAGGTCATCCTCTTCTCCTGGGTCTTCAAGATCAAGAAGGGCTGGGAAGAGATGCACAAGGGCGCCGACCTCAAGGTGCCGCGCGTCTTCAAGTTCATCATGACCTACATCACCCCCGTCTATCTGCTCGTCCTGTTGGGCGTGTGGACCTATCAGGACGCCGTCAAGAACTTCCTGATGAGAGATCCGGAGAACGTCCATTACGCGGATGCCTCCCATCACCCCTATCTCTGGGGCGCCCGGATCATGATCGTCGTCTTGATCCTGGTCGTCACCCTGCTCATCCGCAGGGCGTGGAACAAGAAGCGGGGCGAGAAGGCGGAGGCCGGGGAAGCCTAGACGGCACGCGGCGGGTCACGGTTCGATCGCTTCTCAGACGAACGTGGAGGAGTCTTCCTTGCCGAACTCCTCCCCCCGGTCAATTGTAATCGGTCCGTGTCTGTGGTAAATTTATGCTTCATCGCCAAGAAAAAAATAAAAAATGGAGAAGAGGATCTGGGCCATCGGCGGCGGCAAGGGCGGGACGGGGAAGAGCTTCGTCGCCGCCAGCCTCGGCCTCCATCTCGCTTCGCTCGACCGTGAGGTCGTCCTCGTCGACGTCGACCTCGGCGCCCCCAACCTCCATACTCTCCTGGGCATCAAGGCCTCCCACCCGGACCTGGGCGACTTCCTGACCAACGCCGTCCCTTCCCTGGAGCAGGCGGCCGTCGAGACGCCCTACCGCGGCCTGCGCATCGTCAAGGGCTCGGAGAACATCCTCTTCATCGCCAACCTCAACCACTACAAGAAGCTCCGCCTTCTCCGCCAGCTCCGCCAGATCAACACCCAGAACGTCATCCTCGACCTGGGGACGGGCAGCAGCTTCAACACGCTCGATTTCTTCCTCAGCGCCAACCCCGGCGTGGTCGTGGCGACGCCGGAGGCCACGGCGATCGAGAACACTTACCTCTTCCTGAAGTCCTGCATCATGCGCGTCCTCAAGCTCTATATGGACCATTACAAGATCCAGGAACTCCACCAGAAGATGCTGGACCAGATCGAGAAGAACTCCCAGTCGCTCTACGGCTTCTTCAAGGCCCTCATGGAGAGCGACCGGGCCTACGGCACGATCCTCTACCGGGCCCTGCGCGGCTTCCGGCCCTGCCTGGTCATGAACAAGACGCGGGACGAGCGGGACGTCCTCCTCGGCCGGTCGGTCGCCGACGTGGTCAGGAAGTACCTGCTCATCGACATGAAGTACCTCGGCGCCATCCCCTACGACGAGGACGTCCACGCCTCGCTCCGGGGCCTCAAGCCGTACTTCGTGGAGCACAAGGACTCGGCCGCGGCCAAGGCCATCCGGCAGATGTCCGAGGAGCTGGCCTATTCGATCGAATTCACCCTGCGGACTCCTCCGGAGATCCGGCTTCCGGATACCTGATGCTGAAAAAGATCGAGGACTGGAACTACTACGAGCTGCTGTCGGTGGAGAGGACCGCCTCGCAGGACGAGATCTGGGAAGCCTACCAGGCCGCCTTGGCCACCTACCGGGACGGGTCGCTCGCCCTCTACGGCCTGGTCACCGAGGACGAGCGCGGCCTCATCCTCGAGCGTATCCAGGAGGCCTTCCAGACGCTCCGGGACCCCGGCGAGCGGAAGGACTACGACCTGGCCCTCCTCCGGCACGCCGCCTATTTCCCGCCGAAAGCCCCTTTCCGCAAGTCGGTCGGGAGGCTCGAGATCGAGGACGTCCCCCCCAAGAAAACCCTTTGGGCCGGACTGAAACGGCTTTTCGTCAGAAATCCTTGACGATGTCGTCTTTGGTCCCGAAGGCGCCGTCGGGCCCGGCCGAACTGAGGCGGAACGAGGCGTCCGAGAGCTTCTCGTAGCGGATCTTCCTTCCCCATACGTCCGGGAGGGCGCCCGCCGTCGGATGGAAGCGCCGCAGAGCCTCGAGCGTCTCGGGCAGGCCCCCGCCTTCGGAAGCATATGAGAGGACCTGGCGAGAGAGGCTCTCCAGGTTGGCCCGGGTCAGGTCGATTTTGGCCTCAAGGTACTTGTCGACCATGATCTCAAGCCCCCCCTTGTTGTCGGCGACCTTGGTGAAAAAGATGAAATAGACGGCGACCATCGTTAAGATGACGCCGATGAGCAAGCCCCTGATCTTCATGACGGTCTCCTAAGCGGACCGCTCCCGCGCCGCGGCTCCGCCGGCGTACGCGGCGATACGGTCCGCGATCCTCGCCACCACGGCGTCCGGAACGCCGTCCGGGTGCGCCGACCGGAGTCTCATGTCGCAGATCTCGTTGACGTAATCGACGACGAGCAGCCGTCCCCGGACGTCTCTCGCGACTTCCGTCGAAAAAAACCTGAGCCGGGAGACGCGGGCGATTGTCCGGACGATGGCGTAAATCGGGTCAAGCCCGAGCGCGGCGGCCTCATCGTAGCCGAGCTCGGCGTAGAGATGCGTGCGATCGTCCCACCACGTCAGGTAGACTTCACCGAGGACAAAGAAGCCTCTGAACCAGAACCGCTTGCCGTCCCTGGCCTCAGGGATGATCTTTTCCTGGAGAAGGTACTTGTCGGCCGGGTACGTCCGGCGCGCGGCGAGGACGTCGGCCGGGCCGGCCGCGTCGGCAACGACGCCGACACTGCCGCCGGTCGTGTTGGCCGGCTTGATAAAGAATGGAACGCCCAGCGGGGCGAGTTCCTCGGGCTTCAAGCCGATGTCCGGCTCGGCGGCGAAAGCGGGGAGGATCACGGTGTACGGGGTGAGGATTCCGGCGGTCAGGAACTCCAGGTGCATGGTCGCCTTGTCAGAAGCCCAGCGGATCCGGTCCAGGCCTTCGATGACGTCCCTGCCCCTCTCCGCGGCCAGGGCTTGCAGGCCGACGAAATCGGGCGCGGCCCCTGAGGCCCGGTCGAGCAGGACACGGAAGTCGAGCTCGCCCGAGCTGAAGGCTTCGAGAACCCGGCCGGCGCCGGCCGGCGGCACGGTGAGCGTCGTGAGGCCGCGGCCGCGCGCGGATTCCTCGACGAGGCGGATGAAATCCTTGTCATATTCCCAGTCGTAGGTGAGGGCCAGGTCGTATCGAGATCTCGGGTCCATGGGTCAGTCGTCCGGGACGCGTAATCCACCGCGATTCTGACCGAAATCCGGCAGGCTGTCAATCGAACGGCCGGACGGCCTAGATCTTCCGGAAAAGATAGGCGGCGCCCCTCTCGATGCCTGCTCCGTCCTCTCCCGCCGCCCCGACGAGGGCGTAAGGGCCGTCGAGGGCTACGGAAAACCCGAACCAGTCTTCGTTCGCGGCGTCGCTCGCCCGCAGTCTCTGGATCTCGCCCCAGTTGTCCGCTCCGCCCTCGTTCCTGGAAAAGAGATAGGCCTGGCCTCTCTCCGTGCCCCCTCCTCCGTTCCAGCCCGCGCCGGCGACGATGGTATCCCCGGAGAGGGCGACATCATAGCCGAACAGGTCGCCATTGCGGGCGTCGCTCGCAGTGAGCTTTTTGAGCTCGCCCCAATTCTCGGCTCCGCCTTGGTCGCGGGAAAAGAGATAGATCGCGCCCCGGTTCGTCCCTCCGCTGTCCTCCCAGGCGGCCCCGACGACCGCCAAGGTACCGTAGAGCGCCGCCGACGTCCCGAACGCGTCGCCGTCGGAGGCGGCGCTCGCCGTGAGCTTCTTCAACTGGCCCCAGGCGTCCGCTCCGCCCAGGTCGCGGGAGAAAAGATAGGCCGCGCCCCGGTTCGACCCGGCCCCGTCCTCGCCGCGGGAGCCGATGACGATGACGTCTCCCGCGATGTCGACGGCGTACCCGAATTGATCGGCGTCGTCCGGGTCTCCGGCCGTGAGCTTGACGACTTCGCCCCAGTTGTCCGGGCCGCCTTGATCGCGGGCGAAAACGTAGACCGCGCCCCTATCGGCGCCCGCGCCGTCCTCGCCGTCCGCCCCGACGATCGCGGTATCCCCGTCGATGGCTACGGAGAATCCGAATCCGTCATTGTTCTCGGCGTCGCTCGCGACGAGCTTCTTGACCTGGCCCCAATTGTCGGCCCCGCCGTGGTCGCGGGAGAAGAGATAGGCCGCGCCCCGGCTCGATCCGATCCCGTCTTCCCCTGCCGCCCCGACCACGGCCAAATCGCCGGATATATCCACGGAACACCCGAAGAGGTCGCCGTCGCCCCGATCGGCCGCGACGAGCTGCTTGACCTCGCCCCAACCGTCCAGACCGCCCTGGGATTGAAGGAAGAGGTAGGCCGCGCCCCGGTTCGATCCGGACCCGTCGACCCCGGGCGATCCGACAAGAGCGTAGCCGCCGTCGACGGCGACGGACAGGCCGAAGCCGTCGTTGTCGGAGGCGTCGCTCGCCGTGAGCTTCAGGAGCGACCGGAACGTGCCCTCTGGGATCTCTTCATCCTTCGCCTGGCACCCCGCGAGGAGAAGGCAGGCGAAGCCGGCGAGAAGGACGGCCAGGGACTTATTGTTTTTCATGGGTTGAGCCTTTCGTTGCGCGCGACGCTTAATAATCACTCTTACAGAATAAGCGCCCCCTGTCAAACGGGGCGATCCAGCGCAAGGGGATGCCGCGCTCGGCCGCGCCCGATCGCCTTCCCATCGGGCTAATTGACGGCGCAGCGGCGGGCGAAGTCCTCGAGCTGGCCCTGGCTCAGCCCGCGGTGATACGCTCCGTCCAGCCGTTTGGCCAGTTTCCCTTTCTCGAAAAAGAGAACGGTCGGGAAGACCTCGATGGAATATCTCTCGGTGAGGGCGTCCCTTTCGTCGACGAGGATGCGCACGTAGCAGGGGTCGCCGGCGGCGGCGTGCTTACGGTAGGTTCCGAGGAAGGCCCGAGAATACGGGCACCAGGAGGCATAGAAGAGGACCATGAGCTTGTCCCGGGACTTGATGGCCGCTTCCAGTTCTTCGGGACTCTGGACGAGGGCGCAGGCATCGTCCCCGGGCGAGGCGTCCGGCCTCTTCAGTAGGGCTTTCATCATGTTCCGTATGGTCATACGGCGATGCTCCGTGTCATCCTGAGAATATTCCTGGACTCCAGCGTCTATTAATAGCATGCCGACGCTACTTAGGGAAGGGCGATATCGGTTCTTTCCCTTCAGTCATGAGAGCACCGAATCCCGGCATGTGCATATGGAATCAGGCGGCGGATGGGCGTTCGGCTCATGGCTCGCCCCTTTCGGAATTCATGGACACGGGCGATTTTTGATATACTGATTCTAGTTGGACCGACAGGAGAAATCAAACCGATGCTCGAACGGCCCGGCGAATTCAACCTCAGGGTGGCGGAGGTCGTCGCCGGCCTCATCAAGTGAGACCCCCGCGCCACAAGGAGGAATTCGATGGACGTTCAAAGAGATCCGACGCTGCGCGTGACCCTGATGCCCCGCGACACGAACAGGCACGGCACGATTTTCGGCGGCATCATCATGAGCCACATCGACCTGGCGGGGGCCATCGAAGCCCGAAAATCGTGCGGCCCCCTGAATTTCGTGACGGTGGCCCTGGATCATGTCGTCTTCCACAAGCCCGTATTCCTGGGGGATGTCGTCAGTCTGTATACGGAAACGCTCAAGGTCGGCCGGACCTCGGTGACGACCAGAGTGATCGTGGAGGCCACCCGAGCCGACTCCCAGGAGACGGTCAGAGTGACTGAAGCCGACGTCGTCTATGTCGCCGTCGACAAGGACTGGAAGCCCGTGCCGGTCCGGTAGGATTGCGCTTCGCTCACAGGGCCGACAATACGGCCGCGTTCACCTTTTCCATGAGCTCCGGCATGGAGTCCTGGGTGTAGCCGGTGACGACGACGGGCTCATGGAAAGTGATCTCGACGGGACCTTTCCGGATGCGCCACGTGCCGCGCGGCATCAGCGCGTAGGTGCCTTTGATCGATACGGGAACGATGGGCGTTCCGGCCTCAAGGGCCAGGAAAAATCCGCCTCTCCGGAACGGCTGCGTTTTCCCGTCCCAACTCCGCATCCCTTCGGGATAGATGAGGAATGAGTATCGTTTCTCTTTGATCAGCTGCGCCGCCCGGGCGATGCTCCTTCGCCCCGCGCCCCCGCCTTCCTTGTCCAACGGGACATACCCGGAAAAGCGCATGCCCAGCCCGAGAACCGGAATACGGAAGACGAATCGCTTGACGATCACCCGGGCCGGCCGGTCTATGACGGTCATCAGGAGGGGCCCGTCGAGGAAGCTCAGGTGGTTGGACATGAAGACGTAGGGGGTCGCCGCGTCGAGCCGGCCGAGCCCCGTCGCCTCGACGTCGATGCCGAGGATAAGCCGCCCGACGCGCATCATCCAGCGGCCGTAGGCGAGGAACACGTCATGCAGCCCGAAGACCACGCAGACGAGAAGAACGGGAACAGCGAGAAGCGTAAGAAAGAGATAGACGAAGACCAGGAGGGCGTTGCGCATGAACCGGCCCGATTATGGCACGGCCGTCACCGCCCGAGGTTCTCAATGATAATTAATGGTGCCCGAGCTTTTCCGCGGCTTCGGCCTCGGCCTTGTTCTTATGCACGGTGCCGGCCGGATGGTTGGGTGGCGAATAGACGGTATACAGCTTCAACCGGGTGGTTTTCGACGTGTTGATGACATTGTGGAACGTGCCGGCCGGCACGATAGCGGCCTCGTTCTTGCGGACCACGTGCTCTTCCGAACCATTGAGAACGAATTTGGCCTCCCCCTGCTCGACGCGAAAGAACTGATCGACAGCGGGATGCACCTCGTTGCCGATCTCTTCACCCGGCTGCAGGCACATCACCACGAGCTGGCAGTACGTGCCGGTGAAGAGAACCTGGCGAAAGTACGTGTTCTTGAGGGTTTGTTCCTCGATCGGTCCAAAGTAGCCTGACATGGGTCCCTCCTCCTATCCGAATGAGATTTCGCCGTAATTATACAATAACAAGAGGGGTGATGCATGGAGAGGGGGAAAATAGAATGACCCGTGTAGGACTCGAACCTACAACCCGCAGATTAAGAGTCTGCTGCTCTACCAATTGAGCTAACGGGCCGAAAAATCCCCTCCAGTCTAGATGAGTCGAGGCCTCCTGTCAAACAGCGGAAGGCCCCCGGAACGGCCCGTCCCAGGAGCCCGTAGCCACGCCTTATCTTCGTCCCTCCCCTACTCCTTGATCCCGGCCAGCTCGAGCATGAAGGCGTACTCCATGGCCGTCTGTTTCAGCCTGCGGAAGCGGCCGCTTACGCCTCCATGCCCGGCCTCCAAGTTCGTCCAGAGCAGGAGCGGGTTCTTGTCCGTCTTCATCGCCCGCAGCTTGGCCACCCACTTGGCCGGCTCGAAGTACTGGACCTGGGAGTCCTGCCAGCCCGTGGTCACGAGCAGGGCCGGGTATTTCTTGGCTTCGACCTGGTCGTAGGGCGAATACGACAGCATATATTCATAGTATTCTTTGATCTCGGGGTTGCCCCATTCGTCGAACTCGCCCGTCGTCAGCGGGATCGTCTTGTCGAGCATGGTCGTGACGACGTCGACGAAGGGCACGCCGGCGACGACGCCCTTGAACAGGTCCGGCCGCATGTTGACGACGGCGCCCATGAGCAGTCCCCCCGCGCTGCCGCCGCTCGCGAAGAGCATCCCGGGATTGGTGAACTTCTGGGCGACGAGGTAGTCGCCGCAGTCGATGAAGTCGGTGAATGTGTTCTTCTTCTTGAGGAGCTTGCCGTCCTCGTACCAGGCCCGGCCCATTTCCTGCCCGCCGCGGATGTGGGCGATGGCATAGACGAAGCCGCGGTCAAGCAGGCTGAGGCGGGCCGAGCTGAAGCCGGCGTCGGTGCTGGCCCCGTAGGACCCATAGCCGTAGAGGAGGCACGGGTTCGCGCCGTTCTTGACCAGCCCCTTCCTGTAGACGAGCGAAACGGGCACCTTGACGCCGTCGCGGGCCGTGGCGTAGTGCCTCTCGGCCTGGTAGTTCGCGGCGTCGAAGCCGCCGAGGATCTCCTCCTGCTTGAGGAGCTTTTTCTCCTTGGTGATCATGTTGTAGTCGAACGTGGACGACGGCGTCGTCAACGACGTGTAGCCGTAGCGGAGCCACTCGGTGTCGAACTCGCGATTGGTCGAGATCCGAGCGCTGTATGTCTCCTCGCCGAAGTCCAGATAATGTTCGGCGCCCTTGTCCCAGGGCATGACCCGGATCTGGATCAAGCCGTTCTTCCGTTCCTCGAGGACGAGAGCGCCCTTGAACATCTCGAAGCCCTCGAGGAAGACGTCGTCGCGGTTCGGGATGAGCTCGACCCAGTCCGCCTTGCCGGTTTTATCCAGGGCCGCCGTCATCAGCCGGAAGTTCTTGGCGCCCATGTTCGTCCGGACGTAGAACTTGTCCCGGTAGTGGTCGACGTCGTATTCGAGGTCCCGCTCCCGAGGCTGGAAGACCTTGAACTCGGCCTCGGGCTTGTCCGCGGGGATGAAGCGGTACTCGTTCGACAGCGTGCTCGACGAGGCGATGAAGATGTATTTCTTGGACTTGGTCTTGAAGGCGCCGGTGCCGAAGGTCTCGTCGGCCTCGTGGAAGATGAGGGTGTCGGACTCGACCGGCGTCCCCAGGACGTGCCGGAAGATCTTCTGGGGCCGGAGCGTCGTGTCGTCGATCTGGGTGTAGAAGACCGTCTTGTTGTCGCTCGCCCAGGCCGCGGAGCCGGTCGTGTTGACGATGGCGTCCGGCAGGATCTCGCCCGTGGCCAGGTTCTTGAAATGGAGGGTGTATTTCCGCCGGCTGACGGTGTCCACGCCGAAGGAGATGAGCGTATTGTCCGCGCTCACCGCCAGGCCGCCGACCGAGTAATAGTTGTGCCCCTGGGCCATATCGTTGACGTTGAGGAGGACCTCCTCGGCGCCCTCGAGACTGCCCTTCTTCCTGCAGTAGACGGGATAGTCCTTCCCCTCCTCATAGCGCGTGTAGTAGTAGAAGCCTTCGGAGCGGTAGGGCACGGACAGGTCGGTCTGTTTGATGCGGCCGATGATCTCTTTGTAGAGATTTTCCTGGAAGGCCTCGACGGGCTTCATCACGGCCTTCATGTACTCGTTCTCGGCCTTGAGATATTCGATGACCTTGGGGTTGTCGCGCTCGTTGAGCCAGTAATAGTTGTCGACGCGCGTGTGGCCGTGGATGGTCAGGTCTTTCGGGACGATCTCGGCCTTGGGCGGCTTGAGACCGCTCGCCGCTTCTCCGGCCGGCTTACACGCGGCCGCCGTGAAAAGGAAAGCGGCGGCGAGGCCGAAGGCGATGACGAGAGAAGAATGCCTCCTGAGGTGACGTGGGGAAATCATCATGATGGGCGTGCCCTCCTCTAGGAATTTGGGGACCAAGAAAAATAACCCTATCACCCGCCCCCTCCGATGTCAACTTGAAGCGCGCTCCGCCGCGGCCCGACACCCGTGCCGGCCGCGGGCAGGCTGCATGATGCCGCTTTCGCGAGGGCCCGGACTTAGGTTAGAATC
>Ga0154715_1077_pt2 | contig 19725 bp, 17 predicted proteins | sample Rifle2008BG16ft_FD_105723 | JGI IMG/M metagenome (GOLD analysis project Ga0154715, IMG submission 105723) | Candidatus Aminicenantes bacterium RBG_16_63_14 | reverse complement strand
CCTCCCGGACGAGCGCCTCGAGGAATTTCCGCAAGCCCGTCTTCTTGGGCGGAGGGAAACCGACGAAGAGAAAGCGATGGGTCGGCAGGCCCGAAGCGGACAAGGCGGCCGTCACGGCGGAGGGGCCGGGGACGGGGACGACCGGTATGCCCTCCTTGAGAGCCTCGCGGATGAGCGGGAATCCGGGATCCGAGATCCCCGGCGTCCCCGCGTCGGAAACGAGGGCGACGTCTCGGCCTGCCTTGAGAAGCCGGATGATCTCCGGCACGCGGCGGCCCTCGCGCGGCTGGAAGTAGCTGATGAGCGGCTTCTTTAGCCCGAATCTGTTCAGGAGCTTGAGCGTCCGGCGGGTGTCCTCGCAGGCGATGGCCGCGACCTCGCCGAGGACGCGGAGGGCCCGCAGGGTGATGTCCTCGAGGTTGCCGACCGGCGTCCCGACGATGAAGAGACGGCCGGTCACGTCCTTATTTTCCCCAGTCGTAGGGATAGAGGAAGTCGTGGCCGACGGATCGCGGCGAGAGCTTGGCGATCGGCGGCAGCTTGCGCTTGAATTCCGAATTCTTGATCATCCGCAGGATGCGGGCGACGATGGCCGGCCGGTGCCCCGCTTCGACCATCTCCCGGCGGCTCCTGCGGCCTTCGACGAGGCCGTAGAGGATGTCGTCGAGCTCCTCGTAGGTCAGGCCGAGCTCGCCCTCGTCGGTCTGGCCCGGCCAGAGGCCGGCCGTCGGAACTTTCCTGCGGATGGCGGCCGGAAGGCGCAAGTGGGCGGCGAGCTCGCGGACCTGCGTCTTGTAGAGGTCGCCCATGGGATTGATGGCGCAAGCCATGTCGCCGTGGATCGTGCCGTAGCCGATGAGGAGCTCGGTCTTGTTGCTCGTCCCCAGGATGAAGGCGTCCTCCCGGGCCGAGTAATCGTAGAGGATGGACATCCGCTCGCGGGCCATCTTGTTCCCGCGCTGGACGCGGCTTCTCGTCGGGTGGGCGGCAAAGTAAATGTCGACCTGGGCGGCGATGTCGATCGTCTTGTGCCGGATGCCCAGGCGCCGGGCCAGGTTCCCGGCATCGCGGACGTCCTCCGGGAAGCCCTTCCCGTAAGGCATGATCAGGCCGAGGACGTTCCCCGGCCCGAGAGCCCGGGCGGCCAGGGCGGCGGTAACGGCCGAGTCGAGGCCGCCCGACAGCCCGAGGATGCCCTTTTTGCAACCGCACTTGCCGAACTCATCCCGGATGAACCGAACGAGGACCTTTTCGACGAGAGCGGCGTTAATCTTCGGAAGCACGGACGATCCTTTCGAGGGATCTCCAGACGACTTCGGGTTTCTCGTCCCGCTTGAACAGCCATTTTCTGCGGGCGTCGCGGACGGCGGAGAGGTCGATGCGGCAGAAAAGGAGGTCCGGGTCGATGGCGGCCGCCCGGGCGGCGAGCCGGCCGCCGGGGGCGAAGGCGAAAGACCCGCCGGCGAACGTCACGCCGTCCTCGCTGCCCGCACGGTTGGCGTAGAGGACGAACGCGGTCGAAAAATAGGACACGGCCTCGCCCATGAGCTCCCACATCCGGCTCGTCTCGAAGGCGTCGCCGCCCTCGACCCCGCGGCCCGGCGCCGCCGAGATGCAGACGATCATATCGGCCCCGGAGGCGTAGTGGACGTAGCTCGCCCCGTAGTGGAGGAAGTCCCGGCAGATGAGAAGGCCGGCGCGGCCGAAGGGCGCTTCAAAGGTCCGGAAATCGCGGCCCTGGGCGAAAAACTTGGCTTCTTCGAACATCCCGTTGGTCGGCAGAAAGACCTTGCGGTGGACGTGGACGATCCGGCCGTCGGCGATGAAGGCGGCCGCGTTGTAGAAAAGCCCCTTCTCGGCCGGCCTCTCCTCGACGAAGCCGACGACGACCGAGAGGCCCTTCGAGCGGGACACGATCTTCCTGAACCGCGGGTCGGAGTCGGGATCGAGGGCGACTTCCTCGACCAGGTCCTTCAGCGTGTAGCCCGTCAGTCCGAGCTCGGGGAAGACGACGAGGCCGGCCTTCCGGCGCCGGGCTTTTTCCAGGACGTCCAGGTGGAGCTCGACGTTGGCTTTGACGTCCCCGAGCCGCGGCACGATCTGAGCCAACGCGATCTTCATGTGCTAAAATTAACATAATCCCACCCCCTTTTCAAACGAGCAGAGAGTGGCGGCCGCGGCGAAAGCAGACGATACCCTCAGCCCCTTTTTCCTGCGGCCGACGGAAAGTTGAAAAAATCGGGCGTTAGGATTATAGTTGGCATTTCTCGAGAATCCGAGCTGACATGAACCACATCGCGACCCACTTGAGGAACGTCTTCTTCAACAAGAAGACCGGCCGCCTGATCTACCGCCGGGGGGACATCCTCAAGTATTTCTTCTTCGAGAAGGGCGCCATCATCCAGGTCAAGACGAACCAGCCCGACGAGCGGCTGGGCGAGATCCTCTACAAGCTCGAGCGCATCCCCAAGGAAGCTCACGCCAAGATCGACGAGTACATCGAGCCCAACAGGAACCTCGGAGAGGTTCTCAAAACCCGGGGCGTCATCTCCGAGGACGACCTCAACGAGGCCCTGGCCCACCAGACCCGCGAGAGCGTCCTCAACGTCTTCGCCCACTTCGACGCCGAGTTCGATTTCCAAGAGCACGAAGGGTTCGCCGGCGGGGCCGAGGAATCCAGGGTCAGCGTCCCCCTGCTCATCGAGTACGGCATCAGACGCATGCCGGGCCACCCCCTTCTGCAGGCCTTCCTGGCCCGGAGGACCCCCGCCCTGGGACGGAAGACTTACGCTTACCTTCTGACCGTGGAGGAGAAGGACATCTTGGAGAAGATCAACGGCAAGGACATGGCCGAGGTCATCCTGCGCACGCTGACCATTCCGCCCGACCAGTTCTGGAAGAGCCTATACCTGTTCTACTGTCTCGGCGTCGTCGATTTCACGGACGAAGCCCAGGAAGCCGCGCCGGACGAAAAAAACCGCCTGCGGCCACCGTCCGCGTCACACCCGGACGTCCCGCAGCAGATCGCCGAAGTCCTCACCGTCCGGGACACCCTGCCGGCGATGACTCTTTACCAGATCCTGGACGTTCCCAAGACGGCCTCGGAAGAGGATATCAAGAAGGCCTATTTCCAGATGGCCCGCCGGTTCCATCCCGACCGCTTCGAGCGCAAGCTCGTGGCCGAGTTCAAGTCCCAGATCGACGAGGTCTTCGACGGCATCACCAACGCCTACCGGGTCCTGAGCAACAAGGAATCCCGGAGGCTTTACGACGCCAAGTCCGGCCCGGCGTCGACCCAGGAAGACGTCCAGGAATCATTCCGCAAGGCCGACATCAAGTTTCGCCAGGGCAAGACGCTTCACGGCCAGGGACGCTACGACGAGGCCATCGCCTACCTCGAGGAGGCCGTCCGCGTGCGCAAGGACAAGGGGGATTACTTCCTCCTCCTGGCCATGTGCGAGTCGAAGCTGCCGGCCTACGTCCAGAAAGCGGAGCAGGATTATCTGAAAGCCATCCAGCTCGAACCCTGGAATCCCGAGGGCTACGTCGGCCTCGGCCTGCTCTACAAGGCGGAGGGGCTCCGGACCAAGGCCGTCAAGCAGCTGGAGAAGGCCCTCGAGGTCGACACCGACCACGCTTCGGCCCGCGAAGCCCTTGACGAGCTTACGGGGGGCAAGAAGAAGATATCCAAAGGCCTCTTCGGGATGGACTTCTTCGGTTCGAAGAAGAAAAAATAGCTACGGCTTTTTGCCGACGAGCTCCAGGAATTCTCTCTCCCCGATGACCCTGACGCCGAGCTCGCGCGCCTTGTCGAGCTTCGAGCCCGGCGACTCCCCGACGATGAGGCCGGTCGTCTTCCGGGTCACGGAGGAGCCGACCTCGGCCCCGCGCGCCTCCAGGAGCTCCCGGACTTCGTCCCGGGTCATGCCGGCGAGCGTCCCGGTGATGACGAAGACCTGACCGGCGAGGGGCTTGGGTCCCGCCGCGTCCCCGGCGTCCCGGACGGTCACTCCCGCGTCCCTGAGCCTGCCGACGAGCTCGAGGTTCTCCGGCTGGGCGAAGAAAAAAAGGATGCTCTCCGCGACCTTGGGGCCGACGTCCTTCACCTCGACGAGGTCTCCCCGGCCGGCGGCTTCGAGCGCCTCGAGCGTCCCGAAGCGCGCGGCCAGCGTCTGGGCCAGCCGCTCCCCGACGTGGCGGATGCCCAGGGCGAAGAGGAGCCGGGCGAGGCCCCGGGTCTTCGATTCCTCGATCTCGTTGAGGAGGTTCCGGGAGCTCTTCGGTCCCAGCCGCTCCAGGCCGACGAGGGCGTCGGTGCGGAGGCCGTAGAGATCGGGGATGGAGCGGACGAGCCCGGCGCCGAGGAGCTGATCGACGACCGCTTCGCCCAGTCCGTCGATGTCCATCGCCCGGCGCGCGGCGAAGTGGAGGATGGATTCCCGGACCCGGGCGGGGCACGAGGTGTTGACGCAGCGCGAGATGACCTCGCCCTCGGGGCGGAAGACCTCCGAGCCGCAGACGGGGCACCGGCCGGGCCAGGCGAAGGGCCGGGAGCCGCGCGCCCGCCGTTCCTTCATGACCGCGACGACATGCGGGATGACGTCGCCGCTCCTTTCGATGAGGACGAAGTCGCCGACCCGGACGTCCTTCCTCCGGACCTCCTCCTCGTTGTGGAGTGTCGAGCGGCTGATGGTCGTTCCCGACAGCTTGACCGGCTCGAGGACGGCCACGGGCGTCAGGGCCCCGGTGCGGCCGACCTGGATGACGATGTCGTTGACGCGCGTCGTCGCCTGCCGCGCCGGGAACTTATAGGATATCGCCCAGCGCGGCGACTTGGCCGTCGTCCCGAGGGCCCGCCGCTCGTCCGCGGAATCGACCTTGACCACGATGCCGTCGGCGTCGTAATCGAGGCTGTCCCTTTTCTCTTCCCACTCCCGGTAATAGGCCAGGACGTCGTCGAGCGTCGGACAGAAGCGCGAGCGGGGATTGGTCATGAAGCCGAGGTCCCTGAGCTTCCGCAGGGCGCCCCACTGGCTCGGCTCCTCCTTGCCGTCGACGAAGAGATAGTAGAGGAAAACGTTGAGGTTCCGGGAGGCCACCTCCCTGGGGTCGAGGAGGCGGATGGAGCCGGCCGCCGCGTTCCGGGGGTTGGCGAAGAGGGGCTCGCCGGCCTCCTCGCGCTCCCGGTTGATCTCGCGGAAGGAGGCGAAGGGCAGGTAGATCTCGCCGCGGACCTCGACCTCGCCCTCGGCGCCGATGACGAGCGGCAGGGAGCGGATGGTCTTGACGTTGCCGCTGACGTCGTCGCCGCGGACGCCGTCGCCGCGCGTGACGGCCCGGGCGAACTTGCCGTCGCGGTAGAGGACGGAGATGCCGAGCCCGTCGATCTTGAGCTCGGCCGTGTAGGCGACGGCCTGGCCGGGGAGGAGCTTGCGGACGCGGTCCTCGAACTCGCGGATCTCCTCCTCGTTGTAGCCGTTGTCGATGCTGAGCATAGGGGTCCGGTGGACGACGGAAACGAAGCCCTCGACCGGCTTTTCACCCACCCTCTGCGTGGGGGACTCGGGTGTCACCAGGTCGGGGAAGCGGGCCTCGAGGTCGCGGAGCTCGCTGACGAGACGATCAAACTCCGCGTCCGAGATCTGGGGGTCGTTCTCGACGTAGTATTTCCGCTCGTGGGTGAGGATCGTCCGGCGCAGCGCCTCGGCCCGGGCGCGGTCCTTCCGGCCGGCGGGAGAGGGGGACACGGCTTCCCTCCTAGTATCGGAGAATCCTCGCCGCGGACCCTTGCGGGGCGGGGGCGGCGAGCGTCGCGAGCCGCTCCGGGCGCCGACTTACCTGCCAAGCCGGGTCTTGGCCTGGGCGACGAGCACGTTGAACTTGTCGAGAACGCCCTTCTGGCCGGCCTGGATCCTGGCGATGGCCTGCTTCTCGGCCTCGATGTTGGCCTCGAGCGTCTTGAGGACCCTCTTGTCGGCCTCGGAGAGGTCCTCCTCGGACTTGCCCTCGATCTTGGCGTTGTAGGAGTTGGTGAACTCCTCGATGGCCTTGTTGTGCTCGGCGATCTTGTCGTAGCTCGAGGCGAGCTCCTTGTCCTGGCTGACGAAGAGGTACTTGGCCTGTTCGAGGAGCTTGCCGGAATCCTTCTGATTGAAGAGGGCCGCTTCGATCAGCGCGCCGACGGCCTCGTTCGTCTTGGACGGATCGGTCTTGACTTGGCCGTTCAGGATCATTGCGATGTTCCGGGCGAGGCCCGCGGTTTTCTTCTTGGCGTAAGCTTCCCTGTAGATAGTCAAGGCCTCATCGGTCTTCCCCTGTTTGTGAAGGGTTTGAGCGAGGACCGTGGCGCTTTCCGGACCTTGGTCCGCGGCATAGAACCGCCGAAGGACCTGTTCCGCCTCGGCATATTTCTGGGCCTTGTAAAGCTTGTCCGCGAGGCTCCTGATCTGCTTGATGATGCTCCCGTCCTTCAGGATGTTATAAGCTGATATGTAATTCTCGGTGGCAGTTGTGTTGTCGCCGGCCTTCTCGGCGAACTGGCCGATCATCACATAGCCGCCGGCCTGGAGCCTTAGCCCCAGTTTGGCTTCGCTCAAGGCCTTGCCGAAGTCGATGAGCTTGCGGGCGGCGGCCTTGGCCTTGTCCACCTGCCCGATGTTGTTGTAAAGCTCGGGAACCGTCGCCATCAGCGCGATCTTGGTCTTGTCGTCCAGGCCGGGCATGGTCATGGCCTTCTCGCCGTACTCGGCCGCCTTCTGGGCGCTCTTCGACGCGCACGGCGTCAGGCAGTAATAGGCGTAGGCCCAGTGTTCGTTGGTCGTGCCCTGGCCGGCGTACTTCGCAATGTAGTTGTCGAGCGCCTGGACCTTCTGGCAATTATCGGAAAGCTGCATGGCCTTGAGGTATTCCTCGTCGGCGCTCTGGGCCGCCACGAGGCCCGACAGAACGAATACCAAGGTCACGGTCGCGAAGAGTATCCTTTTCATGCCTAACCTCTCTCGAAAATTTCAGGAATCATAGCCCGCATCCTGATATTTGTCAATATCGCTGCCTTCCGATCTAAATCATTGCAATAAATATGCCAGTATTCCTGCCCCGGAGGCTTTTTGCTTCCCTATCCCAGTTTCTCTATAATACCGGACATGGACCGGAAAATCCAGTTTCGGGAGACGTTCCTCGAGAAGCTCGGCACGTCTCCCTCGGAAAACGTGCCTCTTTCGGCCATGTCCAGCTTTGGCATAGGCGGGCCGGCGGACTTCTTTTTCGAGGTCCGGACGGAAGGGGAGTTCGAGACGACCCTCTCCCTGGCGGCCGCCGAGAAATACCCCTTCTACGTCATCGGCGGCGGGAACAACCTCCTTTTCGACGACGCGGGCTACAGGGGCCTGATCATCCGGAACAGGCTCGAGGGGATCGTCGGGGGGGAAGACCGTCTTCGCGTTCTCTCGGGAACGGGCCTTTCGGCCCTCCTGAACCAAACCCTTTCGGCAGGGCTCTCCGGACTCGAGTTCCTGGCCGGGATCCCGGGGACGGTCGGAGGGGCCGTTTACGGCAACGCCGGGGCCTACGGCCGGAGCATAGGGGATATTCTCGAGACAGCGGCCCTCCTCTTCCCGGGCGGGGGGCGCAAGACCGTGAACAGGGAAGCCCTGGGCTTCGGCTACCGGGATTCGGCCTTAAAAAAGAGGGGAGGCATCGTCCTGGATACCATCCTCTTGTGCTCCCCAGGGGACACACAGGCTTCTGAAGCCAAGATCCGGGACATCCTCGAAAAACGGCGATTGAAACACCCTCCCTTGGGCACGGCCTGCGCCGGGAGCTACTTCAAGAACTCCTGCTCCGCGACCGGGGAAAGGATCGCCGCGGGCCGGCTTCTCGAACAGGCGGGCGCCCGCGGCCTCGCCGTCGGCGACGCGGCCGTCGACGAGAGGCACTGCAATTTCATCATCAACAAGGGGAATGCGAGGTCACGCGACGTCCTCCTCCTCGCCGGGGAGCTCAAAGAAAAGGTTTTCCGGATGTTCGGTATCCGGCTGGAAGAGGAAGTCATCTACCTTCGAGCAGACGCTTCAATGCTCTGACCCGGCTCGCCGGCAGGCCGCTTCCGCCGGCAAGCAGGAGGGCCTGCTTCCCCAGGGCCAGGTAGACCTCCCTCGCGCCGGGATCGTCTTGAAGGGCGTCCAGGTGTTTCCGGACGGTGGCGATATCCCCCCGGGCGATGGGTCCGGTCAGGGCTTTCTCCAGGCCAAATTCTTTTACGTTCTGTAAAGTTCTTTGTATGAGAGGGAAAAGCATGCCGGAAGCCGCTTTTTCCCCTATGCCCGCCGTCCGAAACAGGCCTGACGCCGCTCCCGCCAGGGCGACCAAGGCGTTCGAAGCCAGACTGCAGGCCGCATGGTAAAGCGGTTTGTCCTTCTCCGAAAGAAGGAGGACGTGGCCACGCAGGTCACGGACGAAAGCCCGGGCGGCCTCGACGGCGGCCGGATCCCCTTCGACGCCCCAGGTGATCCCGTTGAAAAGCCTGGCCGGCGCGTCCTTCCGGGAAAAAGATTGGATGGGGTGGACGGAAGCCGTTTGAGCGCCCGATTTTTTGAGAGGATCGAGGACCCGGGAGGGGAGGAGCCCGCTCGTATGGAAGACGTACCTTCCCTCCCAGGGAATCCCGGACCGCGCCAATCCGGCGGCGACGCGGCCGACGGCGTTATCGGGCACGGCGATGATGACGAGATCGTCCGGCCCAGCCGCCGCGCGCACGTCCGTCGCGGCTTTTCCCCGCCCGATGATGCGGCGACTCTCCCGGGCCGCCTTCGCGTCTTTGTCGATGATGGCCGCGGCCCTCCAGCCCCGCCGGACGAGCGCCGCGCCGAGGGCTGTTCCGAGCCGTCCCGCGCCGACGATCGAAAAACTCTTCATGGCTTGGATTTGAACACCTCGTCCCAGAGATCGACCTCGAGCGGGGACGGAGCTTCCGTCCTCTTCTCGAGCTCGCGCCGCTTCTTTCCTTCCTTGATCGCCGCCTTGAGCTCGCGAGCGAAGACGTCGGAGGTCACGGGCTCGAGGCCTCTTTTCTTGGCCAGCTCCCGGATGGCCCGGTCCGAGCTGACGACGAAGAAGCGGCGGCGGTCGGTCTGCCGGACGATCATGTCGCGGATGACGTCGTCGGCGCTCTCTCCTTCGCCGGGATAGTGGATGGTGAACTTGGGGTTGACCGGGACATCGGTCGGCGTCGGCTCGGGATTGCCGTCGAAAACGAGGTGGATCCGGGCGTGGGTGACGCGCTGGTAGGCGAGGAGTCTCACCACGAGGCCCTCGCGGCCAGTCTTCTCCCGGAGCTCGTGCGGCGCGATGCGGCCGAGGAGATTGTTGCCGTCGATGAGGTAGGCCATGTCGTGCCGCCGTCCGGGCGTCTCCGCGTCACCCCGGCGGCCAGAGGAGGCGTCGGCCGCCGAGGATGTGGAAATGGATGTGGAAAACTTCCTGCCCGGAGTCCCGGGCCGTGTTGAGGACGATCCTGTAGCCGCTCTCGCCGACGCCCTTCTCCCGGGCGAGCGCCCGGGCCCGGAGGAGGATCTCCCCGAGCAGGGCTTCCGCCCCCTCGGGGGCTTCGTTGAGGGAGGCGACGTGGTCCTTGGGGATGACCAGGACGTGGACCGGGGCCCTGGGCCGGATGTCCTCGAAGGCGAGGATGCGCTCGTTCTCGAAGAGGATCTTAGCCGCGATCTCCTTGCGGACGATGCGGCAGAAAAGGCAGTCGCCGGCGTGCGCAGCCGTCATGTCCCGGCCCTCTCGATCGAGGCCCCGAGGCCGCGGAGCTTCTCCTCGAACCGCTCGTAGCCGCGGTCGAGGTGTTCGATCTCGGTCACCGTCGTCTCGCCGGCGGCGACCAACCCGGCCAGGACGAGGGCCGCCGAGGCGCGGAGGTCGGTGGCGACGACCTCGGCCCCGGAAAGAGGGGTCTTGCCCTTGACGACGGCCTTGTCGCCCTGGACCTCGATCGAGGCGCCCAGCCGGACGAGCTCGTTGACGTGGGAGAAGCGCCGGTCGAAGATCGTCTCGGTGATGATCGATGTCCCCGCGGCCTGGGTCAGCAGGACCATGAACTGGGCCTGCATGTCCGTGGGGAAGCCGGGATATGGCGAGGTCGTGATGTCCTGGGCCCGGACGTCCCGGCTGCCGACGACGCGGAGGGCCGTCTCGCCCTCGGTTTCGACGGTGGCGCCCGAGGCCCGGAGCTTGTCGATGATGTTCCCCACGTTTTCGGGGACGATGCCGCGGACGAGGCAGTCACCGGCCGTCAGGGCCCCGGCGACGAGGAAAGTGCCGGTCTCGATCCGGTCCGGGATGATGTCGTGAGTCGCCCCGCCGAGCTCCTTGACGCCGCGGACGCGGGCCGTGTCCTCGTCGACCCAGTCGATCTTGGCGCCCATTTTGTTGAGGAGCACGGCCAGGTCGGCGACCTCCGGCTCCATGGCGCAGTTCTTGAGGATGGTCTCGCCCTTGGCCAGGGCGGCGGCCATGAGCAGGTTCTCCGTCCCGGTGACCGTCTTCCTCTCGAATTCGATGACCGCGCCGTGGAGACGGTCGGCCTGGGCCTGGATGTAGCCGTGCTCGAGAGAGATCGTCGCGCCGAGCTTCTGCAGGCCGGCGATGTGGAGATCGATCGGCCGAGAGCCGATGGCGCAGCCGCCGGGCAGGGCGACGACGGCCTTGCCGAACCTCGCGAGAAGCGGCCCGAGGACGAGGATGGAGGCGCGCATGGCCCGGACGAGCTCGTAGGACGCTTCGTCGGAGCGGATCTTGGGGACGCGGAGCGAGACGGTGTCGCCGGCGATCTCGTAAGAACCGCCGAGCTCGGCGATGAGGGTCAGGATGGTCTCGACATCCTTCACGTGCGGGATGTTGGAAAGGCGGAGCTGCTCGCTCGTCAGCAGAGAGGCGGCGATCGCCGGGAGCACGGCGTTCTTGGCCCCGCTCACGCGGACCTCGCCCTTCAGGCGCAGGTCGCGGTCGCCGCGGATGACCAGCTTTTCCATCAGACGACGCTTCCCGTATTCGACCAGCCCCAGGCGTCGTAGTAGGCGTCGAGGACGGAGTTATAGAACGTTTCGTCGACGGCCCGGCCTTGGTGGGCGCCGTGGCTGAGAGGGACCTTGAGCTTGGCCGGGACGAAGCTGTCGTAGGTCCGGTCCCGGCCCTGGAGGTTGTTCATGCGCCGTTCGAGCGCGTAGATCCTCCGGCCGCACTCCTTCAGGGATCCGGGCGTGTAGGCGATCCCGGTCAGGGCGCGGTAGAGCGACAGGAACGGCTCGGCGGTGATGTCCGCGGTGAAGAAGTCGCAAAGGCCCAGGGAATCGACGAGGGCCTTTCCGGCCTGTCCTTCGGCGACGTAGGCGGCCAGGTCGCGGGCGTCCTTGAGCCCGCCCTCCTCCGCCTGGATCGTCCAGGCATAGGTGTGGTCGCCGCGGCCGCGGTTCGAGGTCCCGTAGGCGGTGAACATGCCGGGGAAGGCCTTGGGGCTGATCCCGGCGTAGCCGAGCCCGCCGTAGGCCGTCGTGGTGCAATAAACGATGTCGGCGAGGGCGGTCGACGGGGCGCTCGCCGCCACCTCGGCGATGACGCGGTCGGAGTGATGGCCGAGGAGCCGGCCGAGGCCGTTCGCGGCGTAGGCGATGTCTTTGAGGGCTTGGACCATTTCGGCGGCGTCCCCGAAGCGGAGGCGGCTGCCGAAGCCGGAGAGGAATCCCTTCTCCGAGAGCTCCATGGCCCCGGCCATGACGCTGCCGAAGGTCATCGTGTCGACGCCGAGCTCGTTGCAGAGGTCATTCAGGTGGAAGATGGCGTCCCGATCGAGGATGCAGCAGTTGATCCACAGGGCGATCGTCTCGAATTCGGGGCGGACGCCCGCGCCGGCGTAGGGGCCCGTTTCGACCTTGGCCGAGCGGGTGCAGAAGATGTGGCGGCACTTGTTGCAGACGCTGTGCTTTCCGGAGATGGCCAGGAACGCGTCGGTCGACACCCTGTCGTAGTCCGCGGGATCGAAGGCGCCCTCGTCGAAGTTGTGCCACGGCAGGTAGCCGCCCTTGACGCCCAGGTAGCGACCGTTGAAGGCCCGGTCGAGCCACCAGGTCGTGCCCGTCGTCGGGCGGAAGGAGGCCGTCCGGTTCGGGTCGTCGACGCTGGCCCTGACCAGCTTGTCGATCTCCTGGCCGAACCTCTTGAACGCCTCGGCGTCGTCGTAGGCGACGGGGTCCTTGCCGTAGGCCGTGACGGCGACGAGGTTCTTCGAGCCGAAGATGGCGCCGGCCCCGCCGCGGCCGAAGTTGCGGTGGTAGTCTGCGGTGAGGCAGGCGAAGTCGACGAGGTTCCAGCCGGCCGGCCCGACGGTGAGCGTCGAACCGCCCTTGATCCGCGAAGCGAGAAAATCGGTGATCTCCGAGGCCTTCCGCGGGACGCGGCGTCCCTGGGCGGTCTCGAAAAGCCCGTCCTCGGCGTCCACGATACGGAGCTCGCCGTCGACGACCTCGAGGCGGACCGGCCGGTCGGCCCGGCCGTCGATGATGAGCTGGTCGAACCCGGCCCGCTTGAGCATGTTGGGGAAAAGGCCCCCGGAGCTCGAATGGGTGACGAGCCCGTAGACGGGTTTATGGCCCGGGACCCAGGCGGCCGGCACGGGCGAGCGGGCCATCGTCCCGACGAAGGAACATGAGCCGCGCCCGGCCGTCGGAACGGCCGTGTCGTTCAACGCGGCGGAACCGACGACGATCCTGTTCTGAGGGGAAAGGGGGTCCTCGAGCGGGCCCGTTTTTTCGAGGTGGTCGGCGAGAAGCCGGGCCTGAAGGCCGCGGCCGCCGACGTAATCGCGGCCGTAGCCGGGATCGGCCGGCTCGACGCGGACCGTCCGGCTGGCCAGGTCAACCCAGGCCCAGCGGCCCCGGAATCCCGTCGGCTTCTTCGGCTCAGGCATCGGCGTACCTTCCCGCCTCTCAAAGCGACCGCAGGGCCTGGTCGAGGTCGGCGATGACGTCGTCGGGATGCTCGGCGCCGACGCAGAGCCGTATGAGCTGGGGCGGAACGTCGGCCATCCGCCGCGCTTCCTCGCCCTGCTGTTGATGGGTCGAGATGGCCGGGATGGTGGCGACGCTCTTGATCCGGCCGAGGTCGGTGGCCCGGTAGATCATCTTGAAGCCGTCGAAGACCTTCCTCGCGTTCTCCGGAGGGCCTTCGACGCGGAAGCTCATGAGATGGCCGTAGCGGTTGACCTCGCCGCCCTGGCCGTCGTCGGAGTCGACGAGCGTCATGTACTTTTTGGCCACCGCGTGGAGATGATAGCTCGGCAGGCCGAGATAGTCGACCTGATAGACCTTCGGATGCTTCTGGAGGTACTCGGCCACCTTCTGGCAGTTTGCGCTGACGAGGTCCATCTTGGAGCGGAGCGTCCGCAGGTCGTTCAGGGCGAAGATGGCGTTGACCGGGGAGGAGGCCGGCCCGTTGTCCCGGTAGGGCAGGAACTTGACGTACTCGGCGAAGCTCTCCTTGAATAGGGGATGGTCGTTGACGACCTTCGTGGTGATGGGCTTGCGGCTGATGAGCGCGCCGCCGATGGCGAACCCGCCCGAGGTGATCGACTTCGTCAGCGAGTGGACGACGATGTCGGCGCCGTGGGCGATGGGGCGCATCAGGGCCGGCGTCGCGCAGGTGGCATCGACGAGGAGCGGGATCCCCCAGGAGTGGGCCAGGTCCGCCAGGGCCTTGACGTCGGTGAACGACTGCTGGGGGTTGGACGGCATCTCCATGTAGAGGAAGCGCGTGTCCTCGTCTATCTTCGCTTTCCAATCCTCCATGTCCCAGGGGTGCTGGACCCAGCGGCATTCGATGCCGCGCTCTTTCATCTTGCGGAGAGAGAACTGCTGGAAGGTGCCGCCGTAGACCTGGACGCAGGAGACGAAATTGATCCGTTCCGGCCCGTCCTTCTGCTTGACGAGGAGCGGATCGACGGAGGACATGATCGCGGACATCCCCGAGGCCGTGACACAGCAGGACGTGTCGGAGCCCGTCCGGTAGCCCTCGAGGAGGGCGAGAACCCATTCGAGGTAGTAAGTCGTCGGGTTGGCGATCCGCGTGTAGCACCAAGTCGGGACGAGGTAGGCCAGGGCCGCCTCGAGCTCGTCGGCGTCTGCGTACGCTTGGGAGGCGGAAAGATAAAGGGGCTCGATGACCGCCCCCTGGTTGCGCTGGAGGGCCTCCTCGACCGTGTAGAGGCCGTGGACGGCGATGGTGTCGAACCTCATCGCCTTCATCCGGGTCAAGGCGGCGTCCCGCTCGGCCAGGAGTTTCTTGGCGGCGTCAACGTACTTCTGGATTCCGGGCGAACATTTCGGGGCGGCGCTCATGGATCCTCCAGTATCGGTTTTGGGATAGACGGCTACTCTAAAGGACGGGAAAAAGCTGTTAAGACAAACGGCATGACACAGTCAAAGCTGCCTCCCTAGCATATAAAGAAGAAGGGCGCCGAGTCAAGTTAGACCTCAGGATATCCTCTCCGCTCGCTGCGATGATTTTTCACGCCTTCCCGGGCCGGATCCGGTGGGGGGAGTCCGCGTATCCGGCCCGAGTCGGCTAAATCATCGCTTTATGCTCGCTCCGAGGACATCCCTCGGCCTGAGGGGAGCGGATCGGCAGAAATATCTTAAATGAGCCTGGACTTGACTAGCGGCGGTGGATGGCCAGGATGTCCGAGAGGATGGCGAAGCCGGTCTCGAGCTTCCCGGCGCCGGCCCCCTGAATGGTGATCTTCCCCATGAGATCGGTCTCGAGGCTGAGGGCGTTCTGGGCGCCCATGACCCCGGCCAGAGGATCGGATAGGGGCAGCTTCTGAGGAGAGACGGTCGCCGTGACCGCGCCGCCGTCGTTTTTCGCGTGGGCGATGAGCTTGAAGCGGAACCCCTGGGCTTTCGCGGCCTCGACATCGGCCTTGGTAATGGCCGAGATCCCTTTGCAGGGGACGTCCGTCGTCTTGAGCGAGCCGCCGAGGAGGACGTTGGACAGGATGACGATCTTGGCCAGGGCGTCGAAGCCCTCGACATCGGCCGTCGGGTCGGCCTCGGCGTAGCCGAGCTCTGGGCCAGGGCCAGGGCGGGGCCGTAGTCCATGCCCTCGGTCTCCATCTTGGTCAGGATGAAGTTGGTCGTCCCGTTGAGGATGCCCTTGACCTCCCGGATGGCGTTTCCGGCCAGGCCGCTCTCGGCGAGGTGAAAGACCGGGGTGCCGCTCATGACCGCGCCCTCGATCCGGAATTGGAGGCCGTTCTTGCGGGCCAGGTCCTGGATGTCGCGGTAGTGGAGGGCGGCCGGCCCCTTGTTCGATGTGACGACGTGCTTGCCCGTGCGCAGGGCCTTCTTGATGTAGCTCGTCGCCGGTTCAGCCGTCTTGATGTCGGTGTAGGTCATCTCGGCGATGATATCGGCGTCGGTGCGCTCGATCATGTCCAGGGGGTCGAGGGACTCGACTTGGTCCGGCGTCGCTTTCGGATATTCGGCGAGGCCTTTCCCCCGGCCGAGGATATCGAGGACGGTGGGGATGTCGATCCCCTCGGGGAGGATGAGCGTCCCTTTCAGCTTATCGGAAATGGCCACGACCCTGGCTTCGAAGCCGAACGCGTCGCGAAGGTAGTCCCGCTTGGTGTGCAGGATCTGGAGAAGCCCCTGTCCGACCGTGCCGCAGCCGATGAGTCCGATCCGGTGTTCCATTGTTGCCCTCCTCCGCGCGTTTTGAAAAAATCAATATAGCATAAAGACGGGACATTAAAAAAGGATCATCTCCCGATTCCGGGATATCCATCTCTCCGGCTTCGCTCAGGATATCGCCCCTCGCATCCCCGCGCCCCGGAAACCTGCGTAAACGGTTTCCCCCGCCTCCGGCGGGTCCCCCTTCCCTCACGGGGGCTTCGTGGCGACATCCATCGCCGCCTCCTGGTGGATTTCCCGGAAATCGGAGATGAACCTAAAAAAAGGGCCGCCGTCCGCGCGGACGGCGGCCCTTCGCATCTGCTGCGTCAGTCGGTTACTTCGCGGCCGGCGGATTCTCCTTGATGAAGTTCTCAAGCCACTCCGTGGTGACGGACTTCGGCCGTTCGATCGGCAGGCCGAGGGCGCGGTCCCAGACGAGCTGAGCCAGGACGCCGAGGGCACGCGATACGCCGAAGAACACGGTGTAGAAGTCGAACTCCACGGCGCCATAGTAATAGAGGAGGACGCCGGAGTGGGCGTCGACGTTCGGCCAGGGGTTCTTCGTCTTGCCGTGCTTCGTCAGGACGTCGGGCGCGACCTCGAAGACCAGGCTGACGGCTTTGAAGAGGTCGTAGTCGGGCATGTGCTTGAGGGCGAACTCTCTCTGGGCCATGTAGCGGGGGTCGGTCTTGCGGAGGACGGCGTGGCCGTAGCCGGGGATGACCCGCCCGCCGTTCAGGGTGTCCCACATGTACTTCTCGAGCTGTTCCTTCGTCGGGACGCCGCCGAGGTCCTTCATCAGGTCCATGATCCAGAGCAGGACTTCCTGGTTGGCCAGCCCGTGGAGAGGCCCGGCCAGGCCGTTCATGCCGGCCGACAGGGAGTAGTAGGCGTCCGACAGCGCCGAGCCGACGAGGTGGGTCGTATGGGCCGACACGTTGCCGCCTTCGTGGTCGCTATGGATACACAGATAGAGCCGCATGAGCTCCTTGAAGGTGGGGTCGTCGCTCGCGCCCAGCATGTGGGCCAGGTTGGCGCCCCAGTCGAGCTTGAGGTCGGGAGCGATGTGCTTGCCGCCCTTGTAGGTCCGGCGGTAGATGTAGGCGGCGATGTTGGGCAGCTTGGCGAGAAGGTTCATGACGTCCTCGAACGTCGCGTCCCAGTACTGCGTCTTGGGCATTTTCTCGCGGTAGCGCTGGGCGAATATCGACTCCCTCTGGAGCTGGAGGATGGCCAGCGAGAACTGGGTCATCGGATGGGTATCCTTGGGGACGGCGTTCATCATGTCGAGGAGATACTGCGGCAGGACGCTGCGCTTCTGCCACTCTTCGGTGATCTCGGCGCAGTCCGCGGCGGTCGGGATCTCGCCGATGAGCAGGAGATAGAAGATGCCTTCGGGCAGGGGCTCCGTTCCACCCGGGGCCTTGGGGAGCTTCTCGCGGAGCTCGGGGATGGAGAAGCCGCGGAAGCGGATGCCCTCGAACTTGTCGAGGAGGGAACAATCCCAGAGCATCGAGATGATGTCGCGGGCGCCGCCGACGATCTGGCCGACGTTGACGCTGGAGACATTGACGTCGCCGAATTCCTTGTTGAGCTTCTGGACCCGTTCTTTCATCGGGCCCATCACGGTGACAAATTTTTCCTTCAAAGTCGCCATTTCGAGAATAACCTCCTGATTGGTGTATTTAGAGGGTGATAATCACCCTTACAGGGAATTTCATAATAACATGGCACTTGAGGAGTGTCAATCGGAAAATAGCCCGGGAACCGGACTTCATGGAAGGCCTCCTGGCCGGGGGTTTAACGAGGCCCTAAACTCCACAATCGGAGGCAGGTTCGCAGCTGGATTCGCGGCCTTGACAGCCTCCCGGCGCTGCTCTATTGTCTGTTGTGATGGTCGGTGCCTTTTCCCGGATGAATCCGGAAATCCCATAATCCCGAAGGGGGTGCGCATGAACCGCTCAAAAAGCTTCGCTTCGATCGCTCTGATTCTCCTGCTGGTCAACCTGTCTGCGGTCTACGCGCAGGAGGCAGCGCTCTCCGACGAGCAGGTGAAAGGGCGGCTGGGTTTCATCGCCGACGCTCTCAGCGCCGGTCAGCCCCGCGCCAAAACGTGGTGGTACGGCTGGATCGCCGGATATTCGGCCGGGGCCGTCACGATGGGCATCCTGGCCGCCACGAACTGGAACAAACCCGAATCCGACCGGGGGTTCGCTCAGGACATGCTCGTCGGCGGCGCGACCTTCGCCCTCGGCGTCGCCGGCCTCGTCATCGATCCCTTCGTCCCGGCTACGGCAGCGCGAAAATTACGGCCCCTGCCGGAAACGACGTCCATGGAACGGCTGGCGAAGCTGCATCGGGCCGAGGAGCTCCTGCGCGACTGCGCCCGCCGGGAGAAGAGCGGCCGGAGCATGACGACCCACATGCTGAACGCCGGCGTCAACGCCGCGGCCGGGGTCGTGACCGCGGCCGCATTCAAGCGCCCCTGGACCGACGGGCTCATGACTTTCGCCATTGGAGAGGCCGTTTCCCTGCTGAACATCTTCACCCAACCGATGCGGGCGACCCGAGACCTGAAAAGATACGAGGCCGGCTACCCCGGAAATGACGGGGCCTCGATTCCGGCGCCGCCCGAACTCAAGTGGTCCCTGGGCGTTTGGCCGGGCGGCTTGAGCTTCCGGCTGCAGTTCTAGGATCCCCCTATTTATTTCTTCCAGACCGGAACGCCGCGGCCGGGCGTCCAGGGCGCGCCGGCAGCCTCGAGCTCGGCCTGCAGCTTCCTGAGGTCCACCTCGATCGTCGCTCTCATTTCCTCGAGAAGCTTCTCGAATCCGTCGGCGGCGATGTCGTAGCCGCGCCGGGCCGTGACCGTGATCGGCCCGGTGGCGTCGAGCTGGGCCGAGACCCGGTCCATGAGCGACGGCGCCGTCGGTTCCGACCGCCTGGCCCTTGTCCGGTCTCCGAAGAGGACCACGAGCTGGTCGAGCAGACGCTTTTCGACGGCCCGGGCCGCTTCGCTGAGCTTCGGGTCGGCCTGGGGAGCGTCGACCAGGGCCTTCTTGATGAATTTGAGATTCCCCAGGGCGTCCTCGGCCGCCGCCCCGGCGCCCATCATGGCCCGCTGCAGCTCTCCGGCCTTCTTCTGGAAGGCGAGAAGCGCCGCCTTGTCCTTCTCCGGCAGGCTGGCCAGACCGAGCGACTCGACGACGAAAGCCCGCGGCTCACCGAGCGGCGTCAGGAGACCGTCAACCTTCTTCGCGAGAGCCACCGTGAATTTTCCCGGCACAACGAACGGACCGACGGGATCCCTCTCCCATGCCTCGCGTTGGGCGACCTCGAGCCGGGTCGGCTCGACGGCCGGGTAGCGGAGGTCCCAGGCAATGCGATGGAGGCCCTTCTTCGTCGGCGCCATGATCCGCCGCACGACCTGGCCCGCTTCGTCCGCGATGGTCAGGATGACGCTCGGCTTCTCTTCGTTCTCTTCTCGACGCAGGTTCTCCCATCCCGGGAAGGGGACGGGCTTGCCGTCCTTGACGAGCTTCCCTTCTTCCTCGCGGCGGACCTCGGCGGCCGTCTTGAGTCCGTCCTTGAGATAGTAGGTGAAGACGGCGCCGAAGGGCGGGTTGGGCGCGACGTAGTAGGTTTCACCGAGACAGCCCTTGGCGTCCGAATCGATCGGCCGGAGCGCGACGTACTGGAGGGCCTTCTTGACCGGGAAAAGCGCGGCGTCCTTGGCCAGGCTCCCTTCGCTCATCTCCCGCAGCGGCGAGTAGTCGTCGAGAATGAAAAAGCCCCGGCCGAAGGAGGCGCCGGCGAGGTCGCTCTCCCGCTCATGGACCTCGATGTCGCGGAAGGAGATGGTCGGCACGCCGCCGCCGAGCTTCGTCCAGGCCTGGCCGCCGTCGAGCGTCGCGTAGATCCCGAATTCCGTCCCGGCGAAAAGCAGGTCCTTCTTGACGTAGTCCTGGGCGACCGACCAGACGATCGTCCGCTGGGGCAG